>MPLZ02013248.1_pt1 | contig 19569 bp, 14 predicted proteins | sample 1617311 | NCBI WGS metagenome assembly MPLZ02 (sample SAMN05944806, study PRJNA350692) | marine metagenome | biome: marine; feature: ODZ; material: water; isolation source: 160 m water sample filtered on 0.2 um supor filter | place: Pacific Ocean | collected 2012-04-08 | depth 160m m | reverse complement strand
GGTCGGAGTAGATGGTCACGCTCCGCCTCCGGATGGTCAGGCTCCGCCTCCGGATGGGCAGGCTCCGCCTCCGGATGGGCAGGCTCCGCCTCCGTGTCCGGAGGGTCAGACGGATTGTCCGCCGCCGGAGGGCGGTCAGGGCCAGGGCGGTCCGGGTCAGGGCGGTCCGGGTCAGGGCGGTCCGGGTGGAATGCCCCAGGGTTGTCCGCCTGAGGGCACGATCGACGAGGCGACCAACACGTGTTCGTTCACCGACGCCGAGGGCAACGCGATCACGATCGACCTGGAGACCGGTCAGGGCACCATCACGTTGCCCGACGGCACGGTTCAGGAGATGGACATGGGTGGCCAGGGCGGTCCGGGCATGGGCGGTCCAGGTGGTGGTCCAGGTGGCATGCCCCAGGGCTGTCCGCCTGAGGGCACCATCGACGAGGAGGCCAACACGTGTTCGTTCACCGATCCCGGTGGCAACACGGTCACGATCGACCTGGAGACCGGTCAGGGCACCATCATCCTGCCCGACGGTCGCGAACAGCCCTTCGTCATGGGCGGACCCGGCATGGGTCCCGGCCCCGGTGGCGGACGCGGCGACGTCCAGGGCTGTCCACCTGAGGGCACCGTCGACGAGGCGACCAACACGTGTTCGTTCACCGATCCCGGTGGCAACACGATCAGCTTCGACATCGAGACCGGCCAGGGCACCATCACCATGCCCGATGGCCAGGAGGCGCCCTTCGACATGCGGGGTGGCCCCGGTGGCCCGGGTGGCAGCGGTCCCGGTTGTCCACCCGAAGGCGAAATCAACGAGGAGACCAACACCTGTTCGTTCACCGACCCCAGCGGTTCGATGATCACGCTCGACCTGACCACCGGCCGGGGCACGATCATGAAACCCGACGGCTCCATCGAGGAGATGCGGATGGACATGGGCGGTGGCCCCGGCATGGGCATGCCCCAGGGCTGTCCGCCCAACGGCTTCCATGACGAGGAGGCCAACACCTGCAGTTTCAGCGACCCGCAGGGCAACCAGATCTCCTACAACCTCGACACGATGGAAGGCACCATCACCTTCTCTGATGGCCGCGTCGAGCCATTCAACATGAACGAGATGGGTGGTCCGGGTGGCGGACCCGGTGGCCCCGGCGGGGCACCCGGCTGTCCGCCCGAAGGCACCGTCGACGAGGAGACCAACACGTGCTCGTTCACCGATCCCGCCGGCAACGCGATCGTGTTCGACCTGGCGACCGGAGCCGGCACGGTCACCCATTCCGACGGCCGCATCGAGGACTTCCGGATGCAGGGGCCACAGGGTGGTCCCGGTGGGGGAGGCGGCTTCTTCCCCGGCGGGCCCCAGGAGTGCCCACCCGACGCCACGATCGAGGGCGACATCTGCACCATGAGCGACCCGGCCGGCAACCGGGTCGAGATGAACATGGAGACCGGCCACATCCGGATGTTCGATCCGCAGGGCAACGAAATCCCCATGGGCGGGGGAGGCCCGGGTGGACCCGGCGGTGGCCAGATGGGCTGCCCACCGGAGGGCACCATCGACGAGGCGGCCAATACCTGTTCGTTCACCGACCCCGGTGGCAACACGATCACCGTCGACATGGAGACAGGCGAGGGCACGATCACGGATCCCAGTGGTGAGGTCCGCGACTTCGACATGCGCGGGGGAGGCCCGGGTGGACCCGGCGGTGGCCAGATGGGCTGCCCACCGGAGGGCACCATCGACGAGGAGACCGGGACGTGCACGTTCGCCGATCCGCAGGGCAACACGATCTCGTTCAACCTCGAGACCGGTGAAGGAACCATCACGCTCCAGAACGGCGAAGTCGAACCGTTCAGGATGGGCCCGCACCAGGGATCAGACGGTCCGCAGGGTCCCGGTGGCTGTCCGCCCGAGGGATCCGTCGTCGACGGCATCTGCACCTTCACCGATCCGGGTGGCAACACCATCGAGGTCGACATGGCCACCGGCCAGGGCACGATCACGGATCCCAGTGGTGAGGTCCGCGACTTCGACATGCGGGGAGGCGGCCCCGGTGGTCCCGGCGGCGGACCGGGCGAGATGGGCTGTCCGCCCAACGTCGTCCGCAACGAAGACGGCAGCTGCACGCTGACCAACCCAGACGGCACGCTGACCACGATCAACCCCGAGACCGGTGAGATGTCGCACACCGACCGGCAGGGACGCACCCGGTCGTTCCGCCAGGTCTTCAACGACGACGGCACCATCACGACGATCTCGTCCGACGGACAGACCGATACCTTCGACCCGGTCAGCGGCACCCGGACCGAGACCATGCCCAACGGCATGACCTGCAACATGTCCGAGGACTTCGACACGAACACCTCGACCCGGCGCTGTTCCGACGGCGGTTGGAGCAAGGAGGACCGGTCCACCGGACGTCGCTGGGGCGCCGATCCCAACGGCTGCGAATGGGAGGAGACCCGCAACGAGGACGGAACCGTCACGCGGAGCAACTGCGACGGGGCATCGGGCACCTTCGACCCGGAGACGGGTGTAGGCACGTTCGTCGACCCGTCGGGCCGGGTGGTACGCGAGGTCAGGAACGAGGACGGCACCGTCACCCACACGAGTTCCGACGGCTTCGCCAGCACCTGCGACAACGACACGGGCGAGTGCACGATCGTCGAACCGGACGGCCGGACCGGCACCGTCAAGCAGTACAGCGACGGTCGCCGCGAGACGACCTACTCCGACGGCAGTGTCGCCGTCTGGAGCCCGGACGGCAGCCGTGAGTACACGGGTGCCGACGGCTGCACGCAGATGGTCACCAAGAACGAGGACGGATCGCTGACGCACAGCAACTGTGACGGCTCGTCACAGACCACGCAGAACCTTTCGGACGGTTCGACCCGGGTGTCCTTCTCAGACGGGCGCGTGGCGACCATGAACCCGGACGGCAGCCGGACGCTGGTCGATGCCGACGGCAACACGTTCACCGAGGAACTCAACTCCGACGGCTCGATCACCCGGACCCGACCGGACGGCTCCTCGATGACGCAGAGTCCGGACGGCAGTTTCGTACTCACGACGGCCGACGGGGAGACCCGCGAGGCGAAGCGAAACGATGACGGCGAACTCGAGGTCGAGTTCGACGGCGGTCAGGTCACGCTCGCCGCCGACGGGTCCGGAACCGTGGTCACCGACGACGGGACCACCGTCGAGATCGGGGTGGAGGCCGACGGGTCGACTGTTGCCGTTGTCGACGACGGCGAGGAGGCCTCGTGGGAGCCCACCGGTGACACAACCCTGACGACGGCCGACGGCGAAACGTCCACACGTTCGGTCAACGCCGATGGCAGCATCGTGACCACCGACGAGGAGGGCAGCGAGATCGTGTGGAGCCCGGACGAGGACCTCGACGCGGGTGGAGAGGCCACATCCACGGCAGCGGTCGTGGACGAGGCGGCCTCGGAACTGCTCGAAAGCGTCGGCATCGAGGAGATCACCTCCGAGGGCGGCTTCAGCACGGCACAGGCATCCGGCGTCAGCGCGGCGATCGACGCCATGACGGCCCAGTTGGCCGCAGCCCAGGCGACCGAGGACCTGAGGGGCCAGGCCACCGTGAGCAGCGCAGTGTTCGAGCTGGTACTCGACCTGGAGGCGGCGTCATTGGAGGCAACAGAAAACGAAGACACGGTCGGCGCACTCGTCATCAACTCGCTGATGGAGGATGCGTTGGCGGTGTTGGACGGCTAGCAGAGGAGCGGGCAGATGCAGAGCATGCGACGACGACTGGGCGGTGGCCTCGTGGCGCTGGCGTTGATCGCCGGGGCCTGTGGTGGCGGAGGAGGCGACGACGTGGTCAAGACCACGACGACCGTCGCGCCGACCACCACCGAGGCGCCCACCACCACCGAGGCGCCCACCACCACCGAGGCGCCCACCACCACCGAGGCGCCCACCACCACCGTCGTCGAGACGACGACTTCGGTCAACGACGAGGGGCAGACGGTTCTCGACGGGGGAGCGGTCGCCGACTGCGTCATCGAGCCGCTGGCCGACTGTGCCGGAGCCCAGATGAAGTTCACGAACCTGGCCGGCGCACAGTTGGCGGGGGCGAACCTCTACAGGGCCCGCCTGGACGCCTCGGACCTGACCGGCGCCAACCTGATGGGGGCGAGCCTCTTCTACGCCGGCCTCACCGGAGCCGTGATGACGGCGGCCAACCTCCGTGGTGCCAGCCTGATCAACGCCGACCTGACGGGCGTTGACCTCTCGAGCGCCGTGCTGGTCAGCGTCGACCTGACCGAGGCCAGCCTGATCAACGCCAACCTCACCGGCGCCGACCTGACCAACGCCATCCTCGTCAACGCCGACCTCACGGGCACGGTCCTCGAAGGGGCGGTCTTATGCAACACCGTGATGGTCTCGGGAATGATCTCCAACGATTCCTGCTCGACTAGCAGTTCGGAGTCGGACGAAGAGACCGAGGAGTAGCGCACCGGGGCGTCATCGACGAAGGTGCCCCCGGGACAAGATTTCTCCGGCTCGGGGTGCGCGCCCGTGGTGGTTGTCGCAGGGTGCCCCTACCCTCGGTGGTGCCGCTCGGAGTCGGCGGTTGACGACTCCTCCCGCCCCGGCCGGACCGGGACCGCCCAGCGGTTCCCGCACGGCCGATTCGTCCGGGAGGATCCGTGCTCGCAACCGTCCATGCCGCCACCCTGCTCGGGGTCCGTGGCCATCCCGTCCGTGTCGAGGTCCATGTCGACAACGGCCTGCCCGCGTTCAACGTCGTCGGCCTGCCCGACGCCTCGTGCAAGGAGGCCCGTGACCGGGTCCGGGCAGCACTCGTCTCGAGCGGACTGGCCTGGCCTTCTCGCCGCATCACAGTCAACCTGGCACCCACCGGCGTCCCGAAGGCGGGGGCCGTCCTTGACCTCCCCATGGCCGTCGGCCTCCTCGTGGCCTGCGGCGCGGTCGAGCCTGACTCGATCGAGGGCATCGCCTTCCTGGGTGAGCTCGGCCTCGACGGCTCATTGCGTCCGATCCCCGGTGCGCTGCCGCTGGTCGACGCTGTCGAGGTCGGCGTCGTGGTTGTGGCCCCCGGCAACGTGGTCGAGGCACGGCTCGTCACCCCGACGGTGGTCCACACCGTTGCTGACCTCCGCGGCCTCGTTCTCGCCCTCCGCGGTGATGAGCCATGGCCCGAGGCCGGATCGCCCACGCCGGAGGCCTACACCTTCGAGGAACCCGACCTTGCCGATGTCCGGGGCCAGCGCATGGCCCGCTTCGCCATCGAGGTTGCGGCTGCCGGAGCCCACCACCTCCTCCTGATCGGTCCGCCGGGAGCCGGCAAGAGCATGCTGGCACGACGTCTGCCGGGGCTGCTCCCCGACCTGACCGGCGACCAGGCGCTCGAGGTGTCCCGTATCCGTTCGGCGGCCGGCGAGGCGTTGCCGACGGGGGGCCTGTTCCGGCGTCCGCCCTGGCGGTCCCCCCACCATGGGGCCTCGGCGGCGGCTCTTGTCGGTGGGGGGAGCGCTGCGATGCGTCCGGGCGAGATCAGCCTGGCGCACGGCGGGGTTCTGTTCCTCGACGAGTTGGGCGAGTTCGCCCCGAAGGTGCTCGATGCCCTTCGCCAACCACTCGAGGACGGCACAGTACAGATCAGCAGGGTTGCGGGCAGTGCCGACTATCCGGCACGGGTCCTTCTCGTGGCGGCCATGAACCCCTGTCCCTGTGGAGGGTCGGGTGCACCCGGTGGCTGTCGCTGTCCGGAGCACGTCCGGCTCAAGTACCTCCGGCGGGTGTCAGGGCCCCTGCTCGACCGGTTCGACCTGCGCATCGACGTCGACCGGCCGGAGCCCGTCGAGCTCCTCGACGGGAGCGACGGAGAACCTTCGTCTACCGTTGCCGCGCGGGTTGCGGAGGCCCGGGAGCTTGCCCGCTCGCGGGGCGTGGCCGCAAACGTCGAACTGGACGCACCGGCACTTGCAACGGCCGCGCCCCTGTCCCACGAGGCGACGCGCCTCCTGGAGGCAACGCTGCATGCGGGCCGGCTGAGCGCCCGCGGCCTGCATCGGGTCCGCACCGTTGCGCTCACCATTGCCGACCTCACAGGTCGGGAGGGCCCGATCGGCCCCGACCTCATCGACACGGCCCTCGGGCTCCGCATCGACCCGTTTCGCCCTGCCGGGCATGGCATCCACTGACGGCGTCGTGGCCTCCATGTCCGAGCTTCCCGATGCGGCCTGGCTGACCTCCCTCCTCGGCCTGCCGGCGATGGGACCGCGCCGCCTGGGTGCCCTGCTGGACGGCCGGTCGCCGCCAGAGGCCTGGACGGCTGTGCGATCCGGAAGGCCCCTCCCCGAGGTGGCCGACGTTGTGGGTGGTCGGGTGGGAGCGCTCTTCGCCGAATGGGCGAAGGCGGCAGGCGACATCGATCCCGCGGTCGTCTGGGCGGCCACCCGGGCGGCGGGGGTCGAGGTGGTCACCCTCGGCGATGCTGCCTACCCCCGGTGCCTGCTTACCGATCCCGAGCCGGCGCCCGTGCTGTTCGCCCTCGGGCGCCTGGATGCGGTTGCCGTTCCATCCCGTGTGGCCATCGTCGGTACACGTCGCTGTACCCGCTACGGGCGGGATGTGGCCATGGAACTCGGAGGCGCCCTGGCCGAAGCCGGCGTGGCTGTGGTCTCAGGCCTGGCGCTCGGCATCGACGGTGCCGCACATACAGGTGCGCTTGCCGCTGGGGGAGCGCCACCGATCGGCGTGGTGGCCACGGGGCTCGACATCGTGTACCCGGCGGCAAACCGTCGCCTGTGGAACCGGGTTGCCGAGGCGGGCGTGCTCTTCACCGAGGCTCCGCTCGGCACGGGCCCCCGAGGCTGGCGATTTCCGTCCAGGAACCGGATCATCGCAGGGTTCGCCGATGTGGTTGTCGTGGTCGAATCGCACACCTCCGGTGGTTCGCTGTACACCGTCGAGGCGGCGCTGGACCGTAATCGTCCAGTCCTGGCCGTCCCGGGCCCGATCCACAGTCCGGCATCCCGGGGGACCAACCATCTCCTGGCCGAGGGGTGTGTGCCGCTGTGCGGGATCGACGATGTCCTCACGGCGCTCGGCCTCGTCGGGTCCGCACCCCTGCCGGACGACCGCCGGACCACTCCCGACGGTTCGGACCTCGGGGTGCTCGATGCCGCCGGCTGGTCGCCGACGACCCTCGATGCCCTGGCACGGCGGGTCGACCTGGCCCCGGTCGACCTGGCTTCGTCGGTGGCTCGACTTGTCCGCACGGGCTGGTTCGACGAGGAACGGGGGTTCTACCAACGGGTGCGCTGATGGTTCGAGTTCTGGCACTTCGCTCCCCCCTGCGACTTCGATCCTCCGAGGGAGGAAACATGGTCCAACGACCTGCCCTGCTGCCCATCGCCGCCGCGTTCGCACTCGTGGTGCTGGTCGGCATCCTGACTGCTGCGCCGGTCGCCGCCCAGCCCGGCCCCGGTGGCCGCGACCCTGCCACCGGTGTCGACCACCCCGGAGATGCGCCGGTCGCCTATCAGGCCCCGGTCTACACACCGGTCATCGACGGGTTCCGACCGCCGGCCCGGCCGTGGTTGCCCGGCAACCGTGGCTACGAGTACGCCACGTTCCCCGGGCAGGTGGTGCGTGCCGCCGCCGACGGGAGAGTCTTGTTCGCCGGCACGGTTGCCGGCACCCGTCATGTCACCTTGATCCATTCAGACGGTCTACGGACCAGCTATTCGTTCCTGGCCTCGGTCGAGGTCGCGCAGGGCCGGGAGGTCCTCGCCGGGACGGCTGTGGGACGCGCCGCAACCACGTTCCACTTCGGTGTCCGCGACCCGGACGGTACCTACCTTGATCCGGGCCTGCTGTTCGAGACCAACGGCGTGCTTCGGGCCCGGCTGGCCCCCCACGACGAGGAGGCGATCGTCGCTGCGGCGCGAGAGTTCCTCGGCGACGAGCGGTCGGCGTTGGGGAACCTGGTTGCGGCCGCCGGGTCGGCGACCTCCTGGGCGGGCGCGCAGTTCGTCGAGGGCGCAACGCTCGGACACCAACTGCTTGTCAGCGCCGGACGGACAGCCCTCGGCGGCCTGACATGGTACGTCGAACGCCCGATCGCGGCGGTGGGCGCCTCGATCGACCTCGCCACCGACCTCCTTGCAGCGCTGCCGACGCCCGAGTGCACACCCTCGGAGGTCGGCGTCGCGTCACCTCAGGGTGGCCGCGTCGCGATCCTGGTGCCGGGCCTCGGTTCCGGACAGGACGGTGGACCGATCACCGACCTCGACATGCGGGCCCTGGGCATCGATCCCGACGACGTCGTACGCTTTTCCTACGGGGGAGGGCGCTTCGCCGGCGACGTCCCCGTCCCCGAATGGGCTACGCGGTTGGAGGCTTCTCACGAGGTCGCAGGCGATGTGTACCGCCCGGTCGAGGAGAGTGCCGAACTCCTGGCGCAACTCCTCTCCGACATTGCGGGGGAGCGGCCCGGTGCCACCCTCGAGGTCTACGGGCATTCGCTGGGCGGCCTAGTGGCGCTCGAGGGTGTCGCCCGGTTGGCGGCTGACATCGATGCGCCACAGTTGCGCCTGGTGACGCTGTCGACACCGCACGGTGGAAACCTCCTGGCGGAGGGATTCGACTTCCTGGGTGCGCTGCCGGGCGTAGCCGAGGCCTTTCGCCTCGGCGGACGCCCTGAGGTCGGCCAGCCGGTCCTCGCCGACCTGGCGGTGGGTGCCCTGCGTCCGGCACCTGCGGGCGTCGAGGCGCTCAGCCTTGTGGCCTCCGGCGACCTGATCGTCCCGGCGGGTCGTGCCGAACTCGACGGTGCCCGCACGGTCGTCGTCGACATGCTCGGCACGGACGCCCATGGAGGCCTCGCCGGCCACCGGGACGCCCTACGCGAGATCAGCCTCTTCCTCGCAGGTCGGCCTGCGGCCTGCCAGTCGCTGGCAGAACGCCTGGGCGGGGTTGCGGTTCCGTTCATCATCGAGTCCGCAAACCAACTGGTCACGGCATACGGGTTGTCGGGGTACCTGGGGTGACCGGCGCCGTGGGTCCCGGGAGTCGCGATCCGCCGCCCGACTCCCGGGGGAGCCGCCGTCGGCCGCCGCTACACTCCTGCGCTGGCCACCGCACCGTGTGGTGGCCGCGAATCCACCTACACCCCGACCCACCCACGGTCGCCTCCGGGCGCAGGGACGGGGCGAGTCGAACCGATGGGAAAGGAGGGCACGGCATGGCTGTCGTGACCATGAAGCAGTTGCTCGAGGCGGGTGTGCACTTCGGTCACCAGACCCGCCGCTGGAACCCCAAGATGCAGCGGTTCATCCACGGCGAGCGGTCCGGGATCTACATAATCGATCTCCACCAGACCCTCGACCGGATCGAGAAGGCGTACGTGTTCGTGCGGGACCTCGTCGCCGATGGTGGCCGGGTGCTCTTCGTCGGCACAAAGCGCCAGGCACAGGATCCGATCAACTCCTACGCCGAGAAGTGTGGGATGCCGTTCATCAACCAGCGCTGGCTGGGTGGCACCCTCACCAACTTCTCGACCATCTCGAAGCGTGTCGGCAAGATGCTCGAGTACCAGCGCATGCGCGACTCGGGCGAGTTCGAGGCCATGCCCAAGAAGGAGGCGCTGTTGCTGTCGCGCGAGCTCGAAAAGCTCGAGCGGAACCTGGGTGGTATCCGGGACATGGAGCGGCTGCCCGATGCCGTATTCGTTATCGACACCGCCCGTGAGCACATCGCCGTCACAGAAGCCAACAAGTTGGGGATCCCGATCGTGGCAGTGGTCGACACCGATTGCGATCCGGACGTGATCCAGTACCTGATCCCCGGCAACGACGATGCCATCCGGGCCGGCCGGCTGCTCTGTCGCATCCTGTCCGACGCCGTCGAGGAGGGTCGCTACATCGCCAACTCCCGCATCGCTGCAGCAGAGGACGAAGGCCCTTCGCTCGATGCCGACGACCGTGCCGCCGAGCAGGCGGAGGCACGTGTCGAGGCCGAGGCGGCAGGAGCCGAACGTGAGGCCCGCGTGGTGGCGTCCGTGGAGGTTCCCGGTGAAGCAGGTGAGGCCGTAACCGAGGCGTCCGCTGATGCCGGTGATGCCGTAACCGAGGTGTCGGCTGAAGCCGGTGAGGCCGTGGCCGAGGCTCCCGCCGAAGCCGATGATGCCGGTGAGGCCGTGGCTCCCGCCGAAGCCGATGAGGTCGCTGCCGGGACCTTCCCCGACGACGAAGCCGTGGAAGGGTCCTGACTGGCATGGCTGACATCACTGCACGAGAGGTCAAGGCCCTACGTGACGCCACCGGCGCCGGGATGATGGACGCCAAGCGTGCGCTGACCGACGCCAACGGCGACTTCGAGGCGGCTTCCCAACTGCTGCGCGAGCGCGGCCTTGCAAAGGCGGCAACCCGAACCGACCGGGACAACGTCGAGGGCGTCGTAGCGCTTGCCGGCAACGGCACCCGTGCGGCGTTGGTGCACGTCAAGTGCGAGACCGACTTCTCGGCCAAGTCCGATGCCTTCATCACCCTGGTCAACGGCATCGCCGACGTAGTCCTCGCTGACGGCGAGGGTGCGGTAGAAGGCTTCACCGGAGCACTCGAGGACCTCAAGCTCTCCACGAAGGAGAACATCGAGGTCGGTACGGTCACCCTGGTCGAGGCCGCCGAAGGCAATGCGCTCGACACCTACCTGCACGTCCAGGACGGGCGGGGGGTCAACGGTGTGGTCGTAGAGGGTTCGGGCGTCGACGCCGAGGCCCTGCACCAGGTGGCGTTGCACGTCGCCTTCGCCAAGCCGACCGCCCTGTCCCGTGACGAGGTCCCGGCCGACCTGGTGGACCAGGAGCGTGCGTCGCTGCTCGAGATCACCAAGGCAGAGGGCAAGCCCGAGCAGGCCTGGGAGAAGATCGTTGAAGGTCGGCTTTCGGGTTGGTACCGCGAGTCGGTGCTTCTCGAACAGGGGCTCCACGGCGACAAGGTCCTGGTGAAGGATTCGCTAGGCGGCGGCGACATCGTTCGCTTCGCCCAGGTATTTCTGGGAGGCTGATGCCGTGACCGAACGCCTCACCCCACGTTGGGACCGTGTGGTCCTGAAGGTGTCAGGAGAGGCGTTCGCCGGTTCCGCCGGGTACGGCATCGACGGCGAGATCGTCGCCCGGATCGCCCAGGAGATCGTCGATGTCTGTCGCGAGTTCGAGGTTGACGTAGCGGTCGTCGTCGGCGGCGGCAACATCTGGCGGGGCATGTCGGGCGCCGGTGCGGGCATGGACCGCGCCCAGGCCGACTACATGGGCATGTTGGCGACCACCATCAACGCCCTTGCCCTCCAGGACACCCTCGAACAACTGGGTCAGCCGACCCGGGTGCAGACCGCCATCCGCATGGAACAGATCGCCGAGCCGTACATCAGGCGGCGTGCAACCCGCCACCTCGAGAAGGGCCGGGTCGTCATCTTCGCCGGCGGCACGGGCAACCCGTTCTTCACGACCGACACTGCCGCTGCCCTGCGCGCAGTCGAGATCGAGGCCGGGGTGGTGCTCAAGGGAACCCATTCAGGAACCGACGGCATCTACACCGCCGATCCGCAGGCCGATTCCGAGGCGACCCTCCTCGACAAGGTCAGCTACCTCGAGGTGATCCAGATGGGGCTTCGGGCGATGGACGCCACGGCGGTCACGCTCTGCATGGAGAACAACCTGCCGATCGTCATGTTCGACCTGATGACATCCGGAAACGTCCGATCCATCCTCGCCGGAGAGTCCGTCGGTACTCTGGTCGCCTGAGCTGGGAGGATCCTTGAGCGACGAGATGGTCCAGTTGGTCCTCGAAGAGGCCAAGGAGAAGATGGCCGATGCCGTTGTCCATACTCGACGCGAGTTCTCGACGGTACGAACCGGTCGGGCTTCGTCCTCGATGGTCGAGAACCTGACCGTCGAGGCCTATGGCGTCGAGATGCGGATGCAGGAACTCGCCACGTTCAGCGTGCCTGAGCCCCGCCAACTCCTGATCACGCCCCATGACGCGGCGAATGTCCCGGCGGTGGAGCGTGCAGTCGTCAACGCCGACCTCGGCCTCGCTCCGAGCAACGATGGTCGCACGATTCGGCTGTCATTCCCGGAGCTGACCGAGGAACGTCGTCGGGACATGGTACGAATGATCAACGGCATGTCCGAGGACGGCAAGAACCACCTTCGGGGCATCCGCCGCCATGCACGCAAGGATCTGGACGACATAGAAGGCGAGGGCCACGTGTCAGAGGACGACATCCGGCACGCCGGTTCACAACTTGACGACCTGATCCACCGGAACGAGTCCGAGATCGACGAGGCTCGGGCGGCCAAAGAGGACGAACTGCTCGAAGTCTGAGCAGGACGACCGAGGGAGGATTCGTGAACCAGCAGCGCAGCAGCGACCAGCCCTTCGAGGAGATCCGGATTCTGGGCCTCGAACCGGCCGACGACGAGGTCGAGCCCGGTCGTTCGGTGTTCGGCGGCGAACCGCCGACCGAGGACCTGCCCCACTGGACCGAGCCGCCGACAACCCCGGTGGTTGTACCGCCAACGGGCTTCGCCTCCGAACAGCCCCGCTGGGCGGACGATGTACCCGAACACCACGAGTCACAGCACCCCGTCGGCGCATTCGACGAGCCCACAGCAGCAGCCTTCTTCGAAGACCCGCCGTCGGGTCTGGGATCCGGCGAGAGCTTTGATCCACCCCTGCTCCCTCCTGACGACCCACAGCCGGTCGGCGCAGGGCGGTCCTCGATCCCCACACCGGCCGAGTCGGGAAGTGGGCGCAGACGCCGTTCGGATCGTGGGGGTGCCGACAGCGGCGGTCGTGACATGCCGTCGGCGATCATCACCGGGCTGGGCCTCGGTGCCCTGGCGCTCGTGGCGTTCAAGGTCGGGGCATCGGCGACCCTGGCCCTGTCGACCGCCGTGCTGGTCCTCGCCGCCGTCGAGTTCTACGGGTCGGTGCGACGCGTCGGCTACCAGCCGGCCACCCTCCTGGGGATCGTGGCCGTCGGATCGTTGAACCTGGGCGCCTACTGGCGCTTCGAGGCGGCGGTTCCGCTGGCATTGGGCCTGACGGTGCTGTTCTGCCTGCTCTGGTACCTGACCGGGGTCGACCGGGACGCTCCGATGGTGAACATCTCCGTCACCCTGTTCGGTGTGCTCTACGTGGGGATGCTCGGATCGTTCGTGGGGCTCATGCTCACCGATGGGAACGGCATCGGGTTGCTGCTTGCTGCCGTGCTGGCGACCGTCGGCTACGACGTCGGCGGCCTGTTCGTCGGTCGCCTCGCCGGCCGTACGCAGTTGGCTGCCGTCAGCCCCAACAAGACGATGGAGGGACTGGTCGGCGGGATGGTCGCCTGCTTCGCCGTCTGTGTGCTGATTGTGGGCCGCATCACGCCCTTCGCGGACGACCTCATGTCGGCTGCGGTGCTGGGCATCGTGGCGGCCGTCGCCGCACCCCTGGGTGACCTCTGCGAATCGATGATCAAGCGGGACCTCGGCATCAAGGACATGGGTAGCGTCCTCCCCGGCCACGGCGGCCTGCTCGACCGCTTCGACGCCCTGTTGTTCGTGCTGCCGGCGACCTACTACACCGCCCGGATGCTCGACCTCTTCGGGGCCTGAACCCGCCCACCCGCCTCCGGGGCTCTCGACCGGCACCGTAGGCTCCGCCGCATGCCGACGACGCGTCCTTCCCCCGAGCGGCGCGTGGCAGGGCCATGACGCGGGTCGCGGTGCTCGGGTCGACCGGTTCGATCGGGACCCAGACGCTCGACATCTTGGCCGCCCGCCCAGACCGGTATGAGGTAGCGGCGCTCGGTGCGGCCAGCTCCGTCGATCTCCTGGTCGAGCAGGTGGAACGCTTCCGTCCACCGGTCGTGGCGATCGCCGATGCGTCGCTGGCCGCCGGGTTGGCCGACCGGGTCCCCGCCGGGACCGAGGTCCTGGCGGGCGGTTCGGCTCTGGCCGAAGCGGCGTTGACGGCCGGGGTGGTGGTCAACGGCGTGGTGGGATTCGCCGGACTCCCGGTCACGCTTGCCGCCCTCGAGTCGGGGCGACGGTTGTGCCTAGCCAACAAGGAGTCCCTCATCGCCGCAGGGCCGGTCGTGCGCGAGGCCCGGGCCACACCCGGCGCCGAGTTGCTGCCGGTGGACAGCGAGCACTGTGCCGTCCACCAGTGCCTGCGCGGTGACGACGGCGGGGACGCCGTGGACCGGGTGGTGCTCACGGCATCCGGTGGTCCGTTCCGTGGCCGCTCCAGCGAAGAGCTGGTCGATGTCACGATCGAGGATGCGCTCGACCACCCGACCTGGTCGATGGGCCCCAAGGTCACCGTCGACTCGTCGACGCTGATGAACAAGGGGCTCGAGGTCATCGAGGCCCACGAGCTCTTCGACGTCGACTATGACCGCATCGACGTCGTCGTTCATCCGCAGTCCGTCGTCCACTCGATGGTGTCTTTCACGGACGGAACGACCATGGCACAGCTCTCCCGACCCGATATGCGTCTGTGCATCGGGTACGCATTGGCCTACCCGGATCGACTCGACCTGCCCTTCGGCACGATCGACTGGAGCGAGGCTTCGCGTCTCGACTTCGAGCCGCCCGACCGCGAGTCGTTCCCGTGCCTCGACCTTGCCTTCGCCGCGGGTCGCCTCGGGGCGACCGCACCGGCCTGGTTGAATGCCGCCAACGAAGTTGCCGTCGAGGCCTTCCTCGAGGGGCGCCTGCCCTGGGTGGGGATTGCAGAGGTGCTCACCGATGTCCTCGAGGACTGGCCGGGCCTTGCGGCCGACAGCATCGAGGCCGTCCTCGACGCCGATGAGCGGGCCCGTGAGGTCACCTCGGCACGGCTGGCCGGTCGCCCGTGACCGGGTCGCCACTGACTGCCGGCGACCGCCGGGTCAGGCTCCTGTTGCTGGTCGGGGGCACGGTGGCCCTCGGGCTCCGGTTCGGCATGTCACTGCTGGTCGTGGTGCTCTCGTTCGTCGGCATGCTGGTCGTACACGAGCTGGGCCACTATCTCGTTGCCCGTTGGACGGGCATGCAGGTCACCGAGTTCTTCATCGGGTTCGGACCACGGGTCTGGTCGGTGCGACGGGGCGAGACCGAATACGGCATCAAGGCGATCCCTGCAGGGGCCTACGTGCGGGTCACAGGGATGACCAACCTGGATGACGTCGATCCCGCCCATGAGCACCGCACGTACCGGCACCAGTCGTACCCGAAGCGGATGGCGTTGGCGTTGGCTGGTTCCGGGATGCAGTTCCTGCTGGCGACTGTGCTGCTGTTGGTCATCTTCACGGGGATGGGCCGCCCGGATGTCGATGAGTGGGTCGTCCGCTCGGTCGTTCCGGGAACTGCCGCTGAAGCGGCGGGGATCCAGGTCGACGACCGGATCCGGGCTGTCGCCGGTCGCCCGGTGGTCGACTTCGATCGCTTCGGCGAGGTCGTCAGGGGGTTGCCGGGTCGGGTCGTGTCGGTCGAGATCGAGCGGGAAGGTGTCCACCTCGTCCGGTCGGTGGCCGTCGGTGAGCGCCTGACCGGCAGCGGCGCCTCCGCATTCCCCGGGCTGTTCCCCGGCGATCGGATCGTCGCCGTGGACGGTGTGGCGACAGACAACTGGTCGGAGGTCGAGGATCTCGTAGAGGTCGGCGCCCAACACCAGCTGCGCGTGCATCGCAGCGATGACGCCACCGTCGTGATCACGACCGTGGCGCGCAGGTTGCCCACCGGGTCGGCTGCGGTGGTCGGCTTCTTCGGGGTATCACCGAGGCATCCGATGGTTCGCCTGGGTCCCGTCACGGCGGCCAGGGAGTCGGTCACGGCGTTGGGTGACCTGTTGTGGATGTCCGGCGACGCGCTCGTCCACTTCTTCACGCCCGGTGGCCTCTCGGGGTTCGTCGGGGGAGCTGTCGAGCCAGGTGGCACACAGGGAGACCTCGGCGTCACGTCGGTGGATCCGGATGACGAGAACAGGTTGCTTTCAATCTACGGCGCCGTTCGGTTCGGTGATGCGGCGTTCGACTCGGGCGCCCACAACTTCCTGTGGTTCCTCGTTCTCGTGAACGTGTTCGTCGGTGTCTTCAACCTCTTACCGCTGCTGCCTCTCGACGGTGGCCACATCGCCATCGCCACCTATGAACGCCTGCGGTCCCGGGGTGGCCGACGCCATGTCGCCGATGCCGCAAGGTTGGCTCCGCTGACGTGGGCGGTCGTTCTGTTCCTGGTCGCCCTCGCCGTGATCGCCCTCTACCGGGACATCGTCGACCCCCTCAACTTCGGCTGAGGGGTCGGGTCGGTACCGTGCCCGGGCCGACGGGGGCGGCTTCCGGCCACCGGTAGCCTTCGAGGCGTGGAGGTCACGGCAGGGTTCCCCCGGCGCAGCACCCGGCAGGTGATGGTCGGCGATGTTGCCGTCGGCGGTGGTGCACCGATCAGCGTCCAGTCGATGACGGTGACGCGAACGGCGGACCATGAGGCGACCCTCCAGCAGATCTACGACCTGGCCATGGCCGGCGCCGACATCGTGCGGTGCACCTGCAACGAGATCGAGGCGGCCGAGGGCCTGGCCCGGATCGTTCCGCGTTCGCCGGTGCCGATCGTCGCCGACATCCACCACCAGTACCGGATGGCGCTGGCCGCCCTCGAGGCCGGGGTGCACTGCCTCCGGCTGAACCCCGGCAACATCCGGAAGCCCGAGCACATACGCACGGTGGCGTCCGAGGCCCGTGACCGGGGGGTGCCGATTCGCATAGGCGTCAACGGTGGTTCCCTGCATCCTGAGCTCTATGAGAAGCACGGAGGCAGGGTTACGCCTGAGGCCATGGTCGAGTCGGCGCTCGAGGAGATCGGCTACTTCTCCGAGGTGGGCTTCGACCTGATCAAGATCTCTGTGAAGGCCTCGAGCGTGCCGATCATGATCGAGGCCTACCGCCAGCTTGCAGATGTCACCGACCACCCGCTCCACCTCGGTGTTACCGAGGCGGGTCCACCGCCGGCCGGGCTGGTCAAGTCCACTGCCGGGATCGGCACGCTGTTGGCCGAGGGAATCGGTGACACGATCCGCTACTCGCTCACCGCCGATCCCGTCGAGGAGGCCCGTGCCGGCAGACAACTGCTCGAGTCGTTGGGGCTGCGCGAGCGCAGGAACGTCGACCTCATCGCCTGCCCCAGTTGCGGACGTGCGGAGATCGACGTGGTAGCCGTCGCCGAGGAGGCAATGGAGGCCTTCGCCGAGCGCCGGATTCCCCTCCAGGTTGCGATCATGGGTTGTGTGGTGAACGGGCCCGGTGAGGCGAGGGACGCCGACCTCGGTATCGCCGCAGGGCGCCGGCGTGGTCACCTCTTCGTCAAGGGTCAGAACGCTGCCGTGGTCGACGAGGGCGAGATGGTCGATGCCCTGGTCGAGTGGGCGGTGTTCATCCACGAGCACGGCGCCGATGCGGCACTGGCACGGGTCGACACCGAGAGGGCCGCCAGGGAGGCGGAACGGGACCGCAGGGGTCTGCTTACAGAGCAGGGCGACGACGCCAACGACGCCGGCACGCTGATCGAGAACATTCGCAGCCGGATCGCCTGACGCGACGATCCTACGTATGGGCTCGGGCCCTTGGCCGGGACGGCGGGCAGGGGTATGCTGCCGCCGCACGTACATCGTTCCGGGACGAGACGTGGGCTTTGCCCACGTCTCTTGCCTTCTTCGGGCGAGGTACGAGGACGAGAGTACGAAAACTAGAGGTGGCCCGGCCGTCGAGGTCGGTGCCAACAGGACCGAGCAGGAGGAGCGATGGGTGTGACCGACAGGGTCGGCTCCCTCGTCGCGCCCCTCTGTGACCGTGTCGGCGTCGAGTTGCTCGACATCGACTACGACGGTGGGGTGGTTCGGGTCACGGTCGACCATCCGGACGGCGTGGGCATGGATGCCATTGCCGCCCTCACCCGTGAGGTGTCCCGGGCGCTTGACCACGAGGATCCGGTGAAGGGCCGCTACACGCTAGAGGTAAGCAGCCCGGGGCTCGAACGCACCCTCAGGAGACCCGGCCACTTCGTGCGGGCAATCGGCTCGACCGTGACGGTCAAGACGCTGCCCGGTACCGACGGTGACCGTCGGGTGCAGGGGATCCTGGAATCCGCCGACGAGGGTGGTATCACGCTGCGAACAGCGGAGGACGTCGTGCGCGTGCTCCGCCATGACGAGATCCAGAAGGCGCGCACGGTCTTCGAGTGGACATCGGCGCCTGAATCGGCCCGAACCTCGCAGGGCCGTCACGCGATCGACGAAAGCGAGGTCGGACGATGAATCCGGAAATGATGGAGGCCCTTCAGGCCCTGGCCACCGACCGGGGTATCCCGGTCGATGCGCTGTTCGCTGCCCTGGCCGATGCCCTCGAGACCGCCTACAAGCGCACCCCCGGGGCCCATGAGTACTCGTGGGTCACGATCGACCCCGACACCATGGAGATCCGGGTGCTCGCCCAGGACCTCGACGAGGAGGGCGAACCGGTCGGTGGCGAGTTCGACGTGACCCCGGACGGCTTCGGTCGGATCGCGGCGCAGACCGCCCGTCAGGTGATGACGCAGCGGATCCGCGAGGCCGAGCGTGACATGAAGTACGAGGAGTACGCCGGCCGTGAGGGTGACATCGTCACCGGCATGATCCAGCAGACGGATGCCCGTTACACCCTGCTGGACCTGGGTCGGGTCGAGGCGTTGCTGCCCCAGGCGGAGCAGGTGCCGTACGAGCGGCCTGAGGCCAACACCCGTCTGAAGGCCTACATCGTCGAGGTCCGCAAGACGGCGAAGGGTCCACAGATCGTCGTCAGCCGTACCCACCCCGGCCTTATCAAGCGCCTCTTCGAGCTCGAGGTTCCGGAGATCGCCGATGGCGTTGTCGAGATCAAGGCCTGTGCCCGTGAGCCCGGGCACCGTACGAAGATCTCGGTGGCGTCCAACGACCCGAACGTGGACCCTGTCGGTGCCTGTGTCGGAGCGCGTGGCGCCCGTGTGCGCATGGTCGTGAACGAGCTGCGTGGCGAAAAGATCGACATCGTGCCGTTTTCCGAGGACCCGGTCGACTTCGTGATGAAGGCGCTTTCGCCGGCCAAGGTCAAGGACGTGCTCATCGACGAGGAGTCGGGGACCGCCACGGTGATAGTTCCCGACTACCAGCTGTCGCTGGCGATCGGGAAGGAGGGTCAGAATGCCCGTCTGGCTGCTCGCATGACGGGCTGGCGGGTCGACATCAAGAGTGAGACCCAGGTTGCCGAGGAGGCCGCCTACGCCGACGTCGACTGGGCGGAAGGGGAATGGATCGTCGACGAGGAGACGGGCGAACAGGTCTGGCGACCCGCCGAGGGTGGTCCGGCCGTTTCGGCCGACCAGTGGGTTGAAGCCTCCGCGGAGTCCGCTGAGGCTTCCGAGGATGCTCCGGTCGGGGATGCTCCGGTCGGGGATGCTCCGGTCGGGGATGCTCCGGTCGGGGATGCTCCGGTCGGGGATGCTCCGGTCGAGGATGCTCCGGTCGAGGATGCTCCGGTCG
>MPLZ02090126.1_pt1 | contig 19676 bp, 19 predicted proteins | sample 1617311 | NCBI WGS metagenome assembly MPLZ02 (sample SAMN05944806, study PRJNA350692) | marine metagenome | biome: marine; feature: ODZ; material: water; isolation source: 160 m water sample filtered on 0.2 um supor filter | place: Pacific Ocean | collected 2012-04-08 | depth 160m m | reverse complement strand
GTGCACCATCACTGCCTGGGGCTTTCCGGTAGCCAAGGTGTAGCCGTGCGCCATGCCCATCGCCGCGTGCTCGTGGGGCATGACCAGCGGCTGCGGCATTGCCGCGACATCACCGCCCGCCAGGGCCTCGATAAGGGGTGGAAAATCGGTGCCAGAGTTGGCGAAGAGATAGTCGATGCCGAGCGTCTTGAAGCGATGCAGCAGTGCCCGGCCGGTGCTGGGTTCGCCGCTCATACGTCCTCCCAGCCGCCACTTTCGTGCGAGCGGCGAATAGCGTCGAGTACACGCATGCCGGCAAACGCCAACTCCAGCGGCCACTCCGTGGTCGGCTCGCCGCGGATCAGTCGCGAGAAGCGCTCTCCCTGAATAGTATACTGGTTGATCGTCGGCACCTCGATGCGTGTGATGTCGAAGTCAGGGCTACAGCAATGATGCAGATAGACCGTACGCGGCTGCACGTGGGCGAAGGGAAACTCGATGTGGATCCAGCCTTCAGCGCCCAGAATCTGCGCCTGCTGATAGCGCCCGGTCTGGGTGGCAACGGTGAAGCAAGCCTGGCGCGAGGTGCCGAAATCGAGCATCACCGAGGCCAGCCGATCGGTGCCGAAGTCGGGATCGATATCGACCAGCGCCACGAGTCGGCGCGGCTCGTCGGCGAAGACCAAGCGCGCGATGGTGCTGGTGTAGATGCCTAGGTCGTAAATGCCGCCACCCCCGGTCTCGACCTTGTTGCGGATATTAGTGGGATCGGAATTGTGATACGAAAAGGCAAGGTGGAGGGCTCGCAGCTGACCAATCCTACCGGCTTCAATTAGCTCTCGAACGATACTCCATTGCGGATGGTCACGCGCCATCATGGCTTCCTCGATACAAAGGCCTGTGCGATCGCGGGCATGGATCAGAGTTTCCGCCTCTTTCGCATCCATGGTGAGAGGCTTCTCGCAGAGCACATGCTTACCAGCGTCTAGCGCCTTGACGCTCCATTCAAGGTGCAAGTTATTGGGCAAGGGGTTGTAGACTGCGTCGATGTCGTCATCCGCAAGCAGCGCTTCGTAGCTTCCGTATGCCTTTGGAATACCGAGCAAATCCGCGGTCGCGCGCGCCTTGTCGCCGTTGCGCGAGGCGAGTGCGAGGACCGGCGTCAACGGACTCTGCTGCATGGCCGGAATGACGGTCCTCAAGGCGATATCGGCGCAGCCCAGCACACCCCAGCGAACAGGCTCCATGACTTCCTCCTAGACGGCTGTCTGATAACGTTCCTTGATGATACGCACCACCTCGTCCGGGTCGCGCTGCCACCAGTCACGAGAAGAGAATATCTCGACTTCGCGATGCCCGGCATAGCCTGTCGCTTCGACCATGGCGCGGATGCCAGGAATATCGATCACGCCATCGCCCATCATGCCTCGGTCGAGCCGCAGATCGCGCGTATCCTCGAGCCAGTCGTTGATATGGAAGGCAACGATGCGCGGTCCCGCGCGGCCGATTTCGTGTGCCAGATTGGGGTCCCACCAGAGGTGATAGACATCGACCGCAATACCGAGCTCGCCACCCGCGCCCAGCTGGTCGCACCAGTCATTAGCTTCGCCAAGCGTGGTCAGCACAGCGCGGTTGGCGCACATCATGGGATGCAACGGCTCGAGCGCGATAGTGACACCGACCGCCTTCGCCTCGGGCAGCAACACATCGAGCGCGTCGAGACAGCGCGCCCGCGCGCCCACCAAATCCTTCGAGCCATCAACCAAACCGCCGGCAACGAAGACGATGCATTGCGCCCCGATCACCGCCGCTTCCTCGATGGCGCGGCGATTTTCGTCGAGCGCCGTCGACCAGGCGGCATGGTCGGCGGCCGTGAGCAGCCCGCCGATGCAATAGCCCGTCACGGTCATGTCGTGCTCGCGCAATAGGCGCGCGCCTTCTGCCAGGCCGACCTCGCGCAGCTTGTCATGCCACACGGCAATCCCGTGCACGCCCTGGCGTGCATAGCCGGCCACTGCCTCGGGTAACGACCACTGCTCTCGCGTGGTGGCCTGGTTTATCGACAACAGCGCCTCGTTCAGCATAGCGGGCGTCCTTCATCTCATCCGTCAACCCAAACTGACCACGCTCCCGGACGCCGGGCAAGAGGCATCGCAGGAGGCCCACTATGCTGGACGAAGTCAGAGGCAAGCTCGCTGTCGGCTTCAATTATCTTGGAGAGCAGCCGGTCAACAACGTCCAAAAGTCAGTGTCCATCTACCGCGTGCGGCACGAGGTCAATAGTGTGTTGCGCGTAGGTCGAGATCGTGGGGACATCAGACGGCAACCACCATATCGCAGGCTTCCCCCAAGCTTCTGACCACGACACACCCGATCCCGCTCTTACACTTGCGGCCCCTTGCGAATACTGGACGCAGCCCTTAAATCGCCCTCATCGTCCATGAATTGATACCGAAAATCGCAATTTGGACCACCGCTCAAGATCGTTTGCGTACGCTTGAGCTCTGCATCAGGCGCAAACCCTTCGATCATCGCGTGATCACGATTGCATGAGAGAATGACTCCAAGTTCCGGAATGCCAAGATCTCTATACATCTCGGCATATCGACAGTGCTTTACGTTGAAGTCCACTTTGGCCGGCCCAGCGGTGACGGTTTCGACCTCAAGCGCACCGTCACGGGTCCAGGCTTCAAGACTATCGACAAAGGCCCCGGCATCATTCCTGCCCATTTCCCTAGCCATCTCCGCGCCTTGTTCACGTGCAACCTTGACGATGGCCTCCGACAAAATCGCAAGAACCTTTTCCCTGCCGAAAGCGTCCCCCATCGCGTCGATCACGGGTGCCAGAATTCGCGCTTCTACTTCGCGCCGCTTGAGAACACCAATCTCTTGCGTCAACGTATCAGGTTTGCGCACGCTTTTTCTCCTGCGTCCAGTCTGAACGGTCCCTATATCCAATAAAACAGCCATTCTAGTCACGCTCAAAGATCATTAGCGCAACACAGATCACGCTGGGGCAAACGTTTCGGCAAACGCTAGATTCCAACGCTTCCCCAAGGCCATCGCCCTCAAGGGTAATGTACTTTTAGCAGACGATCCGGCGAAAGTGGTCCGCATGTAGACCTTGCTGCGCGTGATGCTCGGTTGTAGTTAGCAGGCGTGCTGTTGACCAAAACACGACAAGAGCGGTCTCCATACCGTACCCATTCTCCCTTTGGCTCAAGCTGCTGCGGGCCCATCCATCGTCGGATAGTCGAGATAGCCTTTCGGTCCGCGGCTGTAGAAGGTCGCGCGGTCGTAGGGGGTCAAAGGGGCGCCCAGGCGTAGCCGTTCGGGAAGATCTGGGTTGGAGATGAAGAAGCGGCCGAACGCAATTGCATCGGCATCACCCTTCGCCAGCATTGTATTGGCACTGTCGCCGCGGAAGTTACCGGCAGCGATTAGCGTGCCCTGCCAAATTGGACGAAAGAGCTCCGCTGCCGATGGCACCCCCTCGTGATCCACCTCGCGCTGCCCGGCACCGCTGGCGCGTGGCTCGATTAGGTGGAGATAGGCCAGGCCGAACGCATCGAGCTCGCGGATGAGGTGCGAATAGAGCGGCAATGGCTCATCCTCGCCACTGTCGTTGGCGATGCCAAAAGGCGACAGGCGAATGCCAACCCGATCCGCCCCCCACACCTCGGAGACGGCCTGAGTAATCTCCAACACCAGCCGACAACGGTTCTCGATGGAGCCGCCATAAGCGTCGCTGCGGCGATTAGTGCGCGTCTGCAGAAACTGCTCCAGCAGGTAACCGTTCGCCGAATGGATCTCGACGCCATCGAAGCCGGCTTCCATGGCGCAGTGGGCGGCATGAACATAGCGCTCGATCACACCGGGGATCTCCTCTGTCCCGAGGGCGCGTGGGGTCGGGCAGGGCACGCGGTTGAAATCGGGCGTGGTGATCTCGACGTTGGGCGTCACCGCCGACGGTGCGATCGGCAACTCGCCGTCGGGCTGGTGCGAAGGATGAGACAAGCGGCCCATGTGCCAGAGCTGTAGGTAGATATTTCCACCTTCAGCATGCACGGCATCACTGACAAGTTTCCAACCGGTAATCTGCTCCGGCGAATGGATACCGGGCGTGCATGGCGCACCGCGACCATCCGCCGATATCTGAGAGGCTTCGGCGATAATTAATCCACCGCAACTGGCTCTCTGGACATAGTATTGTGCCATCATTTCGTTGGCGGTGTTTCCTGGAACCGTGGCGCGCATACGCGTAAGCGGCGCCATCATGACCCGGTGCGACAGCGGCAAACCGCCAACAGTAATCGGTGTAAAAAGGTTGATCGTCGTCATTGCGTAACCTCTACTAACCCATGAATGGCATGATCGAACATCGCCGTGCAGCAGCGCACCGCTAGGCGATGTCGTGGGCGAATGCCGTGCTACCGTACTCCGCGTTGTACTGCTCTGCCACGATCGCCACAAGCGCGATCAACACGATCTTGTTGGCGAGGTCGCGCCGCTCCTCGGGCAACCGCGCGGTGCAGTGGGGTCGTCTGGCACGGTGGTAGCAGCAGCCGGCATTGCCCTCAACCCGGTGCAGATAGGCGTGCATCCAGGCACCGTCCGTATCGTCCTAACTTTGCGCTAGACCGTGGGCGGCGCACCAGTCGCCCTTCGTCGCTTGCCACAGCGACGCTAGCGCAGCGAACAGCCCGGACGACGGTCCCGCCTCACGAGGCGATGCCTCGAACTGGCTGATATCGTGGCCAGCCTTCTAGTATCGGCACCATGATGACACAGAGCGCTTTTCGGTCATACTACGAGACGATGATGGAGACGGAGACAAATCCCCCGTTCGAAATCCTGCGGCCAGCGCGGCAGACGCGGCCGCTAGTTGCGGCCTCCCCCCACAGCGGCCGCCATTACGACCGCGCCTTTCTCGCCAGCTCGCGCCTCGGGCTAGATGAGTTGCGGCGCTCGGAGGATGCCCATGTGGACGCGCTGATCGATGGCCTGCCAAAGCTCGGCGTGCCGGTGGTCCAGGCGCTCTTTCCGCGCACCTACGTGGATGCCAACCGTGAGCCGCTGGAGCTTGATCCCGGTATGCTCGACGGCCCCCTACCCGCTTTCGCCAATCCGGACTCGCCGCGGGTACGTGCGGGGCTCGGGGTGGTGCCGCGTACCGCCGCCAATGGCGTCGCTATCTACAGCAACACTCTGCCCATCACCGAGGCACGTACCCGCCTACACAGCTGCTACTTCCCTTATCACCGGACGCTCACTGCACTGCTGCGCGAAACCCGCCACCTCTTCGGCTTTGCCATCTTACTCGATTGCCACTCCATGCCATCACAGGCGCTGGCACGCCAGGGCGCGGCCAGCCCGGATTTCGTGCTCGGCGATCGTCACGGCAGTGCTTGCCTGCCTGAGCTCACGGCGCGTGCCGAATCCGTGCTTACCGAGCTCGGCCACAGCGTCGTGCGCAACCGGCCCTATGCCGGCGGCTTTACCACCGTTCACCACGGCCGCCCGCAGGATGGCATCCATGCCCTGCAGCTCGAGGTCAATCGCGCCTTATACCTAGACGAGCGTAAATTGTGCCCCCACGATGGCCTAGGCTCCGTAGCCGCGGACTTGGCGATCCTTGTTGATGCACTGGCCGATGTTTTGCCCTACGCCTGCGCAGCGGAGTAGGGAGATTTTTTGGATGAAAAAGGCCGCGCCGGGCGTGACACGCCGGAGCTGGCACTGAGCACCGTCAACGCGATGCGGCGGCCGACGGCCGTTCTCCCTGCCGCCAATGCCGAACTGAAATCGAGCACGAAGCCGTTATGGCAAGCGAAGCTATTGGCCATCAGCGATGGTCAAAAACTCCTCCGCCATATGCGTCTTGCCAATACCAGCCTGGCCACGACCCCGCTACAGACACGATTGCGCCACGCTATGAAAACGCCCAAACTCGGCCTCTCGCCCCACCAGGGTATGGGTGCGCTCCATCCCCAGGCTGCCTGTCAGGCCCCTGCAATCAGGCGGGGCAACAAAATTGTGATCTGGCAACGCTCGTTGTCGTCGCCTTCCTCATTTGCCAGCGCCGGTGACGGCTCAGGCTGGGCAATCCATCGTCTAGTCCCCGTCCTCGGTCATTTTCATGCCAAGGTGCAGCATCAGAACAAACCGACCACATGGCCGTCGCCGTCAACACCGATGCTCTCGGCCGCCGGGTGTCGCGGCAGGCCCGGCATGGTCATGATGTCGCCGCAAACCACGACGAGAAACTCCGCACCGCCGGCGAGACGTAGCTCGCGAATCGGCACCACATGGTCGCTCGGCGCGCCCTTTAGGCCTGGATCTGTCGAGAAACTGTATTGCGTCTTTGCGATACAAACGGGAAACTCGCCAAAGCCAGCGGCATCGAGCTCGCGAAAGTGGTTGCGGACAGTCTTGTTAGCGATGATGTTTTCGGCACCATAGATGCGCTGCGCCACGGTGCGCGTCTTCTCCCACAGCGAGAGCCCGTCGGGATACAGAAACTGGAAGTCATTGCTGCCATTGTCGATGGTGCGCACCACGGTCTCGGCCAGATCGATTGCGCCGGCGCCGCCGGCTGCCCAGTGGTCGGCCATAACGGCCTCGACGCCAAGCTCGATGCAGCTTTCCAGCAACAGCGTGACTTCTCTCTCACTATCGGCGGAAAAGCGATTGATCGCGACGACCAGCGGCACGCCATAGCCGCGCAGATTGGCGACGTGCCGTGCGAGATTGCCGATTCCGGCACGTAGTGCCTCAACGTTCTCCTCGCCCAGATCCTCACGCGCCACGCCGCCATGCATTTTGAGTGCGCGCACCGTTGCCACCAGTACTGCACAGTCTGGCACGAGCCCGGCCTTGCGGCATTTGATGTCGAAGAACTTCTCGGCACCGAGATCGGCACCGAAGCCGGCCTCGGTCACTACATAGTCGGCGAGCTTGAGGGCGGCGCGCGTGGCGATGACAGAGCTGCAGCCATGAGCTATATTGGCGAAGGGTCCGCCGTGAACGAAGGCGGGATTGCCCTCGAGCGTTTGCACCAGATTGGGCGCCAGCGCGTCCTTGAGCAACGCCGTCATGGGTCCCGCCGCGGACAGGCTGGAGGCGCGCACGGGTGTGCGGTCGCGGCGATAGCCAACGATGATGTTACCGAGGCGACGCTGCAAATCATCGAGATCCGTTGCCAGACAGAATATTGCCATGACCTCGCTGGCCACAGTGATGTCAAAGCCATCCTGGCGAGGGAAGCCATTGGCGACGCCACCGAGCGAGCAGGTGGTCTGGCGCAGCGCGCGGTCGTTCATGTCGACGACACGGCGCCAAGTGATGCGGCGCAGGTCAAGCTTCTCCTCATTGCCCCAGTAGATGTGGTTGTCGACCATGGCAGCAAGCAGGTTGTTGGCAACGCTGATGGCGTGGAAGTCGCCGGTGAAGTGGAGGTTGATGTCTTCCATCGGCATGACCTGGGCATAGCCGCCGCCGGCGGCGCCGCCCTTCATGCCAAAACACGGCCCGAGGCTTGGCTCGCGCAGCGCCATGACGGCGCGCTTGCCGATGGTGTTCAAGGCATCGCCGAGACCGACAGTCGTGGTGGTCTTGCCCTCGCCCGCCGGCGTCGGCGTGATCGCAGTGACCAGGATCAACTTGCCGTCCGGGCGATTTGCCAAGCCGGCTATGTGCGAGAGCGAGAGCTTCGCCTTGCTGCGACCGTGCGGCTCCAGCGCCTCTTCCGGTAGGCCGAGGCCATCGGCGGCAACCTCAGCGATGGGCCGCAGCGTGGCAGCCTGGGCGATCTCGAGGTCACTCTTCGGCGCCGCATGCTGTTGGGCCGGATCGGGCATGGCTTTCTCCTCCCGTCGGCGCTTCATCGCACCGCGGGGCCGGTCGTAGCGATTTTTCGGCAACAATCAAGAGATTTGCTACCCTGTCGCGATCACCAGTCCCGGGGAGCAGCGGGTGCGTCCGGATACAGTTTTCAACGCAACCTATCTCGCCATCGTGCTGCCGCTGGTGCTATTCGTACCGGCGGGCCTGTGCCTCGGCCGCGAGGACCTGTTGCACAGGCTGGCGAGAGAGGAAGTGGCTATCCGCAACAGTCCCGGCATCCGTGTCATTGCCCTGTTGCAGCGGATTTTCGCCACACCCTAGAATCAGGTTTGTGAAAATTCTCATAAATTTTAGATTTATTTGACAAAACAGGACATTCGTCACATTTTTGTTGGCGTGCTTAGGCTCGAATAGAGGTAAGCGCAGTTGGCGTTATGGCGTCGGCGTGTGGCGGGTAGGCAACTGACGGGGTCTTGCGCATGAGGCTTGCGCATAAGCTAGGGGGGATGGCCGCGGCTTGCGTGTGTCTTTCCTTGCCGCCAGCGTCCTTTGCCAATGAAGGCGTGATCGACTTGGGCAGCGCGCTCGTGCGCTACGAGGGTAACGCCAAAGTCTACCGGGTCGGCCACCCAGACGACGTGCTAGACGAGGGTGGCGTGGTGCAGGGGCGCGGCTTCGAGCCGGCGCAAGCCACCACCCGCACATTGCGCATCTCGCGCGGACAGACCCTGACTAATATTCTCCACGCTGCGGGAATCAGCAGAAACGAGACTGCCAATGCCGTGACTGCGCTGGGCAAGGTGTTCAACCTGCGACGCCTACAGATCGGCCAGAGCGTCACCCTGCGCCTCGATCCGATGACCGCGGGTGGCGCCAGCAACCGCCTCATCAGCATCTCGCTCAATCTCCGAAACGACAGGGTCGCGGTGGCCTTTCGCGATTTTGGCAAGCACTTCTCTGCCAGGCGGATACCCACCGCGGAGGCCGAGGCGCTACTGGACTCGATGGTCGAACTCGCACCCGACGACGGCGGCGGGCTGTCGGCGCGTGACGTGGTGTTGAGACGCGGACAGTCGCTTATCCGCCTGCTGATCATGGCCGGCGCCAGCACCAGCGACGCTTACGCGGCCTCGGAGAAGATAGGCGAGCACATCAACCTGTGGCGCATGCATGTCGGCCAGGCGGTAACGCTGACGTTCGAGACGGATGCGGACAGGCCCCGCCTAGCCGGTGTGGCTATGACTTTGCCGAACGGCCGCGAGGCGGTTGTCGGGCGAGGCGTCGAGGGAGACTGGCACCACGGATCGGCGACGATCGTCGCCAGCGACACCCGCGCCCAGGAGCTGGTAGAGCAGCCCGGGGCGACGAGCGAGGCGACGCCAGATGCGCCGCTGGTCGTAGGGCTGACCGAGCGCGAGGCGCCGTCCAATGAAAACGAAATCCGCAGAATCACCCTCGGCAAGAACGATGTCTTGTTCAGTCGCTTAGTCGCAATTGGCGCCAATCGTGCGGAAGCTAACCGTGCCGTACGTGAGCTTTCCGAAGTCGTCGACATGCGGCGCTTGCAGATCGGCGAGACCTTCCGCCTGACCTTCAACGTGCCGCCCGGTGGCGACCGCCAGCAGCTAGTTGGCCTCTCGGCCAAGCTGCGGGGCAGAGACGACGTGGCGCTGAGCTGGCCGCTGACGGAGGACGTCGCCGAGGCAGTCGCGCCGGAGCCGAGCATCAATCCGGCCGACCTGCCGCCGGTGAGCCACAGTTTCCAGGTGACGACCATTGCGCGAGGCGACAATCTGACCGTGCTGCTCGCCGATGTAGGCGCGGGCCAGGGCGACATCGTCCGCGCCCTGACCAGCCTGCGAAAGGTGCACAACCCCAACCGCCTAAGGGTCGGTCAGCGCTTGGTGGTGGAGATCCTCGGACCCATCGGTGAGAGAGAGTTGGTAGGCTTTACACTGCAAACGGGACGCAAGTCAGCCGTGGTGGTCGAGCGCCAGGGCAATAGCTTCCATGCCCGCAAGACCAATCTCGCAGCGCTGGAAGCGGCGGCGCAAATGGCCAAGGTCCAGGATCGGCGCCTTGCCAGCCTACCGCCGGAAGAGCGCGGGGCAGCGGCCGCCGAAGCGCCCAACGGCGATGATCTGGCGAGCCGGGTCAACGGCCATCGTATCGTCGACCTCAATGCCGACACGATGGTTCACAATGTGACCATCGGCAAGGGCAACACGCTGATGGGCGCGCTGGTCGATGCCGGCGTTGAGAGGACGGAGGCACACAAGGCGATCACCGCCATACGCGAGCTCTACGATCCGCGGCAGTTACGGGCCGGCAACAAACTGGCCGTGACCTTCGTTGGCACGGCACGGGAAGGTGACCTGGCCCGCCGGCCGACATCGCAACATCGCCTCGGCGCCCTGAGTCTCGACATGGGCGGCGAGTCGCGCCTCGAGGTGGTGCGCCTCGAAGACGGTGGCTTCGTCTCGGGTTATGTCGACAAAGGTCTGGTGCGCGACTTGCACCGTATCGAGGGCTCTATAGAGACTAGCCTCTACGAGGCAGCCGTCGAGGCCGGTTTACCGTTAGCAGTGATGATGAAGATGATTCGCATCTACAGCTTCGAGGTGGATTTCCAGCGCGATATCCAGCGCGGCGACACCTTCACCCTGATGTTTGACATGCTTGTCGACAATCAGGGCAACGAAGTGCAGGCCGGTGATATCTATTTCGCCTCGATGAACCTATCTGGCGCCGACACGCCACTCTATCGTTATGAGTTGGCCGACGGTCGGATAGACTATTTTGACGCCCAGGGTCGCAGCACGCGCAAGGCACTAATGCGTACGCCGATCGACGGCGCCCGGCTGTCCTCCCGCTTCGGCACGCGGCGCCACCCGGTGCTGGGCTACACCAAGATGCACCGGGGCATCGACTTCGCGGCGCCGCGCGGCACGCCGATCTATGCGGCGGGCGATGGCGTGGTCGAACGCGCCTCGCGCTACGGCAGCTACGGAGAATATATCCGCGTCCGCCACAACAGCAACTACAGCACCGCATACGCGCATCTGAAGAGCTACGCCAAGGGGGTCTATCGGGGCAAGCGCGTGGTCCAGGGGCAAATCATCGGCTATGTCGGCAGCACCGGGCGCTCAACCGGCCCACACCTGCATTATGAGATCTTTCACCACGGCAAGCAGGTCAACCCGCTCAGCGTCAAGCTTCCGACCGGCATCAGACTGGCAGGGTCGGACCTGTCACGGTTCGGCGCCGAGCGCGACCGGATGCAGATCCTCTATGCGAAACTGCCAGGTATTCGCGCCGTAGCGCAGGAGCGCTAAACCGCTTTCGGCTGTCGCCAGGCGATCGCCAGACCGTCTTCGCCGGCACCAACCTCGACGGTATCGCCATCGCGAATGCTGCCGTCGAGGATCAGTGTCGCCAGGCGATCCTGCAGGCTACGTTGAATGATCCGCTTGAGCGGCCGGGCGCCATAGACAGGATCAAAACCAGCGGTCGCCAACCATTCGCGTGCGATATCGTCGAGTTCGAGAGTGATATCGCGATCGCTCAATAGTGCGGCCAGCCGCTCCACCTGGATATCGACGATGCCGCCTATTTGCGAACGATCGAGGCGGTGGAATAACACTGTCTCGTCGAGCCGGTTGAGAAACTCCGGTCGGAAGGCGGCGCGAACTTCCGCCATCACCGCCGTTCGAGCGGCCTCGGAGTCTTCTCCCACCGGCAGGTTGGCGAGGTGGTCGCTACCGAGATTCGAGGTCAACACGATCAGCGTATTACGGAAATCCACGGTGCGGCCCTGGCCATCGGTCAGGCGGCCGTCGTCGAGCACTTGCAGCAGCACGTTGAAAACGTCCGGATGGGCCTTCTCGACCTCGTCGAACAGGACGACCTGGTAAGGGCGACGGCGCACCGACTCCGACAGCGCACCGCCCTCGTCATAGCCGACATAGCCGGGCGGAGCCCCAATCAGCCGCGAAACCGCATGCCTCTCCATGTATTCCGACATATCGATGCGCGCCAGTGCCGTCTCGTCATTGAACAAAAATTCCGCCAGGGCTTTCGTCAACTCGGTCTTGCCGACGCCGGTGGGACCGAGGAACAGGAACGAGCCTATCGGCCGCGTCGGGTCTTGAAGGCCGGCACGAGCCCGACGCACGGCATTGGATACCGCCGAGATGGCATCATCCTGACCGATGACGCGGCGATGCAGCTGCGTCTCCATGTCGAGCAGCTTTTCGCGCTCGCCCGCCAACATGCGTTCGACGGGCACGCCCGTGGCGCGCGAGACGACACTGGCAATATCGTCGGCACTGACTTCCTCGCTGACCATCAGGGCGCCATCGCCACCGCCCGCGTCATCGGCAAGCTTGGCTTCGAGTGCCGGGATGACGTCGTGAGTGAGCTCCCCGGCGCGCTCGTAATCGGCGTCACGGATGGCGTTGACGAGCGCGATGCGCGCTTCCTCGAGCTTCTCCTTAGTGTCCTGGACACCGTGCAGAAGGTCCTTTTCGGCCTGCCATTTAGCGGTCATGGCGCCGGCCCGACTTTCGAGATCGGCGAGCTCGCCTTCGAGCTTGGTCAGACGCTCGACCGAGGCCGGGTCGCTCTCCTTGCGCAAGGCCTCGCGCTCGATCTTGAGTTGCGTCAGGCGGCGGTCCAGTTCGTCGAGCGCTTCCGGCTTGCTATCCACCTCCATGCGTTTTCGGCTCGCCGCTTCGTCGATCAGATCGATTGCTTTGTCGGGCAGGAAGCGATCACCAACATAGCGGTTAGATAAGGTTGCTGCAGCAACGATAGAGCCATCCGTAATGGCGACGCCGTGGTGCAGTTCGTATTTCTCCTTTAGGCCGCGTAGGATCGAGATGGTGTCCTCTACGCTCGGCTCTGAGACCAGCACGGATTGGAACCGGCGCGCCAGGGCGGCGTCCTTCTCGACATGTTTGCGGTACTCGTCGAGCGTCGTGGCACCGATGCAATGCAGCTCACCCCGCGCTAGAGCCGGCTTGAGCAGATTGGAAGCATCCATCGCCCCTTCCGCAGCACCGGCTCCAACCAGAGTATGCAGCTCGTCAATGAACAGCACCACCTCGCCCTCGGCCGCTTGCACCTCGGACAGTAGAGACTTAAGTCGCTCCTCAAACTCGCCACGGAACTTGGCTCCGGCCACCATGGCGCCGAGATCGAGCGATAGCAACCGTTTGTTATGCAGAGATTCTGGTACGTCACCGGCAACCATGCGATTAGCCAAACCTTCAACGATGGCAGTCTTGCCAACACCTGGCTCGCCGATCAACACGGGATTGTTCTTGGTGCGCCGCGATAGAACTTGGACAGTGTGTCGGATCTCCTCGTCACGCCCGATCACCGGATCTAGCTTACCCGCGCGTGCCATTTCCGTGATGTCGTTGGCATAGCGGTCGAGGGCGTCGTAGGAGTCTTCCGCGTTCTCCGAATCCGCCTTGCGACCCTTGCGGAGGCGCTCGATCGCGCTGCCCAGCGCTTCCACCGTGACCCCGGCATCACCGAGCAGGCGCGCGCCTGTACTGCCCTTGGCCTCAGTCAGCGCTTGCAACAGGCGTTCGGCGGTCACGAAGCGGTCGCCGGCCTGCTCCGCGATCACTCCGGCACGCTCGAGAATCCGTGCCGTCTCCGGCGCCATGTAGAGCTGCCCACCGCCACCGCCTTCGACGCACGGTAACTTGGCCAGCGCAGCCTCGACAAGCTCGAGCACCTGCTCCGGCCTGCCACCGGCAGCGGAGAGGAGATTGATGGCAAGGCAGTCGTCATCCTCGAGTAATGCTTTGAGCAGATGCTCAGGCGTCAGCTGCTGATGCCCGGCGGTAATCGCCTGGGTCTGGGCGGTTGAAATTAGGCTGCGGCTACGTTCGCTGTATCGTTCGAAGTTCATGGCGCTCCCAAGCGGCGGTGGTCCACCGGAGATATGGTGTTGTAATTATGCAACACAAGACCCGAGGCTAGGGATTCTTGCCCTGTGTACACGGTCTTGTGCCAAGCCCCCGCGTGGGCTATCTCTACCGCGCCGAATCCAGGGGAACATAGCCTAGGGGGTCATCGAGAATGGCATATAGTGCACAACAGGCGCTTGAGGAGCACCAGGCCACATGGAAGGCGTTCATGCGCCTAACCATCTATTCCACAGCAGCGGCAGCCATCACACTGGCGCTTATGGCGCTGTTTCTGACCTAACAGCTTCGACCCTCGCAGCGATAAGCCGCGGCGCGGGATCATGCAGCACGATTTACCCTTCGGGCAGGCAGGGCATTGGGCCAAGCAGCCCGGGGCTTTCGTGCGTGATACCGTGCCGAGCAACGGGCCCGATCTCGCCAGGCACGAGCAGGTGAGCACGGGGTGCACCGCGACCAAGGACATCACGCGCGGGGCGGTGCGGCTGCTCGGCGACCTCGGCTATCGTAGCCTCACCGAACTGCGCCTCGCCGGCGGACGCCGGGTGGACATCATCGGCCTCGACGGGCGTGGCCGCTTTGCCATTGTCGAAGTGAAATCGGGCCTTTCCGACCTGCGCGCCGACGACAAGTGGCCCGACTATCTAGACGCCTGCGATCGCTTCTATTTTGCCGTCACCGCTGACTTTCCTCTGGCGGGGCTGCCGGAGAACACTGGGATCATTATCGCTGACCGATTCGGCGGCAAGGTGGTGTGTCCCGCCCCGTTATCACCGATGTCCACGGCCGCCCGTAATCGCCAAACCTTACTCTTCGCCCATGCCGCAGCGGAACGGCTTTCGCGGTTCGACAATAGCGGGCTATAGTCACCGCCCGCACGAACAAACCCCACTGGGAGAGGATTATGGCCATGACCAAGCCGACACGCCATCTCGCGACCCTGTGCATTCTTGCGGCAGGGGCGGCGCTTGCCGCGTGCTCGGCCCAGCGCGATGACTTCAACCCCGTGCGCTTGGCATGCCCAGGCGATTTCGACCCACAAACCAACAAGTGTATCATCCAAACTGGCAATTAGCGCCGTTATCAAGTGGATACATGGTGGATGGCCGATCTCAGCGAACGCTTGCGCGCGCTCTATACGGGTGTGGTCTATGATACGCTTTCCGACCTGGGCATGACTGGCCAGGCCCTGCCACCCAAGGTTCAGGCACTCGATCCTGAGAGCACTTTAGCCGGACCGATCTGGACCCTCAGCGGGTGTCGCGCGCCGCATCTCAGCCGCGATGAGGCGGTCGTCGCGGAGAATAAAATGCGCGATGCCATCCTTGCCGGCACCAATCCCAAGGAAGCCTATCTTAAATTCGGTGAGTTCTAGGAGAGCCCAGCCATGGACGACAGACGCTCATTCTCGGTTCTAGCGAGCTTCCGCCTCGATGGCGATACCGCCATCGTTACCGGCGGCGGTAAGGGCCTGGGGCGCATCGCCTGCCTGGCGCTGGCCGAGGCCGGGGCCAAGATCGCCGTACTCGATCTCGACGAAGCCACGGCGCAGCAGACCGTCGGCGAGATCTCTGAGGCCGGTGGCGAGGCTCGCGCCTGGGTCTGCGACGTGACCGACGAGGGAGCGGTGATCGAGACCTTCGCCGCGATCGCCGACGCCTTCGGCGGCATCGACATTCTCGTTAACAACGCCGGAATCGCGCGGCGCGATCCCACCGAGAGCATGCCAACCGAGACCTGGGACCTAGTCATCGCGATCAACCAGACCGCGGTCTTCACATGCTCGCGCGAGGCCGGCAAGCACATGTTGGTGAAGGGCAAGGGCGCCATCATCAACATCGCCTCGATCATGGGGCTCTCGGGCGGCGGCTTCTATCCCAACCTCCCCTACCATGCTAGCAAGGGCGCAGTGGTCAACATGACCCGCGCATTGGCTGCGGAATGGGCCCAGCGCGGCGTGCGCGTCAACGCCATCGGCCCAACCTTCACAGAGACCGACCTGACGGCGCCGTTGCGCACCAACAACCAGGCGAAAGCCTTCATCGAAGAGCGCACACCCATGGGCCGCTTCGCCCAACCCGAAGAAATGGCCGGCGCCATCCTCTACCTGGCCAGCGACGCCGCCTCGGCGGTAACCGGTATCACCCTACCGGTAGATTGCGGCTGGCTGGCGATCTGACTGCGCAAACCCATGGAAGCCGCCGTTTGCGTCATTAACAGCCTCCAGCCAAGAGGTCGCTTTTCTATAGCGTCCGGCCAGACACGACAATGCAGTGCTGGCCACTGTCGGTGGCGCAATCACAAGAGCTTTTTTCTTGTTGTCATATGGTTGTCACATTGGTTTGATGCGCCACCGTTCGAATGGGGGCTGGCGGACATCTTTTTCCGAGCCTGATCAAAACATTGTGGTCACTACTACTTCCGGCGCGCCGAGTCCGGTCACGTCTCACGACTGAGGAGGATTCATGCAGTTCCTGATGGGTTTGAGCGTGGCGCTCGACCGCCTCAATACGCATATCGGCAAGCTGGCGGCTTGGCTGTTGCTCCCTCTCGTCGCGGTGATCATCGTTGACGTGGTCAATCGCAAAGTGCATTTTTTCTCATCCTTGGCGGAATCGCTTAAGGCCAGTGGTAATGTCGCGGCAGGCGAATTAGTCGCGACTTATCTCACCTCGACCAAGTTCCAGGATCTCGAGTGGCATTTGCATGCGGCACTATTCCTGCTCTGCCTTGGCTTTGCCTATGTGCGCAACGCTCATGTCCGCATCGAGCTCGTACGCGAGCGCTTCTCGCCAGAAGTCAAGGCCTGGCTGGAGCTGATTGGCACCATCATCTTCCTGCTGCCTTACGCGGCGGTGGTACTTTACTTCTCCTTTGAATTCGCAATGCGCTCCTACAACATGAACGAAGTTTCGGCATCGCTGACCGGCCTCAGCCATCGCTGGATCATTAAGTCCTTCGTACCGATCGGCATGGTTCTGCTACTGCTCGCTGCCGCCAGTGTTGCCATCCGCAACGCCCTGTTCCTTTTCGGACCCTCTCGTTTGAAACGAGACGTTCGTCGAAACGCGCCAGAATTGCACGTGGCCGCGGAAAATCTGCGTACCGTAGCACAGCAAGAGATTGAAGAGATCTTGGACACCGAGGACCACGACGATACCGCACCGCCACTTGGCACTTCTGACAGCTCCAGGGAGAGGCGGACATGACTTTCGTCGACCTGCTACCGCTTGTGATGTTCGGCACCCTGGCCGTGCTTCTGTTCAGTGGCTATCCCGTCGCTTGGGTGCTTGGCGGACTTGGCGTCGCCTTCGGCGCCATCGGCATGTACTTTGGTGTGTTTTCCTTCATCGAGTATTTCAACATTGTTTCGCGCCTTTGGGGCACGGCGGCCGAAAGCTTGATTCTGGTGGCAGTGCCGATGTTCATCTTCATGGGCACTATGCTCGAGCGATCGGGCGTTGCCAACGACCTGCTGCATTGCCTGCAGGTTCTGCTCCGGCGCACGCCGGGTGGTTTGGCGCTGTCGGTGACCATCATGGGCACCATCATGGCCGCGACCACGGGCATCATCGGCGCCTCGGTGGTGATGATGACCCTGCTGGCATTGCCGGTCATGCTTGACCGTGGTTATCACGTGCCGCTGGCGACGGGCACTATCGCCGCCTCGGGCACCCTCGGCATTCTGATTCCGCCCAGCATCATGCTGGTGATCATGGCCGACCTTCTATCAATCTCGGTTGGCACGCTGTTCCTGGCGGCCGTGCTGCCAGGCCTGACCCTGGCTGGCCTCTACCTCGTGTATATTTACACGCGCACCAGCATCACCCCATCCCTGGCGCCGCCGCTGCCCGATGATATTGGGCCGGCGAACCGGGCCGCACTATGGACCATGGTGCTGCGCAGCTTCGTGCCACCGATCCTGCTTATCGTCTTCGTGCTAGGCTCAATCTTCGCTGGCTGGGCGACACCCACCGAGGCGGCCGGCGTCGGTGCCCTTGGTGCCCTCCTGCTAGCAATCGCCAACCGCAAGCTCAACTGGCGCGTCCTCAAGGACGTCTCAGAGCGCTCAGCGCTTACCATCGGCATGATCTTCGGCATCTTCATCGGTGCCACCGCGTTCTCCTATGTCTATCGCTCGCTTGGCGGCGACGATCTGGTGCACCATTACGTCACCCAGGCCGCCCTAGGCTCCTGGGGTTTGCTGATCATGATGATGGTACTGGTCTTCCTGCTCGGCTTCTTCTTCGACTGGATCGAGATCACGCTGATCGTCCTGCCGCTGTTCGCGCCGATTATGCGCACCATGGATTTCGGCGATCATGTGCCAGAAGCGACGACCATCATTCCCTGGATTGCCATCCTGCTGGCTGTGAACCTGCAAACATCGTTTTTAACACCACCATTCGGATTCGCTCTCTTCTACATGAAGGGGGTGGCGCCCGAAGGGGTAAAAATCCAGCAGATCTATGTTGGCATCATCCCCTTCGTCATCCTTCAGGTGATCGGCCTGATGGCTGTGATCAGCTTTCCCGAACTTGCGCTCTGGCTGCCCGAATCGATGCTTGATTGAAGAAAGCGGCAAATAACGCCCGGGCTCAGCCGGCAACTGCGGCCGTCTTACGCACCAGTTTGATCTGGTTCTGGACCGAAATCTCAACCACCGAGGTGATCTCGAGTCCATGGTCCTCGTAGACTGGTTGCTTGGCCTCGGGATTGTCGAGTTGCCATAGCTTAACCACCTCGTCGCGCTCGGTCTGCAGCCAACCGATCTGTGGCTGAAACAGCTTTACCATGGCACCTACCCAGCGGTTGGTGGGCCATGAGGGGACGGCGTGGCTAATCTCGAAGAGGTCGAGCAACGCGATCACGTCATTTGAGTTGTACCAGGTCTCGCCGGTGACCCAGCGGTTGACCGTGAACATACGTATCGGCCGGCCCTCGGAATCCATCGATATCCCCACCAGGTGCGCCAGCGCATCGTTACCCAGAGGCCTTTGCACCGACGATGGCAGAGCCGCGGGCTTGATGGATTCGGGCATGCCCTTTTGGCGCACGAAGAGATGGAAATGTCCGTGCTCGTTGGCCCGCAGATTGGATGGATGCGCATGGTAGTAGTACTGCGAGTGGGTAGCTCCGTCGTAGATATCACCCTTGGGGTAGTGGTCCCATTCGGTGAAGGTTCCCTGCCCGCGCAAGATTTCGGCAACCAAGTTGCTGTTGTCGGCCTCGACGACGCTGGTGCATTCCTCGACGACCTCAGCCGCAACCAGCATCTCCGCCGCCCGCTCTTGTGGTATCGACCAAAGCGGCCGTCTGTCAGGCCCCTCCTCGCGTCGCATCAGATTTTCCTTCAGCGCGTTGGTTTCCATATCTGCTTCCTCCCGCACTTGCGTCTGGAGAAAGCCTCCACCTCCCCCCCACATCAAGGTTCCCGCACCAACCGAAAGCCGATCGAGATGGGTTTCACCTCGGCTGGGCGCGAGTGTCACGCCGCGACCCGGGAAATGCCGCAGCCCTTGTCATCTCACGACCCACCTTTCACTAGATACCGCCCCAGCCGCATCTCTGCAAATGTCCACTCGAAGACCTAACCGGCCATGTCGTACACGCGGTAGAGCTGATGTCGTTGGCGAAGCTGCCCACGAGAGGGTGCCGAATGGCGCGGCATCGTGTCTGTCCAGATGCTCGGGATGGAACTCGTCATCCCAGGGAAAGTGCTTGCCATCGTGCCACATTGCCGAACTTTGCCGGCTACTGTGGTGGCTACAATCCCTACAGCGCACAATAGAGCCGAGTGGAGACAGGTGCTGTCTCGTTGGGAGACTGGCGGGACGGCTTCGCTTTTGAGCCAAGAAACGATCGCTTGGTGTTGAACCCGCCGGGCAGCGATATTATGTTATCCACGCG
>MPLZ02144388.1_pt1 | contig 19753 bp, 12 predicted proteins | sample 1617311 | NCBI WGS metagenome assembly MPLZ02 (sample SAMN05944806, study PRJNA350692) | marine metagenome | biome: marine; feature: ODZ; material: water; isolation source: 160 m water sample filtered on 0.2 um supor filter | place: Pacific Ocean | collected 2012-04-08 | depth 160m m | reverse complement strand
TGCAGATCATCCCCTGCACCCACGAGGGTTACCCCGAGATGGAGAAGGTTTCCACCGGGGACGACGATCTTCTCGGGCTCACCGTGGAGGTGACGGAGGACATGGTGGAGGCGGCGGTTCCGCTTGAGATGAAGGCCGGTAGTCTCTCCATCCACGATTCCTACGTCCTGCATGGGAGTGAGCCCAATACCAGTGACCGAAGGCGGGCGGCTTACACCATGCGCTATGCCAATGCCCGCACCGTCACGGTGGATACCCGGAAACACTGGGTGCCGGTTTACCTGGTGCGGGGGGAGGGAGGAGCGAATGCCGCTGACTACATCGACCTCCGCCCCGGCAGGGCCCTCCCCGGTGGACTGGCCTAGACCGGGGAGGGAAGAGCTCCTGAAGGGGGATTCTGGCGTCTCCCGGGAGAGTTCAACGCAGGATCAGGGTCGCGAAGGAGACGCGGAGGCGAACGAAGTGGCGATCGGGGGTGGCGTTCCACCTCCAGACACTCTGCTGGAATCCGACAACATCAGGAGTGTAGTCGGAGGGGGTGACGAGCGCGAATCCGTCAGGGGGAACGGTTGACCAGCTTTCGAAATCACTGGAGAACTCCAGTTCGTAGTTGAGGCCACGCTTATTTGCGTCGGTGCGTTCCGGATACCGCACGATGGCAATTCCATCGACGATCTCAAGCTCGGCACCCATCAGACTGCCGTCCGAGAATTGAGTGGAAGCCACCTGCGGGTCACCGCCAAGGGCGTATTCCATCAGGTTGGCAAGGCCATCGCCATCCGGATCGGCTTCCCAACCCCAGAGAGTTGCTTCCAGCCAGGGGTTGGCGAGCTCGTCAGCGGTGAAGTTCCACTCCAGCCAGATGTCGGCAAGCCAGGACCCTACGATCAGGGTGGTCTCCGGGCTTCTGAACCAGGCGGCATACAGCTCCGTGACCCCATCAGTGTCCTGATCGACGCTGTAAATCACGGTGGAGTTGTCCGGGCTGATTACGAAGCCCGACACGTCGCCGTTTTCAACGAGAGGAGCGTTGATCTTGCTGACGGTGCCCCCGTCGATGGCCACATGGTACAGCTCATAGTCGTTGTCCTCATCCTGATCGGCGCGGTAGATGACGGTAGAGCTGTCGAGACTGATCTGGAAGGACCGCACATCACCACCATCCGCGAGATTTCTGTTGAGCCTGGTAGTGGCCCCCCCCCCGGTGGCTACGCTGTAGAGTTCAGTGACCCCGTTATCATCCTGATCGGCGACGTAGACCACGGTAGAGCTGTCCTCGCTGATCTGGAAGTCAGACACGTCGCCACCCGGGACGAGGCCAGAGTTGAGCTTGGTGGAGGGGCCTCCGTAGATGGGTGCTCCGTAGATTTCGTAGATTTCGTCATCATCCTGGTCGGCGCGGTAGACCACGGTGGTGCTGTCGGCGCTGATCTCGAAGTCCTGCACGTTTCCGACGGGAAAAGGGCCGCTGCCCGCAGGAAGGGATCCATTGAGTCTGATCGATGTTCCGCCGGTGATGGGCACACTGTAAACCTCGGTCGCAAAGACGTCCCTCAGGTAAACCACGGTGGAGCTGTCCGGGCTGATCTTGAAATCCTCGACTCCGTTGCCGAAAGGAAACCAGGAGCCGCTGCTGATCTTGATGGTGAGTCCTCCCTCGATTGAAACGCTGTAAAGCTCCGGGTAATCGTCGGTGTCCTGGTCGGCGCGATAGACCACGACGCTTCCATCCGGGCTGATCATGAAATCCTCAAATTCCCGGCCCGCGGCGAGAGGACCGGCAATCGGGGAGACGGTGCCGCCATTGATGGGCACCCGGTAAAGACCGTAAGTCTCCGACGAGGCGTTGAAATCCGCGGTAAAGAGCACCGTGCTTCCGTCCGGGCTGATCTGGTAGTCCCGCACTCCCTGGTCTCCGAAAAGATGAAGAGGCGCGTGGATTTTGGTGGGGACACCACCGTGAATGGGCACGCTGTAAAGCTCGAAGACATTAGCGGTATCCTGATTTGCCACGTAGACTACGGTGGAGCTGTCCGAGCTGATCTCGAAGTGCCACACGTCGCCAGCTTCGACGAGAGAATCGCTGAGCTTGGTGACGTCTCCGTTGCCGAGGGGTACGCTGTAAAGCTCTCCCACACCATTGGTATCCTGGTCGGCGATGTAGACCACGGTGTTTCCATCCGGGCTGACCTGGGCAAAAAATACATCACCACCGTCAACGAGGGGACTGTTGAGCTTCTGCCGGTGTTCGTCTGGAATCGTTAGCGGAGCTGACAGGCCGGCGACGGGGGTGAGGGCCAGAAGGGAGAGAAGGAAGGATTTGGTCAGTTTCACGGTATGTGCAGGTAATGTGGTTACCTGCTCTCAACCGTGGGTTCCGGGGGGGATTTCCAATTTTCCGCGGAAGTCCTTCCGCCCCTGTTTTTACTGGTCGAGGGTGACGCGGAGGCGGATGAAATCCCTCACGGTGGCGGGCCACTGGATGAGGCACTGCCGGAACCCGGCGACGGGCGGGGTGTGCGCGCCGAGCGAACTGGTCGCCGCTTGGGCGGAGTACTCCGCCGACCTCCCGCCCGAAGCGCTTGGTCAGATGATCCAACTGGAGTTCCTTTTCACCAGCGACGATGTCCAAGACCTGGAGGGCTGGGACATCGAGGATGGGTTGGTCACCACCCCGGCTCCTGAGGCTCAATGAGGCCCGGTCCAAAAAAGGAATTTCTAGTAATATAGGTTGATGGCAAGGATCTTGATTCGTAAAAAAACAAGAGATGAAAATAGGGCTTACAATTTTCGTGCTCAGTGCAATGGCTTCTCACGCTGCCATTGTCTGGCAAGCAGGAGCCCCCGGACGGGCCTGGCCTCAAGATGGCGTCGGTGGCGGACCTGACGTCGACTGGATCCAAGAAACAGCAGTGAATGATCTTCCCGGAGCTCCCGACAGCGGGCTGGAACCCCGTACCAGCGATGACGACTATTACTTTGCAGGCGTTTACACCACCGCGGTCGACGGAGGCACCTACACTCCGGTAGGGGTCGTTGCCGCCGATGAGCTTGGCGCTGAACGGGCCTTTGCCGACGTCGACAATTCCTCCCGCTTTCACTTCAACCTGACAACCGTCGATCCGGCCGACCTGTTCTCGGTTTCCTTCGAGGCGTACAACCTGCATGGGCAGGGTGGAACCGAACATTACGGCGTGGAGGTCTATTTCAACAATGTCCTCGTGGCGGCGGAAGTCGACGTCAACCCTGGTAATATCAACACCGTCATCACCACCCCGCAATTCACCCTTGACAGCGTCAATGCCCAGCTTGGCCCCGGGTTTGATAACTATGTCGAATTGCGCGGGATCAATTACAACGCCAGCGGAGGCGGCAACTGGATGGGACATGACTACGTGGCGCTCAATGCCGTCAGTTCAATCCCCCCCCCAACAATTGACACCTTCACCGCCAATCCGGTTCTCGTCACACCGGGGCAAGCCAGCAGCCTGTCATGGACGGCAGGTAACTTTGATACATTAACGCTGAACCCAGGTGATATTGATGTAACCACCCTGACCACGATCGACGTCACGCCGGACCAGACGACGACCTATACACTGAGTGCTCAACTCGATGAGGTCGTGGTGACCGGGGAGGTAACAGTGGCGGTCATTGAAGATGTTGCAGGCATCATGAGGAGAGGATGCCTGGAATCCCTTACCGTCTGGCAAGCAGGGGCCCCCGGACGGGCCTGGCCTCTTGATGGCATTGGTGGTGGTCCTGACGTCGACTTCATCCAGGAAAGCGGAGTGAATAATCTTCCCGGCAGTCCCACCAGCCGGCTGGTAGCCCAGCAGAACGACGACGACTATTACTTTGCAGGCGTTTACACCACCTTGGTCGACGGAGGTGCCTATACTCCGGTAGGGGTCGTTGCCACCGATGAGCTTGGCGCTGAACGGGCCTTTGCCGGCACCGACAATTCCCTCCGCTATCACTTCAACCTGCCAGCCGACGGTGTCGGTGAGACCGACCTGCTCTCGGTCTCCTTCGAGGCTTACAACCTGGAGGCGTCGGTTGGTGCAGCCGCACATTACGGCGTGGAGGTCTATTTCAACAATGTCCTCGTGGGGGAGGAAGTCGACATCAACCCCGATAATCTCAACACCGTCATCACTACCCCGGAATTCACCCTCGACAGCGTCAATGCCCAGCTTGGCCCCGGGTTCGACAACTATGTCGAATTGCGCGGGGTCAATTACAACGACAGCGGTGGCGGCAACTGGATGGGATCTGACTACGCGGCGCTCAATGTTGTCAGTGCAACGGCTATTGCCGACTCGCGCCTCGATTTCAGCGGAGTCCAGGGCCAGGATGACTGGCATTATGGTTACCGCAACCTGACCGCTGACGGTGGCGCGCAGGACTATGAAGCGGTTGCCGATTTTATTGCATTCGATGCAGGCCAATGGACCGGCAGCCAATGGGAGCTGCCGGGCAACCCGCCGTGGACGGAGCTTGGGCGTGAGGGGAGCCACCCCAACGGTAGCAATAACGCTGAGAATGGTGGTGGACTCCACTGGACGGTGCGTCGCTGGATTGCCGGCGATGCTGTCGGGTTGCGCAAGCCGGTCGCTCTGTGCTGGAATGTCCGCAAGACCAACCTCAATGGTGGTAGCGGGGTGACCGGGGCCCTGCATATTAACGGGGTGCGCGTGGATTCCCTGCAGATTAGTGGTGCTGATGATGCCGGGGAGGTGCGCACGTTCTATGCCAACATCTATGCGGGTGACATCGTTGACCTGATCCTTTCCTCTGAAGGGGACAATGGGGACGGCGCCGACGGTTTTGACGGCAGCGCCAACTGGCTGAATGTTGATTCCTATATCCCGCCGAACCCGGTGCAACCGGATGGCACGGTATTTGTGCCGGCTGCATCATTGGAGTTCAGGCTGGGCATGAGCATTGCAAGCAACGGAGCCAATCTCGACTTCAAGTGGGACAGCCAGGCCGGGAAGCTCTACAACTTGCGGAGCGTGACCGACCCCTCCGCTCCCATCCCTCCCGGGACGGAGCCGCCCGCTCCCTCCGAGTGGCCCATCCTTGGTGCGCATACGGCCATCGCCGCCACCCCGCCCGAGAACACGCTGACCATTCCGCGGCCGGTCGATCCCAGTCGTTACTTCGTCATCGAAGAATACGACGCGCCGCCGGTGGTGGCCTTCTCCGATGACCTTGAATCGGGTGTGGGTGACTGGACCACCCTTGTTAACGATGAGGTTGGCGACACCGTTTGGCAGCTGGGCACGCCCGCTGGCAGCACCGGTCCGCTCACAGGAGCCGACGACTCAGGCAATGCCTGGTGCACGAACATGGGAGACTACGGCCCCGATGCGGACATTTCACTCCGTTCACCAGCCATTGATCTCAGCGGCGTGGCCAGCGCCACCCTGACCTTTGAGGCCTACCGCGATGCGGACGGTTTCGGGGATGCCGCCAAGATCCGTTTCTTGCGGGCCAGCGACCAGGTTCAACTCGGAACGGATACGGAGATTGACATGACTCCAATTGATGAGGACTGGATTACCCTTAGTGTTCCGATTGACCCGGAAGCGATCGGCGAGACCGTTCTCATTGAATGGAACTTCACGAGCGATAGCGGCGTGGACGCTTTTAGCGGACTCTCCATTGACAATATCGAAGTGGGCGACTGACCCTCATCGCAAATATGGATCTGTATTCAGTCGTCCTTGCCGCAGGAGCGATTTCCGGACATTAACCTGCCTATGATGTGCAAGATTTCGAGTTCCCTCGTGGCGATCCTTCCTCTGCTGGTCGTGGTGTCCCTGGGGGCAGAGGAGAAACCCGCGGGTGGTCCGGCGGTGACTCCCCAGCCCCGGGTCGAGGAGTGGTGGTTCAAGCGGCAGGCCGAGAAGATCGGGGCCATGAAGGAAGGAGAATATGAACTCCTGATGGTGGGGGACTCGATCACCCACAACTTCGAGAGCATCGGGGAGAAGGTGTGGAAGAAGCACTTCGAGCCGCTCAAGGCTCTCAACCTCGGGTTCGGCGGGGACCGCACCAACCACGTCCTGTGGCGTCTCGATCACCTGCCCAGCCCGAAGGTGCAACCCAGGGCCGCGGTGGTGATGATCGGGACCAACAACATCTGCTGGGGAAGCGACAAGCCGCGGGAGGCGGCCGAGGGCGTGAAGGCGGTGGCAGCCAAATTACAGAGCCTCTATCCGGAAGCCAAGATCCTGGTGCTGGGGGTCTTTCCCCGTCGCCGGGAACTGACTCATCCGCACCGCAAGCAGATCATCGAACTCAATTCCTATCTGCCGGACCTCCTGAAGGAGCTCAAGAATGTGAAGTTCCTCGATATCGGGCCGAGCTTCCTCGACGAGAAGGGACACCTCTCCAAGGAGATGATGCCGGACACCACGCATCCCAGTGAAAAGGGGCACCAGGTCTGGGCCGATGCCATCGAGGCGGAAGTGAGGACCATGCTGGGGAAGTGAGCAGGGTAACCTGAAAGCAATTCCCTTGGATCTTGCCCCGGTGCGGGAATTGCCTGTAATGGTACCGTTCCGGACAGCCATGAAGACGATGAGTTCCTTTTCACTGATTCTTGTGGTCGCGGGATTCTCCGCGACAGCCCTCCAGGCCGAGCAACTGCGCTGGCCGTCGTGGCGTGGTGCGGCGGATGCCGGGTCGGCGGCCAAGGGGACCTATCCCGCCAAGCTCGACGATGATCACCTTCTCTGGCAGGCCGACCTGCCCGGGCGCGGGTGCTCCACGCCCATCGTGTGGGACGATCTCATCATCCTGACTGCTGCCAAGGGCGAGGAGGACGGGGTCCTCGCCTACGACTGGAAGGGGAAAAAGGTCTGGGATGTCACCCTGGGAAAGAGGCGCAAGGGCAAACACCGCAACGGTTCGAGCAGTAATTCCTCCGCGGTGACCGATGGCGAATTTGTCTTTGTCTATTTCAAGAGTGGCAACCTGGGAGCCCTCAACCTGGAGGGCAAGGTTCTGTGGAAGCACAACCTGCAGCAGCGCTACGGTCGTGACACGCTCTACTGGGACATCGGGACCTCCCCGGTGATCACCCGTGAGCACGTGGTGGTGGCCGTCATGAATGACCGCAAGGGATTCCTGGTGGCCTATGACAAGGCGACCGGGGAGGAGGCCTGGAAGGTGGACCGCACCTACGAAACCCCGGTGGAGGGGGATCACAGCTATGCCACCCCGCATGTCATCGAGGAGGGTGGCCGACAGGTGCTGGTGGTGTGGGGGGCGGAGCGGGTGACCACCCATGAGGCGAAGAGTGGGAAACTGATCTCGGAGTGTGCCGGCTTCAATCCGCAGAAGCGCAACAACTGGGTGGTGGTGTCCTCCTCGGTGATCGTGGACGACATGGTGGTCGTGCCCTACGGACGCGGAAAATGCCTGGCCGGGGTGAAACTGGGCGGCAAGGGGGAGGTGACCGGGACACACCGGGTGTGGGAGCGCCTCGACAACAAGGGGTGTTTCGTGCCTACCCCGGCGGTGCACGATGGGAAGGTCTACATCCTCGGCGACCGGGGACGGGTGCACTGTCTCGATCCGAAGACCGGGGAAACCCTGTGGGAAGGCAAGCTGCCCCGGGGAGCGCAGAGCTACTACTCCTCCCCGACCATTGCGGACGGAAAGATTTATGCCGGCCGGGAGGACGGCAAGCTCCTGGTCGCGGAGTTGAACAAGGAGCTGAAGGTTCTCTTCGAGCGCGATTTTGAGAAGCGGATTGTGGCTTCCCCGGTGCCGGTGGGGGACAGGATCCTCCTGCGAAACGACACGCACCTGATGTGTTTCACGAAGAAGTAATCGTTTCCCGTCAGTTCCCCTGTTGTTGTGAAGTTGCTCTTTTCTGTTTTCCTGGCCGGGCTCTGCGCGCCGCTGGATGCCCATGAGGTGAAGCCCCTCACGAAGGACCAGTGTGAGGAATACAAGCTCGATCCGGGGTTCTACAGGAAGGGGACCCTGGCGCAGGATATTCTCATCGCGACCTCGGAGAAGGTCAGCGATGCCGCTCACCTGGAGGCGGCCTACCAGTTCGAGATGATCATGAAGAGCATCGACCGGGAGGTGGCCCAGCGCGTGCGGGAGCGCAAGGTGCTCTGCCTCCTGGTGGCGCACAATGAGTTCACCTCGGACATGCCGCAGTTCAGGACCGACAAGAAAGGCAAGGAGCTCGACTTCTACAACTGGCGCAGCCGCGGCTTTCTCACCTGGAAGGGCGGTCGCCCGACCGTGTTTTTCGCGGAGGAGGATGTGCTGGAATTCGAGGGAGGGATGCAGATTGAAAGCATCCTGATCCACGAGTTCGGCCACGTGGTGCATGGTGCGGGGTTCAGCAGGGAGCAGAAGGAACGGCTCGCCACTGTCTACAAGGCCGCGATGAAGAAGGGGATCTGGCATGATGGACGGGCGGCCCAGCGCTTTCGGCGAGTCAGGGGGACGATCCCCGTGAGTCTGCTGGAGTCCCTGCGGAAATGGTTCCCGGCCGAGTCGCCGGAATTGCTCGCGAAGTGCCTGGACGGCGGGGATGTCCAGGTCAATGGGAAGCCGGCCAGCGCGGAGGTGAAGGTCACCGGGGAGGACAAGGTGCTCATTGTCTTCGGAGGTGAGAAGCGCTGCTACGCGGCGTCGAACCTGTCGGAGTACTGGGCGGAGGGGTTTCAGAGCTGGTATGACACCAACCGGACCATGGACCACGACCACAACCACATCCATGAGCGGGAGCAGCTCAGGAAGTATGATCCCGGCCTGGCGGGGCTCTGTGAGGAGGTGATGGGGAGCCCGGAGTGGCGCTTCGTTTCACCGCGTGAGCGGGCGGGGAGCGGACATCTCAAGGGTTATGATCCGGAGAAGGCCCCGGTGGTGGTCGATCCCGGGCACATCGAGAACGCGGCCTATGACTATTACGACAAGTACTGGCATGCCTACTGGCAGCGCCTCTACGACAAGCACGGGTTGAAGCGACCGGTTCGGGAAGGAAAGAAGGAATAGGAGTTATGCCCAATTCATGGGATGTCCGGGATTGGCACTGGAAGCCACCTCTTCTTGGCAAGTGGTCTTCGCTGGAGTATGTCTTCCCCGGATAATGCGTATGCGTGGTAGAGGACCATATGGCTGGCTGCTTTTCATGCTTCCGGGTGTCCTCTCAGCCAACGATGATCTGGCCTTCTTTGAATCCAGGATTCGTCCGTTGCTTGCGGAGCATTGCTACGAATGCCACTCGGCGCGGGCCAGGAAGGTGAAGGGGGGGCTCCTGCTCGACTCGCGTGCCGGAGTGCAGAAGGGAGGGGATTCCGGCACTGTTCTGGTGGCGGGCGCGCCGGAGAAGAGCCTCCTCCTGAAAGCGCTGAGTTATCGGGACTCCGATCTGCAGATGCCGCCGGATGGGAAACTGGCCGATGAGACCATCGGACTCCTGCGGGAGTGGATCAGCCGGGGGGCGCCTGATCCGCGGAACGAGCCGGTGGGCAAAGTGACGAAGGAATCCGGCATCGACTATGAGGAAGGCCGGAAGTTCTGGTCCTTTATCAAGCCCGTGAAGTCCGCCCCTCCGGGAGTGAGGGACCTGAAGTGGCCCCGCAATGAGATTGACCACTTCACTCTCGCGGGAATGGACCGGGCGGAGCTTCTCCCGGCGCCGGAGGCGGACCGGCGCACGCTGGTGCGACGGGCTTATCTTGATCTCCACGGACTGCTTCCGACCACCGAACAGGCAAGGGCCTTTGTCGTCGATGACCGGCCGGACGCCTGGGAACGGCTTATTGACGAACTCCTTTCTTCCCCGCGTTACGGGGAACGGTGGGGGCGGCATTGGCTGGATGTGGCGCGCTATTCCGATTCCAACGGGATGGATGAGGACATCGCACATCCGGAAGCCTGGCGCTATCGTGATTATGTCATTCGCTCCTTCAACGAGGACAAGCGTTTCGATCACTTCATCGTGGAACAACTGGCGGGAGATCTGCTGACGGGCGAATCGCTGGAGCAACGACGGGAGCAGGTCGCGGCACTCGGGTTTCTTTCGGTGGGGCCCAAGATGCTGGCCTGCGATGACCCGGACAAGATGAGGCGGGATATCGTGGATGAGCAACTGGACACCACCGGGCGTGCCTTCATGGGCATGACCCTCGGGTGTGCCCGCTGTCACGACCACAAGTTCGACCCGGTCTCGACCGAGGACTATTATGGCCTGGCCGGGATCTTCCTCTCCACCAAGACGCTGACCAAGTATACGGTGGTGGCGCACTACCACCTGCATGATCTCACGGAACCCGGGACCACGGCACGCTGGACGGAGATCGGGGAACTGGAGAAGAAGAAGGGTGACAAGAAAACCGGGGAGGAGGAGAAGAAGAAGCTTGAGGGCCGGATCGCCGAGCTGAAGAAGGATCTGCCCGGGCCCTACCGGGTGATGGGTGTGACCGAGGATGCGGTCGCGGACGCCAAGGTGCACCTGCGCGGGAATTACATGACCCTGGGGGAACTGGTGCCGCGGCGGGTGCTGCCTGTCATTGCGGGGTTTGACCAGCCCTCGATGCCGGCCGGGCAGAGTGGACGCCTGGAACTGGCGCAGTGGATTGCCAGTGCGGACCACCCCCTGACTGCGCGGGTGATCGCCAACCGGCTCTGGCGTTGGCATTTCGGCCGGGGACTCGTGCCCACGCCCGACAATTTCGGAATCCTCGGTGATCCGCCCACCCATCCGGGACTGCTGGATTATCTCGCCCTGAAGCTGATCGATTCAGGCTGGTCGTTGAAGGGGTTGCACCGGGAGATCATGAGGTCAGCAACCTACCGGCAGGGTTCGAGGTCGGAGCGGGCGCTCCGGGAGGATCCGGAAAACACGCTTTTCGCCCGCTGGAAGCCGCGGCGGATGGAGGCGGAAGCCTTGCGCGATTCCATCCTCTTCAAGTCCAACCGGCTGGACCTGACCATGGGAGGGGGAACCATCCAGCGCAAACCCACCGAGTATATTGACAAGGGCAGGATGACGGAGTGGATCAAGAGCACGCGGCGGGCAGTCTACCTGCCGGTGATCCGGAGTGCGGGCTACGACGAGTTGAACGCCTTCGATTTTTCGGATCCCTCCGTGTCGGATGGGGATCGGCGGACCTCCACCGTTACCCAGCAGGCCCTCGTGCTCATGAACAGTCCGCTGGTCCACGAATCCGCGACGCGCATCGCGGAGATCATGCTGCAGGCGACCGGGGGAGCAAGCCACGGTCAGCGGGTGGACTGGCTGATCATGCACTATTACGGGCGTCCCGGGCGGCCCGGGGAAATCACGAAAATTGAGGAAGTGGTGAAACACTCCCTGGTGGCCGCGGGAGGGGAGGAGCACAGGGCCTGGGCCGGGGTGGCGCGGGTGCTCATGGCCAGTAACGAGTTCCTCTATATCGAATGAGTGATCTGCACCGTAACACTCACGTGCTTTTGACAACCCGACCCCTCATGACCACAGTGCCGATGTCCCAGAGATGAGTTTTCTGTGCCAGAACCGCCAGGTCCGTCCGTTGACCCGCCGCGAGATGCTGCGGACTTCCTCGGCCGGGTTCGGGGCCCTCGCCCTGCAGGGACTTTTGGCACAGGAAGCGCAGGCCGCCTCGGCCTTGAGCCCGAAACCGGCTCCCTCGCCGGCGCGGGCCAGGCGGATCATCTTTCTCTTCATGCACGGTGGTCCGTCGCAAGTGGATCTGTTCGATCACAAGCCGCAGCTCACCCGTGACGACAACAAGCCGTTACCCTTCGAGAAGCCGCGGATCGTGTCGGCCAAGACGGGCAACCTGCTGGCCTCTCCGTGGAAGTTCATGAAGCACGGGCAGAGCGGGGCGGAGGTGAGCGAGATCCTGCCGCGCCTTTCGGCGATCGTGGATGACCTGTGCATTGTGAAGTCGATCTACGGTTCGAACTCGCGGCACGGTGGGGCCCTGCTGGAACTGCACACCGGATCGGACACCTTCACGCGGCCCGCGATGGGGTCGTGGGTCAACTACGGTCTGGGAACGGAGAACCAGAACCTGCCCGGCTTCATCACGATCGACCCGAGTGGGAGTCACGGAGGGTCCAATGCCTGGTCCTCGGCGTTCCTGCCGGCTCACTACCAGGGCACGCGGATCGGGGGAAAGGGGAGAGGTATGACCGTTCCCTTCATTGAGAGTCCACTCAAGGATCGGAACCTGCAGCGCAGGGAACTGGATCTGCTCAGGGCCATGAATCGCGATCACCTTGCGACCAGCGCGGGAGATTCGGAACTGGAGGCCCGCATCGCTTCCTACGAACTGGCCTTCCGCATGCAGATGGAGGCGCCGGGTATTCAGGATATCTCGGGGGAGCCGGAGTCGATCAGGAAGCTCTACGGACTGGACCAGGACAACACGAAGAAGTTCGGAGAAAAGTGTCTCATGGCCCGTCGCTTCAGCGAGGCGGGAGTGCGCTTTGTCCAGGTGACTCATCGTTACTGGGATTCTCATGGGAACCTGCGGAAGGATCACGCACGCCTCGCCGCTGAGATGGACGGGCCGGTGGCGGGCCTGATTTCCGATCTCAAGCAGCGCGGCCTTCTGGATGAAACGCTGATCCTGTGGGGAGGCGAGTTCGGGAGAACCCCGGTGGCGCAGGGACGCGATGGGCGGGATCACAATCCCCACGCCAACACCATGTTCCTTGCGGGGGGCGGGATCAAACCGGGAATCCAGTACGGCGCTACTGACGAGTACAGTTACTATGCGCGGGAAAACAGGGTCCATTTCCACGATCTTCACGCCACCATCCTGCATCAGCTGGGGATCGATCACACCAAGCTCACCTACCGTTATGGAGGCCGGGATTTCCGGTTGACCAACGTGCAGGGTCGGGTGGTGAAGGGTCTCCTGACGTAACTTGGAGAGACCCTCTACTCAGAAGAGCACGGTGCTGAGAGCGGTCAGGATCAGCGCAAAGGATACGTTGAGGACCAGACCGGTGCGCATCATGGTGCGCTGGGCGATCCTGCCGGAACCGTAGACGATGGCATTGGGAGGAGTGGCGATGGGAAGCATGAAGGCGCAGGAAGCCGCAATGGTGAGGGGTAGGATCAGCTGGGTTGGAGAAACTCCGATCTCAATGGCAACCTGGTAGAAGATCGGGACGAACAGGGTGGTGGTGGCGGTATTGGAGGTCAGCTCGGTCAGGAAGATGACGAAGACCACCACCGCCCCCACGATCAGGAGGAAAGGCCATCCCGCGGTCAGGTGATTGAGATGACTGGCGAGGAAGCTGCTGGCCCCGGTCAATTTCAGCACCGTTCCGAGGGTGAGCCCTCCTCCAAAGAGAATAATGACGCCCCAGTCGGTGGTGCGATCGATGTCCTTCCAGCGGACGAGACCGAAGGAGGCCATGAGGACAACGGATGACACCGCGATGATACTGTCAAAACCCTTGGCGACGTTGAACACCCCCGAGAGAGGTTTGCTGCACAACCAACCGACAATGGTAAGGAGAAAGATCGTAAGGGTGAGGATCCGCGGGGCAGTCAAGACGAAAGGTTCCGCCTTCCGGCTCAGGTCCGGGATCTTGCCGGGACGCAGGACGAGAAACAGGATGGCAACCAGACAGGGAAAGAGAATCACTACACAGGGGATTCCAAACTTGAGCCATTCCGTGAACTCGATTCCCAGTTCCTCGGCGGCGATGAGGTTGGGGCCAGTCCCAATGATGGTGCCGATCCCTCCGATGTTTGCCGAGTAAGCCAGTCCGAGCAGGACAAAGGGAGCCGCTCTGGCTACTGTCTGCACTCCTGTTCTGGTCCGCAGGTCACTGAGGAGACCAAGTGCGACCGGAAAGAGGAGGGCGGTGGTGGCGGTGTTTGAGATCCACATGGACGTGAAGGCCGCGGCCAGGAACAGCCCGATGCAGGTGAGATAAAATCGGCCTTTGGCAAGGGTCAGGATCCCGTTGGCCAACCAGTTGCTCAGTCCCTGTCTCGTCAGGGCAGCGGCAATTCCAAAGCCGCCAAGAAAGAGGAAGATCAGAGGGTGAGCGAAATCGGCGAAGGCCTGCGGCACGATGGTCTTGGGATCTCCGCTGAAGACTCCGGTCAGAACCGAGATCACTGGCACGAGCAGGGCCGTAATTGCGAGGGGAATAGCCTCGGTCAGCCATAGGATGGCGGAGAGGGCAAGGATCGCGAGACCGGTGCGGACCTGGGTCGCAGTATGGGTGTCGGTATCATCGGCAGGCAGGAACCAGTAGATTGAGGCGAAGGCCACGAGAGCCGCCCCGATCGAAAGCATCTTGAACCGATTCGATCGCCCGGGCTGGCTGGCCTGCTCCTCCCGGACGGCAGTCTCCTTTTCCTCACCCATTGACTACTGCTTACGGGCATCAGGATCATTGGGCAAGCGTGACAGCTCCAATTCGTGAGGTTACGATTTTCTTCGACTCTTATTACGCTCTCAAGCTCATCAACATTGGTATTACTGCGTGGTCCCATAAGTAGTTTGTTTCATGCCCTCTGATGAAAGATAGCAACGAACATTGGGCTTCCCGGCCCCGGAAGCCGGTTGCAGGAGGCTGGCCAGGAGAAGAAGGTGAGAAGGATACGCATGAGGTTCCGTTCACTTCGGGTTGATCTACCCGGGGCGGATGGACGACTGAGCAATACCCCGACTGCACCCGAGGGCAAGCAAGGTGGTGACAGTGGTCCGGAAAACGGGGACCTGTCCCACGCTTGAGGGCTCCCGCGAGGTGCCTGGGAGGAGTCCTGCGAATAAGATACAACATGTGCCGCAAATCTCTTCGATGATCCCTTTCCGAACTATGGGAGATCTGCTACCAAGTGGGCGAAATGAAAATTCAGCCTGCTCTTCTTGCCTTCGCCTTAACTGTCTTGCCTGCCAGTTCTGAACTGGCCGTCGATCCGGAGACCGCCCTCAGGACCGGGTCAGTGAATGGTTACCCTATCCAGCCCGCTGCCAACCTCAGCGGGGCAAACCTCAGCGGAGCTGACCTCAGCAAGGCCGATCTCAGGGGCGCCAATCTCACTGGGGCTAATCTTTTTCAGGTGAACCTCAATGGAGCCAACCTCAATGGAGCCAATCTCAGTGAGGCCAACCTTTTCGGAGCCGACCTGAACGGAGCCAGCCTTGAGCAGGCCAATCTTGAGCAGGCCAACCTTGAGCAGGCCGATCTTGAACACGGTAACCTCCTGGGAGGAACCCTCAATGGAGCCAACCTCACCGCAGCCAACCTCAACGGGGCCAACCTTGAAGCACTGCACTCCGGAGGAATCATCGGCACTCCAACCGTTCCTGCAGGATGGCAATTACCAAACGGGTATCTCGTTGGCCCGGGGGCCAATCTTGGCGCGGCTCAACTCGCTGGCGTCAACCTCCAAACCGCCGAGCTTGCCGGAGCCAATCTCTCCGGAGCCGAGCTTGCCGGAGCCAATCTCTCCGGAGCGAACCTCGACGGAACCGTCCTCGATGGGGCCAACCTTGCCAACCTGCGTTCGGGAGGCATTCTTGGAACTCCGGTCATGCCTGCCGGATGGCAACTTCGCAATGGGTATCTGGCCGGACCGGAAGCAGATCTCGGCGGAGCAGATCTCAGTGGCGCAGATCTCAGCGGAGCAGATCTCAATGGGGCCAACCTCAGTGGAGCCAACCTCAATGCCGCATCGCTGATCGACTCCAGGTTGGACCAGGCCAACCTGGCACAGGCCAGCCTTGAGGCCGTCCGCTCGGGGGGCATCACCGGAACCCCGACCCTGCCCGCGGAATGGCAACTCCAAGACGGTTACCTGATCGGCCCGAAAGCCAACCTCATCGGCGCCCAGCTTGCCGGGGCTGACCTTGAGCAAGCCAACCTGGACCAGGCCAACCTTGAACTGGCCAACCTCAATGGGGCCGACCTCAGCGGGGCCAACCTCAGCGGAGCGGATCTCAGCGGGATCAATCTCAGCGAAGCGGATCTCTGGGGAGCCATCCTTGATGGAGCGAACCTCCGGGGAGCCAATCTCAGTGCAGCCGACCTCCTCGGGGCCAATCTCGACGACGCTGATCTTCTTGGAGCCATCCTTGGACAGGCTAACCTTGAGCAGGCCACGCTCAACAGAAGCAACCTGAACGGGGCCGATCTCCCGGGAGTCAACCTTGGGGGGGCCAGTCTCGCACACGCCAACCTCCTGCAAGCCAACCTGAACGGAGCCAACCTGAACGGAGTCAACCTCAATGGAGCTATCCTTGATGGAGCAGACCTTGCAACCCTTAGTTCCGGAGAGATTATTGGAACTCCCTCCTTACCTGACGGGTGGCAATTCGAAAAAGGGTACTTGATCGGCCCCCGGGCCAACCTCAGCGGAGCGGACCTCTCTGGAGCCAACCTTAAGACCGCGGATCTTTTTCAGGCCAACCTCAGTGAAGCCAACCTCAGTGAAGCCAACCTCAGTGAAGCCAACCTCGGTGAAGCCAACCTCGGTGAAGCCAACCTCAATGGGGCAGATCTCGATGGAGCAGATCTTACTGACTCCTCCCTCCGGGACGCCGACATCAAACGGGCAGACCTTACTGCATCCAATCTGTCCGGGGCTATCACAACCGGGATGACCCGGGGGGGGCTGGAGGGCCTCAACAACAAGCGCATCAATGCGCTCAAGCTGCAATTGGACAATTTCGAGCACGGACCCGGACTTTCTCCTGAACAGGCGGCTGCCATCGAGATCAACACAACCGGGATCGACGCTCTGAAAACGGTGCTGGACACCGTGAATATCCAATTACGCCAATTGAACACCCAGGTGGAGGGCCTGCAGGCATCACTGGACGAGAAGGATGCCCAGATTGCGGAATTATCCGGACGTCCCACCTTGGAGCAACTTCAGGACGCCCGCACAGGATCCCTCCTCCTGAGTGCTGATCAGGAAACCAGTGTCGTCACGCTGGAGTTTGATATCCAGGAAAGCGACAACCTCCGGGACTGGGTCAGCCGCCCGGAGAAGATCACCGCAACCTTGCCGCTGGCGGAAGGAAAGAAATTTGTCCGTATCGCCCTGAGCAGGTAACTCCTCGAGTCCGGAACGGAATGCGGCGGGCGTGCCTCGGAGGCACGCCCGCCCCGGATTTTTGTCCCCCGCGAACGGTGCGAGGGTGGAGCTGTGCCATCACCTCCCTTCCTCCCCCGCGACCCGGGGACATCCCCCTCCTGCCGACTGGTGTGGCAGGACGAGTTTTCCGGCCCCCGGCTCGACCGGAAAAAGTGGAGAGCGGTTGATGATCCCACCATCGGCAGATACGGGCTCGGCAACGGGGAATCCCAGGCCTGCCTCGATGCCGAGGGAGAGACTTTCCTCGTCCGGGGCGACCGATTGATCATTGTGGCCCACCATGCCCCCGGTGCGACGTATCCCCTGCGCGATAAGCCTTCCGGCAAGATTAGGAAAGAGATCGGCCACCAGGATTTCAAGTCCGCCAAGGTGACCCTGTGCGGTCCGATGATCCTTCCGCGCGGAGAAAGGGCAGGGATTCAACTGGGCCCGCGAGTTGTCGCGACCGGGCGGGTAGAGCAGGGGTCCGGGTTTGGCTTGCCCGGACATGCGGTTCCCGATAGGAACACCGTTATGAGTCCGCAGCGCCTTGTCCGCTCTTCTGGCCGTTATCCCCGCGTAGGCGAGGTTGTTGCTGGCTGGAGGAAAGGTGTCGGATACCGCGTTCCCTGAATCAGAGGGCCTTCCCCCGCGGTGGCATATTCTCTGATTGCGCTTTCGAGTGCCGGGCTGCCGAATGACTTAATCTCAACTTTGCCGGTGCCATTGAACCTCAAAGAGCTCATCGAATCCAGTGATGGTCCCGATGAATTCTGGAGCCGTCTCGCGGAGTTGTTATCTGGTTCGTGGGGTTTCTCACAACTCCTGGTGATCCAGAAGAGCGGGGACGGCGTCCGGTTACTCGGCAAGAGCACGAGTGGTCGGATTGAAAGCGTGCCCAGCGTGGTGCGGCAGGCGGTGGTTTCTGCGAAAGGCGAGGAAGGCCGGCAGATCGAGGTAGAGGGAAAGAGCTGGTCGATTGTCCCCGTCGAGGGTCCTGCGGGGAGCGTGTTTCATCTGGTGGGGGAGCTGCAGGAAGGAATTGCCGATGGAGGGGAGCAATTGAAACTGATGGCCGAAGCGGCAATAGCGGCATTTCACGCGCGATTGCGTGCGGAGCGCCAGGCCGAGTCACATGAGCAGCTCTCAAAGGTGCTCGACATCGGATTGCTGGTCGGGGAGGCGCCTCATTTCGACGAGGCGGCAATCCGCCTGTGCAATGAGGTGGCACATCAGCTGGGGGCCATGCGGGTTTCGCTGGGATGGAAACGCAATGAACGTATTCGTCTCGTTGCTACCAATCATGGCGGGCGGATCCGCAACGATACCGAGATGGCGGGTAGCCTTTCGCGCGCGATGGAGGAGGTCCTGCTGCATGACACGGAGGTGGGATGTCCGGCCCTGAGCGAGGATGTGATCTCCCAGCAGCACAAGAGTTACTCGGAGAGTCAGGGTAACAGTCATCTCCTCTCCATGCCGTTGCGATCGAACTCCGGTGTTACAGGGGCGCTCACCATCGAGCACCCCAATGAGGATGAGCCTGTAGGGCAGGAGCAGGTGGATGCCCTGCGGGTGGTTCTCGACCTCATCGGACCACACATGAACGAACTCTACCGGCGGACGGGTTGGATCGTCTTCCGGATGTGGAGGAACGTGCGCAGGTTCGCAGGAGGCCTCCTCGGCTACCGGCACACGGGATGGAAACTGGCCGGCACGATGCTGGTGCTTTTGTTCATGGTGTCCTGTCTCGTCCGGGCAACCCACAAGGTGAAGGCTCCCTTCATCCTGAAGGCGCAATCGTCAGCGATCCTGACCGCGCCCTTTGCAGGATACATCGAGCGGGTTCACAAGCAGGTTGGTGAGCATGTCAAACAGGGCGAGCTTCTGGTGGAACTTGATAAGCGCGAACTTCTGCTGCAGCGTGCGGAATTGATTTCCCAGCGGGATCGGGAACGCAGCGACGCCCGGCGTTATGAAGCGGAGGGTAAACTGGCTGACATGCGCCTCGCGCAACTGGGCGCTGAGCAGGCCGAGTCTAAACTGCGGATCGTGGATTACCGTCTTTCGCGAACTGAGATTCGCGCTCCGTTTGACGCTGTGATTGTGGAGGGCGACCTGATTGAGAGGCTGGCTTCCCCTACGCAGGCGGGAGAAATGCTCTTGCGGGTGGTGCAGGTTTCCGGCGCCTATGCGGACCTCCAGGTTGATGAACGGGATGTGCATTTCCTGGAGGCCGGCATGAAGGGAAAGCTCGCCTTCACCAGTCGTCCGGATGAGAGGTTTTCGGTGCGGATGGACACTTTCGAACCGGTGGCCGTGGTGGAGGAAAGTGGGACGGACTTTCGCATGCGGGTGGCGGTGACCGGGGAGTCCCAGGACTGGTGGAGGCCGGGGATGACGGGGACCTGCAAGATCAAGGCCGGGCACCGGTCTCTGGCCTGGATATGGCTTCACCGGAGCTGGGAGTTCATCCGGATGAAACTGTGGTTCTAAGAGAACCCCGGTGACGTAGTTGAGCAGGGAGAGAAAGACGAATCATGAGCCGTGGTCCTTCCGTATTCGATGAGTCCTGGCACAAGGTGCGGGTCTGTCGTGTGCGACTTCTTCCCGGTGTGCAGTTGATCCGGCAACGCTACCGGGGACAGAACTGGT
>MPLZ02141792.1_pt1 | contig 19755 bp, 19 predicted proteins | sample 1617311 | NCBI WGS metagenome assembly MPLZ02 (sample SAMN05944806, study PRJNA350692) | marine metagenome | biome: marine; feature: ODZ; material: water; isolation source: 160 m water sample filtered on 0.2 um supor filter | place: Pacific Ocean | collected 2012-04-08 | depth 160m m | reverse complement strand
CTGTCTCAGACTTGTGGTTTTGTTCATTAATAACTCCTGATGGGGCGTGCGGTGGCCCTGAGCCAGCACCAGGGTCGATCACCATGCGGCGGGAAACTGGTCTTGTCAGGTCTGGTGGCCAACCTGGAAGTCGTTGCCCACCCGGTCCGCGCCACGCAGCAGCCACAACGGGCGGATGGCGAACCAGGCGCTGTGGCCGTGTACACCTTCGTCGTTTCTGCGGTCGATGTGCACGCGCACCAGTTGCTCGGGTCTAATCCCAGGGTTGGACCGGATCGTCTCCTCCAGCGCGATCCGTAACTGGGCCATCGTCTTGGTTGGTAGTTTCGTTTTCGGCACGATAGAGCCATCCCGCCGATAGCACTGAATATCGATTTCGCTCAACAATTCAGTCATCGTGCATTCCTCGTGCAATGATGATCAGTGGCTGGATCCGTCGCGCGGCGCTAAAACTGGGCACAACCCGGCTACCCAATCCAGATAGGATACCTCGTTGTCGGTCAGGCTTACCAGTCGTGGCACAGGTTGCGGAGTTTGACGAACACTGTCTTCAAAGAATGGGGCTTCGCTTTTGCCAGTTTCTGGTATAGCGACACCGGGCGCACTCCCCTGTTGCCAAAAGCGTAGCACCCATAATTTGTAGCACCGATAAACTGAGGTAGACTCCGCCCTTCACCCTTCACCCTTCGCCCATCCTCGCGAGCGGTCATAAAGGGTAATAAAGGCCTTGCTGGTTCCAAACAACCGCTCGAGCCCCTGGCGTTTTCCAACCTTAAAAAAATAGACAACGACATTCTCAGACATGACCCGCCTAACCGATCCTCTGACATTCAGCCACGGACCTGCCATGAAGAACCGCTTCATGCTGGCGCCGCTTACCAACCAACAAAGCCATGAAGACGGTCGGATTTCACAAGAGGAACTCCACTGGCTCACCATGCGTGCCCAAGGCGGTTTCGGGTTGACCATGAGCTGCGCGTCACACGTGCAGGCGATCGGGAAAGGGTTTCCCGGCCAGCTGGGGATCTGGTCTGACGAGCACATTGCGGGATTGACGCGCCTGGTAGGCGCGATCCGCTCCCATCAAAGCATCGCGATCTCGCAACTGCATCATGCCGGCATGCGCTCACCGAAGGAGGCCATCGGCGAGGCCGCGGTGTGTCCATCGAATGACGAAAAAACCGGTGCGCGTGCATTGTCGCGCTCAGAGGTAAAACAACTGATCGAAGACTTTATCTCAGCCGCAGTTCGAGCAGAAAAATCCGGGTTTGACGGCGTGGAGCTGCATGGCGCCCACAGCTATATTCTGTGTCAATTTTTCAGTTCCGAAATCAATCAGCGGGATGATGAGTACGGAGGCGGCCTTGAAAACCGCTCGCGCATACTGTTCGAAATTATCGACGGCGTTCGCAGCCGATGCGGTAAGGATTTTATACTGGGAGTCAGGCTGTCCGCGGAACGATTCGGTATGAAGTTAAATGACTCGGTCCAGATCGCGCAGCGACTCATGAGCGAGGACAACATCGATTTTCTCGACATGTCGTTGTGGGACGTCTTCAAGGAGCCCGAGGAAGAAGCGCACCAGGGGCGCACCCTGATGAGCTTCTTCACTGAACTCGATCGCCACAACACGCGTCTCGGCGTTGCCGGCAAGATCCGCACTCCGCGAGAAGCCGAAGCGACCCTTGCAGCGGGTGCCGACTGGATTATGCTCGGGCGTGCGGCAATGCTGCAGCATGATTTCCCAAACCGATACCAAGCGAACCCGTCGTTCAGACCTGTCGAGATGCCGGTTACACGAAAGTATCTGGAAAGTGAAGGCATCTCCAAGAAGTTTCAAGACTACATCGAGGATAGATGGCAGGAGTTCTTCGCTGACTAGCGCCCCCATCAGGGCGGCGCAGCAAACAGTCAATTACGATAGTCGGGCTCCTGCCGATCAAGCATCCGCTTGAGTGCCGTAAAGTGCCTGTGCGCCAATTTTGGCAACTCCTGGTCAACCTGACGCCGCGTGCGGGCAACAACCTCATCTGGAATCACACGAAAGGGCCTGCCCGTTGATCTGGCCAGCACCTGGAACATCGCGGCACGCTCAAGATAATAGAGGTCATTGAATGCCAGCGCCACCGAGGCGCCGGAAACCGCTACCCCATGATTAGCCATCATAAGAATTGAATGCTCGCCCATCGCAGCAGCAATACGGTCACCCTCCTCACAGTCCAGGGCCAGGCCGCCGTAAGAATTGTCGTACGCGATGCGGCCATCAAACAGTAGCGCGTTCTGCTCGACCATTTCCAAGCGTGTGTCGTCAAGCAATGTCAATGCAGTTGTATAGGGCATGTGGGTGTGAAGCACTACGATAGCGTTAGGAAGGTTGGCATGTATTCGGCTGTGAATGAAGAATGCAGTGTCCTCAATTTCGTTGTCACCAGAGAGGATATTGCCGTTCTCGTCACATAATGCCAACGACGATGCCGTAATTTCTGACCAGTGCCATCCGTAAGGATTAATGAGAAAGCGTTTACCACGAATCACTCCGTCGTCGTCAGGCACAGCCATGGAAAAGTGATTGTCGACACCTTCAGATAAGCCGAAGCGATGTGCCCAACGCAGAGCCGCGGCAAGATCCACCCGCGCCTCGCCGAGATCAAACTGCGTGGCCGACGCCGACGCCGGTATAACCGATTCAGCCATGATTCAATTCCTCGTTACAAAAACTACGTTCGGGTGACAATCATACCGCGCTTACATACGGCTAGCGGCTCAAGCACTAAACCCAGGTCCGTCGCACAGCTTCACCGATTGCCAGGGCAAGGCCTGCATCAACTGTTTGAGCCTGTGAGGAATAGGAATAGGAATTTGTTTTGGCAGGCGCAATGCCTTGCGCCATCAGCAGGTCCGAAACTGTGCCGTTGCCTGTTTCAGGTCACTGCGGTCATCCCTGATAGCCATTTCACCGACTCCTTCTTTGTGGATTGAATTCACGTCGCCCAGCGTGTGCCGGTTCTGTCGCTCTTTTTCAAGCACCCATACCACCCAGCGGCCACAGAATACCTTGTCTGGCATCAAATAATATGCGCCAACACCAGAGATTCTGCGTCAAATGCTAGCGACGAATATCGTCCTCCAGAAACCAACGCACGGTATCGGCAAAACTTTGATCTGCTTTGAATCCCAGCCTTTGTCCATTGAGCGGCTTGCAATATGCCCGCCATCCTTTAACGATTTTCTCAATCACCGGATCTGAATCCCACGTGATTCGCTCCTTCGCCTCTGGGCCGAAAACCTCAGTCATCGCATCGATCATATCGCCAATCGAGTCGGTTCTACCCGGTAGATTGATGTTGCGGTTCGTGCCGAAGGCGCTGCCCTCAACCTCTGCCGCATGGATCAGATTGTTAACGACCGTACGTGGCGCCGTGTGCCAAATTGGAAAATCACGTGACACCGGGCAATTCGACGCCTCTCCCTGCATAGTGTCGCGAAAGATTGAAGACATAAATGATGAAGCGGCCGCGTTGGCTTTGCCGGGCCGAATCGAAACAGTCGGCAGGCGGAGTCCGCGTCCGTCGAGGAGACCTCGCCGAGTATAGTCATTCAGTAAAAGCTCGCCGATCACCTTTTGTGTGCCGTATGAGGTCTGAGGATTCAACTCAACTCCATCCTCAATCATTGCCGGCTCTTCGCCGCCGTGTGCAGCCCACGACGATGCATAGACCAGAACTGGGCGGTTACCTGCGACCCGCGCTCCCTCGAAGACATTCAGGGTGCCCTGTAAGTTCACGCGCATCCCAAGATCCAGGTCCGCCTCTGCGGCGCCGGATACTACTGCGGCCAGATGCCAAACCACGTCGGGCTTGTGGCTGAAACTCTCAACCAGAAGCGCGGGATCAGAAATGTCGCGGGCCTCAACCGAAACGGGAAAGTTGGCGTCTACCTTAGCCGGAGGCAACACATCGATCAATTCCATGGCTGAGATCGACTCTCCTAGAATCGTAGCCCGTGCTGCCAGCGCATGTGCCAGTTTCTGACCAAGAAATCCGCCACCGCCGGTAATCAAAACTCTCATGCCGTTACTCTTGCTGTCTTTGCGAAAGCAGAAAGGGTAATCACTCCTCGCACTGCGTGCAAGCGGTGCGAACCCGTGGCGCTGTCTGTTTCACATAATTCCTATTATCCGTATAAGCATCTGGGTAAGTTAGCCACCAGGCAGCAGGAACAGGAATTTCGATAGAAACAGGATGATGAAGGTCAGGGGTTTTACAAGAGCCTTAACCAGCGCTATGGCCACGCTCGTCTCACTATGCTGCTTCAGTTTCGAGCTTATTCAAGCAGTCATCAGCCAGTGGGACAATGGGTTTGAAATCCCGATGTGCGATGAACTCCGCCCGTTGGTAACGACGAATATGATTAGACACGACACAAAGACTCAGATACACAATCATACGCCCAAAAGGACTGATATTGGGGGGGGCTGGCATGGACTAGATTACTGTGGAACATCACTACCGAGCCGGCCTTAGCAACAGGTGCAGTAATACCTCCTTGCTCAGCAAAGCGAGTTACTGTTTCCCTATCCAGAGTCCACAGTGGATAGGATGTGGTCTCGATATCATGGCCAGCGGGCAGAGTGCCTGCCGTGTGGCTCTTTGGAATAAAAAGTAACGGGGCATTTGCTGCGGTGACGTCATTCAGGTAGATCGCAATGTTCATGGCCCGAGGTTCGGGCATTTCGTCATCTCGATGCCAGGTGCCAAAATTCTGGTGCCACTACCAGACCTCCCCGTCGAATGCCGCTTTCGCATTGACTTTATACTGATGCATGTAGACTTCTTCGCCAAGTAACTGCATTACAGGTTTGATCAGGCGTGGGTGGGCTCCGAGTAGACGAAATCCCTCGTTGTAGGTGTGCGCAGCGAACGCAGTACGTGCGGCACCACTTTTCTCCCGAACAACCTCTGTTCGGCCCATTGCATAAACCTTGCTCGCTTCCCGTAGCAGCGTGGACGATTCTGTGCTGGAGAAATAATCTGGCAGAAAGAGAAATCCGTCTTCGTGAAATTGCTCTAACTGATTACCGTCAAGCATCATGATATGACTCCCGGCATTGGGTGGATGTTGGGTTTTCCAGAGTGCTGTTCAATGCAATATTACGGTGTCTATACATTAGGAATCATAAGTAACCGTAAAGAAAAAGGTAATCGGGGTCGATAGCGCCATAGGCTTGCCTATCAGGCCCTCTAGTGCTCCTGCGAACAAGGCAAGGGTTTCGATTCGGCAGAAGGAACAGGTATTTTCTGGACAAAGTTAACCAGGATCAGTCCCGTAAAGGCCAGCACTGACAGTGTTATGAACACAGGCTGATAGGTGCCAGTCGCATCGAAGACGAACCCGGCAATGATCGGACTCATGGCACCGCCGATCGTGCCGTGAAGCAGAACGATCGCGAAAATCACGCCATGGGATCTGGTCCCGAAGAACTCTGCCACAGTTGGGGAGATCAAGGTAAAAAACGCACCGTGGGTAAAACCGTAAATGGGAGCAAACAAGAACAATATCCACGGGTTTTCTATGAAGAGAATCCAGATCAGGTTGCCTGTGAGTAGCAGGTAGGAGATGGTGAGTGCGCGCTTACCGCCCATCCTGTCTCCGAGACCGCCCATGACGATCCGACCCACAATACTGGCCCCACCAATAGCAGCCAAGACCTGGGCAGCCCGGCCGTGGGCAAATCCCAGGTCCCTGGCATGAGGCACAATGTGGACCATGATTGCCATCAGGCAGAAAAATACGAGAAACTGGCCAGCACAAAAAATCCAGAAGTTAGGCGTAGTCACTGCAGCTCGCAGTGTCATGCCAGTTTCGCTCGCGGCAGTGCCTGATATAGCTGGTGGCTTGTTGCTGAGAGTCGGGTTCGGTGCCGGGGGTGGATCCCGCCGTAAGAACGGTGCCAAAAACACGAGTGCGATCGTAGAGGCAATACTGATGAACAGGCAGGCGGTCCGCCAGTCGTAGACCGCCAGCACACTGGCAAGCAGCACTGGAGTAATGAACTGGCCCACGCCAGCGCCTGCTTTGACGATACCGGACATCAGGTTTCTTTGAGTTGTGAACCACCGCGCCACCGTGGATAACGTAAGGACGTCGTGCGTACTAAAGCCCACCGCTGCGAGCACGCCATAAAATAGATAGAGCTGCCAAGGCGCCTGGATCATATACATCAGGGCGTAACCGATGCCGTGGATTACAGCGCCAGCAATCATGATTCGACTGGGTCCAAATCGATCATTGAGTTTCCCGATCACGACCCCGACGAATCCGGTTGTGAGGAGAAATACTGAGAATGCGCCAGAGATAGTGGTACGGTTCCAACCAAAGGCCTGTTCGAACTCCAAGAACAGCAGCCCAAATGTGAACAGAATACCAACATAGACAACCTGAATTGAGAAGCAGGTGCCAACGATAACGTAGCTTTGGGAACGTCTAGTGCTCAACGCCAGATCCAGGAATTGAGTGTTTCGGCCGGCCGGTAGTAGTAGTCATTTTTCTCCAAAGAGGTGTCTTACGGGGGCTTTGCCCGTATGCTAAGTAAATTCTGGTGAAGATGATAGCGTGTCCGTATTGATGTTGGCCGTAGTTATAGAAAACTTCATTAGCTAAAGCGTACCGGCGAATACCTCACCCAAGCGTTCGACCTTCAACGTGCGCATCATTGGCATGGCCAGCGAGGCCATTCGTTTTGTGCTATCCGCCGCGCACTGGTCACCAACTTCGTTTTTGGGTGGCCAATGAGTGCGTCGCGACCCTTGATACCCCAATTGAGGCCGATACCCTAAACCTGCTGGAATCACTGCAACAGCAGTACGACCTTAGGTTCTTGTTCATCCCCCTGGGGGATTACGGTACCAGCGATAATAGCGCGCCAGATGTTTTCCCCGGTCTGGGACGTGTTGGATAAGAAGCTTTAGCCACCGTGCTCCTGGCACGGGCCGCATTCTCGGGCAAGGACAGCTTTCGCCATGTCGCAAAATCAATCAATACCAGCAGATCAATTTGATGCGTTAACTGGTTCTGCTGTTCTTCAGTCTTTTCCTCAGTTTCAAAGCCCATGCCCTGGACAGCATCGAGCATTACATCAAGGAATACCCGAACCAGGAGCAGGAGCAGGAGCAGGAGCAGGAGCAGGTCAAGATGATGCAGGCCTGACTTGAACACAACAGGCTCGGACCGGCGCACGTGACCGCGCTTTTGTGGAGATGCTCAAACTGTTTCACTGCGGGTGAGTCCAGCGAAAACAAACCGGCCAGCAGAAGCCTTACAGCCGGCCGCGTGCGAGCCGCGCGCCCTCGACCATCACTTTGAGCTTGTGCCGCGCGACCGCCGGGTCGAGCGGCACAAGACCACAGTCCGGTGCCACCTGGATCTGATCGGGCGCCATGTGCTCTGCGGCCGCCAGCAGACGGTCCGCAACCTGCTGTGCAGTTTCGATACGTTCAAATCCCAGCGTGCCGTTGTCGATGCAGCCAAAAAGAACAGTTTTGGATGGGCATAGTGTGAGCAGGTCAGGATCGAGTCCGGAGGCTTCGAACTCCAGGGCCAACTGGTCGACCTTCGAACGTTCCAGCTCACCGAGTATGCTTGGATAGGCATCGACGATCGGCCGCGGCACCCCGGGCATGGGGTAGCTGTAGCAAACGTGCACGCAGGTTTTAGCATTGAGCCCTTCAATACATCGGTCAAGCACCTCAATACCCCACTCTGCGACTTTGTCCGGATAGCGGCTGAAAACTGGCTCGTCAAACTGGATGACAACCGGGCCTAGTGCATCGAGAGCGCGGGCCTCCTCGTTCAGAGCGTCGGCCACCGCCAGAGCCAGTAAACGCTCATCCCCGTAGAACTCATCCAGGGTCGAGTCGACGACGGTCATCGGGCCAGGCAGAGTCACTTTGACCGGTCGGCTACTGTGCTCAAGTGCAAACTGCAGGTCATCTACCAAAATCGGCGCCTTGCGCAGCACCTCCCCCGTACACCGACCGACCTCGGCCAGCCGCCGGTTGTTTCGGACCCATTTTTTGGCCGGTGTACCGTAGTCGAACCCTCCAAGCCGGGCCACAACGTGGGCCATATAAGAGGTACGACGTTGCTCGCCGTCGCTGATCACATCGATTCCGGCCTCGGTCTGGTCATGGATCGCAACACGGACGGCATCATCCTGCGCCTGCTGCAGCAGCTCACCATCGAAAAGCCACGCCGCACCCTTGCCATGGACCTGTTTGCCAGCGGCATTCAGCGGGAGCTTCTCCTGCAGCCACGGCGGCTTGGGCAGGCTACCCACGACCGTGGTCACGAAGGGTCCACTCGGCATTTGCACTGGCGCTATATTCTCTAGGCTTTACAAAAGCTGTTCATGGCGAATCCGGCAATTTGTCAGCGCACCTGGCGATCACGGTTGACGGAGTGATCTCTTGGCCCTGGTAATGGTGCTCTATTACGCCACACTGTAGCCCGAATCAGGGTGACGTGCAAAGAACGTCAGATACCGGCACACTTACCGAACAGGTTCGCCGGCAGATACGCTTTAGCGGTCGCAACGATGCGGCGTTGATTCAAATCCGGTACAGATTCCTGAACAAAGGGTTGGACGTTATGGACCGCTATGAATCTATCTGCCGATCCCATCACCCATCCCTGCCAGAGACATTCAATTTCGGTCGCGACGTTGTCGACCAATTTGCTCGAGATAAACAGAAAATCGCGCTGATCTGGTGCAACTCTGAAAACACCGAACGCTTGCTCACCTTCCACGACGTTTCGTGCCAGTCCGCCCAGGTTGCCAACTGGCTATCGGCACAGGGGATCTGTGCGGGCCAGCGCGTCATCGTCATGCTGCCCCGGATTCCCGAGTGGCAGATCTGTCTGACCGCATGCCTCAAGCTGGGTGCAGTTCCTATTCCATGCATTACGATGCTGACGGAAAAAGACGTCGCCTACCGAATGGATCATTCAGGTGCTGTAGCGGTCATCACCGCCACTGCCGAGTCTGGCAAATTCGAACCGTACCTGCCGATACTCAAAGCGGCGCTGACCGTTGGTGAACCGGTGGCGGGGTGGTCGGACTATGAATTGACCCGGGACCAGGATACGGCATTCGAGTGCTGCGACTTGGGGCTGGAAGCGCCGGCAGTGATGTACTACACCTCTGGCTCGACCGGCCACCCGAAAGGCGTGTGCCATCCATCGCGAAGTCTGTACGCCTGGCGCTTCTCAGCTATTCATTGGCTTTCGCTGGGGCCTACGGATGTCATGTGGTGTACTGCGGATACCGGTTGGTCAAAGGCAGGAACCAGTATTTTATTCGGCCCCTGGAGCCAGGGCAGTGCTGTGCTGTTCTATGACGGTCCGTTTGAGCCCCACAGGCGTTTCGAGTTGATTGAGCGCTATGCTGTCACGGTGTTCTGTGCAGCAGCAACTGAGCTCAGGCGACTGATTCGTGAAGATATCAGCGGGATAGATTTCTCACAGCTAAGGCTGACAGTATCTGCCGGTGAATCGGTTAATCCCGAAATCGTCGAGGCCTGGAAGGCCCTGACCGGGGTGCCGCTGCTTGATGGCTACGGCCAGACAGAGGTCCTGATGACAGTGCTTAATTATCCCTGGATGCCGGTAAAACCTGGCTCGATGGGTCGCCCTTTACCGGGCATTGAAACGGGCGTTTTCCTCGCCGACGGTACGTTGGGCGGACGCGGTGACGAAGGTGAACTCCTTATCCGCCTGCCCAACCCGCAGATGATGCTGGGTTACTGGAACGATCCGCAACGTACTCGTGATGCATTGATCAAAGCCGATGGATCGGATTGGTTTAAAACAGGTGACAACGTATATCAGGATGAAGGCGGCTATTTTTTCTACATCGGCAGAACCGATGACATCATCAGTTCCGCGGGCTATCGGATTGGACCCCAGGAAGTGGAAAACGCCCTGATCACACACCCGGCGGTACAAGAAAGCGCTGTTGTGGGCCTACCGGATGCCGAACGGGGCGAAATCGTCAAAGCTTTTGTTGTACTGACAGATCCGGAATCTCAACAAGCGGGCGCCGAGCTGATCGCCGAGCTGCAGGCGCACGTCAAACAGATCACCGCACCATATAAATACCCCCGCGCTATCGAGTTTGTCCCGGAACTACCCAAAACAGTGAGCGGAAAGATCCAGCGTAATCTTCTGCGACGATCCGCAGCACACAACTGACGGTGCAGGTTCGGCTCCACACGAGGCGCGTCACGCCGACCCCGTAAACGATATCTGCACCCCCGGATGGTTCACCATCCGCGCCAAATTCAATGGCATGTACCGCGGTAATGTCATAAGTTGCCGGGTTGCGGATCAAGCGCTAACCATCGTTCTCCAGATCAGCAGCTGCAGCATGGAAACCTACCCGACCTCAATTCTGAACGAGGTTCTTTAGCGGTGCCCTCTGGAGTACGCGGCGAAGCGCTGCGGTTCCGGCCAGGCCAATGCCCAAGGCCCCGCCTGCACACCCAAGTCCCCATACCGACCAACCCGGCGAAAGTACAAACCCGAACACTTCCCTTGCCAGGATTGAGGACATAACCACCGCGCACGCGGCGGCCAGCAGTCCTGCTATCCCGCCGAGCAGAGCAAATTCACAGAACTGTGCTAGCCACAGGCGCCGAGTGCTTGAGCCGAGCGCTCTCAGCACCGCAGCATCCCTGCTCCGTTCGGTGGCGCTGCCCTGAACCGCCGCGATCAGGACAGCGATCCCGGCGAACAGGGTGAAGAGAAATACATACTGTACAGCGACGCTGACCTGCTGGATGATTTCCCGGACCTGATCTATCAGGCTATCCACGTCAAACAGCGTGACCGAGGGAAACTGCCTGACCAGCCTGGCTGCTGTATCAGATTTCTCAGGAGACAGGAAAAAGCTGGTGATCAATGTTCTCGGCTGGCCATCGAGCAGCCCGGGTGTTGCGATGACAAAAAAGTTCACCTGAAAACTGTCCCAGGCGACCGCCCTCAAGCTGCTCACTCGGCCGGTTAGATCGACTCCAGAAATTCGGAAAGTCATCTGGTCGCCAATGCTTATACCGAGTGACTCTGCAAATTCCGTCTCAAGCGATAACAGCTTGTCGCCGAGTTGCCCGGCCCTCCACCACGATCCGCTTACGACGCGATTGCTATCGGGCAGATCTATTGAGGACGTCAGGTTGAACTCTCGGGCAGCAAACCGCTGTGCCCGAAGAGTGGGGTAGGCCTGTGGGTCGACCGGTACGCCGTTGTGCCGGACCCAGCGCCCGCGGGTCATCGGAAACAAACCGGGACTGGAAATTTGTTCTGTGACAAAGAATTCCTGCAGTGCTTTGTGCTGGTCCGGCTGAATATTGATCAGAAACCTGTTGGGTGTACCAATGGGTATGGTATCCATCCAGCCGTCCAGCAGATCGGCCCGCATAACCGTCACCATCAGCAGCGCGGCGATGCCCAGCCCAAAGGCAAGCACCTGCATGCTGCCCATACCGAGGCGGCGGCCCAGACTCGAGATCACGTAGCGATGGCTCGGGCGTGAAACCCTGATCCGCCCAACCAGCCACAGCATCACCCATCCTCCTGCAGCGAGGCTCACCACCAGACACAGCGTCAGCCCCATAACCCACAGTGTCAACACCGTCTCCTGAGCCTGCCAGAAGATCAACCCGCCGCTGGTCAGCAGCACCAGGCCTAGGGTCACCCACATGGATGGTGGTGCCACACCTTTTTCACCGCGCAGGATGCCCAGTACCGACAGCTTCGGCAACTTGAGCAGCGGTGCAAGCCCAAAGCCGACCGCTGCAACCAGTCCGACAGCGATCCCCGATAGCAGTGGCCAGATTGCCGGTGGAGGAAGTGTCGAACCGAGTTTTTCTTCAGCAAGCGAGGACAAAAACGCCTGACCGCCATAGCCTAACAACCCGCCGACAAACGACGATACCAGTGCCACCACAACCAGTCTGAGAATAAACGTCTGTAGAATCCGGCGCTGGCTTGCGCCGAGGCAGCGCATGATAGCCACCGTGGTCGACTGTCCCCGGGCATAAAAGAAGGCCGCGATAAATATACCGGCCCCAGCTACGATCACCACCGACAGGCTGGCCAGCCCGAGGTAGCTCGAGGCTCGATCGAGTGCGCTGCGGATGCTCGGCTGCGCGTCCTTAACCGTACGGCGCTCTAACCCGGCGCGTTCATACGTGTCCAGCCACTGTGAGAAGGAGGTCAGTCCCTGCCGTGTGCCGGCCACCTGGGTCCGGTAGTGTGCGCGACTTGACGGGGTGATCAGCCCCGTCGTCGGTAAATCCGATAATCGCATCATGACTCGGGGGGCCGCCATGTGAAAGAAGGAACTAAAACCATCAGGCTCCAGAATCAGTGCCCGCGCGGCCCGGAAGGCCTGTTCGCCGAGTTGGACAGTCGCACCAACATCTATTTCGACTTCACTGAACAGTCGGGAATGCGCCCAGATCTCTCCCCGACCCGGGATCATGCCTGCCACCTCTCCATCACCATAGGGCCGCTGTGCAGTTCGAGCGGATCCACGCAGGGGATAGTGCTGATCCACCGCCTTAACAGACACCAGCCGTGTCGTCCCGGCCCGGGTCAGAATCATGCTGGGAAACTCGACCTGCTGACTGACCTCAAGCCCCAAAGACAGGGCTTTTTGCGCCACCTCAGGCGGAATTGCATTGTGGGACTGTATAACGAGATCGGCGCCAAGGGTCTCGGCCGCCCGACTTTGTATGGCCTGCCGAACACGCTCGTTAAAAACCCCCACCGACGTGACTGCGCAGACCGCAACGCTGAGTGCGAGCGCAATGACCGGCAGACCGCCTGTACGCCAGTCACGACGTATACCGCGCAAGGTCATGGCAATACCAGTCACGACTGCAGCCGCCCCCCGGCACCTAAAGTCAGAATGCGGTCGCAGCGCGCAGCAAGCGTGCTGTCGTGGGTCACCAGCAACAGGGCGCTTCCATACTGAAGGCGAAGATCAAAGAAGAGATCCGCGACGAGCTCGCTGCTCGCGGTATCGAGATTACCGGTGGGTTCATCAGCAAACAATACCCTCGGGTTTACCGCAAAAGCCCTCGCCAGCGCGACACGCTGCTGCTCTCCTCCGGAAAGTTGCGGCGGATAATGGTTCATCCGTTCAGCCAATCCGACTCGCTCCAGTAGCTCACCTGCGGCTTCCCGCTGGTGATCGCGGCCTGCGAGTTCCAAGGCGATCTCAACGTTCTCTATCGCGGTCAGTCCGTTCAGCAGGTAAAAGGCCTGGAAGACGAAACCCACGTTGCCCGCCCGAAGTGCCGCCTTTTCATCCTGGTTCAATTCGCTAAGCTCATGACCCAACAGCCGGATAGAACCACGGCTTGGATCCTCAAGACCGGCGAGTAGCCCCAGCAGGGTGGATTTACCGGAACCTGACGGCCCCGTGATGGCCACTGCATCACCCGGCATGACGCTCAACTCAATATCATCGAGTATGGTCAGTTCTCCGTCGGCTGTTTTCACTTGCCGGGACAGATTGTTGGCTGTAACAATTGGCTCCATGATCCGACTGGTCCTAGTGTTGTTCGTGGTACTGCTGCCCACGAAAGTCGTCGCAGGGAACATTCTAATTCTCGGTGACAGTCTCAGTGCCGGTTACGGAATCGCGCTGGCAGATAGCTGGCCTGAGCTGCTGAAGGCACGATTATCGCAAATGGGCTATCCACAACAAGTGATTAATGCCAGCATCAGCGGAGAGACCACCGCCGGTGGCCGGAACCGACTGGAAGGCCTGCTCGCTACCTGGCAACCGGGCATCTTGATCATCGAGCTTGGCGCCAATGACGGCCTGCGGGGATCACCCATCGCCACGATCCACGATAACCTCGATAACATCATCCGTAGAACCCTCGCGACTGGCGCCCGAGTGGTTGTGGCCGGCGTGCTGATTCCCCCGAACTATGGGGCTCTTTACACTCGCCAGTTCCAGGATGTTTACACCGATCTGACCGAGCGCTACGACCTGCGCTTTTTGCCGTTTATCCTAGAGGGCGTCTACGACAAACCCGAGCTGATGCTGAATGATGGCCTCCACCCGTCTGCACTGGCCCAACCATTGATCCTGGATAACATCTGGCGGGTTCTACAACCCTTATTGGGCCGGGACGCGGCATAAAGCCGTACGCTCCGTACCGGTTAGAGCGCCACCGGTAAGGCCCATTTGCTTTCGGGCATCCGATGCTGCCTGTCTGGCTGGCCATCAACGGGAGCGCTAAACTCGTAAGACTCTGTTGCTGCGCGGCAAACGATCATTGATGTGGCATTTATCGACCGGTCGCCAGCGTCAGCGCTTCAGTCCCGCTTTTCCGTCTGGACGATGCACAGCGATACGCTGCCCCGTTGATGAAGGCGGTCTTGGAAATCTCCAAACGCCTGGGGTACATTGACCCTAGTTGAGCTTTGTCTGTGCTCGGACGAGGCGGTGCTCCGCCAAGCTGAGCTCGAGGGATAGGAATTTGCTTTTGGCAGATGTGAGGGATCGCACCATCAATGGGCCCTGGGCCCTTCCGTAGCGAAGATTCCTAACAGCACCGCTACAGTAAAAGCAGGGTAAACTGACCAACTCCCGCACAACCTGGAAAAAACCAGTAATCCACCCTTGACTGGAATTGCGAATTTAGCGATATGCGAAGAACCCCATGATTACTTCTGATAACCGACGCACGCTCTCCTGGGCCCTTTATGACTGGGCCAATTCTGCTTTTGCGACCACAGTGATGGCAGGATTCTTCCCGATTTTCTTCAAGCAGTACTGGAGTCAGGATGTGGCTCTCACCCACAGTACTTTTTACCTGGGGGTGGGCAACTCTGTTGCCAGCCTGATCATTGTGATCCTGGCACCGATTCTCGGCGCTATGGCCGATACCGGTGGACTGCGTAAACGCATGCTGGCCACCTTTGCCTGCCTTGGCGTTCTGGCAACGGGCGCCTTGTACCTGGTGCAGGTTGGGATGTGGCCATTTGCCATTCTGCTCTACGCGATCGCGGTTGTGGGTTTCTCCGGTGCCAACACTTTCTATGATTCACTACTGATCATTGTTGCACCGAAAAAAGCCCGCCACCGTATCTCTGCACTGGGATTTGCCCTGGGATACCTTGGCGGTGGCCTGCTCTTTCTGATCAACGTGCTGATGACCCTTAAACCGCAACTGTTCGGCCTGGCCGATGCGGCCCAAGGCGTGCGCTGGTCCTTTATTACCGTCGCGGTGTGGTGGACAGTATTTTCCATACCGTTGTTTCTGTATGTCGATGAGCCACTGCCCAATAGCGGACGACGTGGTGTGGACATCAAGGGGACTTTTGCGGCCTTGCGTGATACCGCGACAAATCTGGGCCAGCATCGTGGCGCCTGGATGTTTTTACTGGCGTACTGGCTGTATATCGACGGGGTCGATACCATTGTGCGTATGTCGGTTGATTTTGGCCTCACCATTGGGCTGTCGTCCGATAACCTGATCACCGCATTGCTGCTGGTGCAGTTCATTGGCTTTCCGGCAGCACTGGTGTTTGGCCGCCTGGGCGAGCGTTACGGTGCCCAGCGGGGTATCTGGATCTGTATCTGGGTATATATAGGAGTGACTGTTTTCGCTTACTTTATGGAAACGGCGCTGCAGATGTATATCCTGGCTGCGGTCATTGGTCTCGTGCAAGGTGGTATCCAGGCGCTTAGTCGCTCGATGTTCAGCCACCTGATTCCCGAAGAAAAAAATGCGGAGTTCTTCGGTTTTTATAATGTGGTGGGTAAAGCGGCAGCGGTTTTCGGCCCGGTGATGATGGGTACGATCACCCACCTCAGCGGCAACCCCCGTCTGGGCATTCTTTCAGTGGCACTGTTATTTTTTGCTGGAATGTTTTTCTTTCGCCTGGTCAACAACCCAGTCGACGCTCAATCTAACTGATGCCATTGACCTCGCGAGCGTAATACTGATTTAAGTACAGCTGGGCGATCGGTCATCAGGCCCTCCACACCCAGATCCAGTAACCGGTTCATTTCCTCGCGCTCGTTCACCGTCCAGACATGAGTATGCAGGCCGCGTGCTTTCATAGCGCGAATGAAGCGATGATCAACTACCTTAATTCCGTTCCACCACACCGGCACCTGGGCGCACGCTGCCTGCAAAGCCCCAGTCGGCACACCAATACTGGCCAGACGCGCCCGGGTCGTCTCAAAAGTGGCCATCGAGGTGCAAATCCCTGGCAGTGCCGCGCGGATGTGACGCAGACGCTTGTCGGAAAAAGATCCGATACAAACACGCTCCTGGGCGCGGGTTTTGCGGATTACCTCGATCAGTGGCTCGACGGCTTCGTCGGACTTAGGATCGATGTTGAAGCGGATCAGGGGAAACGCAGCCAGCAGCTCTTCCAGCAGCGGAATGGGCTCCCGGCCGTTAACCCGGGCCTGGGCAATCACCGAATAATCCAGCGCGGCGATGCGCCCACGGTCTGAAGTCACCCGGTCGAGTCGATCGTCATGAAAGGCCAGTAGTACGCCGTCGGAGGTGCAGTGCACATCGGTCTCCAGATACTGAAAGCCCTGAGCGACGGCGCTCTCGAAAGCGGCCGCCGTGTTCTCTGGCGCGGCCTCGCTGTCACCACGATGGGCGAAGGCCAGGACACCGGTGTGTTCAAGAAAAGCGTGACTGGGCATTGGCAATAACTCCCGGGGGAACGTGCGGAGCTGATCGATTATTTTGAGCGCAAAGGCCCGAACCAACCCCGCAAAGTCCCGATGCGATACGCGGCCGGTTAAGATTAGCATCCCGAACCCTCAGCGATATAACTACTGGTCAACTGCCCATGACCCAACCCCTGATCCTTATCCCCACCTACAACGAACGTGACAACCTGATCCCCTTTATCCAGGCGGTACGGGCCGCCCTACCAGAGGCAGATCTTCTAATCATTGATGACAACTCTCCTGATGGCACCGGGAAACTGGCTGATACATGCGCAACTGAAGATCCGGGCGTCCATGTGCTGCATCGCCCAGACAAGCAGGGCCTTGGCCGGGCCTATCTGGGCGGATTCGATTGGGCGCTTGCGCGCGATTACAGCCATGTTTTCGAGATAGACGCCGATTTCAGCCATAACCCAAAGGATCTGTCCCGACTGCTAAAAGCAACCGAGAAAGCAGATATTGCGCTTGGTTGCCGCTGGATGGCGGGTGGTGGCGTTTCCGGCTGGCCACTACGGCGCCTGGCGCTTTCGCGCTTTGGCAATCTGTACGCGCGAACCATCCTTGGAGTGCGCTACCGTGATCTGACAGGAGGTTTTAAATGCTTTACCCGCAAAGCCCTTGAGGAAATTGACCTTACCCGGATCACTGCAGTGGGCTATGGTTTTCAGATCGAGACCACATGGCGCGCCCTGCAGGCAGGATTATCAGTAACCGAGGTGCCGATTCATTTTACCGACCGGGTTCATGGCGTCTCGAAGATGTCGGGGCATACCTTCAAAGAGGCGTTTATTCTGGTGTGGCGCTTACGTTTTGGTGAGCGATAGGGGCTTACGGTGACCGCTGATCATCAACAACATGTAACTGTAAAGCCATAGAGCAAATCCGGCCAGGCCAACAATATCCCTTGCCAGCGGTCCAGCCGGCAGAAGACCTGCGGCTGCCTTAACCCCTAGCAAGCCCGACAACAGCGCAAGGCAGATCCCTTTGAGCCATGAGCGATTCAGTAGCGCGTCCTGCCAACAGAACAGCAACAGCCCGAAAAACGCAATGAAATGCGGTTTTGAGGACTGCGGCCCAATCAAAACAAAGGCGGTATAAAAAAGTAACCCCAGGACAAAAATCGAATCTCCGTGGCGCCGGGTTACCCCGAGCAACAGCAACCCAAAAAAGGCGCATAGGCCCAGAAGTACCAGATTGGAAGGTATGGCTTTTCCCAAGCGGGAGGCAACGATGCGGTATAGCGACTGATTACCCTTGCTGTTCCGATCCTGCCACCAGCGTACTCCATCTGGGGATGCTGAAAGCGTCATCGCATAATGCTCACGCAGGTAACCCCAGAGATCCTGATCTCCCGCCTCAGCCCTGAAATAGCCTTGGGGAACAATGTCGTTCTTTGCCAATACCGACCCGGGCACGGTGAACTCCGACTCTGTCCAGGTATCGGTGACAGCGTATTTGGCGATATCGGGAGCGACGATCAGCCCGACGGTCACCAGCAGAAATACAGCGACCATACTCCAGCGTTTCTTGAACGCTGGGAGTAATATCATAAAAAGCGGATTGGCTTTAAGCGCGACAGCAAGTGCCATCAGGCTCGCCCCGGCAAGTGGACGCCGAACATAAGCTGCAAGGCCAAATACCATCAGACCAAAGATCAAAATATCGGTCTGTTGATTGTTAAAGACCGCCAGCATCGACCGTGTGGAAAACAACAGGCTGATCGTGATAATTGCTATGCGTGCCGGCGTTTCCAACAGAATTTCACGCTGACATACCCGGACCGCGCCCACCAGAATCAGAACGTTCACAACAAAAAAAAGAATCTTGCCCACGGAATAGCCCAATGGATAAACCGGTAGCAGCAAAAAGGAAGCGAAGGTGGGATATGTGAAAACGTTCTGCTCGTATATGTGTACCTTGAGTCCATGCAGAAAACGAAAGGTCGCAGCCCAGTACACATCGAAATCGCCATCGTGGACGAGGTAACGGTAAAACAAAGCCCCAAGGACAATCACGCCTAGCCCGCGCAGCAGCCACTGCAGCAGGTGGCCCTTAAAAAGGCGTGATAAACCGGTCATTATTGTCGGGCCGTCAGAAACAACAAGGTATTGAGTACTAACACTGTGCGGTCTGGCAGATGATGGTCAGAAGTTATTCTGACAAACCTTTGGTACTACTACCAGCCTAACTCTTAGATTCCATAAAAAAAGGCCCCGTACGGGGCCTTTTGGTAATGCGAAGGAGAAACAGTAATTTTCAGTAACGCTTAGTCGTCGTCATGATGATCATCGTCGTGATCGTTGTGATGGTCGTCATCATGATCATCGTCGTGGTCATCGTCGTGATGGTCGTCGTCATCATGATTGTTGTGATGATCGTCGTCGTGATCGTCGACATGATTATCGACATGGTTATCATTGTGATTATCGACATGATTGTTGTGATGGTCGTCATCACGATCGTTGTGTTGCCCAGAACCGGAAAGTGATCGACCCTCGTAACGCCCGAAGGCCCCGTAGTGAGCTTCACCCCAGTCGCTTTTGGACATATGGCCGCCGTAAGCGGCAAAAGCAGCAGCGAGATCAGAATGGGAATCGACATAACCATCGTATTGAGGCTTTTGCTGCACCCTTCCTGTGGATACGGCCGGTGCAGCCACTGATGCGCCCGCTGAAGAACCGACTCCCGAATCTCCGCTGAGAGAGCCGGGTCCGTCACTTTCTGCCAACACAGTGCCAGAGCCTGCCAACATAGCGAGGCTCAGTATCGACAACATTGGAATATTTTTTGATTTCATGGCGTTTCCTAATTCTTGATAGTGGAGTGCTCCCCGAACTCTAGACCAATGATATGTTAGGTTTTCCTCCAGCTGAGGAGAACCAGGATGAAAAGGAACAGATTTACCGATGAACAGATAGTGGCAGCGCTGCGAGATGCTGAGGCAACAACGGTGGTTGAAGCAGCACGCAAGCACGGTG
>MPLZ02218099.1_pt1 | contig 19862 bp, 9 predicted proteins | sample 1617311 | NCBI WGS metagenome assembly MPLZ02 (sample SAMN05944806, study PRJNA350692) | marine metagenome | biome: marine; feature: ODZ; material: water; isolation source: 160 m water sample filtered on 0.2 um supor filter | place: Pacific Ocean | collected 2012-04-08 | depth 160m m | reverse complement strand
CTCGATATGACAATCTGGCACGAGGGCGCCGTGCGCGGCGGGCCGACAAACAAGCGCCTGCTCGAGCCCAAGGCCCAGCCCAACCTGCCGCGCGAGGAGGTAACGCTGGCCGAGTTGTTTCAGCAGTATGGCTACTCCACCGCGCACATCGGAAAATGGCATCTTGGCAAGGCTGCCTTTTATCCGGAAACACAGGGTTATGACGTGAACGTTGGCGGCACCTACTGGGGCGCGCCGGCGACTTTCTTCTGGCCCTACCGCGGGCCGTGGTCGAGGAGCGATCCCGAACTGCGCTACGTGCCGCTAGGGCAGGGGAAGCCGGGCGATTACCTCACCGACAAACTCACAGACCGCGCCCTGCAGTTCATTGAGCGGCAACGGGAGAAGCCTTTCTTTTTGAGCCTTTGGTATCACACGGTGCACACGCCGATCGAGGGTAAATCGAAACTCGTGGAGCATTTCAAAAACAAGAAACCAGGCAAGCACCACAAGCATCCCGAATACGCGGCGATGGTCGCGAGCATGGACGAAAATGTCGGCCGTGTGCTACGTAAACTCGAGGAGTTTAACATCGCGGACAACACAGCTGTCATCCTCACCAGTGACAACGGAGGGGTTGATTTCCCGACTGCCAAGTCTGGCAACCGTCCACCGACCCGCAATTTCCCGTACCGCTCCGGCAAGGGCACACTTTACGAGGGCGGCCTGCGTGTGCCGCTCGTCATCCGCTGGCCCGGCCGCACGAAAGCCGGAACGGTGTGCAACGAACCGGTCACCTCGCAGGATTATTATTCCACCATCGCCGGTGCGCTTGGCCATGCGGATGCGCCGCAGCACGACGGCGAGAGTCTGCTGCCGCTGCTCCGCCATCCCCGGGCCAAGCTTGGTCGAGAGCTGTTGTATTGGCATTACCCCCACTACTATCCGCGTATGACACCCGGCAGCGCGGTGCGCGAGGGCGACTGGAAGCTGATCCATTACTATGAGGGAGATCGGGTGGAATTGTTCAACCTCCGCGACGACCCGGGGGAAACCAACAACCTTGTTGCTGAACAGTCCACTCGGGTTCAGGTCTTGAGGGGGAAACTCGACGACTGGCGACAGTCCGTTGATGCCAAGGAGCCCGCTCCAAATCCAGACTGGGATTCTCCTAAAAAGTAACCTGCATTTCTCCCGTTTATCAGTCCGTGACCTGCCGGGCTTTTGCCTGGATCAGGCTGTCCATTTGTTCCAGTCGCGGAACAATGGACTGCACCTCCTCGGGGAACCAGCGGAAGCTGGCGTCGCGGTGGTCGCGGCTGCTGGCTTGGGCTTGGCGGTTGCCGTAGAGGAAGGCCCAGTTGGTCGGTAGCCAGAATTGCCGCCAAAGCCTGTTTTTCCGCAGGACGACCTGCCGCAATGCCTCGGTGGAAACCGGGAACAGTTCGCCGGTTTCGGTGACACGGATGTTCGCAGAGACTGCAGCCAGGCCAAGTTGGGTGGCGATGGCCCGGGCGGCGAGCCATTGGCCATGGCTCGAAAGCGTGACACCGTCGCGCGTGGCCGCTTGGCTAAGCAGGGCGGCGGTGAGATCGACGATGGGCAGGTTGCGCGCTTGGCTAAGCCGGCGGATGGCGGTGGCGTATTGCTTGAGGTTGGCGTTGCGCGTTTCGACCTCCAAGCCAAGGTCAAGCGGATCCTCGAACGGGACCGGCGTGATGAGCACGAGGCGGCGGGTGCGGCTGGAGAGTTGCTCCAGGGTTTGTTCGTAGGCCTTGGCGAAGTCGTCCAGCCTGGTGGGGCCGTCGAGCGACTCCGCCTGGCCAAGCCAGACGAGTACGATGTTCGCGGGGAGCGGCTTTCGTCGGTCCGCCTCGCCGTAGCTTGGCTTGATGGCACTGAAAAAATTGCGCGGCCGTTGCTGCTGGTAGACGGTGTCCGCCGGCCAGGCCATGTTGCGAATGGCCAGGCGCTGCGCTGGGTGTGCAGCAGTCAACAGCGTTTCGAGGTAACCGTGCCTTTGACTCTCGGCGGCGTTGGCCGAGCCGACGATCACGATATTGGCGTCCCCCTCGATTTGGAAACCATTGGTAAATGCAGGAGCCGGACTGGTTGTCTTGGCCAAGGGGCGTACCAATGAAGGGGCGGGCGGTGGAGGCGGTATTGGCTTGGGTGGCGTGGGATTGGTTAGTGCCCCGAGTTCGAGCGCCTTCAGCGTGATGCCTTCCTGGTATTTCCAGCTGCCCGCGATGGACACTGGCTTCAAGCCACTGGCGCTCATACGCATTTGCGTCGTCTTGGCACCAAAGCCCCCCGACCAGCCATGGTCGATTACCCGCACCGTGATGACGTTTCGGCCGGTCTTCACAAGTTTGCCAGGCACAGTGTATTTACGGGGCGCGGTCCAGAAGCCGGGTCGCTCGATGCCGCCGACCTGTATGCCATTGAACCAGGTCATGTCCATGTCATCAATCGGCCCCAGTTCGAGCGTGAGCGGTTTGCCGGCGTGCGGGCCGGGAATATCAATCGCCCGCCGGAACCAGACCGTGCCGTCGTGACCAGGCAGTCCCGCTGTCTCGTAGAAAGTCGGAAGTTTCATTCTCTTCCACTTGGAATCGTCAAACACATTTGCGAACCACTTGCCGATCATGCCAGGATCATTGGCATCGAGCTTCGTGCGCCATGCGGTCACTTGTGGTGTCCAGCCTGGTTTGGGTTTCGGTTTGTCTTCTTTGACCACCTTTTTTGGCAACGCGTCGAGCAGTTGGTTTTCGTTCAGGCCGGGCAGTTCGAGTTTGGGGTCGTGGACGAGTCTTACCGGTCGGTAATGCACGGTTTGCGGCGGGCCGGCATGAACCTGGAAAGCTATTTTTCCGGACAATTCACCTTCGGGATCTTCTATCGCGACGCACAGGGTGCCGTTGATGGCTGTCCAAATCTTGTGCCCAACTGCCAGTATTTCGTAGCGGTTCCAGTCATCTCGTTTCACGGCCTTGGCGGCCCGGTTGTTCCAGTCGAGTTTGCCACGCCCATGCTCATGGTATAGTTTGCCCCATACGCCGGCGCCCACGTCCGCCTGATAGCCAAGCGCCTGGCCGGTGGCGTCCGCTTTCTTCGAGCGAAACTGGATGCCCGCATTGCGGTTGTCCGGAGTGAGCTTGACGTCGACCGCCAGGTAAAAGTCCCTCACTTCGCCGTCAGCCCAAATAAATTCATTCTTCGGCACATTCATCGCAGAATGCCCGACGATGGCATCGTCTTTCACCGACCAATACTTCTCCTGGGAAGTTGACCAGTACTTGAGGTCTTTGCCGTTGAAAAAGGTGGTGTCTACACGTGGTTTGCGGATCCATCCGTCTGGTTGATAAGTAGCGGTCTTTTGGGTGTCGGCATACCATGCCTTGAGCTGTTTGAGCATGGCGGCCGCCCGTTTTGGTTCTTCGGCGGCCAAATTGATGTTTTCGCTGATGTCTTTATCCAGGCGGAACAATTCAACTTGTTCGTTGGCAAAGGTGCCGGGCTTGGCCTTGGGGTGTTGCACGACCAGTTTCCACGGACCATCGCGGAGGGCCTCGCTGCGGGCGCCGCTGTTGGAAAGCGAACCCCAGTAGAGTGGTCGCGGCGGCAAAGCTTTTTTTTGCTCGAAGAGGACGGACGACAAGTCGATCCCGTCGAGGGCGCGATTCTTCGGTTTTTCTATGCCGGCCACCGACAGGATGGTCGGCATGACGTCGAGGGTGATGGATAAGGCATCGGTCGAGGTGCCGGGCTTGATTTTGCCGGGCCACCACGCAATTGCGGGCACGCGGGTGCCACCCTCGTAGACAGAGCCTTTGGATCCGCGATGATTCGGGTGCCCGGTGGCGGTTCGCAGGGAATCACCGTTGTCCGAAAAGAAAAGGAACAAGGTGTTCTTCTCGAGGCCTAGTTCCACGAGCTTGGCTCGAACCTGCTCCACGCCTTTGTCCATCTCGAGGATCATCTGCTTCATGGCCTCGGCATGAGGCGTGGTACGTTTCTGCGCCCCCGGCCCGCGTTGAATGGGATCGTTTGGCCCCTGAACCGGGGCGTGGGGTGATTCGTGCGCAATGTAGAGGCAGAACGGTTTGTCCTTGTTCTGCTCGATGAACTCCAGGGCGTACTGGTTGATCAGGTGCGTGGTATAGCCCTTCTCCTTCGTCTCCTTGCGCCCATGCCACCAGTCGTGCTTCATGTGGTCGCCCCAGTGGTTGATGTAGTCGATGTTTCCGCTGTGGTAGCCCTTGAAATAGTCGAATCCGTGGTTCTGCGGATGGTATTCCGGATTTTCCCCCGCATAGCCCAAGTGCCACTTGCCGACCATGCCTGTGGTATACCCGGCCATCTTGAAAAGCTCGGCGAAGGTCACTTCGGACTTGTGCAACCCCTTGCGATGCTCCGGATGGGTGGAGCGCGGATGGATGACGGCCTCAACCCCCACCCGTTGCTGGTAACGCCCCGTGAGCAAACCGGCCCGCGTGGGTGAACACACCGTGCCGCTGGAATGAAAGTCAGTGAAGAGAAGGCCTTCCCGAGCCAGGCGGTCCATGCCCGGCGTCATGTAATTCGGGTTGCCGTAGGGGGCGATGCTTGGCCCCGCAAACCCCATGTCGTCCACCATCATCACCACGACATTGGGTCTGATGGTTTTATTTGATTCGACTGCCCCAACCAAGGGGAGCAGCGCGGCAAGGATGCCGAGGCCAAAAGTGATTCGTATTTTCATCGGTGCTTTTTCTTTTCGTCTTGTGGCTTCTTCCTAGGAGCCTTGGCCTGAAGATGCTTGATGCGAATGTCCTTGAACGCCGCGACACAACCCTTGCCGTGATCCTGCAGGGCCAGCAAACCGGAGCGCGCCGAGTGCTTGGCGTCCTCGTCGACCAGTTCGGTGAAGACGATGCCGTTGATCGTTTGCACGAGGCGAGAGCCCATCGCGGTCACCACCAGTTCATTCCACTCGTTGTCTAGACAAGCCGACTGGACCTTGGCGGGCGTTGCCCGCTGCTCGATTTTCTTTTTGCCGTCGAGGCCGATCCGCACGCGCTGCCCGGCAGTGGCGAGTTGGCTGCGATATTTCTCAGGGGCCAGTGAGTGGTGCCAAAGGCCCATCTTGGTGGCATCGGCGATTTCGACCTGATAGCCGCGCACCTGCCACTTGGCGATTTCCTTGCTGCGCACCTGCACGCCGGAGTTGCCCTTGGTGAACTTGAAGCTGAGGCGCAGTTCAAAATTGCGCAGTTCACCGCCACGCCAGATGAGCCAGTTCTTCTTGGTTTTTCCTCCGGTGGACTGAATGGCGCCATTGCGCACAGTCCAAGCCTTGTCGTCACCTTCCCAACCGGTTAGGTCCATACCATTAAATATAGAAGTGAAATCGGGCTCCGTGGCGGCAACCGTCTTTTGCGTCTTTTGAGCCGCAAGCCAACCGACGAGATCAACGAGTTCCCGTGAGGTGATGACTGCATCGAGGCTGGTAGGCATGAGTGAAATCTTCATGGCTTGGCGGGTTTTGATGTTGGCCTTGGGTACATCTTTCCGGAGGCCGCCCGCTATGCGGAGGCTAAGTGTGGTTTTGCTGTCGCTGGTCACATACCCGACGAGTTGGGTGCCGTCCTTCATGCAGACAGTGACACCTTCGTACCCCAAGCTGATGTTTTGATTGGGCTTCAGGATTGCTTCAAAAAGTTGTTCAGAGCTCAGTTTGTTGCCGATATCCGATAGATCAGGGCCGAAGTCGAGCCCTTCCCCCTGCACAATGTGGCAGGCGATGCACCCGGCTTTTTGAAACACGGTTTTGCCCTTGGCGCTATCCGGCTTGGCTGCCAAAAGTAATTCAGTCGGCCAACGTTTCCCAGCGGGCGCGAGAAGCTCTTGTTGCTGCGCGGCAAAGCTACGGGTATTCGGACCGGGAGAAGAAGCGAGGCTCTGAATTGCCGGAGGCATGAATTTGGCTGGCAATTTTTTCTGTTGAACCAATTGCATGAGCGCTCCGGCTCCTGAAGAGCTCCGACCCAAGGCCGTAATGGCCAAAAGTCGTGATGCTTCGAGCCGAGCCTCATCAGTGGTAACAGTCCGGAGCATGGCCACTGCCTGATTATTGCCTACGAAACCAAGCGCTTTTAACAAAGCCGGCGCCTGGTTTGGATCGTTCAAGGCCAGCTGAATGAGGTGACCTTCCTTGAAGGCGAAGATTTGCCCGGCCGCACGAATGCCCGGCTCCTTTTCCGGAGTAGCCTGGACCATGTCCATGAGGTGCTTCACCATGTCCTTTCGATTGAAACGTGCCACCATGTCCACAAAGGTGACAGTGCCCTTGCTGGCAAGCATGGCAGACTCCACTTGTTTCAAGATTTTGGGATGCTTCTTAAGAAAGTTCGGAGTGGCGCGTTGGAAGGCTTCCAAGTAAGTCGCCGGATTGCCTTTGGCATCACCCTCTAGCAAGGCAGCTAGTGCAGTTTCTTTTGGTTTATCCTCATGAAAATCCAGCGCGCGCAGAAGGCGCGGGTGTTCCGCTGCTGGCACGTCAGGATGAAGGAGTAACTTGGCGAGCAACATAGCAGCTTCCGGCGCGCGCGAACGCCAAACAAGGTCGCGGCCCGTTGGGGTATTCCAGGCATCGCCGATTTTCTTCAGCCATGCGTTGAGACAGGCAGTTTCCTTGCCTTTTTCGCCAATGCCGAGAGCTTCAAGGTACCAACGGTCGTTGCCCTCGTATTGCGCGGCGAGTTCCACCCAGAGTTGAACGGCCTCGGAGGAGGTGAGTCGGTGCAGGGAGACTGCGCACTCGCGGCGAACCAAGGCGGACTCATCTCGCGCCAAAAGCCGTGCGAGAGATTCAATGGGGACTTGATGGCGGCGGGCTATGCGTAGTGCGAGGGCACGAATGTTTTCCGATTCATCACGCAATGCGGTCCCGATGGCCCCTGGGGTGCTCTCCTTGATGGCGGCCAACGCCCAGAGAGCGCGAGCGCGGAAGCGCGGATTCTTGTCAACCGCCATCTTTTCCAGCGCAGGCCGGGCGTGTTCCTGCATGCCGAGCAGGGCTGTCCACGCCTTGTAGCGTGTCGACAGATTCGGGCTATGCAACGCCCTGACGGCGCCGACGGGCGTTTTGAAATCATAGGCAGGCACCGCATAGACATGATTTGGGGGTGCCACACGGAAAATTCGGCCTGCGTCGTTGATGGTGCGGTGGCAGCAGTCCACGGGATCGAACCAGTCGGCAATGAACAGGGAACCATCCGGCGCCACGGACACGTCCGAGGGGCGGTAGTTCCGACCTACCGCGCTGCGGACAATGTCGACAATGCGAGCGGAATAACCTGCGCCGACCTGTTTCGTGGGAAACGCCCACACGACGTTGCGGCCGGGCTCGGCGTGAATCATTTGTCCCCGAAAGGGCTCAGGCAACAGGTCGCCCTCATACACGAGGATGCCGGTGGGCGCGCCTGAGCCGGTGATGAGCAGGTTTGGCACCACGCCGGGGTCGTTCTGGTGCCACATGCGGCGTCGCATGGTGGCTTCCATGTTGGTGCGCTTGCTCTGGTATCCCAATCCCGTCATTTCGTCCCGGTATCCGTAGTTACCGTACTCCATCACGAAGTTCACGCGGCAGGAGCTCGATCCGTTGTCATTGTCGGACTGCCACATGGAACCGAAGGAATCGACCGTCATTTCCCAGTTGTTACGGAAATTGTAACCCAGTACCTCGACCCTGCTGCCATCAAGCTCGCAGCGAATGACCATTCCTTCCTGATACGGTTTGCGGCTGTTGTTTACAGGATTCCCGAAAACGTCCTTAACCAACGATCCGTCTGCGCGCCATAACCCCGCGTTAAAGTTTCCGAAGTTAAAATAAAGCCGTCCGTCCGGCCCGAACATCACGGCATGTATTGCGTGGTCATGCTGGCCCTGAACCGGATTCAAAACTTTCCCTGTGAACAGCAACTTCTTCGCGTCTGCCTTGTCATCGCCATCGGTGTCGGTCAGCAAAAGAATCCTGTCCGGCGCGGAAATAATCGCCTTGTTGCCCAGCACACAGACGCCGTGCACGCCATCAATGTCAGGATTCTGGTAAAAGACTGTTGTCTTGTCGGCCCGCCCATTGCCGCTGCTATCTTCAAGAATTAAAATGCGGTCACCCGCCTTGCGAATCTTTTTGCGGTAGTTTAACGCTTCGGCCACCCACACACGCCCGCGGTCGTCCACGTCGATGCTGGTGGGATTGGACAACTGCCCCTGTGTCGCAAATGGCTGAACAACCAAGCCCTCGGCCACTTCGAACTGTTCGTCTGTCAAGGCGCTGTTCGGGTTCGTCAACGCGCATACAAGTGCGGCACACCACAGGGATATTTTCAGTATCTTCAATTCGTCACTTCGGTTGGCCGGTTATCTTCAATGAGGAAAGATACTTGATGAGGTCACGCAGTTCCGCGCGCGTGAGGCTGGCGGTGAGGCCCGGGGGCATTACGGTGCCGCTGCGGGTGCGCTGCTGAATTTGGGCGGTTTGCACGGGGACTATTTTTCCTGTGGCGAGGTCGCGGACGCGCAGCACGGTTTTGTCCTCGCTGTGGGCGAAGCCGCTCAGCACGCGGCCGTCCTTTGTCACAACGGTGGTGGCCTCGTAGCCCTCCTTGATTTGCCGCGCGGGCCACAGCACGCTTTCCACCAGCAGGTCCAACGGCAGCCCAGCCGCCACCGCCGAGAGGTCTGGTCCTTTCACCGTGTTGGCCGCGCTGTGCACGCCGTCCACTGCGTGGCACGCCGTGCAGCTGGCCAAGGGCAGTTGGAAAACCTTCTTGCCACTGGCCGCGTCGCCGCGCGCCAGCGCCTCCTCGGCCAGCGCGGAGACAAACTTCGGGCTGTAAACCGGCGCGGACGACTGCACGCCGATGAGTTTATTCAAAGCCGCGCTTAAATTCGGCTCCACGCGCCCCGCGGCATTCAGCCAGCGCAGCATCAGCTTGGCGCTGTCCGCCGAGACCTTCGCTTGGCCAAGTGCTTCCGCCAATGCGTCCGCGCCGGCCTCGCGGTGGAGCAGTGCGGCCAAGAGCGAGCCCAGGTTGTCCGGCTTCACTTGGCCCGCCAGTTGCACGGTGAATTCGGCCGCGCGCGCCACGTCGTGCTTGGCCAAGCTGGCCAGCGCCGCCGCACGCACCTCGCCCGGTACATTCACCGTCACCAGCCCTGCCAGCGTGGTCTCGGCGCGCGGGCTGTTCAGTTGCCCCAACGCCTCCGCCGCGGCCACCCGCACGCTTGCCGGTTCGGTTTGGTCGGTGGCAAGGCTGCGAACGGTCTCCGCGTACGCGTCGAGTTTCCACGCGCCAATCAATTCAACGGCCACGGAGCGGGTTTCCTTTTTGTTGAGGGATACCTTGAGGCGGTCCGCCGCCGAGGCGGGCGCCTTCAGGTTGCGCTCGTTGGCGGCGTTCACGAGCGCGCGCAGCACGGCGGGATTGCCCGTGCCCAATCGCAACGACTGTACGGCATCGGTGCTGCCGCCAATGTGCGCGAGCAATTCGGCATAATCCTGACGACGCTCGGAGGATAACGTCGGGTCAGCCAATTGTTGGCGAATCACGCCGGCCAATTGCTCGCCGCCGCGCGTGCGAACGACGCTCAACAAATGCGATAGTTTGTTGAATTCCAGTTCGCCCGCCAACAACGCCGGCTCCCAGCGATGGGCGAGCACGTGGATGGTATTCTTGAGCGCATGGGCGATGAACCGGTCACTGGATCCATCGGCGGCCTGCGCGGCGATGATGATGGACTGTGCATCGGGCACATCGCTCGCGGCCACGATGGTTTCCAGTCGCACGCGCGGATGGGTATCGGCGGCGCTGCGGTGCAGGAGAGCCAGCGGTTTTTTTAGGCGGTCGTGCCAGCGCCCCACCACGCGCGTGGCATAGGCGCGGGCGCGATATTCCTTCGCGGCCAGCAGGCGCTCGAGCAGCGGGCGGTTGATGGCCTCGTGCGATTCAAACACCCCGAGGGCCTCGAAGAGCTTGTGTTCGAGGTCGGGGTCGTCGGGCTCCAGCGTGTCCACCCATTGCTGCGCGGCGGCGGTGGCCTCGGCCTTTGGCAAGTCCATCAGCCGCCGCTTGGCCAAATGCCGCGTGCGCCGCAGCGGAGCAGCGAGCTGTTCGCAAAGTTGCGCCGCATTCATCCTAGCCAAGGCCGACGGCTTGAGCAGCGGCTGGCCTTTGGCCGTGATGCGCCAAATTCGCCCGTGTTTTTTGTCGCGGTCCGGATGCCGCAGCGAGGCCTGGTAATGCCCGATGATGGGATTAAACCAGTCGGCCACGTACAACGCGCCGTCCGGGCCGGTGTTGAGATCCACAGGGCGAAAGGCATTGTGCGAGGAGGTGAGGATGGGCTCGAGCGTTTGCAGCTTGTGGCCCGCGCCGTCCGCCGTCGGGCGCAGCCGTGCGATGTTGCGCGCGAAATAACCGGCAATCAACAAATCGCCCTGCATGTCCCTGGGCAGCACCGGGGTGTTGATAATCTCGATGACCATCGATTTTATTTTGGTGGCACCGATCTGCACCGAGCCGCCCCCATAAGCGCCGATGATTTGTTCACTCGACACCATGCCCGGCAGCAGTTCGCTGACGCCCGGGCCGTTGCTCTTGATGAACGGTTCGCCCCAATTGCCAAACGCGAACCCCCACGGATTTCCGCCACCGGAGGTGCGCCGGTGCGCGTGCAGCTGTCGCCGCAGCGGGCGCAGCCGCCACGAGCCATGCTCATCCAGGCGGCGGATGCCCCACGGTGTCTGCACGCGTGAGAAGCAGTGCAGCCCTTGGCTGAAGAATAACTCACCACCCGGACTCCACGCGAAGGAATTGATATTCTGGTGCGTGTCGCCTGTGCCAAAGCCGGTGAAAAGCACCGCGCGCTTGTCCGCCTTGCCGTCTCCATTTGTGTCGCGCGCGTGGATGAGATCGGGCCCGTTGCCGATGTACGCTCCGCCATGGCCAATTGCAAAACCGGTGGGCATGTTGAGGCCATCCACGAAGGTGGACACCTTGTCCGCACGCCCGTCGCCGTTGGTGTCCTCAAGAATCATCAGCTTGTCGTCGGGTTTCTCGCCCAGTTTCAACTGAGGATACGCCCATGTGCACAGTACCCACAACCGCCCACGCGCATCCCATCTCATGCACACCGGATTAGCGATGCCGATTGATTCATCAGCAAACAGGTTCACCTGCAGCCGCTTGTCCACCGCAAAGGACGCCAACTCGATGTTCGCCGAGTTGTCCTTTTCCGGCTCGGAAACGGAGAGAGGATCTTGCCCCAGGCAAGTTAGTTGCAGCAGTGCGGTCAGCGAGCAAGCGGATGCAACCGAGACGATTCGTTTCAGCGGTACCATTGAGTGAAGTGTTCGACCGGTTCCCGTTCCGTTCGGTATTGGTAAGTGAAATCGTCGTAGTCGGCGTGACCGAGCGCCATGCCACAAATCAGTTTTTTGCTGTCGGGAATGTTCAGCAGGTTACGGACGACATCGGGGTACTCGGCAAGGGCGGCTTGCGGGCAGGTCTCGAGGCCAAGGCCGCGGGCCGCGAGCATGACGTTTTGGATGAACATGCCCATGTCCACCCACGAGCCTTTCTCTAGGATGGCGTCGATGAAAAAGAGCAGCATCACCGGCGCGCCGAAGCCGTGGTAGTTTTTCATCCACTGCGCCTTTCTCGTTTCGATGTCGTTGCGCTTGATGCCAAGCGCACTGTAGAGGGCATGACCGCAGGCCTGTCTGCGGGCGATGTACGGTTCCTCGATTTGACTGGGAAAGTATTCGTAGTCCTGCCGTGTTTTTTCACCATCCGCACGCAGTTTGGCCAACGCCTCGGCGATTTGCTGCTTGGTTTCGCCGGTCAGCACCGCCACATGCCACGGCTGGGAGTTGACCCCAGAAGGCGCCCAGCGGGCGCATTCGAGGATATCAGTGACAACATCATCCGGAACCGGCTTATCGAGAAATGCCCGGGTGGATTTTCGGTTTCTAATTGCGTCGGTGACTTCCATTGACTATGCCAACCCGCAACGTCGTGGCTTGAGGAGCAGTGTAGCAGGATGCCGAACGGGCCTCAATCGATAGTTGTTCCGGTGCGTCAAGATTCTAACCAGGCAATATGAAAGGGAATGTTGTTTTCGCGGTGTTGACAGGTGCAGCGTTGATTTCTCCGTTGGCGGTTGGGAAGCCCAATGTGCTTTTGATCCTTGTTGACGACTTGAAACCGGCGCTGGGCTGTTACGGCGACAGCGCGGCCAGAACGCCGAGCATGGACGCCTTGGCCAGGCGCGGCATGCGGTTTGATCTGGCGTATTGCAATCAGGCTGTCTGCGCCCCGTCGCGGTTTACGCTGATGCTTGGGGCGCACTCGACCTCGACCGGCCTCTACGGGCTCGGCAGCCATTTGCGCAAGACTTGGCCGGACGCCGTAACTTTGCCGCAGCATTTTGCCAAGCACGGCTACCGCACCGAGTCGCTCGGCAAAGTGTTCCACATCGGCCACGGGAATCAGGGCGATCCCGACTCGTTCAGCATGCCGCATTTTCACGACAAGGTGATCGAGTACCTTGATCCCCAGAGCACCGACGGCGGCAAACTCACCCGCGAGGAGGCGCTGTTCACGAACCAAAAACTTGGCCAAATCCGTTCGCTGCCGCGTGGCGCGGCGTTTGAGTCGCCGGTGGCAAGCGATGCCGGCTATGCCGACGGCCGTGTTGCTGAAGAAACAGTCAAGCGCCTCAAGGCTGCAAAGCAGCGCTTGGCCAAGGGCGACACACCGTTCTTCATCACCGTCGGTTTTGTCCGTCCGCATTTGCCATTCTCTGCACCGAAAAAATATTGGGATATGCACGACCCGGCCGAGCTGCCGATGCCGATCAACAAGGCGTTCCCGAAGGATGCGCCGAGGGTCGCCCTCAAGCGCGGCGGCGAGATCGCAGCATTCAAGCCGGTGCCGGCCGACGGCATGATCGGTGACGCGCTCACCCGCAAACTAATCCACGGCTACTACGCAAGCACCAGTTATGTTGATACGCAAATTGGCAAAGTGACCCGCGCGCTTGGCGAACTCGGCTTGGTCGACAACACGATCGTCGTGCTGTGGGGCGACCATGGCTGGCACCTGGGCGACTTGGGTATCTGGACCAAACACACCAACTACGAGCAGGCCAACCGCATCCCGATCATCGTGGTTGCGCCGGGCTTGGCCAAGCCGGGCAGTGTCACCAGCCAACTTGCGGAGACGGTGGATCTTTTCCCCACGTTGTCAGAGTTGGCCGGTTTGCCTGCGCCAAGCGGTCCGCAGTCGATTGACGGCGTCAGCCTCGTGCCGGTGTTGAAGACCCCGGGCGCACGCGTTCGTGACCACGCCTATCACGCCTACCCACGCGGTGGCAAACTAGGCAGAGCCATCCGCACGCAGCGTTATCGCTTGGTTGAGTGGAAGAAGCACAGCGACGAGAATGGCAAAGTTGAATATGAGTTGTACGACTACAAGACCGACCCGTGGGAAACCCAGAACCACCACATTGCCAAGCAAAAGACAGTCGAAAAACTGAAAAAAATCCTGTCCAAGTATCCCTCTCCGGAGACTCGCACACGCCGTTGACTTGCCTGTGGCATTGCCACCGGTTTGGAGTTTAGGCATTATTTCGGCTTCCGTGATGAAGCTACTTTTTACTATCTTTTGTTTTGCGCTTTGTTTGGTGCAGTCAAGCGCAGCGGTGCAACCCAATGTTGTTTTTTTTCTGGTTGACGACATGGGCTGGAGGGACGTCGCTTGCTTTGGCAGTTCTTTCTACGAGACGCCGAATATTGATCGCTTCGCCAAGCAGGGGGTTCGCTTTACGAACGCCTACGCGGCCTGCCACGTCTGTTCGCCCACACGAGCCAGCATCATGACCGGAAAGTATCCGGGCCGATTGGACCTTACCGATTGGCTCTCGGGCCGCCGTGAATTCGATTTCCAGCGTTTCTTGAGTGCCGAGAAACTTCAGGCCTTGCCCTTGAAGGAGGTCACCTTGGCCGAAGCCCTCAAGGCAAAGGGCTATCGCACGGGAATCTTTGGCAAATGGCATCTGGGCAACGGCGAAGCGGGTCCGCTGAATCAGGGGTTTGATATTCAGGTTCCGAAATGGAACGGCTGCTGCCCCAAGGGGGGATATCATCCGCCTTACCGGATGGAAGGACTTACGATCGATGGCAAGAAGGACGAGTACCTTACCGATCGTTTGACTTCCATGGCGCTGGATTTCATGGGGCAGAACAAGGATAAGCCTTTCTTTCTCTATCTCTCCCACTTCTCGGTCCATGACCCGATCCAAGGGCGCAAGGACTTGGTTGAGAAGTATCGTGCCAAGCTGGCCAAGTTGCCGCCCCTAAAGGGTCCGCCTTTCATCCTCGAGGGAAACCCGGACGACAAGGCTTCGCTGTCGCGGGAAAAATTGGCCGACCTGTTGGGTAAACCTACACACCGAGGTCACAAGGTGCTGCCGCAGCGCACGATCAAGATCAAACAGCGCCAGGACAACATCGAGTTCGCGGCCATGGTAGAGTCGGTGGACGAGAGTCTGGGCCGCGTGCTGAAAAAGCTCGATGAGATGGGCCAGGCGGACAACACCATCGTCATCTTTTACTCCGACAACGGAGGGATGTCGGCGGGGAACTTCGGCAACCCCACCCGGGTCGTTCAGCAGAATCAGCTTGATCGGGCCTATGCGACCTCCAACCTGCCTCTCCGGGGGGCCAAGGGATGGCTGTATGAGGGTGGGGTTCGCGTGCCCATGATCGTGAAGTGGCCCGGTAAGGGCAGGGCAGGGGTGATGTGCAAGGAGCCGGTCATCAGCCCCGACTTTTATCCAAGCATACTGGAAATGGTTGGTTTGCCCGCGAAACCCGCTCAGCACAAGGATGGGAAGAGCTTCGTTTCTGCCCTGCAGGGCAAGTTGTTCAAGCGAGGCCCGATCTACTGGCATTTCCCCCATTACAGCAACCACGGCATGCAGAGCCCCGGCGGTGCCATTCGGTTGGGGGACTACAAGTTGCTCGAGTATTTCGAGAACAACACCGTGCAACTTTTCAACCTCAAGGAAGATATCGGCGAGCAAAAAGATCTGGCACGAGTCCAGCCGAAGAAAGCAGCGAAGTTGCTGGCGAAACTGCGTGAGTGGCGAAAAGATGTAGACGCAAGGATGCTGCGCCCCAAGAATAATTAACCGTGAAAAAACGACTCCTGACGATTGTTGTGCTGGCGCTTGGCTTGGCTGCCCAGGCGGAGCAGCGGCCGAACATTTTGTTTATTTTTCTCGACGACTTCGGTTGGCGGGATACCGGTTACATGGGGTCGGATTTTTACGAGACACCGAACATCGATCGCCTGGCCAAGGGCGGGATGGTTTTCACGAACGCCTATTCCTGCTCGGCCAACTGCGCGCCGGCACGGGCCTGTTTGTTGTCGGGGCAATACACGCCGCGCCATGAGATTTTCAATGTCGGCACCAAGCCCCGGGGTTCGGCCAAGCATCGCCGACTGGAGCACATTGTCGGGACGAAAACGCTGCGGCCGGACATCGTCACGTGGGCGGAGTCGTTGCAGCAGGCCGGCTATCGCACCGGGATGTTTGGCAAGTGGCATTTGGGCAACACACCGGGGGAGCAGGGGTTTGATGTTGAGGTGGAACACAGCAAGCTGCCCGGTTTTCGGGGACACTTTGGGCCGAACGGTCAGTATCTCGCCGACGTGCTCACCGACAAAACCATCGAGTTTATCGAAGGTAGCAAAACGAAACCTTGGTGCGCGTACCTGTCGCACTATGCCGTGCACACGCCGATCCAGGCCAAGCGTGAGATTGTTGGCAAGTACGAGGCCAAGCGCCCGGGGAAGCTGCACAACCACCCAACAATGGCGGCGATGATCCAGTCAGTAGACGAGGGGATCGGCAAAATCATTGCCAAGCTCGATCAGCTTGCCCAACGCGACAACACGGTGATTTTCTTTTTCTCTGACAACGGCGGCTACGGACCGGCGACCGACATGGCGCCGCTCTGGGGCTACAAGGGCAACTACTACGAGGGCGGCATTCGTGTGCCGTTCTTCGTGAATTGGCAGGGCACGGTGAGGGCGGGGCAATCCACCGCTGAGCCGATCATCGGCGTCGATATTTACCCGACGTTCCTCGACTTGGCCAAGGCCAAGCGGCCGAATCAACCGATGGACGGCCGAAGTATTTTGCCGGTCATCAAGGGCGAGGTGAAGAGCGTCGGGCCGAGGCCGTTGTTTTGGCATTTCCCGGCCTACCTTCAGGCGTACAAGGTAATCGGCGAGCAGCGTGACCCGCTGTTCCGCACTCGGCCGTGCAGTACCGTGCGACTAGGCGACTGGAAGTTACACGAGTATTTCGAGGACGGCGCGCTCGAGTTGTACAACCTCAAGGACGACGTCGGCGAACGACACAACCTGGCCAGGGAGAATTCAGGGAAGACAAAGGATCTGCACAAGCTGCTGGTTGCTTGGCGAAAAGAAACCGGTGCGCCGGTGCCGAAAAAAATGAACCCGGAGTTCGACGCCGATGCCGAGGCCAGGGCGATCCGCAAGGCTTTGGTCAAGCGGGGCGGATAACCGGGCGGTCGGTCGACGGCTATCGGCTTTCAGCCTGATTGCGCTTGCGGGGTTTGCCGCTGGGGCGCCAACGCTGGGACGGTGCGTGCGCCTCGGTGAACAGCCGTTCGACTCTCGAGACCACTTCCGGGTATCGTTTAGCGAGGTTCTTAGTCTCGGCAATGTCATCCGACACGTCGTAAAGCTCAATGGGGCCGGTGATCATCGGCCGACGGATCGCTTTCCATTTGCCGGCACGCAGAGCCTGCTTGGAGCCTTGCTCATAGAATTCCCAATAGAGGTAGTCGTGCTTTTTCTGCTGCTCATCGTTGCCGATGAGGGTGGGGAGGAAGCTGATGCCGTCGGTGGGGGCGTCCAGTTTCAACCCGGCGATCTCGGCGGCGGTGGCCATGAAATCCACCGCGCCGGCCATGAGCGGCGTGGTGCTGCCGGCCTTCACGCGGCCGGGCCACTGCACAATCATCGGCACGCGGATGCCGCCGTCAAGCAGGGCGCGCTTGATGCCGCTCACCGGGCCGTTGGCGTCGAAAAAGTTGACATCATTTCCGGCCTCGCTGTGCGGGCCGTTGTCGGAGGTGAAAAAGATGACTGTGTTTTTGTCCAGCCCGTGAGCCTCGAGTCGTTTGACGACCTGTCCCACCATGTTGTCGAGGTAGGTGATCATCGCGGCCTGCCCCTTGTTTTGCTTCGTCCATTTTTTGTCCTTGTAAATGCCGAGGTCCGGCACCGCCGTGCCGTCGCCGGTCTTACGGTTAGCCTCGTTGTTGGCGTGGGGTAGCGTGTAGGAGAGATACAGAAAAAAACGTTCGTCCTTGTGCGTGTCGATAAAGCCAAGCGTTTCATTCATCATCAATGCCGGGCTGTAATCGATCTTTTTGCTCGCCACACCCTGCCCCCATTTGCCCTCGTCGGGGACAATGTTGCGCAGCTTGAGCCGCTTTTCGTTCTTCACGAGGAAGGTCGGGTAGTAAAGGTGCGCATGGTGCTGGTCGAGGTAGCCGTAAAAAAAGTCAAATCCCTGCCGGGTCGGCAGGCCAGTTGAGGCCTCGTGTCCAAGGCCCCACTTGCCCAGTTGACCGGTCGCGTAGTCGGCGCGCTTAAGGACCTCTGCGACGGTCACGTCCTCCGGTCGTAGGTTGTCCTTGCCGTTTCCCCGGATGTAGCAGTGGCCGGTGTGCAGCCCGGTCATCAGCACGCACCGCGATGGGGCGCACACGGTCGAGCCGGAATAAAAATCGGTGAACCGCATGCCGCGCTTGGCCAAGCGGTCGATGTGCGGTGTCTGGATGAGTTTTTGTCCGTAACAACCCAGGTCGCCATAGCCAAGATCATCGGCCATGATGTAAACGATGTTGGGTCGCGACCGGTCCGTTCCTGCGATTTCGGGCGATGCAGAGGCCGGAACCACGTTCAGAAGAAACGCACACAGTGCAAGGAGATGGAATCTATTGGTCATATGAATGTCTTTCGGGTGACTGCAGGCAGTAGCCCTACGTACTGCTGAATGCAGAATGGTTGTTACTGGTTTCTTAATGGTTCTTGTTTGTTGATCAGGAACGTTTGGCGGTGCCACCGTGACGTCAAGCCCCGGGTTTGGCGCAAGGAAGGACAGACGCCTACTTCTTGTTTCTCCTGCGCTTCTGCATCTTGACTCGGATCTCATTACTGACACTTAAAAGGCGGCTCTTCGCGAGTCGTGCGAGCGTGCCCTCGAACTGTTGTTTGATGGCGCTCTCCGGTTGCGAAAGTGTGGAGTCCTCAAGTTTCTCGCCGTCAAAAGGCCCCTTGTAGCGAGTCAGTCTAGCGTTGCTGCCGTCGGTTTTGGCCAGCAGGGAATACTGCTTATTGCGAACCATGACCTGTCCCAGGTCCGAATGACCTGACCTCGAGTACCAGATATAAATCCAGTCCTTCTTGCGGGCGCTCGCATTGTCCTGGAGTACCGGAACTATGCTGGAACCGTCGCCGGGATAGTTCGAAGGCAGCTTGGCACCCGTGACTTCGCAGAGCGTCGGCATTACGTCACAGAACTCGACCAGATCGTCGACGACGCGCCCGGGTTGCTTGATGCCGGCTGGCCAACTGGCGATGAGCGGTACGCGTGTCCCCGCGTCGGTCATGTTGCCCTTGTCGCCGGCGACCTTTGTTCCGTTCCATAGGGTGACGATTGGCTTGTCAGTGCCGTTGTCGCCCGTGAAAAGCAGCAGCGTGTTGTCGCGGACGCCGGACTTTTCTAGCTGAGCCACAATTTGCCCGACGACCTTGTCGGCATAGGCGACCATGTCGCTGAAATGCCGCTGTGGGTTGTTACGATCGCCCTTGTAGGTGGTGGATCCAAGTCGCTTCGGATCCCAGTCGGTGGAATCCGGTGTCGGATCGAAGGGGCAGTGCGTGAGTATCATTGGGTAATAAACCAGAAATGGCTTTTCCCTGTTCTCATCGATGAAGTCGCAGATAAAGTCGGTACAGACCTGTGGCCCGTATTCGCCGTTGACGTAGTCTTTTTCCTTACCGTTGAACTCCAGCAGAGGATTGACGAAACGCCGATCGATATTCTTACCATTCTCCTTGGACCGCCCGCTACGGGTATGCTGCCAGAGGCAGGACTGCTCAAAACCGAAGTGCTGCGGTGAGTCTGTCTGCTTGCCCAACTGCCACTTGCCTGCGATGCAGGTTTTATATCCAGCAGCCTTCATTTGATGCGCAAAAGTGGTTTGTTCTCGGTCAAGAAGGCCGAAGTTGACGTAATTTCGGACGTTGTATTGCCCGGTCATGATCTTCGCCCGCGACGGGGTGCAGAGCGGGTTGGCAAAACAGTTGGTGAAACGAATGCCCTGGTCGGCCAACTTGTCCAGGTTCGGTGATTTGCAGGATTCACTACCGTTCACCGACAAGGCTTCATAGCCCATATCATCAGCCATGATCAAAACGATGTTGGGTCGGTCCGATCCTTGTTTGGCCGCCTCAACACAAACTGATACACTGCATGAGATCACAGACACTACAAGGGCTAGTTTTTTCATCAATGTGTTTGGTGTAGTTGAAAGTTTCAGGAGTTTGTCCCTGCCTTGGCCAAGCGCTATCTCTTCTTCGCGAACAACGGAAACCGTTCAGAGGGGGTGTGAGCCTCCTTGAACAAAGGGGCAATTCGTTTCACCACATTCGGATGCGTGGCAGCAATGTTTTTGGTTTCGCCGATATCCTGCTTGAGATTGTAAAGCTGGATTGGTGCGTCCG
>MPLZ02174839.1_pt1 | contig 19878 bp, 22 predicted proteins | sample 1617311 | NCBI WGS metagenome assembly MPLZ02 (sample SAMN05944806, study PRJNA350692) | marine metagenome | biome: marine; feature: ODZ; material: water; isolation source: 160 m water sample filtered on 0.2 um supor filter | place: Pacific Ocean | collected 2012-04-08 | depth 160m m | reverse complement strand
TCGCCGTTCTTGATTGCCTCATACTTCTTATTTAGACTATATTGATCCAATAGATGATTGTGTAGCAGGGCAGCACGAACATGAATAGGAGTACCTTTTCTGTATATTGTACCAGCATCTCGGTAGTCGGTTACATTGGAAACTCCACGAGGAAATGCAACTCTATCCGCATCTAATGATGTAAAATACTTTTTGAATTGTTTAATAGCCAATTGAGTTTTAACTTCATCGCCAGTCATAATCACTTTAAAGATTTCTTTAAGAGCATCTCTGCAAGGTTCTGGAGTAGAAGATTTTATTGCCTCGATACCCATGATTTTTAGTTTAGGTTCTGCATACCGAACACCTTCATTGTCAAATACATTTAAGATATATCTTTTCTTTGCTGTCCAGATGCCTCGATCAGCGATAACCTCTCTTTTCATTACCATTCGGTCTTCGATTCCACCCATCATCTTGTATAAATCTGCATAGGCATCGGCCAAAACAGGTTCCAATCTGCCTTGTGCGACTTTATCTAGGAAATCAATCTTATTGACTGGGTCGACCAGTTTAACCAGTTCGTCTAGGCTAACATACAGGCTGTCTGTATCGATTGCGATAACATAATCATGTCCGGTGGTGGACAACACCCTGTTGAGATATTTATTAATGGCGACCTCTGCCCACCGTATTGTAAGTTGTCCAGACAGAGTAATGGCTTCTGCGATACGTTGGTCAAAGAACCTGAAGTACTTGTTGCCCATAGCACCATACAGAGAATTAAGAAGAATTTTAATAGCCATTTGCCTATTCTCAGCAATGTTGATGCGTTTTTCAATTTCATATAATTTTTGTTTATCATTTTTATCTACCTTTTGTAACTCTCTTTGTGCAGAGAGCATTTCTTTTTTGATACCAACACGTTCGGTGTACATACCATCTACAAGAGTAGGCATAAAGCCTTTCTTATCTGTTCTAAACATTTGGCCGTTACCACCGATAGCTTTACCAGGATTCTTGAAAGTATATCCTTGAAGTATTTTCTCGATATCTAGGTTCATAACATCGCCAGACGCAATAGTCTCTGTTGACATATTGTACTGCATGATTAAAGATGGATATAGTGAGTTAAGGTCAAACGAAACGACATTCTCATGTAACCCAACCATAGGGTCTTTTACGTAACCACCTGGATAATGGGTCTTTACCTTATTCTCATAGAAAGGCATGGCGATTTTATTTTCGTACAAATATCTGTGAATGATTGATTCCCATATGTGTACCACGCCAAATGTGTCGACATAATTCACGCCACCTTGGTATGCCATAGTAAGACATAACGTGATAAGACCCATCTTATCCTCTAACCGATCAACCAATTCTACGTCTTTGATATTATAGTCGATGAATTTTTGGTGGTCATGTTTATATAATGTATGGAGCGAGCCGTGCTCTTCATAGGAAAGTTTTTTCTCGCCAAGAACGACATTCGCAATATGATCTAATCGGTATGATTCTTGAGTGCCATAAGAGTAACCAAATTTCGGGAATAGTTCTAGGTAATCAATAGTTGAGATACCCTTGAGGTCGTAGGTCGTCTGTTCGCGGCCCATCATTTTGACGTCATGTCGGTCGACTAATCCCCAAGGAGAAAATTTACGGGCCATATCGTCGCCGAGAATTTTAATTGTGCGGTTGACTAGATATGGCACATCAAAGAATCTGATGTTCCAGCCTGTTATAATATCCGGACAATTACTTGGTAAACACCAATGTAATATAAAATCAGATAACAGTTCTGCTTCGGATGCGCATTTCTTATACACTACTCGGTTATCTTTCATTAGGGATTGTTCTACATCATAGTCATTAAGACCCCACACGTAATAGGTATTGTCAATATTATTTTTAAGGGCAATAGAAATTACCGGATAATCTGCAGCATCTGCTTGTGGGAAACCCTCATCGGATGCCACCTCAATGTCGAATGAAGTAACATTAATCTTGTTACGATCCCACTCAATAATGCCAGGAAATTCGTCATTTATAAACGCTGGAATATATCGGTCATTGCCGAATATCTTCCTACCGGCAGTGGACTTATTAGAAGCAATCCACTCTTTTGCATCACGCATAGATTCCATCTTAATAGGGGCAACAGGCGTGCCGTCAAGGGATTTCCATGAAGTTTGTTTGGGCGTGTTTACAAATAAAGTGGGTTGGTATTTGATTCTTTGTTGTTTTTTCTGGCCGTTTTCATAGCCACGATAAAGTAACATATTACCGTATCTTGTTACATTTGTATAAAATTTCATAATAAAAATATCACCTTTTAATAATAAGTATATTATACTACACTTTAGTGCAAATGTAAAGTGTTTTTTTCATTTATATATACTAAAAATGGGGGGAGTTTTTACGTCCCCCCATGATAGTCAATAAGACTTAAAAACTATGTAATTGTAGGGCCATGATGGCTGGGGCTAATCCTAGAATTAGCCCTGTTGTCAATATTGCTACAATAGTTGTTTTTAAGGTCTCGGCAACATTTTCATACTTTTCCGTAAATTGGATAATATGTTTCATGTTATTTCTCCAGTAAATGTGTTAAACATATCTACTGAGTTTTCGCTGCTCACCGGAATTAATCTTGGATAAACTCCTTCTTCTTTGATGGCCCAGCAGACCCTAATGCGATCTTCCTAGGACGCCTCTCTTCTGGAACTTCTACTCTGGCGTTAACCACTAGTATTCCGTTCATCAGATTGGCACCGTCAATAACAACAAATTCAGAAAGTCGGAATGACTTTTCAAACTTGCGGGATGAGATACCTTTATGTGCATATTCACGAGCATCATCATTAGCGTGTTGGCCTTTCACTAAAAGAATACCATCCTTTACCTCTACGTCGATATCCTCTTCTGAGAATCCCCCTACTGCAAGTTCAATGATAAAATTTTCATCATCGACCTTAACAACATTATGGGGTGGATAGTTATCTTGGGATCTTCCAGCATTGTGGATTCTCTCAAGTTCATTTAGAATGGGCTCAAACCCAATGAATAATGAACGCGGCACGTTCATAGTATTTCTTACCATAGCTTCCTCCTATTTATTTAGCAAGGTATAAATGTGGCCCCGAATATTCGGCAACCACATATATTTATACAACTTTCGTTGTTACTTTAAGCACTTTTGGCACACTTTATTCAGTCTGCTGGATTTCATCAATTTGTGAAATCTTTTCCAAGTGTCTTTTATTTTTTTCTCCATTATTACTGTTACCTATATTATACTTAGGACACAGTTCCCATTGCGTTTTTTCTTTAAATGGAATAACCTTTATTTGTCGCAATGGTGCTAGATTCTTTGTCATGGCTGGGGTGATAATTGTTAACAATCCCCAATCTGCTAGAAGTGTTACAATTGTGTTCCTACGTTCTAGGTCATTCTCTATTAAGTTAGATGGTTTTCCATCTAACAAAAATAGTTCTTTAAAATGTACAATAAAATATCTACCTTGTTTATGGAGTATATGACAAGACTGATATAATTTTTGATCCTTACGTGATGCTACGCCAATACGTGTTAATGTTTCACGTATTTTTAAAAAGTCGTCGGGTTCGTTAAGAGTGATTTCCAGCATGTCTGCCGGTGTCCAGTTTTTGATTTCAATATTTGCGTTTTCCACCTTTATAAACCCTTTGTTTCAATGTTTCAATATTTTCATCATTAAATAATGGTAAAACGGACTTAGCTTTTTCATTACTATATCCATAATATTCTTTAATGAGCTCTAGATTCTCCACCTCTTGTGGCTTCAACCACTTTGAGAATCTTTTCTTCTTCTTAATTATATTTATAAGAAAATGATATTGAAGCTTATTATCTATAGTGTGGTTAACATTCATCTCGTTAGCATATAGAACAGTATCATTAAAGTATGATAAGGCCCTATTAACCATAAACGGAGTGTATGCCTTTTCTGAAATATCATCGTGCATAATATCTTTCTTAGTGATATTGATGCTGTTTACATAATCAAATGGGTTCATTTAAACTTGACTCCAGCCATAATTTCAGTGCAGCAGGCCACGATATTCAACTCATGGTCAGCCACAAAGGCATTTTTGTACTGATAATCTGCAAGAATGAGAACTAACTGAGGAATAGATTGTGGTTCTGCATACTCGGACATATTATCGTATATCTTACGGAATACAGCCGCTGGTTCTGTGTCAATATTATCTGCTACCCACTGGCGCATTTTCTTAAAGTCTTTGCGCTGTAGGGATTTCATTAGTTCGTTTACCGATACCTCTGATAAGGTAACCAATATACCTGTATCAATAATACCAGATACAGAATATCTTTGCAATTCATTCAACACTCGACGCCAGTCTGGCATGTGTTTCATAATCAGTTCTGCAATTACAGGAACATCATATGTTACATCTTCACTATCCAGAATGAACTGAATACGTTTGAGCATTTCACCACAAAGCACACCAGAATCTTTCTTGGACATATTAAATTCGATTACAGAACATCTACTATGTAGTGGTTCAATAATACGATTCTTAAAATTACACGTTAATATAAACCTACAGTTCGCACTAAATTCTTCAATGAATCCACGAAGAGCAGGTTGGGTTGATTGTGGATTAAGGTAATCTGCCTCATCAAGTATTACTACTTTATAGCCACCCTGTAAGGAGACCGATGAGGCAAATTTCTTAATTTTATTTCGGAGTGTATCAATACCTGATTCTTCTGATCCGTTAATTAACAGATAGTCGAGATCGAGTTCATTACACAGAGCTTTAGCGATAGTAGTTTTACCTGTTCCGGCCGTACCGGTTAGAAGCATATTGTGTAAGTCACCCCCTTTAACAATATCTCCAAAAGTTTTCTTAATAGATTTCGGTAAAATTGTATCGCTAATTTTCTGCGGGCGGTACTTTTCCACCCACAGGAAATCATCCATTATAATACCTCCCAACCAACAACTGTAGAAAGTCGAAACGACCTCCAAGCCTCCTTGTCTAATGCCCACACAGCAAGATGATCAGTCTCTGGATTTACATCCTTAATTTCTGACTTAATATCGTATGCTTCTAGGACTACTGGGTTGAGTGTGCACGGCATTACCCGCACTTCATCTGTAATGATTTTCTTAAATGTTACTGTAACAGTACCGTTTTTGAGTGCCTCGATTAGGCGTGAGGATTCATTGCGATCCATAATATAATTCCTTAATAAAATGGGGGCCCGAGGGCCCCCGTTTGATTAGGACTCAGCTGAATCAGCTGAATCAGCTGGGTCCTCTTCGGCTGGCAAGTCACCCTCAGGGGCATCACCATCTTTTGGAGCAACAGCATTCAAGAATGCTACCACTCGATTTCGCAAACCACCCACAGCTTCTAGCTCTGGGCCTTCAAATCCACCGCGCTTGCTACAAACATCAATAATTTGTACCATAGTTGCGATATCTTGTAGAGACAGTTGCGGTGCCTCGTTCTGTGCAGTTTCAACTGCATTTACTTCATCAGCCATCTTTCTTCTCCTTTGCAAAGTAGACTAAATTAAGAGATCCCGACCATTCGGCAAACTCCATATTATCCCCATCATTATAATGGGAGATTCTTTCTGTATACTTATACTTATACACCATAACTACTAGTTCTTTCTAAAGCTATAAAATATTCTACCGGATAGTTGGTATTTTGCCAATTTGATATCAATTTAGAACTGATGGACACAAAATAGTCACCGGATAGTAGTTTCAAGTTTGGGATATTAACCACAAAATTGAATTGTTCTTTACATGAATTGTCTTTATCAACCACAATATCAAAGGTATTAGCAGTAGCGTCTTTAATATCTAAGACACTTGCTGTTATAAGTCCATTGGTACCACTAAGTGATAATTCCATATGACCTAATACAGACGCTGCCTTCTGGATTTGATCAAGTACTTGTTCTGTGAGATTAATACCAACTTCTGCGTTAGGCATTGTAATGTCTTTGGTTGGTTGTGTTAAAATGTCAGTCTCGGCAAAATAGTATTTGATTTTTTGATCACCGCTGGCCATAGTAAGTGATTTATCATCAAAGGACAGTGCAGCATTCTCAATTAGACCATGAACGGATAGAAATTCGTTTAAGTCATAGACTCCGAATTCCGTTGGAAAGTCCTCGGTGATTTCAGCAATGGCCATGATGTTTTTTGCCTCTGAAATTGTTTTCACCTTTTGGCCTGGTTTTAGTACTAGGTTAGGATTAACACTAGCGAAATTTTGCAATACCTTGAGGGTATCGTCTGAAATAATCATAATTTCTCCTGTAAATTATATATAATATTATATCACATTCTCGGGTAAAAGTAAAGTGTTTTTTTCAATTTTTTATTGATACTATAAGTTGTTATTTTTGTACTTGCGATCATGTTCATACAACGCAAGTAATCCGTAATGTAGCACCTTTTGGAGATCCTTTCGGTATTCCGCAGGGGTGCTACCTTTCTTTCCATATCTGGCCACATATTTGTCTACGTTACCTAGAAAGAATCCCATCCCATGGCCCCTGTCTACTATGACTTCAGAAGATTGTAATCCCCCTTGTCCGTAGTGAGCACAGTATGTAGAATCAATATACGTTTGGAACTCTTCAATAAGAGCCCCCTCGTTAAATTTGTAATCTGGATTAAAATGTTGTGTCCTCAGTTTTTGGAGCTCTTCAATAAGAGCCCCCTCGTTAAATTTGTAATCTGGATTAGAATGTTGTTTCTTCAGTTGTGGTTTCTTATTCATCAAAGTTTACTTATCTCCATTAAAACGTTTTGAATATCTTCATCGTCTTGATGTCCTAAAACATCGTTTGTTATTGGAGTACTATAATCTAGATCTCCTGCTTGATCGAGTACTGCGAGTTCCCACAAACCTCTATCACCACCATATGAACCATTGTGGCGAACCACTGATGCTCCCATCCCATTTTCAAATTGATATATCTTTTGTATACCACCCTTCATTTTATATTCTTTCTTTGGTTTAAATAATGCCATTATGCTACATCCTCCAACTCATATTCGAGGTCGTCTTTCTTGTTATCAATATCTCTTTTCTTATCTTCGAAAGGTACAACTAAATCATAAATAGCGGATTCAAGATTGTTAATGGCATCAAGAACTTCATCCATTTTCCATGCAAGTTCGTTCTCATCAATACCATGATCTTTAGCTAATGATTGTATCTTTATATAGATATTCATAGGAATATCATCATATTTGATTGCCTTAGTTTCAGAATTAACATCTCTTATAACACATTCCATATCAAAGGACTTATTATCTAATCTATCTATTTCGATTAAGAGCTCTTCTTCAGTATTGTGTATATTATTTGACATAATAATCTCCATCTGCAAATTTGTTTGCGTTATATGCGTCCATTATTGAACTATCTTCTAGAAACTTAGCAATATCTTTATCAGAATAATACATGTTTTCTGGTCGGTTACAGTCTAGATTACCGGACTTAACATACCGGATGACCTTTCTTAGGTCTACAGCGATCGATCGCTCTTCTTTTTTACGAGCCTTTTCAGCAGCTTTAATCTCTGCTTTACGCTTGTCTAATTTGACTATTGATTCTTGGAATTCTAATTCCTCAACAGTTGTGGCAAGCTTTTCTGCCTTAACTTTTAAGGCAGCTTGTCTAATTAATTCGATTCTTGTCATACTAACTCCTCACTTATACACTTTTATGTACATATAAATGTAAACATTATACACTTTTATGTACATATAAATGTAAAAAGTTACGATTTGTTACGGTTATATTCATTTTATGTCTTTTCTTCGCGCTTTCGTTCTTTATATTCGATCAGCTATATTATCTGGGAATGGAGAATCTTCTAGATTCTCCGCCTCCGGCTCAATGGTGTTAGCATCCACCTTAGTATAAAGATCAAGAAAAGCGAGTTTAGTATCATCATCAAATCGAGCAATACACAATTCGATTGACTTCATTATGTTTTTAAAGATAGAATGGGTTTGAACAATGTGACATAAACGCCGGGTCGAAATAACTTCATCTACACCCTCATCATAAAAGGTCTTTCGAATAATATCGGCCCAGGCCACAAGATTTTCTGCAAAGGGTTTGTCAACGAGTTCAAACTTTTGCATGTGTTTTAACACGATTTTCTTTTCAATTGCTTGTGAGGGAAACTGTTGATCTACTGCTACTGTAAACCGTTCCAAGAATGCATCATCAATAATTGTTGCAGCAGTAAATCGACCATCTTCTGATCCCTTACCCTTAGTGTTCGCCGTAGCTATAATATTGAATCCAGCCGCCGGACTAATCGTTTCACCCGTTTTCTTAACGAGTACAGGTTTTCCTTCAAGGATACCTTGTAAGCACATAATTTTATTCGTAGCTCTATCAATTTCATCGAGAAGTAAAACTGCACCATTTTCCATAGCCTTAAGTACCGGTCCTTTTGAAAAGACAGTCTCACCATTAATAAGTCTAAATCCACCAAGTAAATCATCCTCGTCTGTTTCTGGGTTAATTTGAACCCGTACAAATTCTCTATTAAGTTTGGCCGCGGCTTGTTCAACCATGAAGGTCTTACCATTACCGGACAGTCCACTTATATATACTGGGTAAAACATTTCGGATTTGAGTATCTTAACAATATCTCCGAATGCACCCCATGGAACAAATGTCGGGTCGGGTTTTGCAAATGATTTTTCCTCATTTACGATCGATTGTGTCATACTAGCTACTGCAGGTTGTGATACATCTACCACATCAGTAATAGTGGGTTGAAGTTCTGTAATAACTGGTTTTAAATCATAGGTTCCAATTTTTACTCGAGCGTCCTTAGTCATTAAGGGCCCAAAATCTGAACTTCGGTATCCTAAGGATTTCGCAACATCTACAATGATATTTTTGCGAAACTCTGTTTGATCTGGATACATAGTCATTAACTTCTTGACAATGTTTTGTGTTGATATTTTCACTTCACTCATAATTTAATCTCTTATCATTTAATATAGATCCATTATACTACACATTCGTATCTTTGTCAACCATTTTATGAAAAAAAGTCATATTTTTTTATATTGTTTTGTTATATCGTTATAACCTTTTTTAAATGGATTCATAATCCAATCCTCTCTCTTTACAGTAATCCTCAAACAGTCCTTCTTTCCATTTTAACATTTCATCCATAATCCATTCCTTCGTTGCTTTGTTCGTTGGTTCAAATCCATGTTGACCAGTTTTATCTAGTAGTTCATAGAATTTATTTCTATGTTCCCAGTAGGTATTATAATGTAAATGACCATTAAATTCTTTTGCTGATTTTATAATCCACTTATCCATTATAGAGTGATGATTAGGCCACTCGCAATGAATTTCTTCCATAACATTTGGTGCTTCTGGATGACACTCACTACAGAGTAATCTGTAGTATTGTGGTGAATCATACTTAGAGTCGTAGTTGTATTTTGCCCAAGGCACTGTATGTGCTTTTTCAGTAGCTCTCTGATAACCACATCTAAAACAATGTGAATGCATTTCAGAGGCATCTACTGGATAAGGATCTTCATCTATATTTTTCATACACCAATCTACAATTTGTTTTTTGGTTGTTTTCATGGGTGGTCTTTTTATTCTGTAATCTCTCATAATAACTATTTCCTTTCCTAAAGAGTTCATTTAATCACGCTACTGCCTTACCGAATTTAGTCATTAAAACTTTGTTCTGTTTCTTACTCTTGGCAAATTTCTTAAAGGCCGATCGGATATTGGCCTTAGTTGCGTCTTCCTTTACTTCGAATTCATCTTCTTGTGTCTCCAATGATTTTCCACCTTTAACCAAATAATATTCTTTATAACCAAGAACATTGTCTACAGAGACACATTTATTTTGACGATATTCCTTATTTGCCGCCTTTTGGAAACTATCCAGATATTTCTTCTTTGCATCTGCCAGAATCCACAATCTTTGTCTCCAGTGTTGATTAGTGTCTGCGATAAAGAATCCGATATTATTAGTGCCGTACTTTTTAGCCATATTGTTGAGAAGGTCTTCGGTAATGTCTCGGGAGTGGTTGTAACTACTTTTAATAAATGACCCATCAACCTTCATAACACAATTGTTACGGTCGGGCCGGATTTCGGGTTCGTGGCGGCCAAAGTAATATTGATTTAATCGGTTAGCATCACCATCGGTAAAGGTGATAAAATTCATTTTCTCAACACCGTGGCGACTTTTAAATTTCTTCACAAGGTGGTGTGAAATGATTAAAGCATGATTCAAAGGAGTAGAACCCCAGTCCTCATGTTCGCATAGAGTACCCCACCCATGGCCCAATTTAATTCGGAAAAACATATGTTCTAATGAATCCATGAAATCTTTTTTACTAAAAGTTGATGAACAAATATGTGGCATTGATAATCCATCCATTTCGATACCAGCATGGTTTTTTTGCCAATCATGATTAAATCTACTATTGTTTGACGTAAATCCATATACATCAAACGGTATATTTATTGCTTTACAAAACATTACCAAGTGCATTACTTGATCCATGACCTGGGGCATTGAAGCGGACATTGAACCGGACATATCAATTAGAAGCATCATGCCGTGATTTTTTGCATCGGCCAGGTTGGTTGATGTTAGAAAAATATCATCGTTTGTCTTATAAGACCAAAGAGAATTAACATCAATTGTACCTGTTCGTGCCGTAGTGGCGCGTTGGTATTGATAAGCCGCTTTACGCATTTCAAATTCTTTTACAGCAACTTGGACATTCTTTTTAAGCGTCTTTATATGAGATTTAAATTCTGCTTGAGTATAAGACAAATGAGCATCTTCATAACCCCAAGTGCCCGGTTTTAACTTATCGTTAAGAGCTTGACGAGCCTTTTTCAATTCGTTATATTTGATTATCGCCATCTCGCGCGTTTCTTTATTGATATCGTCAATGAATACCGCTTGGGTTCCATCGTTTTTGATATCCATTAAGGACTTTTCTTGTTCCCTAAAAATAGTATCTGTAATAGAAATATCTTCGATTTCTTTATATTCGGGTTCATTAGAAAGAATCTGGGCCGTGGCTGAATCGTCACTTTCATCACCATCGCTCACTTCTTCTGATTCTCCGGCATCCGAAGTTTCTTCTGCCTTTAATGATTCTTCCAGTAGTTTTTCGAAATCCGACTGTTCGTTATCATCAGATTCCATGTCGTCATGACCAGATGAAGTGGGATCTTCATTTCCACCTTCGCCATTTTCATCCGGAGTATTAGAACCTTCATCTGATGGGTTTGGTTCTGGTTTCTCCATAAGCTCTGATTGGTTTTCCTTTGTCCAAACTAGAATATCCCTAACAAGCTCTAGTACCTCTTCAAATGTTTCTGTAGTCATTGACCGATCCATAAACACTTTTTCTTCCGAGATAAATGGTACTGTTATTTTGGTACCAAGTTTAGCTTTAAGATTAATTTTGTCGATCAGTTTTACTTGATCCCAATTTATGTCGGATAGATCACCGAAAAAACCACGATCCATTAATTGGTCATATCCTCGGTTGAATGCACCAACCAGTCCTGGATATCGAGTTTGAATTTTTCGTTCTATCCGCGCATCTTCTACAACATTAATATATGTTCTAGGACATCCATTTAATTTCTCTGGACTATCATGCCAGCCATCAAATGGTGTTTCTAATGCATGACCTACTTCATGACCAGTAAATAGATCATATATGTCCTTATGCATATCATCCCATAGTGGTAATCCAAGGATACGATTCTTAATATCAAACCAGGCTGTTTTGTAATTACCATGCTGAATGGTAATATTCTCTTTAGCCAAGAGTTTGGGTAGTAGAGAGGTCTTGTTCATATACTCCTCAATGGATCCGATTGAGCTCAACAGCCTGGAACAGGCTGTACTCGATTAAAGAGAAGACGACATGGATTTTTTCGTCCAGCTCGTCTTCAGACATATTATTGACTGTATCTAAGGGATAATAATCTTTGCAAAAGTGCACTTTTTCTGCACGATCCATGCATAAGATTTCACCCGCGATATTCGCGAGACTTTGATCATTTACTGGGTGTGTCATATAACTCCTAAGTTCCTTATCATTTAATATAGTACCTATTATACTACGCTATAGCATATTTGTCAACACTTTTTGTTAAATAAATGATATTTTTTTATATTATTTTGTTATATTCTTATAACTGGCTGGAATAAGTACTATTTCATTTTGCTGAAATTCTTATGCTTGAAGAACTCGATTTTACTGCGAAACTTGTTCTCTAGCATATCTCCTTTATGTGATATGATGAATACATTTGAATCATCATCTAGTGTGCTTAGAATTTTGGTTAGATTTTCCACGCCATCCACATCCAGACTGGAATCGAATGTTTCATCCAGAATAAGCAGATTAGTGCTGGCAGAATTCTTCATCTTAGCTATTTGTCTCCATGTGAATAGTAGAGACAAGTCAATTCGTTGTTTCTCACCCTCAGAAAATGATGCATAATTAAATGAATCCCGATGCCGAGACCTGATGGTTTCATTAAAATTTTCATCCAAATGAAAGGCAACAAAGAAATCAAGAACCTGTAAATAGTTATTAATTAACCTATTCATAACAGGCAGATACTGTTTAATGACTTTAGTCTTGATTCCAGTATCTTTTAGCATCTCTCCGATCACTTCGTTATAGGTTCTTTCTTCAACATAAGCTAGTTTCTTTTCCGTAGATTTATCCTTAGAATTTCTTAAATCCGACAATTCTTTCTTTGCACCTTTTAGGTCTCCAGTTTGGCCGGCCAAATTGTCAATTTCTTTTTGTACTTTATTTACTTCACGTTGGATAACAGAGATTTTATCATTATTGGAATTAATGCGTTGCTGTCTCTGACGTAGCTCGTTTAACTTATTCTTAATATCAACGCCTTCATGTTCAGCTATAACAACTTCTTGCTGGATAGTTTTAATGTTTGTTTGTACATCAGCAGCCGACTTCTTAATTCCATCTAGCTTTTCTTTCTTAATATTATCATTAATATCTTGCTCGCATGTAGGACAGCTGTCATTATCTTCAAAGAATCTTGCATCCTTTACCAAATTCTTTATCTTATTATTATTTTGTGTCTGAGCTGATTTGATATCAGACATTCGATCCATAAATAATGCTTGAGATTTTTCTTCAGCCGATATAAGAGCCGTTAAGTTCTTACCCGTGATTTTGGAATTATTGAATAGAGTTTCAATTTCTGTCTTGTGATCTTCTATTGAATTTCGTTTCTGCTCTATCATATCCTTATTGATTGATTGCAGATCTTTGATATACTTCTCTTGAGATTCCATCTTGGTTTTATATAGGTCTATCTGATGGTTTATATCGATTAGTTCATCCCGTATTTTGGAATTTCTTTCTTTCAGTAGCATATTCATCTTTGAGAATATTTGAATATCCAGTAAATCCTCAATAACTGCTCTACGGCTCCATGCTGGTAATTGCATGAAGGGAATAAATGAGCTGGATCCAAGTACTACCACCTGATGGAATGATTTGTGGTTTAGTTTGAGTATATTAGATTCTAAGAATTTCTGAAAATCTCTAACATTAGATGCTTGATTAATCATATTACCGTTCTGCCAGATTTCAAATTTGTTGGGTTTAATACCACGAACAATTTTAAACTCCGCATTACCAATATCAAACTCTACTTCTACAATAGTTTTTTTACCATTAATAGAATTAACTAATTGATATTTACCAATATCCCTGTGGGGTTTACCAAAGAGACCAAATGATAGACCATCTAGTAAGGTGGACTTACCAGCTCCATTTTGGCCTACAATGAGTGTGGTGGGGGATTTATTTAATTGTACTTCAATATAGTCGTCGCCAGTGGATAAAAAGTTCTTCCACTTACAGGATTTAAATTTTATCATACTATCTCTAGGTTCTGTGCTTCCGTATAGAGTTTACGCAGTTCAACCTTGATATGGTCCTTATCCAAATCTGTCTCTACTGCTTCAACATATGAATCAAGTAATTCGGTAGTATCTTCTAGGGATATTTTCTCGTCTTGTACGCTTTCTCCCATATACTCCTCAAATGATTCTGCAATCTTGAGCTCATGGGTTTCTATAGATTGTAGCTTGTCTACGAATTTATCGAACATATATAAGTCATTTTTATTTATAACAATGAGTTTAATAAACTTTTTCTCATATTCAGATACATCAACATTGTTATAATCCATTTTGGTATCGTCATAGATTACCTTTTTAAACATAGTAATAGGATTACGGACTGGAGTTATTTCTCGGGTTTCTGTATCTAATATATGAAAATATTTAGGATCATCCACATCCGCCCATGTAAATTCCATCTGGGAACCTAAATAAGATATATTACCTGAACTCGATCTCGTATGGAAATGACCCGATAGTACCTTTTCAAACTTAGAGAACATGTCTGCGTTCATACCGTGTGGATTAGGCACACCAGCCAATAAATCAAAACCCTTTAACTCTAAGTGTGCACCGAGGATGGGTGCTTTACAATTAAGAGCCCACTTAATATATTCTGCATAGTTAGCATTATTAATCCAAGGTATTACTGCCACACCTAGGCCATCGTAATCCAAAACCGTGGGTTTCATAATAATATTAATATTAGTGGTGAAATACCCTAGAAGCTCTTTAAGTGAACAGAGTTCATTTGTATTTTTATAGAATACATCGTGATTGCCAGGGATGATATCCATTGTGATATCCATATCCCTCATGGGCTCTAAGAAATGCTTACGATTAGCATTAAGTGCTTTAAAATTAACAAACTTCCGATGTTCATAATAATCACCTAAATGGAGGACATTTTTAATTTTATGTTTCTTTAAATATGGAAAGAAAATTTCCGTATAGAATCTTTCTTGATATTTTAAAAATATATCAGAGGAATTTCTAACACCGCAATGTGTGTCATTTAATATTGCTACTTTCATGTATTATACCATAAATAGTTCTAGTTTTTCTCGTTCTTTTTCTTCTTTAGCGAATTTCTTTATCTTATCATCCCTAGTCCGTACCCGAGAAATTCTTTGACGCAGTATATCAATGTATTGCATAGTATGTTCTACACCTTCATCATCCATACCCATACCAACAAAATCTTCAATACCCATCTTTTCAATGAATTTGAATTTGATATCTTGTTGTTTCTTTTCTTTGGTTATTCGCCTAATAAAGGCGAAATAGCAGATCTGGGTAAAATAAGAGAATGCATTAGGTTTACCTGTTCTGGTGGCAGCTTCGATATTGTAATTACCTATGGCTCTTAGACAATTTTCCACTGCATCCATGACCATTTCTTCCCGATAGGTATACCGGACAAAGTTGGGTCGATGCGATAGTCCCTCTGCAATCTTTATAAAGCAGGTTGCAATGTAATCTGTCACTATAGGCATTTCTGTATTATTTTCACGGGCAGCATTTGCGTGTATAGCATAGTCATAAACTGCTTCTGAAAAATCTCTATTATTAACGTAGTGTGGTTTTTGTTTTGGTTTCAGTTTAGTCATTTAACTTTTCCTCCATAATTAAGTATATTATATCATACTTTACACCAAAAGTAAAGGGATTTTGTTACTTATTTTATTTTAAAATAATTGCAGAAAATGGTTGACAAATGGTGCTAAATAGTATATAATATATTAGTACACCCGGGGGGTTAGAGGTATACAACAAATTAATGTACTGTATCCTCATCTAACGGTAACATATCAGCTTCCATTGGTTCAGTTTCTATTTCAACTCTATCTGCAATCTTTTTGGTGAGTTTCTTAAGAAGAGATTCTTGTGTCTCTGGACCTGGGATTCTTTCTTGCCAGGCAAGGGCATACTTGATGTACTCTGCTTTAATATTATCTATAACATTCGAATCACTTATAATATTATGTTTATCAATGCTATATATTGTTTGATCAGAAAAAGGACACCATGGTTGGAACTGATATCCACCTAATGCAGTAATGTATACGGCAACAGGTCTTTCTACCAAGTAGTGATCTCTATTATTTACACTAATTAATGCAATGATATTGTCACCATTAATTAGTTTAAAATTTCTTATATTAAGGTTTTCCATATTATATATTTATATCGTATATTTCATAATCAAATTTTTCTTTAGCATATATCTTAATGCGCTCTGCCGCGTGTACCAAGGTATAGTTCTTCTTACTTTTCCAATGCAAGTCATCAGCTATATCATATACTGTGGTATTTTTTTCATCTGCTGTCTTTCGTAACCCACGGCCTATACTTTGTAAAACTCTAATCTGACTTTTATTAGGTGAAGCAAATATAATATTGTGCAGACGCTTAATATTAATACCAGTAGAGAAAGTCCCTATGGAAGCAACAATAATAGCATTATCTTCCCTTTCAGTAATAGCACGGATTTTCTCTCGCGTATCCACATCGGTTTCACCACTGACATAAAATAATCTCCTATCAGTAATGTTCAGTTTTTTAAACTTATCTTGCAACATGTTATGTAGAGGTTTTCCGTGTTTATCGACATATTGGAATAATATGAGTATGTTATCGACACTATCCATAGCTAGATTTGATATAAAGTTATTTCTTGGTTCATACTTTACAATGAAATCCATCTCTGCCTGATAGTCTCTTTTAACCTTACAGTGTTCATCAGCATATTTTAGTAGTAGTATGTTAATATCCAACTTAGCCAAATCATTATTATCCATTAATTTTTTGGTAGTGGTTACTTTATGGACTGGGCCGAATAGCCCTTCTAATACTAACTGATGGGTCTGTGTACCATCCAACGTACCTGTAGTACCCATACGGAATTTGCATTCTGTACATTTTTCCAATATGGCAGTAAGAGACTTAGCTTTAAATGAATGTGCTTCGTCACCTATAACCATACCATAAGGCTGAAACCAACCTGCTTTTTCTTTATATATTGATTGCCATGTAGTAATAACCACTCTATTCTGTATATTATACTTCTCCCGACCGGCGTAAATTTTATGACAATTATCATCTACTTCCCATTCATCAAATTGTGAATAGTCTGCGAAATCAGAATACATCTGTTCTACCAAAGATGTTGTGGGTACTATTAACAACACATTCTGATCTGAGGTTTCTAAAAAGAATCTAATGGCCATGTATATAATAAGCGACTTACCAGAAGCTGTGGGAGACAAGAGTAAAGATTGACTATTAGAAAGAGCGTGATGCAAGGCTTCTAATTGATAATCACGGGGAACTATCTTTTTTCCATTTGATGTTAACGATAATTCGTCTAATAACGAAGATATATCAATAATATTCTTAGTACCTGGTATACCATACTCACCACTATCCAATAATATATTATACTGTCTAGCATCAACGAACTCTTGCAGGTAATGGAATAGACCGGTATATAGAGTTTTCTTTCTGAGATCGTATAACCGTATTTTACCATCCCACATACGATTCTTATATGCTGGCATAAATCTATAGCCGGGAACGAAAAAACAGAAGTGATCTGCTAACTCTTGTTCTATAGAGGGTTCTGTAATTATTTCTAAGAAGGCTTCATTTTTCTTCTTGACCTTTATAGTATCCATTAAGTCCCTTTTTATACTTATTTTCATTCATTAGATATATAGTCTTTATATACCACTTGTAAAACGCCTCCAGTCAATCATGTTTTTGATATTCTGATGCCGCCACTTGATATTCTCCATAATTTCTTTAAGAGTATCACATAATTCCTTCTGATAAGCCATCTTAGCTTGATGTGATTGAACTATTGGATCTGCATTATACCATTTATCCATGTCGCCCTTTAAGACTGTAAGACCATTAAGTGGATCATATTCCCATCCTTTCTCATCCATTACTTCTTTAGATAGTTTACCATTATAGTGCATGAATTTGTCTCTAAGTATTACTTTGAAGTCTAGTTCTAGTTTCTTCAGTTTCATCTTATTGACACTATATATTTCTAAATATTTGGAGTGGAGTTTGGCAGAATCGCGGGAAGATTCATCAAGCTTCATTTCATCTATGATGGAATCCTCTTTCCACATTTCTAATATTTTTTCTAAGTTATTCATAATGTAATCTCACTGGTTTAAAATTAATCTGTTTTAAGTACTATTATACTACAAATTTAGACAAAAGTAAACCATTTATTTTATTTCGTAATAGGTATATTTAAATGAAGCATCGGCCTGCAGATATTCAATTTCTGTTTGTTGTGTTGAAAATTCCAAAGCTGATAGAGACGTTGGAAAACAATCTCTGAATGTAATTTCTTTACTGACATTGTTATGTGAGGTTAGAATAGATAATGTAGCATCAAACTTATAAGATTCGCCCTGAGCATCATTAATGATATTATGCATCCAATTAAACATTTCTATATAATTATCCATATCTTCGGTTACATTAAACCGTATAGACAATTCATCAAAGGATAACCGATCACCTGTCATAGCGACATTAACACCCCTATAAGGAACAGTTGATTCAGCTAATGTGACACCCGGCAGAGTTACCGCAGTACAGAAATATTCTACATTAGGAAACTCTTGAGCATCAACATTGAATTGAAAACCCACAGGACTTAAAAAGTTTTTATTTGTTGTTAACGCATTCATATTACTATTTATACCCTTTAATCTTTATACTTATTATTTATACAAATAAAAAAAAGGGTCCTCAAAGAGGACCCCTTTAGTAGAATCGTAATTAACGAATCAGGTTTAAACCATGATGTCGTCAACTCTAAAGATTCGGAAGTATGGGTTAGCACGGTTAGTACCCGCACCGGCCGCAGTACCCACGAATGGATTCTGTTGCAAGCCATATCTAGTCTTGAAACCGATTCTTGGCTGGAAGTCATTCTCACCAACGGCTTTAACCATAGTTAAAGGTACGTATGGGCAGTAGAATAGACCAGCATCGTATGGGTTAGCACCTCTGTAACCAACACACGCGAAATCACCATTAGCATATGGATCAACATATACTTTCAGACGACCGTTAAGAGTACCAGCAAAAGTATTACCAGTATCATCTACAGACAAGCCAGTTGCAAGAGCAGGAGCATAGTCCATAACACCAGCAGCTGCAAGAGCAGAAGCTACGTCAGATGAAACAAGAACAAAGTTACCTTTGCCACGTCTTGTGTCAATAGCAATCTTGTTGGCTTCTCTTTCGATCTGCATGATAAGACCCTTGAATTTCTCAGCCATCCAGCGACCATCGGAGTCAGAGTTCACGTTAAATACACCTTTCAGTGCAACGCTAGCCTGAAGAGCACCAAGATTAGCTTTTGCATAAACAGTTCTAATCAACTCTCTGTTGATTTCCGCAAGGATTTCAGAAGAAAGAATATTAGCAAGTTCTGCTTCTGCATCAAGACCGTGAATAGCCTTCAAGTCTTGTGCCAATTCCATAGTGTACTCAGCCTTAAGAGCTCTTGACTTAGCAGTTACAGTAGCTTTCTCAATTGAGAATGCCATTTCACCGAAAGCTCCGTCACCCGAAGCACCAACACCCAAACGCTCTGCATCGTCTGTGGACATAGCAGTACCGGAAGTGATATTAGTATCTTCATCAGCTAAAGAGCTGTTAGAACCAGTTGCATCAGTAACACCTTCTAGACCAGTAGGACCGGCTTCGTGTGTACCAGTACCAGAGACATCGGTATCAGCTTCACCGTGAAGTGCTTCTGCTCCGTCCTGTGTGCTATAGCGAGACTTCATTGCAAAGATAAGTCCAGTAGGACCAGTCATTGGTTGTAC
>MPLZ02018125.1_pt1 | contig 19990 bp, 12 predicted proteins | sample 1617311 | NCBI WGS metagenome assembly MPLZ02 (sample SAMN05944806, study PRJNA350692) | marine metagenome | biome: marine; feature: ODZ; material: water; isolation source: 160 m water sample filtered on 0.2 um supor filter | place: Pacific Ocean | collected 2012-04-08 | depth 160m m | reverse complement strand
ATGGGACAGATAGTCGCTCCACGGCTTTTTGCGCCGTCCAGAAAGTTGCGCACGTGATTGTCACTTTTCATCAGTGAGACCGGCTTTGGCTCGATCGGATCCTGCGCCAACGCTTCTGGTGACGTGCGCAGGTTGCCGCGATTGACGAACACCTAGTCGTCGACCTCCTCCGCAAACACGGCGGCAAGACGGGTGAAGAATTGAAAGCTGAAGGAAAATGAAAAACATACTAATTACCACAATTGTAACCGTGGTGCTGGTGGGGTGTTCGTTGCAATAAATGCTTTCCCTCAGACAATTTTAGCGCAGCTTTAACGCGATTAGGCATGGTTGTATTTCTATTTTGCCAATGAAAAAACTAACCTCATTAATGATATTTGTCGGACTGGCAATCAATGTCAGCGGTCAGGATCAACCCACGAACCGCGAGGAAGCAATGGCCAAAGTTAGTTGGTTGATTGGAGACTGGGAAAGGACGGGATCAAATGGGAACACACAGCAAGTCTCATATGAATGGGCAATTGAAAACGTAGCAATGTCGATCACAACCGATGGAGGTTCCAATGCTGCTAGTAGAATCATGCAGTTTAGTGGAGTTCTTGGGTTTGACATAAAGAGTGGTAAACTCGTTGGTAAATCCTTCATAAGGAGAGGACACATTGATACCGAATGGTCATTTGCAGATGGCAAACTTATTGAGAAATCAACAATAAACGTAACATTTCAGGGTGAGGTTCGTGAGTTTAAGTTTGCTCGCAGTTACCGTAGTGTCGATAAAAACACCTTGGAAAGAACTATGCACAGTCTTAACGATGCTGGAGAAGTGGGGGAAGTGGTTGAGCGAAATGGAGCTAAAATGATTTCAAAATGGAATCGCAAAAAGTCCGAATAATTAAAGGCAGCTAAACCAACCCACTCCACCACTTGAACGCCGCAAGGGTATTTAAGCGGATTTGCTCTGTCGGATGCTCACTATCTTGTCACCCCCAGCAGGCGCAGACAAGCCGCGCCACTGAACTAATCGTTACAAAAGGGGAAGTCGTTCCTGCGGAATGAAGCGCCCCGGCAATGCCTTCTTGATCTGCTATTCCTTGTCCGGTGAAAAATTTATCTCCTTCACCACGGGAAGATTGTTTCGATATTTTTTATACATTGCATCAACCCAAGGATCCCAGGTTTGGCGTTGGCGTTGGGAACTGGATACGTTCATGCCTGCGTGTCTTGCCAGTATTTTCACGTGTTCAGTGTCATCTTCAGTCATCCAGCGGTCGCAATAATCGACAAATGCATTGTGGTTCCATATGGATTCTGCCCGCATGATCCTGATTGATAATGCCGTTGCAATCCAGGCGTGACTGGTGCAGCAGCGTCGATAGCCTTCGGCTGTTCTGCCCGGATTTGAAAATTTGGTTCCTTTTCCATCATTCGGCCACCTAGAGGGATGGGTGGTTTCAGCAAAAAATCCGCGTCGATCCTGGTTGGGGTATAAAGCCCATCCACTCTTGCCCAGATGCCCGGCAAACAATGCGGTGGCTCCGGTCCATCCCTTTCCGTAAACCGTTTGATTATCTTCCTGAAAAATTATTTCAGGGAAAGTCTTGTCAGGGTGCGCCATCTTCTCGTCGCCAAACATGATGCCGGCAAAAATAATTGGCCATTTTCGCCCCTGGCCATGTCCTCCCAATGTTCCCCATCCCGTCCATCCAGTGTTGAGAGCGCCATACAAATCGATGCCGTATTGGATGAAGTTCACGAGGAGCTTTTCCTTGTCTTTCACCAGGAAATCACTCATTAAAATTAATGTCGCCATGCCTCCCGCCCGCATGGTTTCGCGACCATATTGAGGGGCATATTCGGCGGGGGCTGATTTGTTTTGCCTCATAGAATCCACCCAACAGCGTTGAAAGTGTTCGGCAAACTTGCTGGGTGGTGGGGTTCCCTTGACAGTGGGGATATTCAGCAGCAAATCACGGCGTAGGGTTCTCGCCAGGTACACCTTGTTTGTGCGGTCGCAAAAGGCGGGCCGAAAAGCATCGACGGATAAAGGAGTCTTTACGCAAGTCAGCACGGAGACTGAACGAACCCAGCATCGGGCCATGCCCTTGGCAGGATCAAAAGGCCATAGCATCTGCTGAAATTGTCTTTCCTTTTCGGAGCTAACCGAAGAGAGCAGCGAGTCACCGGGCAGCATCATGATCGGCGGGTTTGAGCGCATTCGAGGGCTGTAGCTATTTCCCCTGTTCGAACGTTGGTCAAAGCCTGTCTTTCCGCGTCTTGGGTCAAGATTCAGCACCGATCCATTACGTCCCTCAACTGGAGCAGGATCAATTTTAGTGATCTCAACAGGACCCACCACATAGTAATCGCCGTTAACAAACCGACCTATCGGCACTTCCTTATTAAATGTCCATGTAACACCATGTTGGGAAAGTTGCTTTTTATGCTCAATTTTCGGGGTCTTTTCCTTTTGCTCACCAACCGCAGACAGACACAACAAGAACGTAAGTAAGGCTATGAACGTGACTTTCATACAGGAACCCTGCCCGGAAGACGGACGGTTTTCAAGGGAGGAACAGGAACTCGTTTGCGTTGAACAGGGCGCGGCAGAAGGCTTCCAGTGAGTGTTCGGCCACGAGCTGGCCCGCGTCGGCGAGTTCCTCGAGGGTGGGTTCGCGACCAAGCGCGATCCGGCAGGCGCGCGCCACCTGCGTCCGGGTGTCGGCGCCGGCCTCGCGCCGGAGCCGCTTGGCCAGGAGACCGGCCTGCTGTAGCACGAACGGGCTGTTGAGCAGGCTCAACGACTGCAACGGAGTGGTCGAGCGGCTGCGGCTCGGAACGGTCTGATTGAAGTCCGGGCAGTCGAACACGCCAAACGTCGGCTCCCGTTCCTGCCGTACCTTGGTCATGTAAAGCATCCGTCGCCAGTCGGCCGGGCCGTAGGTTTCCTTGGGGTGATAGTGACGGACATTTTCCGCCTCGACCTTGAAGCCGCTGAAGCCGGGCCCGCCCATACGCGACTCCAGCACGTCGCTGGCCAGCAGGATGTTGTCGCGGATCACTTCCGCCTCAAGCCGGCGCGGCGGGAATCGCCACAGCAACAGGCTACCGCCGTCCGCGGCGAGCGCCGCTTCGCGCGACTGGCTCGATTGCCTCCATGTGCGGGAGGTGAGGATCAGCCGGTGAATCCGCTTGAGCGACCAGCCAGACGAGACTAGTTCCGCCGCCAGCCAGTCGAGCAGCTCCGGGTGGGTGGGGCGGACACCGTTCACGCCGAGGTCGTTGAGCGTTGCGGCAAGGCCGGTGCCGAAGTGGTGCTTCCACAGCCGGTTGACAATCACCCGCGCCGTGAGCGGGTTGCCCGGTGTCGTGACCCACTGCGCCAGCTTCAGGCGGCGCTGCTGTTCGGGCGCGCTGGCGGCGAGGCCAAGCGCGCCTCCAAGCGCGCGTATGCCGTCCGGCCCGACGGCGTCCCGCTTGGCCAGGGGGTCGCCGCGGTAGAGCACGTGGGTTGTTTCGGGCTGGCGGAAAGTGCCGGCGTAAACCGTGCGCTGGATGGCGGCTCGGAGTTCGCCCAGTTGCTGCTCGTCCCCGGCTAGGCGCTTGGCCAGTTCCCCGGCTCGCGCCGCCGCCTCGCCCTTTAGGTGGGCCAACAGGTGGTCGAGCTTGGCTTGTGCGTCGTCGCCGGTCGCCGGTCGGTCGGCTGAGCGGGCAACGGTGCGCCAAAGGCCAGGCTCAGTTGCGACGTCGAATGTGTACTCGGTGGCCAGCCGGTCGTCGTAACGCCCTTCGTGGTCGCGCGCCCATTTGATGCTGTGGATGAGTGTCGGCGTGCCCAGCTCGATCTGCACCCAGGTGTTGGTGCGGTTTTTCGCGATCCAGCTTCTCGAGTTTCCGTACCGGCCATCGTTGACGAACGCGAGTTGATGGATGGGATTGCCGCCGTCGAGGTACACGCCAGACGCAGTGGCCTTGGCCCCGGCGCCGGCCAGCGCGACGTTTTCGTCGTTAGCCGCCGCGAAAATCTCGAGTTCATCGACGCACGGCTCGGCTCCGTTGGTCCTTGCAATGTTGAAGCGGACAAATCTGGCCTGTACCGGTTCGAAAACCTCCTCGTTGCCCCGCGCATTAATCGGCGGCTGAAAACGGGGAACCTGTGCCTCGAGCCGCGCCAGTTCCTTCCTTGCCGACTCGATTCGCCCTGTGACCTTGGCCTGTTCCCGCGCGAGCATGGGATCGCTTGGTTGTTCAACGATCCGCTCCTCGTGGTTGACCCCGGCGAAAACGGCCTGCAGCGAGTAGTAGTCGCGCATGGTCACCGGGTCGAATTTATGGTCGTGACAGCGGGCGCAGCCCAGCGTCAGCCCTAGGAAGGTCGTGCCGGTGGTGCTGATCATTCCGTCGAGTTCATTCTGGCGCTGCATCAGCGTGAGGTTGATGTCCTGGCTCTTGACGAGATCGTACGGCCCCGCGACGAGGAAGCCGGTGCCGGTGCCGCTGCCGAGGGCGTCCCCGGCCAGTTGCTCGCGCACGAACTGGTTGTACGGGAGGTCGCCGTTGAAGGCGTCCACCACCCAGTCGCGGAACGGCCAGGCGTTGGGACGCTCGCGGTTGGTCTCGAAGCCGTGCGTCTCGGCGTAGCGAATGATGTCGAGCCAATGCTGCGCCCAGCGTTCGCCCAGCCGGAGGTCGTCCAGCACGTGATCGACCAGCCGCTCCCAGGCGTTTGGCCGGGAATCGTTCACGAACGCTGCGGCCTCGGCAGGTGAGGGGTGCATCCCCAGCATGACAACATAAAGGCGGCGAACGAGGGCCGACCGCTTGGCCAAGCGGGACGGGCTGAGCCCGGCCTCGTCGAGCTTCGCGAATACGAAGGAATCAACGGCGTTGGCTGGTCGCTCCGCTTGGCCAACCGCCGGGACAGCAGATCGGCGCACCGGCTCCAGCGACCAATGCCCCGCCCAAGCCGCGAGCGGAAAAACCAATATCCATGCCAGCCATAGTCTCATATTAACCCTCTAAGCCAGCACGCCTTCGATGACTTCGCCGGCCACGTCGGTCAACCGGCGCTCGAGGCCGTTATGATAAAAAGTGAGCCGCTCATGCTCCAGCCCGAGCAGGTGCAGGACGGTTGCGTGCAGGTCGTGCACCGTGGCGACATCCTGCACCGCCTTGTAGCTAAATTCATCCGTGGCGCCGTGGGTGTGGCCGTGCTTTACCCCGGCCCCGGCCAGCCATGCAGTGAAGCCGTCCGGGTTGTGGTCGCGCCCGCTTGCCCCGGCCTGGAAGGTCGGCATCCGGCCGAACTCCGTGCACCACACGACGAGAGTCTGTTCCAGCAGGCCGCGCTGTTTCATGTCGGCCAGCAGGGCGGCCACCGGTTGGTCGAGCACCGGGCCGTGCTTGGCGTACTGCTCTTTCAGTACCTTGTGGCCGTCCCAGTTGCTCACCCCTTCGCCTCCGGTCTGGTAGGCGCCGTTAAAGAGTTGCACGAAGCGCACGCCCTGTTCGACCAGCCGCCGCGCGAGGATGCAGTTTCGGGCAAAGGCGGCCTTGAGCGGGTTCCGCGAATCGTCCGCGCCGTACGATCGCAGCACGTGCGTCGGCTCGGCGGAGATGCTGCTGACCTCCGGCACGCTCAACTGCATGCGCGCGGCCAGTTCGTGGCTTGCGATGCGTGCCGCCAGCTCCGACTCGCCGGGGTAACGCCGGAGGTGCCGCTGGTTCATTCGCCGGAGAAAACCGCGCGTTGCCGCGTCGGTGCCGGGGGAGATGCTTTCCGGCCGGGCGAGATTTTGGATTGGCTTGGCTGCGTTGAAGGCCGTCCCCTGAAACGCCGCCGGCAAAAAACCGGCTCCCCAGCAGTTGACGCTCGACTGCGGTGTGCCGCGCGGGTCGGGGATGGCGACGTACGCCGGCAGATTGTCGTTCTCGCTGCCCAGCGCGTAGGTCGTCCACGCCCCCACGCTTGGGAATCCCTCCAACGTGTAGCCGGTGCACATATAGTTTTCGCCCGGACCGTGTGTGTTTGTCTTGCCGGTGAGCGAGTGGATGAAGCACAACTCGTCCGCCATCTGCCCGATCTGCGGCAAGAGGTCGGAGATATACTTGCCGCTTTGGCCGTGCGGCCGGAACGTCCATGGGCTGCGGTTCAGGCTGCCCTGTTTGCCCTGGAAGGTGACAAGGTCGTCAGCTCCCGGCAGGGGCTGGCCGTGCCGCCGGATGAGTTCCGGCTTGTAGTCAAAGGTGTCAATCTGGCTGCACGCCCCGGAACAGAAGATCACCAACACCTGTTGTGCCTTGGGCCGGTGTTGCGCGTGCCGGGCGGCGTACGGGCGTGCCGGCGCGATGTCCGGCCGGAATGTCGGCTTGGCCGCCCGGGCGCCGAGCAGTTGGCCAAGCGCGATCCCGCCCAGCCCCATGCCGGAGTTCACCAAAAACTGCCGCCGGTTCAGCGGTTGTTGTATTTGACTTGATACCTCGTGTCTCAACACTCCTCGGCTATCTAACATGATTAACGCCTTTTCGCAACTGATGCCTTGCTCGACATGTAAACCATGTCCTTGTTGTGGGCTGAGGGAACAACCAATGGGATGGATTTGTTCATTACGGGTGGTGTTGTCCGTTCATCGAGCCACTTGTGAGGTTCCGCGTGACCGTCAGCAAAGGAAATCGTGCCTGCCCCGTTGTGGTTGCTGGCGGGATAATCGATGATATAAATGCGCGTGGGTGCAACACCATCATTCATCGCCACAGCCAGGTCACCGAAATTGATGCTGTCGGGGTGTTCATTAATGAAGTTATAGGCGTTGGAGTGTCCCATGACGTTGATGTCGGATAATTTTCGGAAGACATGGTACGGCCGCTTGGTGATGAAACTCAGCCAGTCGTCCCGGGAATTCATCGCCTGACTAAGCGACACACTTCGGACTCTGGGCATCATTTTTCCACGAGTTTTCACCGTGCTTTTGTCTGATGGGCAACGGTAGATACCAGGCGACTGGGTGTAAGGCGCCAGCTTGGCGTACTTCGAGTCCATCAAGCCCTTTAGGTTCGTGTTGTGTGGGTTGCCGGGGTTGTAGTCGATGATGCCGCGCACCCACCCGCTGCCGTTTGATGTCAGGTCGTTCCACACCAGGTTGTCATCAAAATCCCCGGCATAAAGAAGCCAGGCCAGGTCAAGTTGCTTGAGGTTGGACAGGCAGACCGCGTGCTGCCCCTTACTTTTTGCCCTGGCCAAAGCCGGCAAAAGCAATCCCGCAAGAATCGCAATGATCGCGATGACCACGAGCAGTTCAATAAGGGTAAATGCTCGGGTTGTTTCCTGCCTGCACGTTACATTCACCTTCATCCCAATGGGTCTCATTCAGATCTCGTGCGATAAAACATGGCACCAGTCCCGGTTGCTTCTGACGGTACGGTGTACGGATTGGATTGATCCGTTACCTCGGCCCATTTTGCTCCGAGGCCAAGGCTGTCACTGGACTCCAGAATGGCATCGCCCGTCCACGAGATGAGCAGTTTGCCGTTTTCGACGGCAATGCCCAATCGGCTTTCCAAGCTCGGAGGCGCCTCCGGATTGATCTCGATTTCATCAATGGCCGTTTGGTTGGAGTTAACGCGGATGCGAATGCCGGTGGCCGATATTGGCTGGTTGTTGAGTGACACATCAAACCGATGCCTCAGCCAGGGAGAAAATGTATCGCTGGCGGTTTTGAAATCCACACTGCCGATGGCAATCCATCCGTCAGCCGGATCATCCGCCTCGGGGGTGTCGGCGTCGGGTTCCTCCACAGTCGTGTAGTCCAGATGGTAGACGTCAAATGAGCGATCCTTCAACTGACCGCCGCAGCAATCGTCGGTGTTGTTTCCGTTGTCCCGGCCCCAGGCGATTGAGCTGACAGGAACAATCTTGCCGAAGTTCAGCCCGACAAAGGGCTCCTCATCGGCCGGGGCTGTGAACTTGGCGATCCAGCTTTTGCTGTTGCCGTAAAAGCCATCGTTGACATTATCGATGTAGTGAACTCCAAAATCGAGTTCCGAACTGCCTAAGGCAACGGTGCCGTTTTCTGCGAAGCCGTCGTTGTCGGGAACTTCAGCCAGGGCGGCATCGGAGTAAAAGTCCCCCTCGTTTCCGTCCCAGACAATCTCGAATCCCTCGCCGGTCTCAATGACCAGATCGGCCGGTTTTTCCGGCTCAATCTGCCCGTCCTGTTTTTCGTCAGTTGGATTCACCTCGAGCTCGTCGATCGCGATCATTCCACTGGAGACGATGATGCGGATTCCGGTTGCTTCCACAGGTGCCTCTTCGTCACCGCTACCAACCTTGAACTCGTGTCGCAGATAGGGGATGAATTCTTTGGGGGCATCGGGCAGGTATTCCACGAAAGCAATGGTTTGCCAACCGGACTCGGCGTCATCGGTTTCCTCCGTTATCTCATCAGGATTCTCTGTCAAGGTGTACTGGATGGTGTAGATTCCAATCGAGCGGTCCTTGCAGGTTCCGCCGCAGGCATCCGTCGCAGTGTTTCCGTTGTCCCGGCTCCAGGCAATTGAACTGACAGGAACAACCTTGTCAAAGCTCAGTCCAACGAACTCATCCTGTTCCCCTGGTTCTCCACCCAGACCGAGGGAACTGATCCAGCTTTTGCTGTTTCCATACAGTCCGTCATTAACATGCCTGATCAGGTGAACACCCAAGCCAAGCTCACTGCTGCCAAAGGCCACTGTTCCCTCATTAGCCAAGGCGGCGCTCTTCGGAGCCTTTGCCTCTACAGAAGCGTTAAAAAAGTCTCCTTGGTTTCCATTCCAGGTCACCACGAAATCCTCCTCCTCATAAATATCGACCGCTCCCTCCGGAACCGGTGGAAGGGGATTCACCTCGAGTTCATCGATGGCGATGGAGGCATTTGAAATCTTCAAACGAACCGCAGTGGCAGGAATCGGTGAACCTTGGATGTCACTGACCTGATATTCATGGCGCAGGTATGGAATGAAATCATCAGTTTCCTGCTTGTAGTCAATCGTGGCAATGGTCAGCCAGCCCGTTGTTGTGTCCCCGGTTTCCCCGGTTGCCAGCCCCGGTTCGTCCACCTGCGTCACCTGCAGGGTGTAAACGCCCTGCCATCGATCTTTGATCTGCCCGCCGCAGCAGTCCCCGGTGTCGTCCCCGTTGTCCCGGCCCCAGGCGATAGACTTGATGCCTGTTGATTGACCAAATCTAACCCCTATGAACGGTTCCTGGTCATCTGCCGCTGCAATCCAACTTTTTGCGTTCGAGTAGAAACCATCGTTCACCGCGGAAATAAGGTGGGTGCCAAGTCCAAGTTCGCTGCTTCCAAAGGCCACTGAGTCGTTGGAGGACAATGCCGCGTTATTGTGGGCCGGTGCAGGGCTTTCCTCCACAAACCAATCTCCGTTGGTTTGAGTCCATAAAACCAGAAATCCCTCGGTGGCCTGGATGTCAATGAAGTCGCTTTGGGATTCGGCGGGTGGGCCGTTTATCTCCATCTCATCAATACAGATTCCGGCATTGGACACCTTGACCCTCAATCCGGTAGCGGCAATTGGGTCGTTCCCCTGACGGATCTCAAACTGGTGGTGAAGATAGGATGAGAAAGTTGCGTTCTCAGTACCCGCCTTGTACTCGACTGATCCAAACGTGACCCAGCCGTCACTGGGGTCATCCGCTTCCTCTGTTTCCTCGTGGGGTTCAGCGACTAGCGTGTACTGCAGGGTGTAAATGCCCACGGCCCTGTCCTTCAACTGGCCACCGCAGCAGTCGCCCAGGTCGTCCCCATTGTCCCGGGACCAGGCGACCCGGCTGATTTGAGTCTCCTCATCCCACACCAAAGCCAGCCACGGATCAGCATCATCCGGTTTGGCAATCCAACTGGAGCTATTTCCGTAGTAGCCATCGATTACGTTGATGGCATCATGCACGCCGTCAGGGAGATAATTGCTGCTCGCAAAAGCGAACGCATCAAAGGCGTCGTTCTCAGGGCTTTCCGCACCGGTTTCCGGATCGAAATGATTCCCGTTGTTCCCATTCCATTCAATGGCATATCCGGCCTCAGCTTGAATGATTACTCGGGAATTTTGTGCTGTAAGCAAGCCGGGAAATAATAAAGAAGCCAAGGAAACAATTGTCAGTCTAATTTTCATAGCGGTGGGCTCTCAAGCAAACGGACTGCCACGTTGACATTAAGTCAAGTGGTTTTGCCCGAAAAAATAAAAGCGATATTTCTGCCAATTGTCACAGCGGCGCTCCTGACCGGTTGCCAATCCTTGAACCTGCACCGGAATGCCGGAGGCAGCGGGAGCGGTTGGGGAAGCCCGGTTCGCATGATTAATCCGCCTTTTACGCATCGGTAGGCGGTTTTCCTTTGCCAATCTCGTTTGCGCTTTGGGGCGGTTTCTGACATCGTTGCGCCGGTTCCTCGGATCATAAAATGCATTTCACTCCAAAACTCTCTTTCGCCAACCGGGTGGCTTCTCGGCTCGGCCTGCTTGGCCTGTGCCTCGCCGCTGCGGCTGCGGCTGCGTCGGCGCAGGAGACGCTGCCGCTCCTGCCCAAGTGGACCCGCTTCCAGGGCGAGCTGGTTAGCCTCAAATCGTACGACAACCCGATACAGGATGTGCAGCTCAAGGCCGTCTTCACTTCACCCGCCGGTGAGGAACACGAGGTCGACGGTTTCTGGGACGGGGGCAACGACTGGAAGGTGCGCTTCCTGCCGGATCTCGCGGGCAAATGGACCTACCTAATCACCTGTTCCGACGAGGAAAACCGCGGCCTGCACAATCTCTCCGGCGCGTTCCGCTGCACCGCGCCACTGGGCCGCAGCGCCCTGCACCGGCACGGCCCGGTCCGCGTGTCGCGCGATCGCACCCACTTTGTTCACGAGGATGGCACGCCGTTTTTCTGGATGGCCGACACCGCGTGGAACGGCCCGCTCAAGTCGAACGAGTACGACTGGAAACATTATTTGGGCGAGCGCAAGCGGCAGGGTTTCACCGCCGTGCAGTGGGTCTCCACGAGCTGGCGCGGCGCACCGGATGGCGACGCCGACGGCAACAAGGCGTTCGACGGCAGGGAAAAAATTAGAATCAATCCGGGATTTTTCCAGCGACTCGATCGCCGTGCTGAGGCGATCAACGAAGCCGGCTTGCTCAGCGTGCCGGTGTTGCTGTGGGCCATTCGTGGGAATGAAAACCCGGTGAACATCCTACCCGATGCCCAAGCGATCCTGCTGGCCCGCTACATGGTCGCCCGCTGGGGCGCCACCTTCGGAGCATGGTTTCTCGGCGGCGACGGCGACTACTCCGGCACACGCGCCGCCCGCTGGCGTACGCTTGGTCAAGCGGTGTTCGGCGGCGGCCGGCACTTCCCGGTCTTCATGCACCCGAAAGGCAAGAGCTGGGTCTTCGGGGAGTTTCGCGATGAAAAATGGATGACCGCGCTAGGCTACCAAAGCGGCCACGACATCAACGACCCCACTAACAACTGGATCCACCACGGCCCGGCTTCGCGCGACTGGGCCAAGCTCCCGCACCGGCCGGTCATCAACATCGAACCGGCCTACGAAGGCATCAACAGCTACAGCAAAAAGCAGCCGATCACCGCGCACGAAGTCCGACGCGCAATGTACTGGAGCCTGCTCAACGCGCCGACCGCCGGCGTGAGCTACGGCGCCTCCGGCGTGTGGGGCTGGGACGACGGCGACGCGTCCACTCCCGGCCATCCCGGCTCCGGCACACCGCCCGCCTGGCGCGATGCGCTGCACTTTGAGGCCGGTGAACAGGTCACGAACCTCTCGGCCCTGTTTCAGTCGATCGCCTTTCAAACCCTCCGCCCCGACAGCGGGGTGTTGGCCGAACAGCCCGGCGACGAGGCCTTCTCCGAGTACACCGCCGCCGCCAGTTCCGGCGACGGCCGTTTGGTCGTCGTTTACACGCCGGTCGAAAAGCGGCTTAAAATCAACGTGGCCAAGCTGCCCGCGCCGTTGATCGCCGCGTGGGTGAATCCGCGCACCGGCGAGCGATCCAGCGTGCTGGCCGTGCTTCGTGGCGCGGCACTCGAGTGTCCGACCCCCGGCCCCGGCGACTGGCTACTGCTGCTCCGCTCCAAGCAGGCCAAACCGGAAACCGCCGGCAATTGATCCGTGCAAACGCTCGCGGAAAAAGTGGGCGACATCATCCGGGCGCAAAACCTCTTCCCGGCTACCGGCGGCATCATCGTGGCCGTCTCCGGCGGCATTGATTCGATGGCCCTGCTGCACCTCCTCGCCATCCCCGCGCTTGGCCTGCGAGAGCACTTGATCGTCGCCCACTTCGATCACCAACTCCGCGGTGCGGAGACCGATGCCGACGTGGCGTTTGTCGCGCAGTCGGCCAAGCGGCTTGGCCTCCCGTTCGAGACCGGCAGCGGCGACACCCGTCAACTCGCCGCCGAAACTGGCGCCGGCATCGAGGCGGCTGCGAGGCAACTGCGCCACGTTTTTTTCGTCCGCTTGGCCAAGCGCCTAGGAGCTGTAGTCGCCCTGGCTCATCATGCCGATGACCAGATTGAAACTTTTTTTCTGAGGCTGCTGCGCGGCGCGGGCAACCGCGGCTTGGGCGGTATGCGGCCGATTGCGCCGTCGCCGTTCGATCCCGGCGTGACACTTGTCCGTCCGCTGCTCTCCGTTCGTCGCGACGAGATTGTTGATTTTGCAACGCGGGAGGGGATCGAGTTTCGCGAGGACGCAACCAACACCGACACGCGCTTCCTCAGAAACCGCATCCGCCATGAACTGCTTCCGCAACTTGTCGAGCAGTCCAGCGCATCGACGAGTCGCCATATTCTCAAAGCGATGCAACTTGTAGGCGATGCGGCTGACTGCATCGACGACCTCGCCGCCGAGTGGTCGGGCGAACCGCCGTACGAGCAACTGGCCATCGCCGTGCAGCGGCAGGTTGTGCAGCGACAATTATTCGGGCTCGGTGTCGATCCGTCATTCGATTTGGTCGAGTCGTTGCGGCTCGAGGTCGGTCGCGTCATTGAGGTCGCCTACGGCAGGAGGCTCCAGCGAAACGCCGATGGCCAGGTGCAGGAGGCCGTGCCCGCCGCCGAGCCGGAATTCTCGCTGGCTCGGCGCGAAGTCAGCATCGCCGGCCAAGCCGGTGAAGCCGAGTTTGGCGGCCTGAAAATTCGCTGGGAACGCCTCGCTGGCGGCTTGCCTGAGCGGCGTGAGTTTAGTCAAGCGGAGAGGCGCGAAGTCTTTGATGCCGAGGTGCTTGGCCAAGTTATCACTCTGCGCCACTGGCGACCCGGCGACCGTTTTCAGTCCATCGGCCAAGCCGGCACTGCCAAGCTGCAGGATCTGTTCGTTAACCAAAAAATACCCAGGGCCAAGCGCCGCCAACTTGTCGTGGCGGAGGCCGCTGATGGCCGGCTGTTCTGGGTGCAGCACCTCCGCATTGCGGAGCTGTTCAAGGTCACCGAGTCGACGACCGGCCTGCTGTTGTTCAGTTGGTGAGGATGGCGGCGTCCCAGTCTTTCCAGACCGGTTCATAGCCGAGGTGGGTGAGGGTCGCGGCGACGGTACTGGGCTCGCGCTCATCGGCGATGTCGAACTGCCCGGTGGCGGCCCATTCGCTTGCGTTGCCAGCGAGCTCCACGATTTGGCCGCGGTCGGTGTAGTGCAGATTGTCCTGCCCGGCTCCGGTGTAGCCGCCTGGCTCGGTATGGCTTCCGGCGCTCATCATCGTGACACCCAGCGGGATTAGCCGGTCGCGCAGGTTGGCCGATTCGCGCGTGGACAGCACGATGCCGACGTCCGGCAATAACAGTCGTAGTGCACAGATGGCCTGGACTAGGGCGCGATCGCTGAAGCCGGTCAGCGGCTCAAATTCGCCAGCGCAGGGACGGAGGCGAGGCAGTGAAAGGGTGAGTTGCGATTTCCAGCAGTGCCGCAGCAGGTACTGTGCATGGGCGGCGAGGCAGAGGGTTTCGCGTCGCCAGTCGCTCAGCCCGAACAACGTTCCGATACCCAGTCGCCGGAAACCGGCCGCGTGTGCGCGCTCGGGCGTCTCGAGTCGCCAGTTGAAGTTTCGCTTGGGGCCGGAGGTATGCATGTTCGCATAGACGTCTCGATCGTAGGTTTCCTGGTATGCGACGAGTCCCTCCGCGCCTGCTTGGGCGAGTGGGCGGTATTCGTCGGTCTCCATTGGGCCGACCTCGAGCGAGATCGACGGCACAGCGTCGCGCAGTGCCGCGATGCAGTCGGCGAGGTAGCCGTTGGAGACGAACCTTGGATGTTCGCCGGCGACGAGCAGGATGTTGCGGAAGCCCTGCCCGGCGAGCGCCTCGGCCTCGCGTACGACTTCGTCGACTGAGAGCGTCACGCGCAGAATCGGGTTGTCCCGTGAAAAACCGCAGTATTGGCAGTTGTTCACGCATTCGTTGGAGAGGTAGAGTGGCGCGAAGAGCCGTATGACCTTACCGAACCGCTGCTGGGTGAGTTGGTGAGCACGCATGGCCAACGGCTCGAGTTGGCCGGCGGCGGTGGGGGAGAGAAGGGAGGCGAGGTCGGCCAGGCCCGGGTCGCGCCTGTCCAGGGCGGCCGACACCTCTGCTGCGGAGGCGTCGCGGGAGCGGCTCCACAGTGCGTCGGTGGGCAAACGGTCAAACTGGCCAACAAAACTCACGGAGCCAAGTTAGCGGAGGGTTTGCGCTTGGCCAAGCGTGGTTGTCATTTTGCCGTGCAGTGAATATGGTTCGGCACGAGTTACGTCGTAGGGGAGCGATAGATGTTTGGACCGAGAAAAAAAAAGCCGAAGGATGGGGATGAGGAGCATCGTTATTATTTACTCCCCGGTATGGGGCGTTCGAACCGGCGGTATCGTAATAGGATTCAAATGTGGAGTATCATCGCCGGTATCGTTGGTTCCGCATTGATCGGTACCGCTCTTTGGCTGCTGAATCGTTAAGTTCGCTCAATTCTTCAAGTCAGCCAGTTCTTTTCGTAGCAGATCAGCCATGGGCGCGACAGTTTCTTGGCTGAAATCGAGCCGAATGTTGCACCGCTCGAACAGTTTCGGCAACGGCCTCGAGCCGCCCAGCGCGAGTGCTGCCTTGTAGTCGGCGAGCGTCTGGGAGCGGTCCTGTTTGCTGTTGGCCCACACTTGCAGCGCGCCCAGTTGGGCGATGCCGTACTCGACGTAGTAGAACGGGTGCAGGAAAATGTGCAGTTGCTTGTGCCACAGCTTGGCCCGGGCGCGTTCGTGGCCGCTCCAGTCGATGCCGCCGCCGAAGCGGGCTACCAGGCCGTTCCAAGCCGCGTCGCGCTCGGCGACTGAGTGGCCGGGGTTCATGTAGAGCCAGTGCTGGAAGGCATCGACCGTGGCGATCCACGGGAACACGAACACGATGCCCTCGAGGTGGGTGATGCGGGCGCGACGCACTTCTTCCGTGTCGTAAAATTCGCCGAGGTACTCGCCGCCGAGCAACTCCATCGCCATCGAGGCGACTTCGCAAAACTCGATCGGTGCGTGGCGGTACGAGTGCAGTGGTTCCTTCTGGCTGGCCATGGTGTGAAAGGCATGGCCCGCTTCGTGCAGCAGTGTCTCGACGTCGCGCTGCACGCCGACTGCGTTCATGAAGATGAATGGCATCCGCGCCTCGGCCAGTGAGTCCTGATATCCACCCGGCGCCTTGCCCTTGCGGTTTGCCAGGTCGAGCAGATCGAGGTTCTGCATGGCCTGAAACCAACTGGCAAGTTCGCCGTCAAGCTGATCGAAGATTGCCTGCGTGCAGCGGATCAACTGCGGGACATCCTCGAACGGCTTGAGCGGTGGATGGCCCTGCGGATCGGTCGCCGTGTCCCATGGTTTCACCGATTCAATGCCAAGTGCGGTCTGACGTTCGCCGTGCAGTTCCTTGAGCAGCGGCACCATCTCCTGCTCGATGGCGTCGTGAAAGGCGAGGCAGTCGTCCGGGGAATAGTCAAACCGGCCGCGGCGGCGATGTGCGAAGTCGCGGTAGTTCAGAAAACCGGCGTTGGCGCTCATTTGGTTGCGCCGCTTGGCTAGGCCGTCGAGTTGGGTGTCGATGGATTCGGCCTCCTCGAGTCGGCGGTTGGCGGTGAGTTCCCACGCCTTCTGCCGCCGGGCGCGGTCGGCCTCCTCGAGGTAACGGCCCATCTGTACGAGGGTGCGTTCCTCGCCGTCGAACTGTACGGCCAAGCTGCCGATAAGTTTTTGGTACTGCTGGCCAAGCTTGGCTGTCTCGGTCTCGAGCGGGACGTTCTCGGGGCGGAACAGTTCGACCTCGAGTGCGGCGTCGCGGATGAACACCTCGTAGCGCTTGGCCGGGAGGCCATCGCTGTGCGGATGCCCGGAGAGTGCCTTGGCCAAGCGGAAGCTGTGCTTTTTCTCTTCCGGCTCGATCTTTTCAACAAAATCGAGGTAGGTCTGCTCGGCGGTTTTGTCCTCCGTCTGGCAGGTCATCGCGATGTAGCGCTTGGATCCTTCCTCGGCGATGGAGGCGGAGAGTTCCTCCCAGTTGAGGATGGTCTGCTCAAGTTGGGCGGCATCGGTGGCGGCGCTGAATTGTTGTTCGAGTTGGTCGAAGAGCGGCGCGAGCGCGTCCCAGTTGCCGGTGTTCAGGTCGGCCGGCACAAACTGGCGCGGTGTGTGAAGGGTGATTTTTTCAAACATGAAATTTTCTCAGGCCAAGCCTTTGAGGACGAACAGCAGCGTGCCCTGCCGGTCCGTGGCCACGCTGCAAAGGTGGACATCGTACCTTGGGCGGAGTTCCTCGGTGAGGTGTTTTCGGATGGAAATTCCGTGGTACTCGACGAAAATATTGTGAATGGGCACGTCCGGGACGCCGGTGAGCACTTCGTGGAGGATCGCCGACTCGGCGGACTCGGCGTCCACCTTGAGCAGGTCCACCGAGCGGAGTTTCAGCCGCTTGAGTTCGGCGCTGAGTTTTTTGGTAATGATGTCTTCGCCGCCGAGGTCGTCCGGCCAACTACCGCTGGGCTGCAGGGTGGATGCCCCGGAGTGTTGCCCGGGGGCGTAGTGCAGCCGAAAGGTGCCCTCCTTGTCCCAGATGCCGCATGGGTTGGTCTCGATGCCGTCGATCGGGCCGACGTTGGCCAGCAGTAACTCGTGCGTGGCGGCGCTTGGCTCATAGCAGATGATTCGCGCGCCGGGGTGGTGAGACTTGAAATAGAGCGCCGCCGCGCCGCAGTTGCTGCCGATGTCGATGATTATCGGCGAGTCGCCGATGAGGCGTGTCTTGGCCAGGGGATAGTCCCTGCCTTTGAGCACGGACAGGATCATTTGGTCCTCGGCCTGGGGGTAGGTGAACGTGTGCTCGCGATCGGCGAGTTGGATTTGAAGCGTGTCGAGTGTCATTGGCCAAGTGGGGAGCGGCTGCTCATCCGCTGTCGGGGAGTAAATGAAACAGCACCCCGCACGGTCGAGACAATTCAACCGGCTCCGTTACCGGGGCGTTTTTTTCTCGAAACACCGCAGGGTCGGCGCTAGACTCCCGCCTCTCGCGCAAGGTGGAAAACCAAGAGGAAAACCAGGTCGAATCGTCCGAATCCACCGCCAGTGAATCTGCTGGCCAGGTGAAGATTCCGGAAACTTCCCGGCCTCAAGAGTCAATAGTTCGGACTGACCCTGATTCCAACTTTAACTACCCGATTTTCGGTGAGGTATCCGCCGCGGTAGAAACCCAAGGGGATGAGCTTGTTGAGCCAGTTCAGGAACGCCGCGGCTTCATCAAGTTTCTCTGCGCGTTCATTGGCACGCTCATCAGCGTGGTGCCGTTTGGCGCCGGGGTGTGGTCGTATCTCGATCCCTTGGCCAAGCGCAACAAGGGCGGAGGCGGCGCAGATGGCTTCATCAAGGTCACCACGCTGGACGCGATCTCCGCCGACGGCTCGCCGGTCAAGTTCTCCGTCATCGCCGACAAGGTGGATGCGTGGAATCGGTTCTCGAACGTCAGCATCGGCGCGGTGTATCTGCAACTCGTCGATGGCGTGCCGCGTGCGCTACACACGAGCTGCCCGCATCTGGGATGTTTTGTCGATTACCGGCCGGGAAAAAAGGATTTTTACTGCCCGTGCCACAACAGCAGGTTTCGGCTGGACGGCGGCATCGTCGATGGTGTGAGTCCGCGCGCGATGGACGCGTTGCAAATTGAAGTCCGCAACAAGACGGAGGTGTGGGTGAAGTACCAGAATTTTCAGTCCGGCCACGGCCGCCCGATTCCGGTGTCATGAAGTCGCTGTTTGGTTGGGTTGAGAACCGCACCGGGATTGGCCGGCTTGTTGGGGCGCTCCTGTACGAGAACATCCCAGGCGGCTCGAGGTGGCGATACGTCTGGGGCAGCACAGTGGCGTTCGCACTGTTTGTGCAGGTGGTCACCGGACTGTTTTTGTGGATGGGCTACAGCGCCAGCGCCAGCGATGCGTGGGAGTCGGTCAACTACATCCAAAACGAGATAAGCGGCGGCTGGTTGTTGCGGGGCATCCACCACTGGACAGCGAACCTGATGCCAGTGCTGTTGCTGTTGCACTTGATGCAGATCGTGATCGATGGTGCGTACAAGGCGCCGCGCGAGGTCAACTATTGGCTGTGCGTCCTGCTGTTGCTGCTTGTTGTGGCCCAGGCGTTGAGCGGCTATCTGCTGCCGTGGGATCAAAAGGCCTTTTGGGGCTCCACGAAAGTCGCCACGAATTTCCTGACACTGATCCCGTTCATCGGGCCGGGGCTGCAAAAGCTGGCCATCGGCGGGGTGGAGTACGGTCACCTTACGTTGACCCGGTTTTTTGCCCTCCACGCCGGGGTGTTGCCGGTTCTCGTGGTGTTGACCGTGGCAGCGCGTGCCTGGCTTAACCGCTGTCATGGCATCAGGCCAGCCGAGAGCGCGCTCGGCCCGGACACCTGCCGTTGGCCGGACCAGTTGTTCAAGGACATCGTGGCCTGTCTGGCGCTCATGGCGACCGTGCTGGCGTTTGTCTGGATTTACGGCGCGAAACAGGGTGCGCCGGCGGATTCGTTCGAGCCATTTTCCGCCGCGCGGCCGGACTGGTTTTTCCTGTTCCTGTTCCAGTTCCTCAAGCTGCCCTTCTTTGCCGGAGAGAACGAGGTATGGGGCGCCATTTACATCCCGGCCCTGTTCCTTGGCATGCTGTTCCTGATGCCCTTCATCGGCCGCTGGAACGTCGGGCACATGTTCAACGTGTTTGTGCTGTTTGTGTTCCTCGGCGGGGCCGGTGCGCTCACGTACCTGGCCAAGCAGGAGGATTTCGCCGGACCAAACAGCGCCGATTACCTCAAGGCGGTCCTCAGGCATGAACAGGATGCAATCCGGGTGAAGGCCTTGGCCAAGGCCAAGGGCATCGAGACCACCGCGCTGTTGCTGCTCAAGGACGATCCGAAAACGCAGGGCGCGCGGCTGTTCGCGCAGCACTGCGCGAGTTGCCACCGCTACGACGGCCACGACGGTTTGGCCGTCGAACTGGCCAAGGCCGAGACGATTGACGAACTGAGAAATCGTACGGGGCTGACGAGTCGCTTTTTCTCCGCCGCCGCCGTGCATCCGGACTGGCTAGCCCGCAAATCCGATACGCAAAACGAATGGCAAACCGTGCAGTCGCTGTTGCAGGCCAAGGCCGAAGGCCCGTTTAACGTGATCGCCGCTACCAAGCCGGAGGAAGCACCCGAGGCGCCAGATCTCAAAGGCTTCGCCTCGCGCCAGTGGCTTCGGGATTTGCTCAATCCGGATCGATACATCAGCGCCCGCTATTTTGGCGGCACCTCCCACAAGAGTGGAGACATGTACAGGAAATTCCTCAACCGAAAAGTCAGTAAGTACGACGACGAGGAAAAGAAGATGCTTGAGGCAGTTGTCAAGGCGCTCTCAGCTCAGGCCAAGTTGCCCAGCCAGGTCGTGGTCGACCAAACAGACGCCGCACTGATCAGGAAGGGCATT
>MPLZ02087092.1_pt1 | contig 20116 bp, 13 predicted proteins | sample 1617311 | NCBI WGS metagenome assembly MPLZ02 (sample SAMN05944806, study PRJNA350692) | marine metagenome | biome: marine; feature: ODZ; material: water; isolation source: 160 m water sample filtered on 0.2 um supor filter | place: Pacific Ocean | collected 2012-04-08 | depth 160m m | reverse complement strand
CCGGAGATCGCGTCGACGCTGGTCCTCGCGCCGAGGATCTACCTCGTGCTGTTTCTGATTGGCCTGGTCGTCATGTACTACTTTTCGATCACGCTCATAGCCGGTTTTGCGGCCGTCGTGCTGTTTGGATCGAGCGCGTTGTACTCGGCAGTAACCGGGGTCCCGTATTTCATCGATTCGGAGATTCCGGCCGCGGTGTTTCTTGGTCTGCATCTGCTCGTCACCGACCCGTCGACGTCGCCCAGGACACCGCTCGGCAAGACCGTCTTCGGCGTCCTCTACGGACTGAGCGTCTTCGGTCTCTACGCGCTGCTCGGGGCGATTGGTGCGCCGACCTTCTACGACAAGCTCCTGTGCATGCCGCTCCTGAACCTGAGCGTTCGCTGGATCGATGTTTTCGTTCGTTCCGTCCGGGACCGCCCCATGGTGAGTCGGTGGCGCCTGGACTGGGCTCCCTCTCGCGCCAACCTGGCCCACATGGCGGTCTGGGTCCTGTTCTTCGGCGCGATGGCGGCGCTGGGACGAACCGACGGCAAGCACACCGGCGACAGTCTGCCGTTCTGGGAACAGGCATGCGCGGAGGGCCGCCGGAACGGGTGCGAGCGCCTGCTCTCTATCGAGGCGTCATATTGCGGCGACAATTCGGGATGGGCGTGCAACGAGCTGGGCTGGCACTTTACGGAGGGCACACTCGACACGCCAGACCCGGAGCTCGCGCTGGCCTATTTTTCACGCGCGTGCGAGCTGCGGTTCCAGGCGGCCTGTCTCAATCTGCTGGATCCGGGCGGCGTCACCCGAGCGGATCCGAAGCTCCTGGATCTCCGCCTTCTCCTGCGCGAACGGAAGCAGAACTTGATGGAGATGCCGGAACGGGATCTGTATGCCCGCGCCTGCGACCACGGGTGGGCGTTTGCGTGCGACATCGTGCCGCCCACCCCTGTCTCCTGACCGCGGGCCCAAAGACCCGTCCAATCAGGTCAACGTCAGGTGCGTCATCGCTGCCATGGCATGACGTCGCAATCGTCGCTGGAAGCTGCTGCGCGACGGTCGTGTCTGGAACCGCCAGAGGTGGGAAACACACCGACAGTCCGAAGACCCGAATCCGACCAACGGAATCGACGCACCGCGGGCCTGCGCGAAGAGGGCGGCCCACGCATGCTCGCGGCGAACCGGGTCGTCTGTGTACCAGACCTCCTCGAGGACCGCGTGCGCCCGGAGGTAATCGACGTGCCAATGGGGTCGCGGCGTCACTTTCACGTGGTGAGCGAGCCGAGCAGCAATGCCTCCGGGTCCGAACGCGCTGCCGACATAGACGTAGTACCCCGACTGAAGCTGGACACACCCGAGGCGCCCGATCTGGACCACGGCATGCATCGAACAAGACAGTATCAGGGCATAGGTGCCATGTTGCATTCCCATCCACGCCAACTTTACCCAACCATGAGCCCTGTGATGCAACCGACCCGAACGTCACGCTCGAGACCGGGACCATGGAGCCCGTCGAGATCTCGTCAGCGCCATATGACACCGCTCATGCGGGGCGTGTTCCAGCGGTGCTACAGTCGGATCGCGCTTAGCTCGGTGCCCGTGTGTCCCGCCGGTACATCCCCGTGGCCCGTGGGTACGGGCCCGAGCGGCGTATTTCCTGGGCAGGTGTCTCGAGGCCGGTCGAACCGGCGCAACAGGAAGATCGACAATGGCCCCATCCGTCACTTCCGCAGGCCGGCGACAGTTCTTGAAGCTGCTGGCCGGAAGTCCGCTGCTCGCCGGTGCGGCCCTGCATCCTGGGCTGAAGGCGCTCGGCCTCCAGGAAGACGGCATCCCAACGCTCGACGACATGTTCCAGGTCATGGACTTCAAGCCCCTCGCCGAGCGGATGCTGCTGCCGGAGCATTGGGCCTACCTCGCCACCGGCGTCGACGACGATGCGACATTGAATGCGAACAGGGAGGGCTTCGCCAAATTTCAGCTTCGCCCGCGACGGCTCGTCGACTTCAGCGACCTGGACATGTCGACCGAACTGTTCGGTGTGCGGTGGAACACTCCGATCGGTCTCAGCCCGGTCGCGAGTCTCAAAGGGTTTCACACCGAAGGCGAGCCTGGAGTGGCCAGAGCCGCGCGGGTCAGAGGCACCTTGCAGATGCTCTCGAACCAGACCTCGGTGGCCGTCGAAGAGGTGAACGAGGCGCGGGGAGAGCCGGTCTGGTATCAGCTCTACACGCGGCCGGACTGGGAGGGTACCCACGCGCTGGTCAAACGAGTGGAGGCGGCCGGGTGTCCGGTGCTGGTCTTCACCGTCGACCTGCTGGGCGGCAGGAACACGGTCACGAGCGCCCGAGCCCAGGGCACCGAGGGCACCCGGGCGGCGTTCTGCGCGAACTGCCATGAGGATCTCCGGAAACCGATGTCCCTGGGCCTACCGCCGCCGGTGTTTGGTGGACGCGGAGGGCGGCGCGGGCCGCACACCTGGGACTATGTCAAGCGGCTCAAGGATGCCACGAGCATGAAGCTGGTCGTCAAGGGTCTCGTGACGCGTGAGGATGGGGATCTGGCGGTCAGGTATGGCGCCGACGCCGTCATGGTGTCGAACCACGGCGGCCGTGCCGCGGAAACCCTCCGGTCCACGATCGAGTCTCTGCCGGAGGTGGCAGACGGCGTTGCCGGGCGGATTCCGATCATTCTCGACAGTGGTGTCCGCCGCGGCACCGACGTCTTCAAGGCGTTGGCCCTGGGCGCGGACATGGTCACCGTCGGGCGCCCGTATGTCTGGGGGCTGTCCGGGTTCGGCGAGGAGGGCGTCGGCGCGGTCATCGACATTCTCCAGCGCGAGTTGCAGCTGATCATGCGGCAGACGGGCGCATACACGATCGACAGGATCAGAAGAGGTCGGCACGTGGTGGACCGACGAACCGGACAGATACTCTGACCGGCCGCCGGTGCGACAGCCGGCTGTGTCGGACGGATTGGTGAACCGGTCTGGTGCGCCAACGGATCAGGCGTAAGAGTCAACCGGCACCACCAGGTCGAAGGAGGTTTCGATGTCAGCGCGAGCGGGAATGATTTCCTTGTTTGCAACGGTACTGTGTGTCGGTTTCTTTCTGGAGGCCCGGCCGGTCGCCCAGGATTCGGCGCTCAAGTTCACCATTTCCGGAACGTCGACGGTTCGCCGGTGGTCGTGTCCGGCGACGGGCACGATTGAGGTCACTCCTGGCGGCGCAGGCGAAGCAGCGCCCGGTTTCCCCGATGGCGTGCAGACGGTGACCATCACGGTGCCGGTCAACGCGATCGCGTGCGACGAAGAAGACATGGTCGAGCATCTTCGCGAGGCCCTCAAAGAGCCCGAGCATCCGGAGATCACCTATCAGCTCGAGCGCTACACGATGACGGGCAACAACGCGGCCACGACGACCGGTGAGATGACCATTGCCGGTGTGACGAAGCCGATCGAGTTCGATGTCAGGCTGGTGTCCTCTCCAGACGGCATGCGCAGTGAGGGCGAGACGCAGATCGACATGACCGACTTCTCGGTCACCCCGCCGGACCTGTGGCTGGGCATGCTGAAGGTCGGGAAGGTCGTGCGGGTCCAGTTCGACGCGCCGTTAGGGCCGTCAGAGTGACAGGCTAGCAGCCCGTGGTGAAAGTCCCGCGTCGTACCAAGAGCGGCGATACGCCCGGCTCACAAGGCGCGACGAGGGAGAATACCGGTAGTATTTGACCGAGAAGCAACGCCCTGAGCCGGGATGTAGCGCCGGTCGACTGCAGCGGCGACTTTCACCACGGGCTGCTAGGCCGCCGGTCGGCCGAGATTCGCCGACTGAGCGAGCAGTAGGAAAGCCTTGGCTTCCGCCTCCTGTCCACTCGCCTGCGCGCAGCGGGCGAGCTGGGTGTAGACGCGAGACTTCCACCCCGTCGTGTTTCCACCGTCTGCCTCCACGTGGTCGAGGAAGGCGATCGTGCCCTCGAGCACGCGCCGGGCGGCATCCCAGTGCTCTGCTCTCGTGTGTTGCTGCGCTATGCCCATCCGCGCCTGACATCGTCGCTGCAGGGTGTCGGCCGGCATGGTCGCATACTTGCCGCGTGGTGACGCCACGATCTGGTGGTTCCGGAACTCGCCAAGCGGCAGCTCGAGTGCACATATCTCGAACCCGGCCCGGGTGAACTGATCCTGCCACCACGCCAGCGGCTTCATCGACACGTGCGTGAGGTCGGCGAAGAAGTGCGCGGGCTCGGCGGCCGTCGTGTTCTGAACGGTCACGAAGACATGATGCCGGCTCACGCGCCAGAGCTCGCGCAGCGCCGGTTCGACGAGCTCGATCGGGATGTGTTCGAGCACCTCGATTGCCACGACGAGATCGAACGTGTCGTCGGGAAACGGCAGCCCGGCGATGCTGGCGGCGGCCAGCGCGCGGCCCGTTAGCTCCGGAGGGCCCGCGGCGACGGAGTAGTGGGACACATCCGTGCCGATGCTTGCCACACCCCTGCGTCGGAGCTCGCCCACGAGCTCGCCCTTGGCGCACCCGACCTCGAGACAGCTACCAGGACGGAACGCCGCATCGATGGCGTCGGCATGGCGGGCTGTCCAGCTCTTGGCCTCGTAGTCGGTGTAGGTGTTCACCCCGGTGTCGGCACCACGCTCGAAGTAGTCCTCGCCGAACGCGGCGCCCGACCGCACGCCGACGATGTGTTCGCGCTGTGTCTCCACGCGATCGGTGAGAGCGCGGAGACGGGTCGCGTCCTGGCAATGGGCCTCCACCTCGAGGCCGCGTCGCACCATTGCCAGCATCAGCTCGCGCCGGCCGGTACGATAGAAACACTCGGCCAGTCCGAGATACGGGCGGGCAGAGCTGGGAAACCGATCCACGGCCTCGCTGAAGAGCACTTCGGCGTGGCGGACGTTCCCGTCTCGCAGAAAGAACTCGGCCTGAGCGTCCGGCGCGGCAAATAGCATCTCGACCAGCGCATGAACCCGTGACGTGAAGCCAGTGGCCTCGAACGCCCGCGCCCGCTCGACGGCGCCGTCAGAAAGCGCGCGGCGGGCGGCGGCATCGACGATCAAGCCCTGTGTCTGGTCGACGAGCTCGCCGAGGCTCCGACAGGTCAGCCCGCTGTGCCCGTGTCGGACGATCTCGGCGGGTCCGCCGATGTCGGCCACGACCGGCACCGCGCCGGCCGCCATCGCCTCCAGCACCGTGATTCCGAAGTGCTCGGCGGACGATGGGATTTCGGTGAGCCCGGCGCGTTCGAGACCGGTGGCGTGCCAGTAGATCGAGGTGCGAGCGTAGAGGTCCCGCAGCGTGTCGAACGGGATGTCTGTGAGAATGTCGATCGGATAGCCGTGTGCCGCTTCTTCGACCCGTCGCAGGTAGTCGGCGTGCGCGGAGTCGAACGACCCGGCCAGCGCCAGACGCCACCCCGTCACACCTCTGTCGCACAAGGTCTTGAAGGCTTCGACCATCAAGAGATGATTCTTGGTATTGCCATCGGCCACTTCGAAGAACCGTCCGACACTGAGGATCAGTGGTTCGGCGGGGTCGTTCGAAAAGCGGCCGTCCGGCACAGCCGGCGGCGCGACGACGACCCGGTCCGAGCCCCACCGGCGGGAAATCGCCTGGGCCGCGTAATCGGAGATGGTGAGGATTGCGTCGTAGTCGTGGACACGGTCATCGAGCAGTTGCGGATAGAACACGACGAGCAGGTTGCGGCGGGCGACGGGTGGCCACGCTCGAAAGTGCGAGAGGTTGATCAGGAGGTCGTAGTCGCGCAGTGCTGCCGGGCTATCGACGGTCCGGAGCGTGAGCCTGGGATGGCCAAGACTGAACCCGAAGCCGGTCTCGAGCCGTGCCGGATCGGGCGCGAGCCGATTCGGCTCACGCACCAGGTCGACCTCGTGTCGGGCCAGGAGCGCCTGAAGCAGCGAGAAGGTGTAGTACTCGCCACCGCCAACGCCCAGCGTGTGGTCCGAGAACAGCGCGACACGTCGAGAATCCATCATCTGACTCGTGAGCCTGTCGGACGAACGACAGGGGTGGCCCACCGGACGGACACCCCACGCGCCCGAAGGCCCCTGAATACGGGGGGTTTCGCTGGTGCGCCGGGAACGGGATCAGCCCGCGTGTCAAATGGAGCAAGCCACGTGCCACGGTCACTGCCTGGTGTCCTTGACTGGCGTTTCATACTGGCACCTGATGAGAGTGCTCCTGACCGGAGGAACGGGATTTATCGGGTCCCGGCTCAAGACGCGGCTCGCGAGCGCGGGGCACGAGGTCCAGGTCGTGAGCCGTGATGCCTCCGGGGATGTCACATGGGCCCCCGATGCCATCCGGGAGGCAGTTCGGGTACACGACGCGGTGATCCATCTTGCTGGGGAGAGCCTGTTTGCACGGCGCTGGAGTGCACACCAGAAGAACCGGCTGCGGGCGAGCCGCATCGACACGACACGGTTGCTCGCCGAAGCGGTCGCCGACACCAAGCCCCGGGTCTTCATTACCGCGTCGGCCATCGGCTACTACGGCACCAGCACTGACAGGCGGTTCGTGGCCGGCGACGGGCCGGGTGACGATTTTCTCGCACGGCTCTGTGTGGATTGGGAGGCGGCGCGACAACCGGCCATCGATGCCGGCGTACGTACCGCCACCGTGCGTATTGGCGTGGTCCAGGGGCCGGGCGGCGGCGCGCTTCAGAAGATGCTGCTTCCGTTCAGGCTTGGTCTGGGAGGGCCCGTGGGGCATGGCCGCCAATGGGTCTCGTGGATCCACCTGGAAGACCTGCTCGCCATGCTGGCGTGGCTGCTCGAGAACGAGCACACGCACGCCGAGTACAACGGCACCGCGCCCAACCCGGTGTCCAACCGCGAGCTCTCGAACACGCTGGGACGTGTGCTTCGTCGGCCGGCGATCGTGCCACTGCCAGGCTTCGTGCTGCGAATCGTGCTGGGTGAGGTGGCGAACCTGGTGAGGGACGGACAGCACGTCACGCCGGGCCGGGCGTTGGCGCAGGGTTTCTCGTTTCGATTCTCCGAGATCGAGCCGGCGCTCCGCGATGTGCTGGACGCCCGCTAAGGGTCCGCGCAAGAATAAGTGCCCGTTCTTGGGTGTCGAGGCGCCCGGCTGGCAAGGCGCGACGAGGGAAGATACCGGCAGTATTTGACCGAGAAGCAACGCCGCCAGACGGGATGCATCGGCGGCAACAAATGGGAAGTTATTCTTGCGCGGGCCCTAAGGCGAACCTGGCGGAACCTAATCGAGCACGTCGAAAAGATAGCTGTATTTCAGAATCACGCTGCGCCCCGCGAAGGACGGCACGAACCCGCCGATGCCTTCCGTCTCGTTGTAGACGAAGAACAGACCGGTGTTGGCGTCCTGGAGCCAGCCGACGCGGAAGTTCACCGACCAGAGATCGGCGCTGTCATTGTGTTGCAGCAGCGTCTGGGCATAGAGCCGCGGCGAGAAGTTGTAGGCGACGCTGACGTTGGTCAGGTTGGTGATGACACTGCCGTTCGGCAGGTCGATGTCGTTCCGGCTGTAGCTGAGCGAGAGATTGAACGTCTCTCCGTAACGAGCCCTGATCGACGGACGCAGCGTGACGATGTCGCCGCCGAAGAACCCGGCCGTCGTGGCTCGAATGCCGGCGCTGAACGGCGCCGACCGGTCCGAGTTGTAGGAGTACGTGATCTCGTTGAAGTCGTAGCGACCCGGCGCAATCGGGATGCCCGACACCGAGAACTCGTCGAAGACTTCCTCGCTACGCACATCTAGCGACACGCCTGCCGTGGAGCTGTCTTCGAATTCGCCCTGGAAGTGCAGGTGCAGAAACGACGTCTCCATGATGTCGTCGAAGTTCCAGAAGCGGGTGAAGCTCATGTGCGGTGTCAGTTCCTGGAACTTGAGGAATCCGTCCGGCCGCGACGTGTTATTGATGCCGAAGTCGAGCTTGCGGAACCCCCGGCGGCGAAGGAAGCCGACCTCCGGATTGAAGTCCTCGCCGTTCTCCTGATAGCCGCCGATGAGACGCCACGCTTCCGAGTCGTATCGGCTGGAGACGCTCAGCGCGTGATCCCGACCGGTGCGACCGGGTGTCTCGGTGCGACCGACGAAGCCCTGGACCAAGCCGTTCTGGCCGATGCCCCAGCGGCCATCCACCGCGTAGGTGCGGTTGTAGTCGTTGGCGGGCGCCAGGCTGCCGGTGCCCTGCCGGTTGACGAACAGACCGCCGACGCTCGACCGGTTCGGCAGATCGCGCCGTAGACGCGCCGCGGTGAAGTTGTTCGCCTGCGCGACGCCGTCCAGCGTGTCGGTCTGCATGTTCAGGAACCCGACCGTCACCGTATCGGTCACCTTGCCGGACAACCGCGCGCCTCCGAGGATTGGAATCGGGGTCCCGACGTCGCTGATTCCGATACGGCGACTGAAGAACAGCTCGGTCTGACCGAGGTTCATGCCGCTGGCCGGGCCCTGGTTATTCACCGAGAAGACGCCGGCGTTCTCGAGGAAGAACGGCCGCTTTTCCGGGAAGAAGAGATTGAACCGGTCGAGGTTGATCTGCTGGTTGTCTACCTCGACCTGCGCGAAGTCGGTGTTGTAGGTGGCATCGAGTGTGAGTCCGGATGTCACGCTGTACTTGAGGTCGGCGCCGAAGTCGCCGAGCGCCAGCGGATCCCGCTCTGGCGCGGCGTCCCGCGTGAGCACCTCGCCGACCATGTATGGCGTCAGTTGCAGATTGCCGGTAAAGCCGATCGGTGCGTTCACGCCGGCGAGCTGACCGGCCATCGAGACGCGGTACAGGTTGTACTGCCGCGGCAGCGGGGCCCAGAACGCCGTCTCGTTCCGGCGGCGAATGTTTCGCTGGAAGTTCACGCCCCACGACTGGTCTTCGCGCGCGGGGTAGCGAATGGTGCGGAACGGGATGGCGAACTCGGCGCTCCAGCCGGTGTCAGTGATCGCCGTGCGAACTTGCCACGCCCCATCCCAGTTCAGGTTGAAGCCGCCGCCGCTCCCGCGCGAGAATCCACCACCCCCACCGCCCCCGAACAGGCTTCGTCCTCCGCCTTCGTCGGTCACCTGGCCGTCGTACTCCTGACCCGCCGGCGTCGTGCCGAACACAAAGCCATTTTGCCGGTCGCTGAAGGTATCGAGCACCATCTGAAAGCTGTCGGCGTTGTTCATCGACGAATCGCGACGGCTGTCGGTCACGATGATGGCCGAGGGGTCCTGGTCGTAGCAGACGACGCCGAAATAGATGGTGTCGTCGGTGAACACCACCCGCACCTCGGTCCGCTCCGTTGCCGGCTGACCCTCGTCTGGCGCGCTCTGCATGAACCCGCTCGCCGGTTCGACCGTCGCCCATGCCGGATCGTCGAGCACGTTGCCATCGAGCGTCGGGGGCTGCTCGACCGCCAGACCCGTCGCGATCTTGCCGGGCGCCTGGGCGACGAGCTCGATGTCTGTCACCGGGGTTGTGGGGTCCACCGGACGGCTTTGCGACTGGGCGAAAACTGGAAACGCGCCTGCGAGCAGCAGGCAGACAGCCGACAGCCCAACACCCGCGTTCACTCGGAGCATCATCTTCTTTCGTGTTGTGCAGGACGCCACACACTGTTCGATCTGGGGGGCGATCCTATCGACTATAGTAGTATCGGCTCGTGGCGATGAGCCGCGCTCTTGACATGAGCGCCGTCGGACGGCACATTACAATTGGTACCCGGTGGCCCGCGTACTGCGGGCAGAGGAGAGACAAGTCATGAGCCGTTCACATGTTGCTGGCATCGCTCTCGTTGGAGCACTCGTGTTGACCTTCGGTCTGCCCGCTGTGGCGCAAACGCAAACCCCGGAGGCTGTCCCGAACGGCTGGACGCCAGAACGTCTGCCAGACGGACAGCCGAACATCACCGGCATGTGGAACAACTCGAGGGCCATGTTCACGCCCCTCGAGCTGCCCGGGGAGCTGGCGGGTAAAGAGCTGACGGCCGAAGAGCTTCAGGCCCGTGCCGAGGCGCGAGGGCAGGGGCGAATCGCCGGGTCCGAGTGGAAGGGACATGAGAACTCGCGCGGCGTGGGCGGCTACGGGACCTACTGGTTCGACTGGTACTGGGAGACGCCGACCGACATCGGTCAGCCCGCGCTGATCGTCGAGCCGGCCACCGGTCGCATTCCCGAGCGCACCGCGAACGCGCGCGAATCGATTGCCATGAACATGGCCGAGCTGCATGACGCCGCTGAGAACATGGAGACGGGCGACCGTTGCATCTCGCGCGGTGTGTTCGGCATGATGATGCCGACCGAATACAACAACGGCACGCTCATCCTGCAGTCGCCGGGCTACGTCGTCATCCACAGCGAGATGATTCACAACGCGCGGATCATCCCGATCGACCAGCCGCACGCCGACCAGAAGGTTCGCCAGTGGGAGGGTGACCCGCGTGGCCGCTGGGAAGGCAACACGCTGATCGTCGAATCGACCAACTTCCGCGCGGTGCGCAACATGCGCGGACCGACGGCCGGCACCAGGTCGCGACAGTCCGAGGCCCAACGAATCGTCGAGCGATTCACCGTGGCCGGTCCCGATACGCTGCGTTACTCGATCACGATGGATGACGCCGAGACCTACGTGGCGCCGTGGACCGCGGCCTTTCCCTTCAACCGGGACGACGACTACCTGCAGTTCGAGTACGCCTGCCACGTGGGGAACTACTCGGTGCCGAATGCGCTCGGTGGCGCTCGCGCCGGGGAGGCGGGTCGGTAGTAGCTCGACGGGCGGCGGGGCGGTTAGCGGTCCAGCGTGGCGGCGCGCTATGGCGCGACGCTGAAGTCGGCCTCCCATGTGTGCTGGCCCCAGTGGATGACGAGGCCGACCGCACCCTCGACCTCGACGCGCGGGACGAGATAGACCGCGAGCGGACGGTCCGTATTAGGGCCGCCATGCGTGTGTGTCAGCTCGATCTCGGCGGCGTCGAACGCCGGATCGTGCTGCGTGCCCCATGAGTCCGCCTCGTGGTTGAACACGAGTCGCCAGTTCTCGCCGACCGCCTTCAGCCAGATTCCATATGAGCCAGGGAAGTTCGGCGCCAGATTGTCGGTTGGTATCAGCGTGTCGCCGAACCGCAGCGGCACATCTGACCGCAGGCGGATGACCGCCCCACCGGACAGCTCGACCAGTTCTCCGTCGGCCGTGGATTCGAGCGCGGCAAAGTCACGATGGTCGGTGCCGACCTCCTTCTGAAACAAGACCTGGATGCTGGCACCGTCCGGGGTCACAAACGCCGTCTCGTTCCGGGTGCCGAGTCTGGCGCCCCGCCAGCGGGCGCTGGTGTCGGAGTCGCGCGTCAGGCTGGACGGTCTTCCGATGTTGGAGGTCCGCTCGGGCGGCGGTCGTCGCGGCAGCTCGACGAACTCGAAATCGGTCGCCCACCGGTGGCGGCCCCACCGCAGCGTCAACTGTCCAGTGTCGTCCCCGGTCGGCTCGAGCCTGACGCTCAGTGAGTCGGCCGCGACATCTGTTGCTGTGTGGCTCACCGGGATGCGACGGGATTCTTCTAGCTTCGATGCCTCTTCCGCGGTCGCGGGCTCAACCGGACGAGCATCGAGCGCCCAGCCGGTGGGAGAGCGCGTCAGCCACAGGTCGTGGTTTAGTCCGGATGCTGGCGCCTCCTCCGGTTCGGGCTCTGGTCCCAGAGGGCCCACGCGGAGCGTCCGGGGGCCTTCGAGACGGGCCACACGGACCCCGATGTCTGCCGACACGTTCGGAGCGGCCAGCAGTGCTGCCTGCACCCCGTCGTCCGCGCGGAGTCCGGAGTCGTAGACCACGGTGATCTGGCGCGCGCCCAGCGTCAGCCGAGTGTGCGCCAATCCGTCGGGGTCGTCTGATTGGGCGGCCGCGGTGCCGGCGGCGATCAGCGTCAGACCGGAGAGAAGGCCGATCGAAAGAAGGTGGGCTCGCCGGCTGGACATCGGTCGTTTCGGAAGTGCGTGGACGGCAGGCCCAGGTGGGCCTGCCGTCGTCTTGCGGTGCTAGTTCTCGCCTTCGGTCGACGTCTTGGCGTCGACCGCCACCGCGTACCCGATGAAGCCGAGCGACATCTCGTCGTCGGTGCGCGGGCCATGCCCCGGCGTGAGGGTCGGGCTGAAGTCCAACCGCGTCCCCCGCTCCGTCGAGTTGTCGTACCAGATGCTGACGTCGACGCGGGTACCCTTGGGAATCAGCTTCGGTTCCTTGAGCTTGTAGGTCTCCTGCCAGCCCTGGGTGTACTCCGGCACGTCCAGCAGCAGCTCCTCGCGGCCGTCGGGATAGGTCGCCTCGTAGCGGGCCGCCTTGGCGCGCAGGTGACCGTGCGGCCAGTACGTGAGCAGATAGGTATCCTGCTCGAATGTCCGCCCTGAGCCGATCCGGTAGTCGGAAATGCCCGGCGGGAGCTCGAAACCCGTATTGCCGATCGAGTCGTTGATCACCTTGTACTTCACCGGTCGCTCCTCGACGAAGAAGGCGATCTCCGGCTGGGTCCAGACGCCGCTGCCCTCGCCCGGGCGCTTGTGATAGTGCATGTTGTAGGTGATGGTCGAGCCGGCCTCGAGCTCCAGCCCGTAGCCGTCTGGCAGCATGACGGCTTCCGCGCCCTCGGCAATGCAGGTCAGCAGATACCCGGCTCCCGCGGCGCCTTCCTCGGCGGCGATCTCCTCGGTCGGCCCACCTTCTGGCGCCGGCCCCCGCACGAAGCCGCACATGTGGTGTGCCACGTTGCCGGCGCCTGTCTTGAACTCCCACCCCCGGATCCAAACATTGTCGGGCAGCTCGGCCTCGGTCAGCGTCTTGAAGAAGCTGATGTTGAGGTCGTAGACGTCGTCGTCGACGAAGTAGGGCTCGTCGAGCTGAAACACGAAGTCCGGCGTACCGAGCGACCAGCCACCGCTCGCCGTCTCGGCAAACTGTCGCGGTGCCGGCGCGTTCGACTGGTCACCCGCCGGAGCGCCGGCATCGACCCAGCTCAGGATGGTGCTGATCTCCCCTTCGGTGAGCCCACGCTCATTCGAGAAGACCCCCTTCGGTTCAGTGGCGAACCAGGGCGGCATCTCGTGGGCTTCGACCTTCCGTGCGATCGAGCGGGCCCAGGGCCTGGTCTCTTCGTAGGTCATGAACGACATCGGCGCGATGACGCCGCCAAGGTTGAGCCCTTCGGATCGATGGCAGCTCTGGCAGTTATCCTGGATTATGGGCAGCACGTCGGCGTAATACGTCACGTCCGCTTCATTCGCTTCAGTGGCCGCCTGGCTGGGCGCTGCGATTCCGCACAGCACGCCGAGCGTCATCAGAACCACGAAGATTCGTACCTGGCTTCTCATCGGTGGACTCCTCCCCCCACTGCACGAATGCGCCGAATATCCTCCGATTTATACCACTAACCTCGCCGTTCGACAAACCCGGCGACGGGTGACTCTGGCCGTCCGAGTGGGTTCATCCGGGTACGGGCCCGGGGTCGGGAATCCTGTTGCGCACCGCCCGACAGACCACTACAGTTAAAGGATCGTCGCGAGTTCGGACTTCATCTGGTCGACGAATGTGGGGAAGGGTACGGCCAATGGCGTGGTGCGGGACCGGTCGGGCGTGTGTGATGCTGGCCGCGGCGGCGGCGACTGCCGTCATGGTCCTTCAGGTGTCCGCTTCAGCCCGAGAGACGTCAACACGCAGCCAGCCGGCCAGCGTCTCCAGTCAACAAGCGCTCCTAGACCGCTACTGCCTGACCTGCCATAACGAGCGCCTGCTCGCTCAGGGCACGGTGCCGGTGTCGTTCGAGGCCCTGGATACCAGCAGCGTCGGCACCCACCCGGAGATCTGGGAGCAGGTCGTGCGGAAGCTGCGTCTGGGCATGATGCCCCCTGCCGGTCGGCCGCGGCCGGACCGTGACGCGCAGCTGGGTTTCGTGACCTGGTTGGAGACCGAGCTCGACCGCGCCGCGGCGATGGCCCCGAACCCGGGTCGGCCGGCGGTCCGGCGTCTGACGACGTCCGAGTACATCAATGCGGTCGGTAGCCTGCTGGATCTGGAGATCGATCAGCGATGGCTGCTGTTTCCGGCTGACGACGTGGACCAGGAGGGATTCAGCACCAACTCGGACGTGCTGTCTGTCTCCCCGGCGCTGTTCGACCGGTACCTGTCCGCCGCGAATCGGGTCAGCCGTCTGGCGGTCGGTGACCCCACCATCGGACCTGGTTTCGGTGCCGCGACCTACGACACCCCGAGGCTGCTCTATCAGGACGACCGGATGAGCGAGGAGCTCCCGTTCGGGTCGCGGGGGGGCATCGCAATCCGGCACTACTTCCCGCTCAACGGCGAGTATCAGGTGAAGATCCGCCTGCGCCGGATGATCTACGACTACATCGTCGGTATGGGCACGACGCAGCAGATCGACGTGCGGCTCGATGGTGCGCTGGTGGAGCGTTTCACGGTCGGCGACGCGGACCGCGTCGGCTACCCGTCCGCCTACAGCTTCTTCGGCACCATCCGAGGCGATCCAGACTGGGAGCAATACGTTTCCATCGATGCGGACGCGAACCTGGAGGTCCGGTTCCCCTCAACGGCGGGGATGCACGTGGTGGGGGTGTCGTTCGTCGACACGCAGACCGAGCCCACCGGCATCCTCGAGCGCCGGTTGTCCGGCTTCTCGCTCAGCGGTCTCGGTTTCTATGATGGCAACGCGGCGGTCGGGCAGGTCGAGATTACCGGTCCGCACGACGCCACCGGGCCGGGCGATACGCCGAGCCGGCGGGCGATCTTTACCTGTCGACCAGCCGGACCCGACGACGAGGACCGATGCGCGACACAGATCCTGTCGACCCTGGCGCGGCGCGCGTATCGGCGCCCGGTAACGGACCACGATGTGCAGACCCTGTTCGGCTTCTTCGAGGCGGGTCGGGCCGACCGGGACTTCGAGGCGGGGATCCAGAAGGCGCTCGAACGCTTGCTTGTCGCGCCGGAATTCCTGTTTCGCATTGAGCGTGATCCACCCGACCTGACCCCCGGGACCCCCTATCGGCTCACCGATCTGGAACTGGCCTCACGGCTGTCGTTTTTTCTCTGGAGCAGCATTCCCGACGAGGAATTGCTGTCGGTGGCTGAGGCTGGACGACTCTACGAACCGGCGGAGCTCGAGCGGCAAATTCGGCGGATGCTGGCCGACAGCCGGGCATCGGCCCTCGTGGACGATTTTGCGAGCCAGTGGCTCCAGCTCGGTCGCGTGCGCGGCGTGATACCGGATGCAGACGTCTTCTACGACTTCGACGAGAATCTGCGGGCCGACATGGAGCGTGAGACGACCTTGTTCCTGGAGAGCCAACTGCGGGAGGACCGCGGCCTGCCGAATCTGCTGACGGCGAGATACACGTTCGTGAACGAGCGGTTGGCGCGGCACTACGGCATCACAGGCATTTACGGCGAGCGGTTTCGCCGCGTCACGATCGACGACGGCGCGCGTGGCGGATTGCTGGGGCACGCCAGCCTGCTGACGCTGACCGCCTATCCGACCCGGACGTCACCGGTGCTGCGGGGCAAGTGGCTGCTCGACAACATCCTCGGCATGCCGCCGCCTCCGCCGCCACCCGATGTCCCGCCGCTCGAAGAGCAAGATGGCATCGGCACACCGCGCACCATGCGCGAGCGGATGGAGCAGCACCGCGCGAATCCGGCGTGCGCGGTCTGCCACCGTGTGATGGACCCGCCCGGGTTTGCGCTCGAGCACTTCGACGCGATCGGGCGATGGCGTGTCACCGACGAGTCTGGTGCGCCGGTTGACGCTGCGGGCGTGCTGGCTGACGGCACCGTGGTCGACGGGCCGGCGATGCTGCGACAGGCCTTGCTGGCTCATGAAGAGAGTTTCGTGAGGACCGTCACCGAAAAGCTGCTCACCTATGCGCTTGGCCGGACCGTGGCGTATCACGATCAGCCCGCCATCAGAAAGATTGTCTCGGCGGCGTCGTCAGACGACCACAGCTGGTCGTCAATCGTGCTCGGCATCGTCGAGAGCGTGCCGTTTCAAATGAGGAGGTCGGAGTCATGACCATGGCTAGCATGATCACCAAACGCGTCATCCCCCGTCGAACGGTGCTTCGGGGACTGGGCGCCAGCGTCGCCTTGCCGCTGCTGGACGGCATGGTGCCTGCGTTGAGCGCGCTCGGCACCACGGCGGCTGCGCCGGTTGTGCGGTTCGGCGCGGTCTACGTTCCCAACGGTATGGTCATGCAGAACTGGACGCCCGCCGCCGACGGCGCCCGGTTCGAGTTGACGCCGATCCTGGAGCCGCTGGCGCCGTTTCGCGACCAACTCCTGGTGCTGTCGGGGCTCAACTGTACGCCACCCCCCGGGAGCCGGGGCGGTACCCACTCCCGCGCCGCGACGCGGTTCTTGACCGACGTGCATCCGGGCGCCTGGAACCCGCAGGCGATCTCGATGGACCAGATTGCGGCCAGGGAGCTGGGACGACACACGCCGCTGGCTTCGCTGGAGCTCGGGTTGGAAGGCGCCAACTTCGCTGGATCGTGCGATAGCGGCGGCTTCAGCTGCGCATTCTCCTACACGATCTCGTGGCGGAACTCCTCGACACCGCTGCCGATGGAACACAATCCGCGCGCGGTCTTCGAGCGGCTGTTCGGCGACAACGAGACGACGGATCCGCAGGCGCGGCAGGCGCGTGTGCGCGAGCAGCGCAGCATTCTCGATTCCGTTAGTGAGGACGTGGCGCGGTTGCAGCGCAGTCTCGGTCCAAGTGACCGCGCGAAAATCGGCGCGTATCTCGACGCGGTCCGTGACGTCGAGCGGCGCATCGAAATCGTCGAGGCGCAGGGAGATCGGGAGGTCCCGCTGATGACGCGGCCTATGGGCGTGCCGGCCGGTTTCGCCGAGCATGCGGGACTGATGTACGACCTGCAGCTGCTGGCGCACCAGACCGATCGCACGCGGGTCACCACCTTCATGGCCGGGCACGAGTTGAGTGGCCGCACCTACCCGGAGATCGACGTGCCGGATGCGCACCATCCGCTGTCGCATCACCGCAACGTGCCCGAGGCGCTCGCGAAGCTGACGAAGATCAACACCTATCACGTCAGCCTGTTCGCGTCGTTCGTCGAGAAGCTGCGGTCGACGCCGGATGGTGACGGGTCGCTCCTGGACCAGATGGTGCTGATGTACGGTGCCGGGATGAGCGACAGCAACTCGCACTCGCCCTACAACGTGCCGGTTCTGCTGTTGGGCGGTGGCGCCGGTCAGCTCGCGGGTGGGCGGCATCTGATGTATCCGGAGCGCGAACGGACGCCGCTGGCGAACCTTCACGTGACGTTGCTCGACACGCTCGGCGTGCCGGTGGAGCGGATGGGCGACAGCACCGGGCCGCTCGCGAACTTGTCCGACGGAAGCGCCGAACGGTTGTCGGGGGTCTAGGTGCGGATGCTCGAAAAATCAGAAGGCAGAAGGCAGACGGCAGAAGAGGCTGGAGGGCTTCGCCGGCTTCTGCCGGTAGCAAGGGCCTTCAGGCCCGAGATCCTTCCAGTCTGTCTGGCGCTCGTGTCTGGCGCGGCTGTGACAGCGCAGAGTGGGGATCTGCGGCTGATCGAGGCGGTGCGGACCGGGCGGGTGGAAGCGATCGGTGCCCTGCTGAGCGGGGTCGATGTGAATGAGACACAGCCGGACGGCGCCACGGCGCTGCACTGGGCCGCCTACCGGGACGACATGGACACGGCGCGGCGGCTGCTCGATGTCGGTGCTGGTGCTGGCGCGGCGAATGAGCTTGGCGTCACGCCGCTCGCGCTGGCATGCACAAACGTGAACGCGGCGATGGTCGGGATGCTGCTGGCGTCTGGCGCCGACGCGAATGCCGCGGCCGCCTCGGGGGAGTCGGTGCTGATGGGCTGTGCGCGCACCGGGAGCGTCGCAGCCGTGAGTGCGCTGCTGGGGGCGGGCGCGGACGTCAACGCCAGAGAGCCGTCGGAGAACCAGACGGCGCTGATGTGGGCGGTGGCCGAGCGTCATCCGGACGTTGTGCGGCTGTTGATTGAGCACGGCGCCGACGTGTCGGCGCGGTCGCGTGTGCGCCGGCAGGTCATCAGCCGGCGGCTGCAGTCCGAGCTGAAGTATGGCGAGCTCGGTCGCAGCTACGGGACCGATGCCGAGGAAACGAGCATCGGTGGGTTCACGCCGCTGCTGTTTGCCGCCCGGCAGGGAGACTTGGACGCGACGCGTTTGCTGCTGGCCGCCGGTGCCAACGTCAACGACACGGCGCCGGATGGGGCCAGCGTGCTGGTCGTGGCGACGCACAGTGGGCACGGACCGCTCGCCGAGCTCCTCTTGGGCCAGGGCGCCAACCCCAACGCCGCCGAGGTCGGCTACACGGCGCTCCATGCCGCGGTGCTGACCGGTGACCTGGGTCTCGTCGAGGCGCTGCTCGCGCACGGTGCGCGCCCCGACGCGCAGGTGACGCTGGCCACGCGAGTGACACGCAATGGTCAAGTGCTGATGATCGGCGAGCACCTGCTCGGTGCCACGCCGTACGCGCTCGCGGCGAAATTTACGGAGGCAGACATCATGCGCGCGCTGGCGACTTCTGGCGCCGATGTGCGGCTCCCGTTGAAGAATGGTTGGACCCCCATGATGCTGGCGGCCAGTGCGAGCTGGAGATACGCCGTGTGGGACCGCCGCGATCGGGCGCTGGCCAAGGCCTCGGCGTTCCAGGCTCAGATGTTCGATGAAGACGGGACCCTGGCGGCGGTCAGGCTCGCGGTAGAAGCCGGCGCCGACGTCAACGCCGTGGATGGGGACGGGAACACCGCGTTACACCATGTCGTCGATAAAGGCTTCGACCGCGTGGTCGAGTTTCTTGCGGCCCGCGGCGCAAGCCTGGATGCGACGAACAACCGCGGACAGACCCCGCTTGCCATCGTGGACCGTGGACGCACGGGCAATACCGAGGCGGCCTCTGTGACGGCGGACCTCCTTCGCTCGTTGGGGGCACGGTAGGCATCTCCTGGGGGCGACATCATCACGTTTGGATCAAGATGCTCGTTGCCGCCCGGAGATGACTCGTCTCCACGTCGCGGGGTCATTGAGAGAAGCACCGCAGTGAGGCGCAGCCCCCGCGCCGGCTTCTGGGACTGGTCGGTTTGAGCCGAAGCTTCGCTTTCGACGCTGGCCTCGAATTGCCCAGTCACGGTGGCGTCGTCACGGTATCTCCCAAAATGGCCGGGGCGGGCCACCTCGGGTGGACGCGAGCTGCATCGAGTCCGCTATGTCGAACCGTGTGAAGCAGGAGCCCTGTGGCCGGCCATCCGCGCTGCTGACGTTGTATCCAGGCGCGGAGTGCCGCACGTGGTCGGTTCTGACGGTTCCACTGACGCGTGTGAGCGTGGCGTCGATGCAGTAGTCACCCGGCGGCAGTGTCTTCCAGGTCACCCAGTGGTGTCTTCGTGCGCTGGCCCCGTCGATTTGGATGTAGCTGGCGCGGTAGAACGCGCTGGAATCGAGCACGACCCGCAAGGTTCGATTGTCTGGGTGTGGTTCGATCCTGACCAGCAGGGTGAGCCCTTCGGAAACGGCGGACCGATGTCGAACGTGCACTTGCACGGCAGGCTCGGTCGCACTCGTTGTCGAGGCGATGGTGTTATGGTCTCCGGCGGCGTGCGTGAGTTGACCGGCCGCCGTCGCGAATATAACTACGATGAGCAGGCGCTTCATGGCACGACCTCCTGCTCAAGGAATCGGCCGGTGTGCCGAGTGTATAAATTTTCTGACAGCTTCGCTCCTGGTACGGGAATCGACGGAGCGTGGTAACGGAGTGAGGACTCGAGATGCGACGATTGATAATGCTCGCGCTGATGGCGGCCGCAGTGCCCGTGGTGGTGATGCACGCGGGTTCAAACGGGGATACCGGAGGCATCTTGGCCGGGTCCGTCGAGGGACTCCAGGAGAAGACCGTCAAGGAGGGTGTGTTCACCGCGGACCAGGCGGCGCGTGGCCGCGAGCGATACGAAGCAACCTGCCAGCGGTGCCATGGGGCCGATTTGACCGGTGGCGCCGGCCGGTCGCTCACCGGCGACGTGTTCCTTCGCGACTGGACCGGGCTGACGCTCGACGGCTTGTTCGAGCGGAT
>MPLZ02020901.1_pt1 | contig 20147 bp, 25 predicted proteins | sample 1617311 | NCBI WGS metagenome assembly MPLZ02 (sample SAMN05944806, study PRJNA350692) | marine metagenome | biome: marine; feature: ODZ; material: water; isolation source: 160 m water sample filtered on 0.2 um supor filter | place: Pacific Ocean | collected 2012-04-08 | depth 160m m | reverse complement strand
GTATCGCATAAGAACCTCCCTCACCCCGTAATACGCGGATGCCCGACAAGTAAAAGCCCCGCTAGACCAAAACTAGCGGGGCTAAAATGTCGCGACAACAAGGCTGAAAGTCGGTTTAGGCCGCTAGCCGCCTGGCATCATCAACGAGGCCCTTGGTCACTTCGTGGTTGCGCATCCACTGGAACGCCTCTGCATCGTGATAGGCCTGCATTTTGTAGGCATAGGCCTTGGCGTCCGGCGCGGGGCTCGAGAGTAATGCCAGCGCTGCATCGAAGTGCGCGTCAGCCAGCGCGTCAATCTTAGCCTCGTGGGCATCGTTCTCGGGCGTGCCCATTTCGAGGTTGCGTTCGACGGATTGATACTCGTCCAACCGCGCTTTCGCGGTTTCATAGTGCGAGACCAGTTGCCCCCAACTCGTATCAGGGGCGGTACGGTTGCGGATAATCGCTTTCACCTGTTCGGCTCCATTGCGGGTCTTAAGTTCCCACATCGCCAGACGCGAAGCATCCGTGTCAGCGGAAAGAAAGTGGATCTCGTCGTCACGCTCGATCCAGCCGCCGCCACCTGCCTCGTAGTCGGTGAGCCAGCGGACGGGGTCGAACGTGGGCGAGGGGTTCTTGTCGAGGTTGCACAGGGAGGCAAAAAACGCGGTCACCATTTCGGACGACGGTAAGCTGTCCTCGTCGCTCCAGATGATTTCGGCGATGGCGCGAAGTTCGCTAATGCTGGAAGCTTGGAAGGAAAGCGCTCGACGCTCAGCCGCAACAAGCAGATCGATCGCTGCCTGTTCGTCATTGGTGGTTGCGACGGCTGCACGGCGGTTCCGATAGTTGTCGATTGCCGATGCAAACTCACCGCGCATGGCTTGAGGCAAGCTCGCCCCTTCTAAGCTGTCGAGGACGCTCCGCATCGAATTGGTTTTCGGGCGTTCTGTGGTAATTGCATTCATAGTCCATCCCCACTCATTTGGGTTTGCGATCAGGCCTAGTCGGAGAGAGCCACCTCTTCGGCTAGGTCGCTTTCGGCAGGATGCCTTGGCGGGAACTTTGCTAAGCATAATCTACAATTGCGTCAACAGAGAATGTGTAATATGCTTCACCGCATGAACGCAAAACAGTGCAAGATGGCCCGCGATGGGTTGGGCAAGACAGGGCGGGAGTTGGCCGAACTGTCGGGCGTGCCTTACGCTACCCTCGCCCGCTTCGAGGCTGGTGCGAACATCCGTGAGGATACGCGCCAGACTATCGAGGCGACGCTAGTCGAAATGGGGCCGAGTTTTCCTATGGCGCTGGCCGCTTCGGCGTCACCGTTCCGGAATAGTTCTAGTCTTCATCTTGGAGGTTGTGGCGGTTTGCTGTAGTCTTCCCCGCATGAAGAAAACCATCAAGTATGTCGGCCTCGTTTGGATGGCGCTTTGTGTCGGCCTATGGGTTTACGTCGGTTTCTTTACATCGACGCCCGATCCTGGCGATGGCTGGCTTCAATGGACGCTGCCGCGAATGTTCGCTGACACTCGCTTTGGCCTAACCTTCGTTCCTATTCTTCTCGCTATTCCCGGCGCCTATCTTTGGGAGAGGGGGCGCAAGGGCCGATCCCCAGATTGAAGCGATAAAGGGGGAATGGCAGGACGCTAGCAATCGTGCCGGGGCGAGGACTGTTGGGTTAGAGTTTGCGGCCCTAACGGTTGTTCTGGTCGCGTCCCTTACGCTGCGAGTTGCGCTGGCGTAGTGTCTGCCGCCAGCGCTGCCACATTTCACGCCCCCCCTCAGCCTCTCCGCTTCACTGCGGCATGATGGAGCTTAGGCCTTAGCAAGTCGCTGCAGATCCTCCTCGTTCGGGGACCACAGGTATGGCTTCAATTTCGAGAACACGTACCAACCAGCGCCGCCGCCTATCACCGCGCCCCAAATCCAATCACTGCCGGCAATACCGTATGCCATCGAGCCATAGGTGAGCGCGTAAAGGCTCACGAAGCCTACTGTTGCTGTCCTCGGGAACCGATAGCTCGCCCATACGAGAGACTTGAAGGCCCCAATAATCAGCGCCAAGCTCGCAACAATCGTGAGAGCGATATGTCCGGTGAAATTGTATATTTCGCCAAAGAGACCGGTCGCGGCGATCATACCAAATATACCAATAAAGGGGACCGCTAGGAACAGGCCTGCGAAGAGTCCTGGAAAAGCCGTGCCAAGGAGCATGCCAAAGCCGAACGCTCTAAAAAACATCATAACGCCTCCAATCGAACGACTAATGGTTGGCGCTCAATTTCTATACGCTTGATTAACGGCATGATTTTTAATGGTTAAATGACTGTGAACCTTACCGCACCAACAATCGCGAGCCGTATAATTGAGCCACTCGGGCGACTTTTACTGACATATGTTGGTCGGCGTATTTCATCGAAACCTTATACGGATCTCAAGGTTGCGGTACGTTCGCGAGGTCGGAGTACGGCACAGATTCGGTCGGTTCTTTAGTTGAAGTTGGCCCCCTCTCAATCTCCGAGGCCCGGACCAACCCGCTTTGGCTTTGCTCCGCACCTTTGGCACCTCAGGCGCATTGCCAAGCCCTCCAAACTGTAGCGCGGCCACCCTCTCGCCGCGATAGTCGCTAGCAAATCGTGCGGGTCCAGCATGACCACGCGCCCACACTGGCAATCGACCCTCACCCTGTAGCGGTGGCGGGCGTAGTCCGCGAGGGAAACAAGGCGCTTGCTGCTCAAGCTTCCGTGATTATCGCGGACCGTTCCGAGTGTCGAACATTACGAGAACAAAGCTTGACTTTCTTCCTAAACTGTGCTAGCTCAAGCGCGTCATTTGAGTTTGCAAGATTGCATCGTCGGGAGACTGAGGCAAAGCGGGGGCAGACTATCGGAATCTAAGACCCCCGCCACACCTCCCGACTTCGAGACAGAAAGACGGGGGAATAATGGCTACAATCACATCTTCTTCAGTTCCCAACAGCGCCCGCCTGCGCATGTATGGGGCCGGGGTTCGGCTTTCCCCCCGTCGGTCGGACCTCGGCAGCCTTTCGCGCACGGTTTCGCTATGACTGTGCCCCTCAGTGAAAACCCGTTTGCCTTGGCGAAGCGCGCTGCGGTGGGTGACCTGGAGGCGCAGCGACAGCTCGCGGGTGAGGCGGTTTCGCGCCTCGCGTCTCAGGACTTATGCGGCTTCTACGAAGGCCTTGCCTACGCCCGCCTCGCGGCGGCTCAGGGGGATGGAAGCGATACGGGCTTAGTCATCCAACTGCTGGCCCTTGCTGCCGACCTACTTGATCCAGCCGCCAGTGATGCCCGCGCAGATTTGGGTGGGCAGGTGCTGGCGTACGCGCAAGCCACCGCTGGCCACGCAAAAGGCGCTGCGGGCGAGAGATTCCACGCGCTCTACGAAGGCGCAATGGACACCGCCGATGCCGAGACAATGGCGGCGGCTAGTTATTATGTGGACCTGCTGCGGCAGTCCGAAAAGCAGGGGGCGCAGTAATGCTCGGGGCAACTAATCAGAACTACACATCGATACCGGAGGCTGCGCGCCTACCTCATCGCCGCAAGAAGCTATTCGGCTCGCCTGTTAAGGGCGCTGCTGCGTTGGCGCATGAAGACGATGGCACCTTGGCCCATAAGGGTATGCCGATGATCGAAAGCCCCAAGGGCACTGCCATGCGGGAAGCTGGGATGATGCCCGGTCCTATATCAGGATTCGGCGGCGGCACGTTCAACCTAGACGGTTCGCAGGCTACTCCCGTGGAGCAAAGCGGCTGGTCGGTTGGCCCCGATGGTGAAACTACGGGCGCTGGTATCTCCAAGCGGTCGGCTCCTCCGCTGGGCGCTCAACAGAGCGGTCCGCTAGGTGCCTCGATGCGCCAGCCGTTTGATTATGACGCGGCGCGCATGGCTCTTGTGGGCGAAGCGCCCCAAGTAAAGGATTGGCAGAAAGTTCTAGCCGTCGTGGCGGACGGCATTGCCGCGTATCAAGGGCGCACGCCGATGGCTGTGCAGGGTATAGCTCAACAGCAATCCGACTTCGCAGAACGCCAACGGTATGCAGCCGAGCAATTGGCGAAGTGGCAATATCAGGACCACGCTCGCCAGAGCGAAGCGGACTTGCGTGCGGCTAACCCGTTCACGATTGGCCGGGATCGCGTTGGTTATGATCCTGCGACCGGACAGACGCGCGTTCTCTATGATGGTCCGGAAGATTTCGAGCTGTACGCTGCAGAGCTTGGCTTGGAAGAGGGCACCCCCGAATATTTCCAGGCTGTCGAAGATTACGTTCTGCGCAGTTCGGGACCGTCCGCGCATGGCCGCGATATGGAGTTGGACGACTACCGCACGGCAAACGATAGCAAGCTGGAGAACCAGCGCCATGGCAATCGTCGGGCAATGGAAATCCTCCGCCAGGGCAACCGTCGTGGGATGGTCGATTATCGCAACGCCAATCCGACTCCTTCGCGTAGCTCTCGTAGCGCAGCACGACCCACTGCGACCGATGGCAAGGGCAACAAGGTGGAGTGGAATGGCAAGGCATGGGTCAAGGTCAATTGACGCTCCCTCCGCCTCCCTCCGGTTTCTCCTTAGACGATGCGAAGAGCCCTAAGCCTCGCAGGGGGCTTTTTCGTGGCGGTGGCAAGGCCATCTCGCCAAAGGCCCCGCCTCCACCTGAAGGGTTCGTTCTAGACGCGCCGCAAGCGACCGATGGCGACACGGTGCGCAGCGGTGACGCACGTGTGCGTGTGGTCGGCGTGGATGCGCCGGAACTGCGCCAACAGGGTTGGGATAGGGAGAGCAACGCAGTCCCTATTGGAGAGCGATCGCGCACGTTCCTGCAAGACACGTTGAACGGCGGCACGGCAACTGTGGGCCCTTCGTTCGGAGCTTCGTGGGGGCGTCGGGTCGCTCCGGTCGAAGTAGGCCAGACCGATGCGGGCTTGATGAGCCTCCGCTACGGGCACGGCTTCGCTGCTCCCGACTACCTGATTGAAGATCCTGAAAGGCGCTCTGACTACGTGCAGGCGGAGAGCCGCGCTCGGACAAACCGGCTTGGAGTGCATGGGGTCTATACTCAATCGCCCGCGGACTATCGGGACTCGCCGGTGAGCTCGCCCGCGACGAAAGAGGTCGCGCAGTTCTGGGATACGCCAACTCCCCTCCAGCCGCTCGCCCCTGCCGTGCGCGATGGCTATGCGGATCTTCTGCGCTCGGGTTCGGCGGAAGAGATCAACGCGTTCCTCACGGCTAACGGCTATGAGACTTCTCGCCCGGATGATCTCCGTGATTGGGTAGCTCGTCGGGATGCAGGCGAGAATGTTGATTACGCGATCTCGCAGGAATCGCCGCCCCCGATGATGATTGACCTCGGGGACGGGGCAACGGGTGCGTTTATGCGCAAGGCTGGCTCCGGCTTCCTTGCTGGCGGCCTTGATGAAGTCGGCGCGGTGGTGGATGCCCTCGGCGGGACGGAAGGGCGTGAGAACGTCTGGAACAGCGACCGCCGCTTTGCGGATATTTGGGCGAACAACCAGCGCCAGAACGCGGGTATTCTCTCTTACGATCAAACCAACCATCCGATTGCCTCGACCACGGGCGAAGTGACCGGCGCTCTCACCTCGGGCTTTGCTATTCCCTACGGCCAAGGCGCTCGCACTGTGCCGCAGCTTGCCAAGGTCGGCGGTGTTTATGGCGCTGCTGAAGGCTTCCTAGGGACAGACGGCAACACGGCCCAGCGGTTGAAGGGGGCTGCGATTGGCGCTCCTATTGGCGCTCTGGCCGCCCCGGCTCTGGGCAAGGCTGTCGAGTATGGTGCGCCCTTTGCTGCCAAGGTTTACCGCGCTGTCGCTGGCCGCAACGGTGAAAGGACCGCCGGCGCTACTAGCGGAGCTGCGGACGCATATGGGGACGAGGCTGCTCTGGATGCTGCTCGCGCTGGCAGTGACGTTCCGCCCCCGCCTCCGGGCTTCGCCCTCGATATGCCAGCCGCGCAGCCGATGGCTGATGGCGCGGGGGATAGCCTGTCGCTTGGTCCTCCGGGCAACGCCTTCGCCAACGCTCGCCGCCTGCTCGATCCTACAACGCGGGCTGAATTGCTCGCCTCGGCCTCGACCATCCAGCCGCGCGATATGCTGCCTATGCCGCGAAACTTCGTTGACGGGCCACAGGAAGCGGCAGGGATTGACGCGGGCCGCTTCGTGGAAGCTCGCCTACCCAATGAGCGGGACGCGCTTTCTAAGCAGACTGTGCGCAGCTACAACGGCGCTGACGTTCCCAAGGTCGGCCCCGTCGATATGGTCGAATGGATCCGCCTTAATGGCGGCCTTCGCGACCAAGGCGGGGAACTGGCGTTCATGGGCATTACGTCCAACGCGGCCCGTCGCGGTATGGATTTTGTAGGGCAAGAAACCCGCTTCGGCCCGATGCTCAATGATGAGGGCATGTCGCTAGATGATGCGGCCTTGCGGGCATGGGAAGCGGGCTACTTCCCTGAGCATATGGACCGCCCGGACGTTAACACCTTCCTCGATGCCCTGCGTGACACATACGAGGGCAACACGGGGCGTCGGTTCCGTGCCGACGATATGGCAGAGGTGGAAGGCTTTTACGGCCTCCAGGGCGAACGCTTCGACCTTGAGCAGCAGCGCCACGATGTTGGTGGACCAGTCTATGCTGATCGCTCGGGTGTGGGCGATGACGCGGCGCCCTTCCCTCCCGTGGAAGCCTATGAGGAATGGCCTAGCGAGGCGATTGGCCGCGTGGGTAACATTGACGTTACGAAGCTCGATAGCCCTCAAGACATCCGCCGCGCCCTACAAGCAACGGACAACGCTTTAGGCGGTTTCGATGCGGCCAAGCGGGGCAGGATCACGCAGGCTGAGACTGAGCGGCTGGCGGGTGAATTGAACATGACGCCCGAACAGCTTTTGTCTCGTCGAAAAGGGCAGGCGTTCAACGCGGAAGAGGCTCTAGCTGCGCGCCAGATTGTGGCGAAATCGGGCAACGAACTGGTCAACGCTGCAAAGCGCATACAGCGCATGGACGATCCGGGCGAAGAGGCGCTTTACCAATTCCGGCAGGCGTGGATGCGTCACGTTGCTATTCAGGAACAGGTGTCGGGTATGACGGCGGAAGCTGGCCGCGCCCTGCAACAGTTCCGGCAAGCTGCTGATGCTCGCGCGGTTCGCACTGACGTTCTCGGCGCGATGGTCCGCGCTGGCGGTGGCAGGGCTGGCCTTCAGGATTCGGCTAACGTGCTGCTCGATGCGGTGGAGATGGGGCCGGGCAAGTTCAACGCCTTCGCTGCCAAGGCCGCTAAGCCCAAGTGGCGGGAAAAGATCGGGGAGCTTTACATCAACTTCCTGCTGTCGAACCCTCCGACGCACGTTGTGAATATGGTCTCGAACAGCCTGACGGCCATGTTGCAGATTCCCGAATATGCAACGGGCGCAGCAATCGGCGCTCTGCGTAACGCGGCGACGCGTGGCAAGGTCGAGGGTCGCATTCTGGCAAGCGAGGTGGGCGCTAGGTCGATCGGCCTGCTGCAAGGGACGAAAGAGGGCGTAAGCCTGTTCGCCAAAGCCCTGCGAAGTGGCGATGCTGACGATTTCGTGTCCAAGGTGGAGGGCGACGAATATAAGGCAATCTCGGGCCTCAAAGGCGAAGTTATCCGTGTGCCTACGCGCCTCCTGACTGCGGAGGATCAGCTATTCAAGGGCATTGCCCGACGCATGGAGCTGAATGGCCAGGCGGTGCGTATAGCCGCCAAGGAAGGGCTGGAGGGGGACGAGGCGAAGCAGCGCATTGCAGAGCTGGTCGCCAACCCGACTGACGAGATGTTCGAGCGGTCTATGGACTATGGCCGCTACCTCACGTTCCAGCGCAAGCTTGGCGAAACCGGGAGGCACATTTCCGGGATTACGAATAGCAATCTTCTGGCCAAGGTGGTGGTCCCGTTCGTGCGGACACCTATCAACCTGCTAAAGTTTGCAACCGAACGGTCGCCAGCCGCGCCCTTGCTTAAGGAATGGCGTGCGGAGTTTAACGCAGGTGGCGAGGCTCGCGATATGGCTGTTGCCCGCATGATGCTCGGCACCGGCCTAGCTGCGGTAATGTATGAGGCTGCGCTAGAGGGCAAGATAACGGGGGCAGTGCCACCCGATGCCAACAAAGCGAAGCTCATGTATGCGGACGGCTGGCAGCCCTACAGCGTCAAGGTTGGCGATAGGTGGATTAGCTATTCGCGCCTCGACCCGCTTTCTACCACGCTGGGCGTTGCTGCCGACATGGCGACCCTGCCAAGCGGCCTGAGCGAGCGGCAACAGGATGATAAGGCGACAATGTTGGTTGCCTCGATCATGGGTAACCTTGCCAGCAAAACTTGGCTTTCTGGCGTCTCGTCCTTTGTGGAGGGGCTGAGCGATCCGGGCCGCTATGCCGACAACTGGATACAGCGGACCATTAGCGCCTTCGCGGTCCCGGCTGGCGTGGCCGGTGTGGCCCGTGCGATCGATCCGGTCTCCCGCAAACGGGAAAGCATCGGCGAGGCGATACAGGCCCGCGTCCCCGGTATGACGGATGAACTATACCCGCGCCGCGATGTGTTCGGGGAAGTGGTTGGCCTCGATAGCCTCGGGCCTGACTTTATCTCGCCCTTCTGGCAATCGCAGGCAAAGAACGATCCTGTCGTTACTGAGATGCTGCGTATCGGTAAGGGCGTCTCGGCTCCGGGCAAGCAATACAGTGAGGATGGCGAACGCCTCGACTACACGCCGGAACAGTATGACCGCTATCACGAGATTGCGGGGCGTTTGACCTATAACAGACTTCTCCGCCTCATTGGTTCGGCGGAGTACAGCCGTATGGGCGAAGATGCTAAGCGCAAGGCTGCAAAGAAGGCGATTGCGGCTGCACGCAAGACAGCTCGCGGCCTGCTCGATGATCCCGATTACCCATTGCCCCCGCGTGGCGGCGAAGTTCCCGCACTGCCTTCTCGCCAGCCTGCCAGCCGTGGGGGTGCTACGCCTCCCCCGCCTCCGGGCTTCAAGGTTGAAGGGGAGAGCGCGGGTGTGAATTACTTCCGCGATGTGCAGGAGGCTATTCCCGGCGTCCGCGTGACCTCGGGATATAGGACGCCTGAGTATCAAGCGGACATGCGCCGCCGTGGATATCGCCCCGCTGCAAACAGCGCGCATCTGGACGGCTCAGCACTCGATCTGACGCCCCCTCCCGGACGGTCTATGTCGTGGCTGCAAGGCGAGGTAGCGAAGCGTTTTCCGAATGCTCGGGCGCTTAATGAAGGCGATCATCTGCACGTCGTGTTTCCCGGCTATTACGGCTCGCCAGTTTTAGGTGGCGCTCGCACGGCTGGATTGAGCAACCCGCGCGAAGGCATACCGCCCCCGCCTCCGGGTTTCACGGTGCAATGATGAGGCGGATCCAGCATTCCGATATTGTGACCAACGGTCGTGGGTGTGGACTCGCCGATTATCGTGTGCGGGTTGTCACCAGCGAGGGAAACATTGTTCCGATGTTCGCTGATCCTTCCGGCACGCCTTTGAGCGATGGAGAGGGCAGGATCGTGGATTACGCCTCGACCGATGCGAAAGGACACTTTGCCTTCTACTGGCAACCCGCCTCCGGGCAGGTTTTGCAGGTCTGCAATTGCCGGGGTTCAATGGTAAGTTCGACACCGGGCTTCGGTGACAGGTTCGTCCTCGCCAATCTGGCAGGGTGCCTACCACTGTCGAGAGTGGAAGGTTTGGAACAAGCGCTGGAAAGCACGGCATTGAAGGCGGATCTGCAAGCGCTCGTACAGCGTGTGACGGCACTCGAAGCCATGAGCCCTGGGGGTGGTCCTAATGTCTGAGGCTCCGAAAAATAACGGTCGGAAACCGGATGGAAGGTTCGCTCCCGGCAATGGCCTCGGTGGCCGCACTCCGGGTGCGCGAAATAAGACAACCCTAGCAGTCGAAGCATTGCTGGAGGGAGAGCACGAATCTCTAACCCGAAAAGCGATCGATAAGGCGCTAGAGGGTGATGTTACGGCGCTACGCCTTTGCTTGGATCGTATCGCACCCGCTCGCCGGGACAGTCCGGTCAGCTTCTCGCTGCCTGAAATCTCCAGTGCTGAGGACGCGGTTAAGGCCTCCTCCGCGCTGCTAACTGCAGTGGCGGCTGGTGAAGTGACACCGGACGAGGCTGGCCGTGTCATGGCCCTGCTGACCTCGCACAAGCAACTAGTTGAAACCTGCGATCTGGAAAGTCGCCTTACGGCATTGGAGCAAAAGCAATGAGCGCACTCAAGCGACGGCTGGCTATGCTGGAGGGGCGGACCGGGGAAGGCACGTTGTCCCCTTGGGGTAAACAATGGCTCGGCATCCCGCTCTCAGCCGATGAACAGAAGCGTGTCGAGAACGAAAGTCAGCCAGAGTTTGACGGCGATCTGAGCAAGTTTTCAAAGGAGGTTCGGGAATGGTTGGGGCAATGAAGCGGCGGCTTGAGGCCTTGGAAACGCGAACGTTCGGCGGTTTCGCCCCATGGGTTCGGATCATCCAGCACGAAGGGCAAAGCGAGGACGAGGCGACGGCAGCTCATGAGGCGGAGCATGGCCCGATCGGTGAGGGTAATAAGATCCTGCGCGTGATTATCCGTAAGCCCGGTGTGGCCAATGCGTAGCCTACGGACAAGGGTCGAAAGGCTCGAAGGTGCTGGCGAAGCGGATGGCCTGCGTCCGGTTCTGCTGGTCACGTCTCAATCGAATGTCGAAGCCGAGTTGCAAGCGTGGCAGGAGCGCTATGGCCCATGCGATGCGGAACCGCTCATTATTGAATTGGTCGGGATATGATGTCGGACTTTTCGCCTGATGACCCGCAAGAGGATGCACGCTTAAAGCGAGAAGCTTGGATGTTGGGCGGGCTGATGATCCTAGGCCTGATCCTGTCAGCGGTTAGCTGCATCCCACAAGGGTAAGGCGATGGGCCAATACAAGGGGTAGAGTATCCATACAGGGTCGCATCGTTGCATGGAGAGGCCCACCGCCTCGCATCTAATATTAGTACGCGAGAGTAAGAATGCTAGCGCCAGCGACCTACGTGTTGCCCCTTAGCCGATGATCTTCTTTGTCGCAGACGGCCCTAATCACAGATGGTGTCCCTAGTGTCCCTAGTGTCCCAACCCTTTCGCACGTGAGCACCCCACTCGAAGGCGCGAACCCGACCAGCCAAACCGAGTTACAAGAAACCTACCAGATGTCGTCACGCCCTTCCCACCGAGCCATATCTCTTTTGAGCGTCTCATCCCACATTTTCCAAATGCCAGGTGCTGGAGGATCGTCTCCTGGTGGAGCTAACTGCGCCTTGAGTTCCGCGCTGGCATCGCGAAGGACTGATTTTACCGCCTTCTGAAAGCTCTCCATGTTGAAGAGCTCTCTCCTCGCAACCTCATTCCGGCTGAACCCTATGGACATGGAGAGTAGGCCGAATAAAGTATCGGCCTCTTTAGCCATTAACACCGCAGATTCTAAATCAGCTTCGCGCCAAACGAAGACTCGAGAGCGATCAATCTCTCGCGGAGTTACCACGCGTCCACCATCTGGCAAATACTGCGTCGGCTGTCTTTGCGCTACATTTACGGCGTTAATCTCTTTAGGATGGGTCATTAGAAGCGCATCTGAAATGTCCTTCGAGCACCCCAGAATATGATGAGCGAAGTCGTTACGCATCTTTCTTGAGCGAGAAGTCGCTTTGTACACCACTTGAATGGCAGCCCATTGCCATTCCGGGAGGGCGGTTTTAGCGGCCGCCACGAGTGCCTGCTCCCGGTTTCGCGCCCCGTTGAATTGATCGAAAAGTGTGGTCGCGGTTTCTATATCGGTTCGAATGAGCTTCGAAAAAGCGTATGTAACGTTTCCATCTATGTGAGCCCAAATGCCAATCACCTGCATGATCAGATGGGTTAGCTGGGGGTATCGGGCTAGCGCGCCAGAAGTGAAGTTAATTTCAGCCCCGCGCTGCACGTGATCTATCGGTTGGACCATACGGCGCCCAATACCAATAATCTTCGCATCACCTCAATAACATTAGGCGGCACGCTATGCCGACCATGATAGCTAGGTGATAGCTAGAGCACTTTGAAGCCACTCGACGCGGCAGCCAATAGCCGTAGAAATTGGCGGAAAAGCTGTGGTGCCGCTTACAGGACTCGAACCTGTGACCCCATCATTACGAATTATGTGCTCTCGCCTTCGGCACTATTGCCTCACACCCTATCAAAAGCGTGGGGAAATCCCCGCTGTTCCATTGATGTTCCCGCAAGTTCCCGCTACGGTGATTGCTGAAATCGGAGCTAGCAATCATATGGCGAGCGGAAACGTCACGAAAGGCAACGTCGATGCCCTCCAGGCGGGCGAGCGAGATGCATTTCTGTGGGATAAGAGACTTCCAGGCTTCGGGGTGAAGATCACGCCGAAAGGAAGCAGGGTTTATCTTTATCAGTACCGCATGGGCGGACGCGGTTCTAAAGTGCGCCGCTACACCATTGGTAAGCATGGGCCGCTCACACCCGAAGCGGCACGTAAAGAGGCGCAGCGCCTGTCTTTGCTTGTGGCACAAGGCGAAGATCCGCAGAGCAACAAGGTCCAGCGCCAGCGAGTTAGTGTCGAACTGGCGTTTCCCGCCTACCTCGATCACTTCGTAGAGCATTGCTTAAAGGTCGATTGGAAAGCTTCGGCTGGCGAAGTGGAGGCGATGCTACGCACCTATGCTCTGCCCGTCCTCAAGTCGAAGGCTTTGCCTGACATCACCCGCGCCGATGTAAGCGCGGTGCTGCGGCCTCTACGCTCGAAACCTGCTTCTCATAGCAAGCTCTTCGCGATCCTCCGTCGCCTGTTCCGTTGGGCCATAAGTGAGGGGGACTTAACCACTGGTTCTCCCATGGCAGACATGGAAGCGCCACCCCCTCCCCCGTCCCGAAAGCGCGTTCTAAAGGATTGGGAACTGCGGCTTGTGTGGGATGCTGCGGAAGGGCTTGGCTATCCGTTCGGTCCTATGGTGCGGCTTCTGATCTTGACGGGCCAGCGCCGCAACGAAGTTTCCGGAATGCCATGGAAGGAACTAGACCATAGCGAGCGGCTTTGGTCGTTACCTGCGGAACGAGCCAAGAATGGCGAGGCGACGAACGTTCCCTTGTCGCCAGGAGCGTTGGATGAACTTGGCGGAATTGCGCAGTCTAGGGGGAAGACGGATTGGCCGCGGACGGGCTACGTCTTCACTACGACGGGCAAAAGCCCCATCTCGGGCTACTCAAGAGCCAAGTCGCGCCTCGACAAATTGGTGGCGAAGGCAAACAACGGGCAGGCTCTTGATGATTGGACCCTACACGATCTGCGCCGCACTTTGGCCACGGGCATGCAGCGCCTCGGTGTGCGCTTTGAGGTCACAGAGGCAATCTTGAACCATAAGTCCGGTTCGCGCTCGGGCGTGGCCGGTGTTTATCAGCTTCACGAATGGGCCGAAGAAAAGCGGTCTGCGCTCGATGCTTGGGCGCAACACGTTGTGGCCCTCGGTAGTGCTGCTGACGAGACAAACGTTGTTCACCTTGCTGAAGTGCGAGGCTGATCGGGTGGCACGGCTAGGGTAGCTCCCAAAAGGTCGGTTCCCGCCCGATTTGCCGCGCCATGTCATTACCAGCGGATCGCCTACGGAGGCGTATCAATGACGACTGAAAGAGAATGGATAACGGGGCGTGACTTGGCGGTCCTATTGGGGCGCCCCGCACGCTTAGATATGTTGCTGAGGGATTACCTAAAGGTAGGCATGATATCGGCTCGTGCGAAAGCGGCGACCCTGATCGAGCGCGGGAACCGCGCTGCTTTCGTAAGTCCTCGCAGCGTAAAGAGAGATTGGGAAGTGCCGTCCTCGGTTTGGGAGGCAGCCTCCCATGAATCTATGTTTGACCTTCTTCACGGGAAGTTCACCACTACCCGCACGGGGATGAAGGATATAGCCCGCGTCGAATTGGTCGGGGTTTCATTCGACAAAAATGAGGCTTTGGACGCCCTTGAACTTGAGGCGACGACTGCGAGGGCTGTCGAGCAGGTCAAGACGAGCAATGCAGGTGCAAAGACCGACAAGGCGCGATGGGCCGCATTCGCCGGGGCGTTCGCTGCTGCCGTGTATAAGGGCGACGTTGACCCCGAGACAGATAATTCGGCCCAATCCATCTACAAAAGGGTCTCCCACGCCATGTCTGAGGCTGGCGACGACAACCCGCTAGGTTTAGACAGCGTTAGGCCCGCAATAACAACCTTCCTGCGCGAAGCCCGCACCGACTAATTGTATTGATCGGAATTGCTCGGGATTGATCCGCGCTAAATCCGGCTTCTTGCGTCAAACTTCCCTCCATCGCCCGCAAATCAACGCGGCAACACGGAGGTTAGACATGACCCGACTACATACCGAAGAAGAAGAGGCGGGGCGCTTGGGCCTCGCCCCCAAGACCCTCGCCAATCAGCGCTGCCGTGGCGACGGCCCGCCGTTCCTGAAGGTAGGTCGCCTCGTCCGCTATGACCCTGACCTGACCGACGCATGGCTAGCTGAGCGGGTGCGTTCGTCCACCTCTGATGTGGGGGGCGCGTGAACCATGGCCGCTATCATGACGGGGGGGCGGCTCACCCCAAAAGAAAAGAGCCGCGTAACGCTTAGCGTCCGCGACCCTTCTACGATTTCATTGCTTGGCGGCCTGAATATCGAGAAGGAACATATAAACGACGTTCACGCCTTCGGCAAGCGTCTGCTGTCGGAGCGAAACCGTTGGGACATTGCTCGTCGCAGCGGGGGACTCTTTGGATCGCGTCGCCTCAGCAAAAGCGATGCGGAGCGATCGCTGTCCCTTGCCTTGGCTGCCCTCACTGAAAGCGGGGTGTCAGCATGAACGACCTTTCCTTTCGTGCGATGGCGTGCCGTCCTTGGGACGGCTGCTGGCGCGTTCGCAAGCCTGACAACTTCGACGGCCTCCTATCGGTGCACCAGTTCACTGCGCTCCAAGTGCTGCGTTCTGGCACTCACCTTAGCGAGGCAGAGGCTAGGTTGCTCCAGGCCATCCACTACCAAGCCGACCCGCTCGGCCCTGCGCAGGCGTTCAATCTTGATCGACTGGTTGCCCGCGCAAGCGAATCGAACGGGAGGGCTGCGGCATGACTCCACAAAGCTTTTGCGGAAGCTCGGCTGACGGGTGCGTTCCGGTTCTCATCGACGGGGTGGTAAGTTGGCTTGCCCCGGACAGCGCGAAGCTCGCCTGCTCAACCTTGGGTGCGCTGCCCGTGCCGCCATTCGAGAGCATTGACGATCAACTAGACGCGATGGGGGGTGTGGCATGACTGCGTTGCTCGACCTCGAAAGCATCCGAGATGCAAACCCCCTCCCCTCTGTGGTGGGTGGTGTGGTCAAACTGCATACGGCTGGCAGGGAATGGAAAGCCTGCTGTCCGTTCCATGCCGACCGCTCACCTAGTTTTACGATCTACGCGGGTGGCAAGCGATTCTGCTGCTTCGGGTGTGGTGCGGAAGGCGATGTGTTCGACTTCGTTTCCAAGCTCCATGGTGTAGGCCTCCGCGATGCGGCGATCCTGCTGGGCAAGGGTGATGTGGTGACTACGGAAGTGGCACCGCTCCCCCCTGCCGACGATGCGGGTGATAGGGTAGATGAGGCCCGCACGATCTGGCGCGCGGCTTCACCTGCGCAGGGGACGTTGGCGGAGACCTACCTCCGCTGTCGCGGTCTCAGCATCACCATACCCCCGACCATTCGCTTCGCCTCACTGCGATATGGGAAGCGGGGGCGGGAATACCCTACGCTTGTTGCTGCTGTCTCTGGAGATGGTGGGCGCCTGACAGGAATACAGCGCACCTATTTGGCCGACAATGGCAAAGGCAAGGCGGACGTTCCCAAGGCCAAGCTATCGTTAGGCAAGGTCCGGTGCGGCGCAATCCGCCTCGCGCCTGTCGCCCGCAAGATGGTGGTGACGGAAGGGCTAGAAGATGGCTTGTCGCTACAAGAGGCGCTCGGCGCTCCGGTGTGGGTGGCCTGCGGTGCCTCCATGCTGCCTAGCCTACGGTTTCCCGACTTTGTGCGGGACATAGCGATTGGCGGTGACAACGACGAAGCGGGGCGGGCCGCTGCCGACAAGGCGGCGAAGGCCTTTGCGGAGCGCGGCCATGGTGTGCGGGTATTCTACCCGACTGCGCCGCACAAAGATTTCAACGATGAATTGACGGGGGTTCGCGCATGACTGTTGCGACGATGAAAAGCGCCTTTGAGCGCGCGGAAGTGGTTTCGATCTGGCCCGCTCTGGATCGCACTCTAATCGACAACGGGCGGCGTCCCGCCGTGGACATGCCCCGCCACCTGTTCGGCCCCGCCTGGGGCGTTATCGAGCAAGTTGCGGACGCAACCGCCACTAAGCCCGATTATGCGGCGATGGGCTATCTCGGCGCTGCTGCAAGCCTCATTGGCGGCAAGCGGCGCATTAGTCCCGATAGGGGCGATTGGACAGAACCTTGCATCCTCTGGGTGGCTGCGCTCGGAGATCCGTCGTCGCGCAAGTCTGCCCCCCTCGACCATATGACTAGGCCTCTGTGGGCGATGCAAGAGGCGGCCAAGGAGTGCTTTGAGGAACGCAAGCGGGAACACGCTGCGGAAGTCGAGCGCGCCAAGGCTGAACGCTTGAAGTGGCAGGACAGCGTGAAGGAAGCTGCGGGCACTCCAGGGGGCACGCCTCCGATGCCTGAAATTGCGGTGGAGCCTGACGCGCCGCGCGAAGTCATCAAGATCATTAGCGATGCAACGCCGGAAGCCGTAGCCGATGTGCTGGCGGGGAATCCGCAAGGCGTGCTTTGCTACAATGACGAACTGGCCGGATGGCTTGAAAGCTTCGACCGCTACACCTCTGGCGGGCGTCCCTTCTGGCTGTCAGCCTTCGGCGGTCGCCCCCATGCGATTAGCCGCAAGGGTGGGGGCTCGCTGCATATCCCCTTTAATGGAGTGTCGGTCCTCGGCTCGATCCAGCCGGATATTGTGACAAAGCACCTAGAGGCGGCGAATGACGGGCTAGTCCCTCGCATACTTTGGGCGTGGCCCGACAAACTGCCCCCTAAGCCGCAAACAGTACGCGTTGATCGTTCGTCGCTAGAGGCTGCGTATTCGCGCCTCGACCTGCTGGCATGGGAAGAGGATAGCGAGGGTAAGCGGTGCGCTAAAGTCCTCCCCCTCGATGATGACGCGGCGGCGGTCTTTGCCGATTGGAACGTGACCAACGCGGAGGCCGACGCGGAAGGGTCCAATCTCTACGCCTCCTTCGCTGGCAAAATGAGCGGTGCGGTCCTTCGTCTCGCACTGGTCGCGGAACTGACGGAATGGGCGTTCAATGGCGGGGGTGAACCCGCAACCGTCTCGATGCGATCCCTGTCGGCTGCAATCGAATGGGTGGAGGATTATGCCAAGCCGATGGCACAACGGGTATTCGGCGACGCTGCCGTGCCTCTCGCGGATCGCAATGCGGCCCTGCTCGCCCGCTACATTCGCAAGAATGAGTTTCACACCATCAATGCGCGGGAGCTTCGCCGCCATCCCCATAAGGGCCACCTGAAGCCGCTACAGGCTAAGGGCGCAATGGATGAAGCCCTAGACATTATGCAAGACGCTGGCTGGATACTCCCTGCCTTCTCGCGGGACGGCGAAGGCGTCGGGCAACAGCGCAAAGACTACAACGTAAACCCTGCCGTATTCGAGGCCGCGCAATGAGTTGGCGGGAGCAAGTGGAGGAAGCGCTAAGAGATAGGGACAAAAGGGACACTAGGGACAAAAGCCCCCCTCCGTGCCCTATCTCCGTCCCTAATGTCCCTAACGTCCCTAGTGTCCCAACTAATCCGTCAAAGCTTCTGCGCGAATGGGAGTCGGGCCTAACCTCTCTCGATCCTGAAGAGGCTCCCGATGGATTTGAGGGGCGGGAATACTGGCAACTGTGGCTAGACGCCTGCTGGCTATTCGAGACGCATGGGCGCTATGCCGCGCTGAATGGATGGGACACGCAGGCAGTGTTCGGTGTGTTCGTTGGGTATCCTGCTGCTGGCGGCTTGGCTCAACAACTCCGAGGGTCGCGCCAACTCGTCTTCGACGGCCCTCGCGCGGTCTATCGACGGCTCGGAGTGCCCGCGTCTATCAATGTTGGGATTGCGCGCCGACTTCCTGCTCTTTGGGAGCTCGGGGGGTAGCTATGCTACCGAGCCGCACGACGTTTAACAGCCCAAGAAGTGCGCACGTGAGGAAGTGAAACTGCTGGCACAAATTCACCGGTCAGCAGATAGCGCCTCAGTTTGAGGGTATCTCCCACGAAAGCCGCGAAACGAATGCTTCAGGCTCGATCTGCGGGTTTCAGCATCAAATTCGAGAACTCTTCATCATAAAATGTCTCAAAGGTAGATTCAGCTTTCGCCCATTCGGCAGCCACCGGCATGAGCCAATCGGTAAGCGTAAATATGTTTCTATGATGCTTCGCCAGGTCCCAATAGAGTATCGGTTCGTGATGGGCGATACGATTACGCAACTTGCGAATTGGCGTCACCAACCGCATGACTTTCTTGCGCTGCGGCTTTTCTCCACTCTTCATGAAAGCTTTGGCGAGCCCACCCCTACGCCAGAGTGTGTCCTCATATGGACCGCTCACGCAGGCCGTCCAAAATCCTAATGTAAGTGAGGCGACGACCCGCCCGGGTTCGATCGGCCTTTTCTCCATCGCAAGTCCTGCGAGAGCATCTGAGATTTTTTGGCGTTGAAAAACATGAGTGATCACCCCTCCGCGCTCATACCAGCATTCGCCATACGTCTCACTTAAATGGTGATGGAAGCGATTACGCAGCGTGACTTCCAAAACTTGAATGGGGACGTAGAGGGAGGCGGAAACGCGTGCGTTAAGGCCGTAGAGGGCTAGCGCCTTAGCTCTGTCGCCCTCACATGATTCCAGATAGGCTCCAAACCGTTCATTGGAGAGAGCCTCTTCGAATCCCTTAAAGTCGGTCAAGTTCCCCCCTCAAATTTCATTGACCGTAAACCCTTCCCGCATTATGTAGACGTTGTAGTCCCCGGTTGTGCCTCTGCTTGCATGCGCACCGGGGCAATTTTTTATGAGCGCCCTCTATACCGCCCCTTTTTAGGCGGCAAGTCATCGGACTTAGCCCTCATTCCCCAAACCGGTAGGAATCGTTTCCGCAGCGGTGAAAGGTCTTGTCGGCAGCTGATTGATACACGGCGCCGTAGCAAATGTTGGCTGTCGCTAACTGGGGAGCCATGACAGTATCCCGTTGGCGGCACGCGTCTTCAGCCTGTCCCCCTCCCTGCTGGCAGTACCGGTCTAGCTCCTGCCAGCGGGCAATGATCTCTTGCTCGGCGCGATTAAATGGCGTGGGCTGAGCGGGGGCCGGTGGGGGCTTGGGCGTGGGTGTAGGCGTTGAACTAGGCGGGAGAGGCACAGTAGGCGCAGTGTTCTGCCATCGCGGCTGAGGTTCGTAAGAGGCGACCTCCAACTTGCCCGCAAGAGCGTCGGCAAACGCCGCGCCAATGATCGACCGTTCATCGTAACCCAACTGATCGCCGTTATCATACGTGATGACCCGGCACGGATTGCGACAACTCGACCGCCCTAGAACCGACCCGCTTGGACTGACCCGAGCAAGGATATGCCGTCCTCCTTCCTCGCCTAAATACGCGTAAGTAACGACGTCTCCCGCACGCTTGCCGGATTTTTGATCCTCTTCTGACACCGCAGCGATGTATGAGTAAAACACACCATCCCGCTCCTCGTAATAGTGCGAGGGCGTAGGTGGGACATAAGGGGTAGGCACCGCGTAGCTTGCTTCTGTAGCAATGGTTGCTGGATTTGCTGCCTTTGTTTGAGTGTACGCATACTCATTTTCGCGATCATCTCCACAACCCGCGAGAACAAGCAGCAAGATCGACGCGCTCACGTATCGCATAAGAACCTCCCTCACCCCGTAATACGCGGATGCCCGACAAGTAAAAGCCCCGCTAGACCAAAACTAGCGGGGCTAAAATGTCGCGACAACAAGGCTGAAAGTCGGTTTAGGCCGCTAGCCGCCTGGCATCAT
>MPLZ02226027.1_pt1 | contig 20215 bp, 28 predicted proteins | sample 1617311 | NCBI WGS metagenome assembly MPLZ02 (sample SAMN05944806, study PRJNA350692) | marine metagenome | biome: marine; feature: ODZ; material: water; isolation source: 160 m water sample filtered on 0.2 um supor filter | place: Pacific Ocean | collected 2012-04-08 | depth 160m m | reverse complement strand
CGCGTCCGGAAGCTGTTCCACCACGACTCCCAGATATGCGTCGTCGGCACCACTCATGGCAGGCTCCCGCCGTCATCGATCACAGCCATCAACAATCAGCATCAGCATCAGCTGCGCGGAGAAGACGCCAGCTCAGGCTCTGCGGCCTCCCGTCCCTCCAACGCCGCCACAGGTCCATTCTCATCGGCGGCGGACCGCGTCAGCACCTCCGGTCCGTCACTGGTTACGGCCACCGTGTGCTCGAAGTGCGCCGACAAGCTGCCATCCCGAGTCACCGCGGTCCACCCGTCGCCAAGCACCTTCACCGAGGGATTCCCCATGTTGACCATCGGCTCGATTGCCAACACCATACCGGCCGCGAGCCGTGGTCCACGACCTGGCTCACCGTAATTGGGAATCTGCGGCTCCTCATGCAACTTGGCGCCGATACCGTGGCCAACGAACTCGCGCACGACCGAGAACCCATGCGCCTCGACGTGCCGCTGCACCGCGTAACCAATGTCGGAGACATGGCCTTTCACCTGCACCTGCTCCATGGCCAAGTCGAGCGCTTCTCGTGTCACACGCAGCAAGTCGGCCGCGCGGTCTGAAATCGAACCCACAGGCACCGTAATCGCCGAGTCGCCGTAGAACCCGTCGAGCACGACTCCCATGTCGAGGGAGACGATGTCGCCATCGGCGAGCGGCGTCGCATCCGGGATACCGTGCACGACCGCCTCATTGACCGACGCACACAGGGTCGCCGGGAACCCCTGGTAACCCTTGAACGCGGGCACCGCACCGGCCTCCAGAATCTGCCGTTCCGCGACCGTGTCCAGCTCCTTGGTGGTCACTCCCGGCGCGACCAGCCGACGGAGCTCTGCGAGCACCGCCGCGACCAGCGCGTTGGCCACACGCATACGCTCCAGCTCGGCCGGCGATTTGCACACGATCATCCGGCGGCTCCCTCGGACACCGGGCTCCCGACCGACACGCCCGCGTCCACGTCGTCCACCGCCGCCGCCAGTGCTGCCGACACGGCGGCCTGGTCCTGATGTCCGTCGATGGCACGAAACGTCGGACGGCTCGAGTAGTAGTCGACAAGTGGTCTGGTCGCCTCGGCATACACCCGCAACCGCTCCCGGACCACCGTTTCGGCATCGTCGCTCCGGAGCACCAGCTCGCCGCCGCACTTCTCGCATCGGGGTATTGCCACTTCGGCCACGCTGGCAGCGACGCTCACCGGCGTCCCACATTGCCCGCACACCCGGCGCCGCGCCAGCCGCTCGACCAGCGCGTCGTCCGGCACCGCGATATCGACCACGGTGAGTGCACCGTGTCCCGTCATGATCTCGTCGAGCGCCGTGGCCTGCGCTACCGTGCGCGGGAAGCCGTCGAGCACGAATCCACCGGCGGCATCTGGGCGCGCGAGTCGCTCTCGCACGATGGCGATCATCAGCTGGTCGTCGACCAGACCTCCGGCCTCTATCGTCGCCTTGGCACGCTGCCCCAACTCGGACCCGGACTGCACCGCATCGCGCAAGATGTCTCCGGTCGAAATCTTCGGGATCCCGTGCCGCTGGGCAAAGTCCACCGCCTGCGTGCCCTTGCCCGCCCCCGGCGCGCCAAGCACCACGAGATTGATCGGTGTTCGTGTCGATTCGCTCACGCGTCGCTCACCTAGCCTCGGCGTCCTCTTATACGGGTCTTCCGCATGAACCCGTCATAGTGCCGCATGATGAGCTGCGACTCCACCTGCTGCACCGTGTCCATCGACACCCCGACAATGATCAGCAGCGACGTCCCCCCGAAATAGAAGGTGACATTGAGCCCGTCGGTGAACCACCGCGGGGTCACCGCGTCGAGCGAGTCGCCGATGAACGGTAACGCGTTCACCTGGAAGCCGACGATCAATAGATCCGGCAGCACCGCGATGAGCGCCAGATAGATCGCCCCCACCAGGGTAATCCGCGTGAGAATCGTGTCGATATACTCGGCCGTCCGCTTGCCCGGCCGGATCCCCGGCACGAACCCGCCATACTTCCTCATGTTCTCCGCGACATCGTCGGGATTGAAGATGATCGCGGTGTAGAAGTAGGCGAAGAATATGATTCCGCCCATATACAGCAGGTAGTACAACGGCATCCCGTTCTGCAGCGAGGCCGTAGCGGTCTGAGTCCATCCCCCCGGGGGCAACGCCGAGGCGATGGTCGCCGGGAACGCGAGCAACGACGAGGCGAAGATGACCGGGATTACGCCGCCGGTGTTCACCTTGAGCGGTATGTGGGTGCTCGTGCCGCCATACATCCGCCGCCCCACGACACGCTTCGCATATTGCACGGTGACCCGGCGCTGCCCGCGCTCGATGAAGACGACCGCCGCGATGACCGCGAGCATCGCCATGATGAGAATCAGCAGACGGAACAGTCCCATCTGGCCGGTGCGCAGCTGATCGATGGTGAGGATCACCGCCTGCGGCAGACCGACGACGATCCCGGCGAAGATGATCAGCGACATGCCGTTGCCGATCCCGCGCTCGGTGATCTGCTCACCCAACCACATGATGAAACAGGTGCCTGTCGTGAGGGTGAGCACCACCATCAGCCGGAACGCCCAACCGGGGTTGTAGACCAGCGGCAACCCGCCGGCGATATTGGTCTGGCTCTCCAACCAGAACGCGATCGCGAAGGCCTGCACGCCGCACAAGCCGAGCGTCCCATACCGCGTGTATTGCGTGATCTTGCGCCGGCCGAGCTCGCCCTCCTTCGACAATCGCTCGAGATAGGGCCAGACCACCGTCAGCAACTGCAGAATGATCGATGCGCTGATGTAGGGCATGATGCCCAACGCGAAAATCGTCACCTGCGCGAGATTGCCCCCCGAGAACATGTTGAACAGCCCGAGCATGGTGTTGGCGTTTTGCTCGGCCAGAATGGCCAGCGCGTCAGCGTTGACCCCCGGGGTCGGGATGACGCTGCCGACTCGATAGACCGCCAGAATCCCAAGCGTGAACAGCACGCGTGTACGAAGATCGGAGATCGTGAAGACGTTTCGCAGGCTATCAAGCATCTGTGCGTCTCCTCCACACGCTGCCGATCAGACGACGTCGCACAACAGCCATCACTTCGTTATGACCTCGGCCTGTCCGCCAGCGGCCGCGATCTTCTCACTCGCCTTCTGGCTGAACTTGTGCGCCCTTATCGTCAGCGCCGTCTCGATGTCCCCCCGGGCGAGTATCTTCACACGCTTGGCGTTGGACCGCACCAGCCGTTGCTCCCGTAACAGCTCGGGCGTGATTTCAGTGCCCGCTTTGAACCGCTCGGCCAGCGTATCGAGATTGACGACGGCGTACTCCACCCGGAAGGGATTGAAAAATCCGCGCTTCGGCACGCGCCGCTGCAACGGCATTTGGCCGCCCTCGAACCCGCGCTTGTGGTGATATCCCGAGCGGGACTTCTGTCCCTTGTGCCCCCGACCCGAGGTGACACCGGAGCCGGACCCCTCGCCCCGGCCGACACGCTTCTTGGCGTGCTTGGCACCCTTTGGTGGTTTGAGATCGCTGAGATTCATCGTCTTCAGCCCTCGACGTCGCTCACTCGGACCAGATGCCGGACCTTGTGGATCATGCCGCGTATGGACGGAACGTCCTGCAGTTCGACAGTATGGTTGATTCGCCGGAGCCCCAGCCCCCGCACGACGTCTGCCTGACGCTTGTCAAACCCGATGGTGCTTCGCACCAGCTTCACCTTCACACGCCCGGGCTTCGCTCTTTTCGCCATCATACCGTTGCTACCAGGCTGCTGAAGACTGCGGCGAAGCCCACCGGCCTCTCCTGTCTCCTGTCTCCTGAGGGCGCTTCCTTTTACGCCGTCAAGTCCTTTAGGTCGACGCCACGCAACCGGGCGATGGCAACCGGATCCTTGAGCTCGACCAACCCGGTAAAGGTCGCGCGCACCACATTGTGCGGGTTGTCGGTACCGAGCGACTTGGTCAGGATGTTTTGAATACCAGCCGACTCCATGACCGCGCGAACGGCACCGCCCGCGATGATGCCAGTACCTTCTGGCGCCGGCTTCAGCAGCACCCGCCCGGCCCCGAATCGGCCGACAATCTTGTGCGGAATCGTGGTGCCACTGAGCGGCACGCGCACGAGGGCCTTTTTCGCGGCCTCGATGCCTTTCTTGATTGCCGAAGGCACCTCTTTCGCCTTTCCGACACCGAACCCAGCCACTCCGTGCATGTCACCCACCACGACCAGGGCGCTGAAGCTCAGGTTCTTGCCGCCCTTGACGACCTTGGTGACCCGGTTGATCGACACCACCGTGTCTTTGAGGTCGAAGTCTGCAGGGTTGATCTTCGCTCGTGTCTTGCTCATGACTGTGTGTCCGCACTAGAACTTCAATCCGCCGTCCCGCGCGGCGTCCGCCACCTTGCGCACGCGCCCGTGATACAGGAACCCGCCGCGGTCGAAGACGACGCTCGTAATGCCTTTTTCGAGCGTACGTTCGGCTACTAGCTTGCCAATGACCTGCGCCCCGGCCACATTCCCGCCACGCGCGCCATCGGCGAATCCCGCCTTGACGGAGGGCTCGGTGCTCGACGCGGATACGACCGTCGTGCCGGTCGTGTCGTCGATCACCTGGGCCGAGATGTGCGTCAGGCTCCGGAAGACCGCCAGCCTGGGCCGCTCGCTGGTCCCTCCGATCTTCTTTCGCTGCCGCAGCGAGATTCGCCGCCGCCGGTCCTGTTTCGTCTTTACTCTCATCGCCGTATCAACCCATGAGATGAAGCCGGCGAAGCCATTCGTACCCTTCTGACTTCTGCATTCTGACTTCTACCTTCTCGGGCACGCGCTTACGCCCCCGTCTTACCCACTTTCTTCCTCAACACCTCGCCGGTGTAGCGAATCCCCTTCTGCTTGTAAGGGTCCGGCTTCCGGAAACCACGGATATCGGCGGCGACCTGCCCCACCGCTTGCCGGTCGGCACCGGACACAACCAAGTGTGTCTGCTTGTCCACCGTGACCGCTACTCCCTTGGGTATGTCGAACAGCACGGGGTGGGAGTACCCCAGCGACATCGTGAGTCGCTGACCAGCCACCTCGGCCCGATACCCGATGCCGACGATGTCGAGCTCCTTCTTGAACCCCTCGGTGACCCCCGTCACGGCGTTGGCGACCAGACTGCGAGCCAGGCCATGAAACTTGCCAAGCCCACGATCATCGCTCACCGGGCGCGCCTCGAGCCTTCCGTCGGTCATCTCGAAGATCACGCCTGGCGGCAGCGGTTGACGCAACGTCCCCTTTGGCCCCTTGACCTCGACCACATCCGGAGAGATCTGCACGGTGACCCCGCTCGGAATTGGAATCGGTTTCTTGCCCACTCGCGACATGACGTCACCCCTACCAGACGTTGCACAACACTTCGCCGCCGACGCCGACTTTCACGGCCTCACGCCCGGTCATCACGCCGCGCGAGGTCGTCAGAATGCTGGTTCCGAGCCCGGCCAGAACCGGTGGCACGCTGTCCCGGCCGAAATAGACACGTCGCCCGGGTCGGCTGACCCGCTGGATTCCTGAAATGACGTTCTCGCCACGTGACCCGTATTTGAGCTGAACACGAAGCATTGACCGAGCGCTCTGCCCCTTCTCGACCACGACGTCGACCTGCTTGAAGGAGTGGATGTAGCCCTCGCTCTGCAGAATTCTGGCGATATCCGTCTTGAGCCGTGATGCCGGAATATCCACGCGCTTCCGCCGTGCAGCGGTAGCGTTACGGATTCTCGTCAACATGTCGGCGATCGAATCAGTCATAGCTCTTCAGTTTCGTTGCTTCCAGGCCGACGACTTCGCGTCGACGACCGGCCTCATCACCAGCTGCTCTTGGTCACACCGGCAACATCGCCCTGGAGCGCCAACCGCCTAAAACAGAGGCGGCAGAGCTCAAACTTGCGTAGGAACCCGCGTGGCCGGCCACACAGTCGACACCTGTTACGGAGCCGCACCTTGAATTTCGGCGGCCTCTTTTCCTTGACGATCTTCGCGGTCGTAGCCATCGGTGTCCTCTTGTAGCCAGGGCCTTCAGGCCCGCCCCAATCGCGCCCGGCTCGGGCGCGGTCCCTAATTCGCGCGGAACGGCATCCCCAGCAACTGGAGCAACCGTCGCCCTTCCTCGTCGGTCTTGGCCGTCGTCACTACCGTGATGTTCATGCCACGGGACTTGTCGACCTTCATGTAGTCGATCTCGAGGAAGATCAACTGGTCACGCAGCCCCAGCGTGTAGTTGCCTCGCCCGTCGAACCCCTTGGGCGACACCCCTCGAAAGTCCCGGACCCGCGGTAGTGCGATTGAAATCAGACGGTCCAGGAACTCGTACATGCGCTCGCGACGCAGCGTGACCATCGCCCCGATTGGCTGACCTTGACGCACCTTGAACTGTGCCACCGACTTCTTGGCCCGGGTCGTCAACGGCTTCTGACCGGTGATACGCGCCAGTTCGTCGCTTCCAGCTTCGATCAGCTTCGCGTTCTGCGTCGCCTCACCCATCCCCATGTTCACGGCGATCCGCTGGATCTTCGGCACCGCCATCACGCTGGTGTAGCCAAACTCCTTCGTGAGGGCGGAGACCGTCTGGTCCAGATACCGCTCTTTCAATCGGCTCATCGGTCGACGACCCCGTCACATTTGCGGCAGACCCGCACTTTGCGACCATCACCGAGCACTCGGCGGCCGAGCCGCGTCGGCGCTCCACACTCCGGACACACCAGCTGCACATTCGAGACGTGCAATGGCGCCTCACTCTCGACGACGCCACCCTTGACGTTCTGTCCGGGATTCGGCTTCGTGTGTTTCTTCACGAAATTCACGCCTTCGACGATCAGCCGGTTCTTGCCAGGCACCAGCCGCAACACGCGGCCACGCTTGCCCCGGTCTTTCCCCGCAATCACGAGCACGCTGTCGTTCTTTCGAATCGGTGTCTGAATGGTCGACATTCGTCTTACGCTCCAGAAGTCAGCGGTCTGACTTCTGACTTCTTCGTTACAACACTTCCGGTGCCAGTGAGACGATCTTCATGAACTTTCGCTCACGGAGCTCTCGCGCCACCGGACCAAAGACACGGGTCCCGATCGGCTCACCTTGCTCATTGACCAGAACCGCCGCGTTCCGATCGAAGCGGATGTAGCTGCCATCCCGGCGCCGATGCTCTTTGGACGTACGCACGATCACTGCTCGTACGACCTGGCCCTTCTTGACCGCAGACGCGGGCACCGCTTCCTTCACAGAGGCGGTAACGAGGTCACCGAGGCGGGCGTATCGTCCCGTCGCACCGCCGAGGGGGTTGATCACCGCTATCTTGCGGGCCCCGGAGTTGTCGGCGACGTCGAGAATCGACTGCATCTGGATCATGGTCAGTCCTCGCTCAAATCACCTGCGCCCGCTCGACCACCCGGGTGACCGCCCAACGCTTTCGGCGACTCAGGGGTCGCGTCTCGACGATGGCCACGACATCACCCATCTTGGCGTCGTTGGCCGGGTCGTGCGCCATGAACTTCGACGTGCGACGCTGAATCTTGCCGTAAAGCGCATGGCGCACCCGACGCTCGACTGCCACCACGACACTCTGATCCATCTTGTCGCTGACCACCACGCCCTGGACTTCTGCTTTGGTTCCCATCCGATGCTTCTTTCGCTATGTGCCCCGACCCACTAGGCGCCCGCGTCGGCGGCCCGTGTACCGAGCGCGTGCTCCCGCAAGAGGGTCTTTACACGGGCGAGGTCACGCCGGCTCTCTTTCAGCTTGCTCGCCGCCTCCTGCTGTCCCATCGACTTCTGTAGCCGCAACCGGAACAACTGTTCTGCCAAATCGCGCTCACGCTGCTCGAGACCCGCCACACCGAGATCACGCAACTCTCCAATCTTGGTCATGACACCTCAGTCTCACCAAACCGTGTGGCGAACTTCGTGAGAATCGGCAGTTTCGCCGATGCCAGACGCATCGCCTCCTTCGCCGCGACCATGTCGACCCCCTCCATCTCAAACAGGATTCGGCCCGACTTCACGACGGCTACCCAACCTTCAGGGGCGCCCTTGCCCTTCCCCATTCGTGTTTCCTGGGGCTTCTTGGTGATGGGCTTATCTGGAAACACTCGGATCCAGATCTTCCCACCGCGCTTGATGAACCGCGTCATCGCGACACGCGCCGCCTCGATCTGACGGTCTGTCAACCAGCAGGGCTCCATCGCCCGGAGCCCGTAGTCTCCGAAAGACACTGTCGAGCCACGCCACGCCTTTCCGGTCATGCGCCCGCGTTGCTGTTTCCGATGCTTCACTCTTTTTGGCGTCAACATAACGAAACACCTTCAACTGGAGATCGCTGCGAAGCCACCGGCTTCTTCCGTCTCCTGACTTCTGCCTTCTGACTCCTGCAGGGCACCCGCCGTCAGGCCCTGGCCGGGCGGCGCGGCGCCCGATACTCTTCATCGCGGGCCAGCTGTGGCTCGTGGCGATCGCCCTTGTAGAGCCACACTTTCACGCCGATTTGCCCGTAGGTCGTGTTGGCCTCCGCAAAGCCGTAGTCAATGTCCGCGCGCAACGTCTGCAGCGGCAACTGGCCATGCAGATACCACTCGCTTCGCGCGATTTCCGCCCCATTGAGCCGCCCGCCGACCCGGATCTTGATCCCGCGTGCCCCGAACCGCAGCGCAGACTCGATCGCCTTCCGCATAGCACGACGAAACGCGACACGCTTCACCAGCTGCAATGCGACCGATTCGCCGATGAGCTGCGCGTCCAGCTCGGGCTTCTGGATCTCCTGGATGTTGATGAACACCTGGCGGTTGGTCCGCTTCTGTATCTCCGTTTTGAGCTTGTCGACCTCGGTGCCCTTCCGTCCGATGATGATGCCCGGCCGCGACGTGCAGATATCGATCTTCAGGTTGTTGGCGGCGCGCTCGATTTCGATTTTCGACACACCCGCATGTGCGAAGCGTTTCTTCAGGTCGGCCCTCAAGGCGAGATCCTCGTGCAGCAGCTTCGCGTAATCACGGTCCGCATACCAACGGGACCGCCAGGTCTTGTTGAAACCGAGTCTGAAACCGTACGGGTGAACCTTCTGCCCCATCTGGTGATCCTCGCGTTGCGCCGCTAGTCGCTGGACTTCTTCGCCGTCCGCTTCTTCGCCGTCTTGGCGGTCTTCTTCGCCGCCGACTCGGTCGCGGACTTCTTCGTCGCCGTGGTCTTCTTTGCCGCCGACTTGGTCGCGGTCTTTTTCTTCGCCGCGGTCTTCTTGGCCATCGCGGCCTTTGTCGTCTTCCCGGCGGTGCTCTTGGGAGCCCGCTTGGTCGCTTTCTTCGGCGCCGCGTCGGCTCCGTCCGCCGATGCGGTCTGGGGTGCCGGCGCCGCTACCCGCGTCACCACCTCGGACCGCTCCGCCACGTGAACGGTCAGGTGGGCCGTCCGCTTGATGATCCGGAACGCCCGGCCCATTGGCGCCGGACGAATCCGCTTCATCGAGGGCCCCTGGTCGGCATAGCAGCGCGACACGAACATTCGGTCGACATCGCCACTGCCGCCCTCTTTCTGCTCGGCGTTTGCCACCGCAGAACGGAGCACCTTCTCAATGTCACGCGCGATGCGCTTGCGGGCGAAACGCAACGTCGACAGCGCGCGGTCCACGTTCTGGCCGCGAATGAGATCCATCACCAGCCCGGCCTTTTGCGCCGACGTGCGGATGTATCGGGCCGTCGCCCGCCCTTCGACCATCGTTATCTACCCTTCGGGCCGATCGACGCGGCCTTGTCGCGCTTGCTCGTATGCCCGCGAAACAGTCGGGTCGGCGAGAACTCACCCAGCTTGTGGCCCACCATGTTCTCGGTGAGATACACCGGCACAAATTTCTTGCCGTTGTGCACCGCGATGGTGTGTCCGACCATCTCCGGCACGACGGTGGAACGCCGTGACCAGGTCTTGATCACCTTCCGGTCTCCGCCCCGGTTCATGATCTCCACCTTCTCCAGCAACGGCAGGTCCACGAACGGCCCCTTCTTCAGCGATCGACTCATAAGCGCCTCGTGTTGGTCCCGATGAACATCACCGACGCCGCTTCCGGCGCTGGGTGATGAACTTGTCGGACGGCTTCCGGCTGCGGGTCCTGAAGCCCTTGCTCGGCTGGCCCCATGGCGACACGGGGTGACGCCCGCCAGCCGCCTTGCCCTCGCCGCCCCCCAGCGGGTGGTCCACCGGGTTCATGGCGACGCCACGCACATTGGGCCGACGCCCGAGCCACCGCGAACGACCAGCCTTCCCCAGGGACACATTCTCGTGATCGACGTTGCCAACTTGCCCCACCGTCGCCGAGCACTCCTTAAGAATTCGACGTACCTCGCCGGACGGCATCCGCACCGAGGCGTAGTTGCCTTCTTTGGCCACGAGCTGCACCGTGGACCCGGCGCTCCGCGCGATTTGCCCTCCCTTGCCGGGCTTGAGCTCCACGTTGTGCAGCTGTGTGCCCAGCGGGATATTTTTGAGCGGCAGCGCGTTACCCGGCAGAATGTCCACCTTCTCGCCGGCGATGATGGCGTCGCCGACCGTCACACCGGCCGGCTGGAGAATGTATCGCTTCTCACCGTCGGCATACGTCACCAATGCAATCCGGGCCGAGCGGTTCGGGTCGTACTCGATGGTCGACACCTTCCCTGGCACATCATACTTATCGCGCTTGAAATCGATGATGCGGTACGCCCGCTTGTGTCCGCCACCACGTTGCCACACCGTCACCTTGCCCCGATTGTTACGGCCACCGGATTTCGGCAGCGGCTGGGTCAATGGCTTGTACGGCTTTGTGGCCGTGATCTCATCGAACGCCTGAACCGTTTGAAACCTCCGTCCGGGCGACGTCGGCTTGTACTTGCGAATTGTCATGGCTTTGACTCGCTTCGCACCATCGCGCGTGACACCCTGCCTTACCTATGCGCCCTCAAGGAACTCAGGGACCTTTTCACCTGCGCGCAGCCGCACATACGCCTTCTTCCAGTCCGGGCGCTGCCCTGCGAAGCGCCCCTGGCGCTTAATCTTGCCGTGATTGATGGAGGTCCGGACACTCGAGACCTTCGAGCCCAGCAGCCGCTCGACCGCCTGCTTGATCTCCACCTTGGTCGCGCGCATCGCTACCTCCAGCACGATGGTCCGACCGTCCTCCCGCTGGATCGTGGTCTTCTCAGTGATGAGCGGCCGCCGAATCACCTCGGTCTCTATCATGATCCCAACACCTGCTCCAGCCGCTCGATCGCAGCACGGGTCACGACGACCCGACCGGCGTCAACGACGTCGCGGGCTCCAAGCTGACTGGTCGACGACATCCGCACACCGGTGATGTTGCGTACGGCGAGCGAGAGATTCGAGTCCGGATTTACATCGACCAGCAGGGTCTTGCCCCCCGCCTCGAGCCGGCCAAGCAACTCCGCCGCGTGACGCGTCCGAGGCTCGTCGACGGCAAGCTGATCCACCACGAGCACTTCGGAGTCCTGGAACTTCTGGGTGAGAGCGGCGCGCAACGCGCCGCGAATCATCTTCTTGGGCAACCGGTACGCATAGCTGCGTGGCCGCGGACCAAACACAATGCCACCCGCCCGCCACAGCGGATTGCGACTGGAACCGACCCGCGCGCGACCGGTTCCCTTTTGGCGCCAGGGTTTCTTGCCGGTGCCGCTGACCTCAGCACGGGTCTTGGTTGCATGCGTTCCGCGGCGCTCGCAGGCGAGCTGATGAACCACCGCTTCCCAGATAACGTCAGTGTTCACCCGACCGCCGAACACCGTGTCACTGACCTCAAGCGACCCGACCTTCTCGTTCTGCGAATCGACGACATCCAGTGTCATGGTCGTAACCTACTTAGTCGGGGCTACGCCCCGAACCCTCGCCGGTCGCTCCGCGGGGACCCCACGGCCCCACTCCGCGCCCGCGAGCCGCGCACGTGCGCGGCTTGGCCGTCACCGCCGGCTCCAAACGAATACAGACTTCTCGTTTCGCCCCCATGACAGCCTTACCATCATGGTCCCCTACTTCCGCTTCTGTTTCGGGGTCTCGGCCGCCGGTGCAGACACGGGCTTGGCCGCCACCGCTTTGCGCACCATCAGGAACCCGCCCGGCGCCCCGGGCACCGCACCTTTGACGATCAGCATATGCTGCTCGGCATCCACCTGCAGCACCCGCAGATTTCGGACCGTCACCCGATCGCCGCCCATCCGACCGGGACCCCGCATGCCCTTGATGACCCGTGACGGGTACGACGATGCGCCGATCGAACCCGGCGCGCGATGAAACATCGAGCCGTGCGTCGCGCGACCGCCGCCGAACCCATGCCGCTTCATGACCCCTTGAAAGCCTTTGCCGCGACTGAGCCCGATGACGTCCACCCGGTCACCGTCGGCGAACACAGAAGCGACCACCTGCGCCCCCTCGTCCGGACCCTCGCTGCCGGGGGCGATACCTACTTCGCGCCGGATGCGCGTCGGCGGCACGTTCGCCTTTTTGTAGTGACCGGCGGTCGGCTTGTTCACTTTGGCCGGAGCATCCTCCACGAGGCCAAGCTGCACGGCGTCGTAGCCGTCGCGCTCGACTGTCTTGCGCTGAACAACCACGCACGGGCCGGCCTTGATGACAGTCGCGGGCATGACGGCCCCGTCGTCGCTGAACAACTGCGTCATCCCGATTTTTTGCCCTAGAATACCGGTCACCATGGCAGTTACTTGTTGTCCTTCCCGAACGCTTTGATCTCGACGTCGACACCGGCTGGCAGGTCGAGCTTCATCAACGCATCAACCGTCTGCGGTGTCGGTTCGAAGATGTCGATCAGCCGTTTGTGAGTCCGGATTTCAAACTGCTCACGGGATTTCTTGTCGACATGGGGCGACCGCAGAACCGTCCACTTATTCAGGTCGGTCGGCAGCGGAATCGGGCCAGCCAGACGCGCCCCCGTGCGCCGTGCGGTGTCAACAATCTCCGTGGTCGACTGGTCGAGGACCCGGTGGTCGTAGGCCTTGAGACGTATCCGAATCTTGTCGCTGAACATATTTAACTCGGGGCTTCGCCCCGAACCCCCGCGTCCGCTCGCGGGGCCCCATCGCCCCGCTCCGCTACCGCGAGCCGCGCACGTGCGCGGCTTGGCGGCCTCGCTTTGCTCGTCCGCCTGTCTTCGTTACACCTAGCTGCTGACCAGCGGTCGTCGCCTCCTGTCAGGCTAACCCGCTCGACTTCGTTATTCGACGATGTCGGTGATGGCGCCCGACCCCACCGTGCGCCCGCCTTCCCGGATGGCGAACCGTAGCCCCTTCTCCAGGGCCACCGGCGTGATCAGCTCCACCTCCATCGCCACGTTGTCCCCCGGCATCACCATCTCCACGCCTTCGGGCAACGTCGCCACCCCCGTCACGTCCGTCGTCCGCAGATAAAACTGCGGCCGATACCCGTTGAAGAACGGCGTGTGCCGACCGCCTTCGTCCTTCGTCAGCACATACACTTCGCCCTTGAACTTCGTGTGCGGCGTAATCGACTTCGGCTTCGCCAGCACCTGGCCCCGCTCCACGTCGTCTTTCTCCAGCCCGCGCAGCAGCACCCCGATGTTGTCGCCCGCCACCCCTTCGTCCAGCAGCTTCCGGAACATCTCCACCCCGGTCACTACCTTGTTCTGCGTCTCGGCAAAGCCGACAATCTCGATCTCTTCCCCCACCTTCACGATGCCCCGGTCCACACGCCCCGTCACCACCGTGCCCCGGCCCGAGATCGAGAACACGTCCTCGATCGGCATCAAAAATGGCTTGTCCACGTCCCGCTCCGGCACCGGCACGTAGTCATCGACGGCCGCCATCAGCGCGTCGATCCCTTTGCCCGCGTCCTCGTCCCCTTCCAGCGCCTTCAGCGCCGACCCCCGCACCACCGGCAGGTCGTCCCCCGGGAAGTCATACGACGACAGCAGCTCCCGCACTTCCAGTTCGACGAGGTCCAGCAGCTCCTCGTCGTCCACCATGTCCACCTTGTTCAGGAACACCACCAGCGACGGCACCCCCACCTGCCGCGCCAGCAGGATGTGCTCCCGCGTCTGCGGCATCGGCCCGTCGGTCGCCGCCACTACCAGAATCGCCCCGTCCATCTGGGCCGCGCCCGTAATCATGTTCTTGATGTAGTCGGCGTGCCCCGGGCAGTCCACATGCGCGTAGTGCCGATTCGGCGTCGTGTACTCCACGTGCGCCGTCGCGATCGTAATGCCCCGCTCCCGCTCCTCCGGCGCGTTGTCGATCGAGTCGAACGACCGCACCGCATTCTTCGGGTCGTGCTTCGCCAACACCGACGTGATCGCCGCCGTCAGCGTCGTCTTCCCGTGGTCAATGTGACCGATCGTCCCAATATTGACGTGCGGTTTCGATCGATCAAATTTTTCCTTCGCCATCACGCTAGACTCCTTGAACCACCTTTATCGTGCCGATCTCGTCGCGTACCGCCGTTCGCTCCTTCGTATGAAGAAAACTGCCTGGCCAGCGAGCCGACGCTGACCCGAACGGAACGGTGTATGTCGCAACCTCGATAGCCTCTCTACTTTCCCTGGATCCGAGCCATGATCTCTTCGCTGACAGCCCGGGGGACCTGTTCGTAACAATCGAAGTGCATGGTGTAGGTGGCGCGCCCCTGTGTCCGCGACCGCAAATCGGTCGCATACCCGAACATCTCAGACAACGGCACACGGGAGTTCACGATCTGCGTGCCGCCGTGCGCCTCCATCGAGGTCACCTTGCCGCGCCGACCGTTGAGATCCGCGATGATGTCTCCCATATGCACCTCGGGCACCACCACCTCGACCCGCATCACCGGCTCCAGCAGGACAGGCGACGATCGCCGTGCCGCCTCGCGGAACGCCATCGACGCCGCGATCTTGAACGCCACCTCAGACGAGTCAACGTCGTGCGACGACCCGTCGTACAACGTCACGCTGACGTCGTCAATCGGGTACCCGGCCAGGACGCCGGTGGTAATCGCCTCCCGGACACCGTCCTCGATCGGCCCAATGAACTCCCTGGGCACCGCACCACCAAAGATTTCGTTCTTGAACACGAAGCCATCGCCCGCCCGCCCCGGTGTGACACGCAGCTTCACGTGCCCGTACTGACCTCGCCCACCGGTCTGCTTGACATACCTACCCTCCGCCTCGGCCGGCTTGGTCAGCGTCTCGCGATAGGCAACCTGCGGTCGGCCGACCGTCGCCTCGACGCCGAATTCGCGGCGCAGTCGGTCGACGATGATTTCCAAGTGCAGCTCACCCATGCCCGAAATGACGACCTGCCCGGTTTCGTCGTCGCTCCGCACTTGGAACGTCGGATCTTCGCTGGTGAGCTTCGCAAGCCCCTGTCCGAGCTTCTCCTGGTCCGCCTTCGACTTCGGCTCGATGGCGAGCGAGATGACGGGGTTCGGGAACTCCATAGCCTCGAGCACGACCGGATGCTGGCGGTCGCAGATCGTATCGCCGGTGACCACGCTCTTGAGCCCGACCGCGGCGGCGATGTCGCCTGCATAGACCTGCTTGATCTCCTCCCGCTTGTTCGCATGCATCTTCAGCAGCCGCCCGACACGCTCCTTGCGGCCCTGACGCGGGTTGTAAATCGTCGCCCCCGAGGCCATCACCCCGGAATACACACGAATAAACGCGAGCTGACCAACATAAGGGTCGGTCATGATCTTGAACGCCAGTGCGGAGAACGGCGCCTCGTCGCTCGATGGCCGCTCAATGAGCAACTCGGCATCAGCGGGGGCGTCCGGGTCGGTGCCCGTCATGGCCGGAATGTCCGACGGCGCCGGCAGATAGTCGACGACCGCGTCGATCAGCGGCTGCACGCCCTTGTTCTTGAATGCGCTGCCGCAGAGCACCGGCACGAACGGCGCGTCCTCGTGGCGAACCGATTCGATCGTGCGTCGCCGCAGGGCCGCGAGGATCTCCGCCTCCTCGAGCGGGGTGCCGTGCAGATACTTCTCCAAAAGCTGATCGTCGACCTCACAGACCTTCTCGATCAACGCCTCGCGCAGCGTCGTCGCCTCGTCGAGTCGGTCGGCGGGAACCTCCTCCTGCGTCGGATCAGCGCCGAGCGTCTCGTCCAGGTATCGCACTGCCTTCATGCGCACGAGGTCGATGACACCAGCGAACCCGTCCTCGGCGCCCAGGGGTAGCTGAATTGCCACAGGGTTGGCCTGGAGCTTCTCGCGAATCTGCGTCATCGTGCGCTCGAAGTCTGCGCCGACGCGGTCCATCTTGTTGACGAAGCAAATCCGCGGCACACGATACTTGTCGGCCTGTCGCCACACCGTCTCGGACTGCGGCTCCACCCCGCCGACGGCGTCGAACACAGCCACGGCGCCATCGAGCACGCGCAACGACCGTTCCACCTCGGCGGTGAAGTCGACGTGGCCGGGCGTGTCGATGATGTTGATCCGGTGGTCTCGCCACATGCAGGTTGTCGCGGCCGAGGTAATGGTGATGCCCCGCTCCTGCTCCTGTTCCATCCAATCCATGACCGCGGTGCCGTCATGCACCTCACCTATCTTGTAGGTGATGCCCGTGTAGAACAGCACCCGCTCGGTGGTGGTGGTCTTACCAGCATCGATGTGGGCCATGATCCCGATATTGCGAGTCCGCTCGAGCGGCACTTGTCTCGGCATCACACTGTCTTTTCGTGACTGCTTGCCCTTGGCGACCCCGGCATCGGCGACCGGCGTCTCGATCTCCAACTCTGCTGTTGGCACTTTGTCTACTTCTACCTAGCCTTCCGCGTTACCACCTGTAAGGCGTGAACGCCCCAGGCCTGCCGCACGGCAGGCCGTTCCAACAATGCCCGCTTCCGCCATGCGGAAGCGAATAAAGCTCACCATCGGTAATGGGCGAAAGCTTTATTCGCCTCCGCCATCCGATGGGTGTCTTCGCGCTTCTTCACCGATCCGCCACGCAAGTTCGACGCGTCGATGAACTCGTTCGCCAACTTCTCTCTCATCGTCTTGCCGTCGCCTCGCGCACGCGCCGACGTCGACAGCCATCGAATGCTCAGTGACAACCGGCGGTTCGGGCTCACCTCGATCGGCACCTGGTAGTTCGAGCCGCCGACACGGCGGGACTTGACCTCGAGACTTGGCTTCACGTTGTCAAGGGCCTTCTTGAACACCTTCAACGGGTCGTCGCCGGTCCGCTCCTTGATGATGTCGAGGCTCCCGTAAAGGAGTCCCTCGGCAGTACTGCGCTTCCCACTCTTCATGACGCAGCGCACGAACTTGGTCACCAGGGTGCTGTTGTAGATTGGATCGGGCGGCACCTCGCGCTTGGGAACCTCACGTCTGCGTGGCATGGCTATTCTCTCTAGCGCTCAAGAAGTCAGAAGAAACCTTCATACCTTTGGGCGCTTCGCGCCGTATTTCGAGCGACTCTGTTTCCGACCCTCCACTCCCGTGGTGTCGAGCGTACCGCGCACGACGTGATAGCGGACACCCGGCAAATCCTTCACACGACCTCCGCGGATGAGCACGAGCGAGTGCTCCTGGAGATTGTGCCCCTCCCCCGGGATGTAGGTCGTCACCTCGATCTGGTTGGTCAACCGCACACGCGCGACTTTGCGCAGCGCCGAATTCGGTTTTTTTGGTGTTTGGGTGAACACCCGCACACAAACACCACGCCGCTGGGGACACCGCTGCAACGCGGGGCTCTTGGTCTTGCTCTCCTCCCGGTATCGGCCCTTTCGAACGAGTTGGCTGGTCGTCGGCACGAGCGCTCCCTGCGTCAATGACGCCGATACGTCCAGACCGGCGAGCCCGGCCCGGACGCCTGCGAAAGAATTGCCCCAGGCCTAGAAGCCGCTGGCTTGGCACCTGAGGCGAATTGACCCTATTAATGTGTGCGCGCCGTGAAGGAAGACCGCGCCCTGCGTACGGGCGAACCGATCACTCCCAAGCAGGAAAGAGGCGAGTTGCGCATCCTCGTGACCACCGCACTGCGCCCGACTGGCGCGGGGCCGACCGTGTCGCGCCACGTCGTGCGCGAGGTCTGCCCTCCCTGCGGGTCACACGGCCTCTTTCGGACGGATCGAAGCTAGATAGGGTGTCCTAACTCCGACAGAACCTTACAAGGCTATCACGCAAATCGCCGTCTACGCAACAGCCGACCCGACGGTCTCGTCACCACATTCAGTGTTTCCCGGTTCTGCACGATCTGACGCCCTCCCTCAGCCTCCCAGTGTCGCACTGGTGATGACGCTACTCCGTGACCCCGCCACCACGGCCTGGCGTGACCTCGGGTTCCACCAGGTACTCCATCTCTCGCTCGAGCTCCAGCTCCTCGGCGGTCGGCGGCGGCGGCGGCGGCGGCTCGTCGGGCTCGATCCGCACGTGTCGGTAGTAGTCGAACCCAGTGCCGGCCGGAATCAGCCGCCCCATCGTCACGTTCTCCTTCAATCCGCGGAGGTGGTCCACCTTGCCCGAAATCGACGCTTCGGTCAGCACCCGGGTCGTCTCCTGGAACGACGCAGCCGAGATGAACGACTCAGTGGACAGTGACGCCTTGGTGATCCCGAGCAGCATCGGACGCCCTGTGGCCGGACTTCCGCCCTCGGCGATCACCCGCTCGTTCTCCCGCTGGAACCGCATCCGGTCTACCTGCTCGTCGATCAGGAAATCCGTGGCGCCCACGTCCTCAATCTTCACCCACCGCATCATCTGCCGCGCCACCACTTCGATGTGCTTGTCGTTGATGGTGACCCCCTGCAGCCGGTACACCTCCTGAATCTCGTTCACCAGGTAGCTCTGCAGCGCCTTTTCCCCGAGCACGCTCAGGATGTCGTGCGGGTTGCTCGGACCGTCCATCAACTGCTCGCCGGCACGGACGCGGTCGCCGTCCTGCACGTTCACGTGGACGCCCCGCGGCAACGAATACTCACGCGGCTCGGCGTCCTGTTCCTCAGGCACGATGATGACCTTGCGCATCCCCTTGACGATGCTGCCGATCTTCACCGTCCCGTCGATCTCGCTGATGACGGCAGTCTCACGCGGCTTCCGCGCCTCGAAGAGCTCTTGCACCCGCGGCAACCCGCCGGTGATGTCTTTGGTCTTCGTCGTCTCACGGGGAATCTTCGCAAGCACCTCGCCAGCCGTCACCTCCTGCGCGTCGGCTATCATCAGGTGCGCATGCGACGGCATGTTGTACTTCCGCTGGATCTTGCCGTCCCCGCTCCGGATCTCGATCAGTGGCTGTTTCTTCTCATCAGGTGAGTCGACGATGATCAGACGAGACAACCCGGTGACCTCGTCCACCTCCTCATGGACCGTCACACCCTCGACGATGTCCTTGAAGCGAGCCACGCCAGCCTTCTCGGTGATGATCGAGAACGTGTAGGGATCCCACTCGACCAACACCTGGCCTTCGTCCACCTGCTGGCCGTCGGAGACCCGGAGATGCGCACCATACACGACCGGATACCGTTCACGGTCGCGCCCTTTGGCGTCCTGCACGACCAACGACCCGGTCCGGTTCATGACGACGAGCGTGGCGTCCTTTGCCTTCACCCACAGTATCCCGTGGAACCGAGCGGTGCCGGCGTGCTTGGCTTCCTGGGTGGACTGGGCTGAGACACGGGACGCGGTGCCACCGATGTGGAAGGTCCGCATCGTCAACTGCGTGCCGGGCTCACCAATCGACTGAGCCGCGATGACCCCGACTGCGAGGCCCAATTCGACGAGTTCGCCCGTGCCGAGGTCCCGTCCGTAGCACTTGGCGCAGACTCCGCGTCTGGCCGCGCAGGTCAGCACCGACCGGATCTTCACCTTCTCCACGCCCGAGTCCTCGATCGTCGAGGCCAGCTCCTCCGTGATCACTTCGCTGGCCTTCGCGATCACGTCGTTGGTGAACGGGTCGCTGATGTCCTCGAGCGTCACCCGACCCACAATTCGGTCTCGCAGCGGTTCGATAATTTCACCGCTCTCAACAATGGCCCGCGACTCGATTCCGTCGAGCGAGCCGCAATCGATCTGGGAGATGATGACGTCTTGTGCCACGTCGACCAGACGTCTGGTCAGATAGCCCGAGTCGGCCGTCTTGAGCGCCGTGTCGGCCAGCCCCTTCCGCGCGCCGTGCGTCGAGATGAAGTACTGCAGCACGGTGAGACCTTCACGGAAGTTCGACGTAATCGGCGTCTCGATGATCTCACCCGACGGCTTGGCCAT
>MPLZ02167823.1_pt1 | contig 20311 bp, 20 predicted proteins | sample 1617311 | NCBI WGS metagenome assembly MPLZ02 (sample SAMN05944806, study PRJNA350692) | marine metagenome | biome: marine; feature: ODZ; material: water; isolation source: 160 m water sample filtered on 0.2 um supor filter | place: Pacific Ocean | collected 2012-04-08 | depth 160m m | reverse complement strand
TGTGGCTGCATTGCCTTCGACGCGCGAGCCCGGCTTCGCCGAGCTCGCGGTATCGGTCTCGCCACAGATAGAACGTGGACCTCGCGATTCCGAAGCGCCGGCATGTCGTGTTGATGTTGCCGTGCTTCTCCGCGAACTCGAGGACTCGCCGTTTGCGCCTGATTTCTCGTTGATCTTCGGTCATCTAGATCCCCTCGGTCAGCCTCTGTCATCGTGGCAGGGTGTCCGACTGAATCTGTAATTTCACACCGGTGCGTTCGACGCCCGCCTCCATCCCAGAGTACACCGGCGGTTTCCTCGGAGAGCTGCGGTTGACCCCCCAGGAGCCCCAGAGCGAGAATCCAATTGGCTGCGGGAAGACACAACGAACGGTAGAATGCGAATGCTTTGTCTCACCTAGCCCAACGGGAAGCTCTCCACGTTGGCTACGACACCAGTGGATTCGTCGGAGGAACTATCCCGGGTGGGCGACGGAACGCAAAAACGGAGTTTCGTGCGGATCGACGACGGAATCGACGGCCTACCGCGACTCGCAGGCACTCGATCGCATCCGCCCCATCAACCTCAGCTCGAGCGAGACAGTTCCAATTAACCCACTCGTCGATATCGTTGAGTCGTTGTCCGTGGAGACCTTGGAGCGAAACTACAATACCGGGATTCATTAGGGTATGACCGCCCACAGCACCGAGAACACGATCCTACGCGAACATAGCGGCGGCTGGGAGCCGCGAACGCCTCTGCACGATGGTATCAAGCGCCCCTACCGCTGGATCGAGTCCGAGTACCCGGAACGATCCGTTTCGTGAAACGGATCATCGTGCGTCCGACGTTTGGACTCGCCAATCGCCTGTGGGCTGTGACGTCCGCGTGGCTGCTGGCACGGCGTTTCCAGTTGCCCCTGGCGATGCTGTGGCAACCTGGCGACTCCTGGGACAACCACCAGTGGTCAGACCTCTTCCAGAACGAGATCGAGACTCTCGACAACTCCGAGTATGAAGCGGCAATGGCTGAAGGGGTCCCGCTCGCGAGCGACTGGTTCAACGGTACCTCTCAAGACGATCCGGAAACCGTTATTCGTCGCATCCGTGAAGAAGGAGTCATTCACGACAACGGCTACTACGACCTCTATAGCCGGCTTCGCAACCGTGGAATCCGCATCCGGCGATGCCGACGCTTGCGCCGAAAGATCTACCGCGAATTGCGTCCCATTCCGTCTATCGCGAAAGAGGTTGACGAATTTGTCGCAAGAAATTTCCGCAAGCGGCAGGTGATCGGTCTTCATATCCGAAGAGGCGATGCGATGTCAGGCCCCCACCGAGAGCAGTATGCGCCGTCTACGGACGCCGCATTCGACCGCGTGATAGAGGAGCGTCCCGGGACGCACTTCTATCTCTCCACGGACGACAGCAAAACCGAGCGGCGCTTCCGGGAACGCTACGGAGACCGCATCGTCACCCACCTCAAGGAATGGGTCGAATCGGAATACAACCAACCCAAGGCAGGACAGCGAGCGGCGCTTGTCGAGATGTTACTTTTGTCCCGAACAAACGAGATTTTCGGAACTCGCTGGAGCACATTTGGGACCATGGGGGCCAAGCTGGGTGGCATCCGATGCACGGCCGCGATCGAAGAGTAACCGCAGATAGGAAGTTCAAGCTGCGTTTTGCCTGGGTCCGATAAGTAGGCATTCTGTCAAATAGAGGGGACGAGGGGAAGAGGCCCCGGTACGGGGGCGGGACCATTGGTGCATTCGATGTCTCTGTCAACGACTGCCTGTAGCAACACGCCCTTGATAGTGTCCATGAGCCAAGCAGCATCCGCGCAGAGGTTCGCCGTCTAACAAGGCGCTGCAGCGGACCGACTGGGCTCTACCGTAACGAAACTAGACTACAATCCGAAGAGATGAGGCGTCCCAAACCCGGCAGCAAGGCGCCGCCGGCCGCTGAACGCCCAGTCCGTTATACGGCGGGGCTTTGCTGAAGCGCCTTCGAGACGAACTCTACGGCTCCGTCGAAGTCCACTTCGATGTACCCGGCGCCCCTGAAGCCGCCGCAAGTGCGTTGGCCCAAGCGACACCGCGAAGTGCGATGAGTACCTTGACCGCAGAGTCCGTCGTCGGTGCGGTCTCCCCAGATCGCGTGGTCCTCCACCGCCATCGCCCCTTCTTCAGCAACTCCTTTGCGCCGGTCTTCCGTGGCGAGTTTCGAGTTAAATCCGGCCGGACTCAGCTTTGCGGGGCGTTTCGCCTCCATGTGTTCGTCCAGGTCTTCATGACCGTCTGTTTCGGATTCCTGCTGCTCTTTCTTCCTTTTGCAGTTCTCCGCGGTGCGTTGGGAGCAGCCGAATCTGGCGCACACTGGGCGGCAGGCTTGTTCGCCGGGCTTGTAATGGCCGGGCCGGCGTTTCTCATGGGGTTGGCGGCTTTCGCGTTTGTTCGTCTTGGCAAGTGGCTCGCTCGCGAAGATCGGCCCAAGATCGAGGCGCACATCCGACGCACCTTTGAGTCGTCCGCCGTATAACAACCCGTTCCAGCGGACTTGCTTCCGAATGACGCCTGCCGGCTCGTGGTAGAATCAAGAAGTCCGAGGCGTTGCCAGTCGCTGTGCCAGATCGGAGCAAGCCGCTGAACGCCGATCCGTTATGCCGCATTACGAGCTTTGGGAGCTGCGATGACTTTGGCCAAGTCGCGCCGCGTCGCACCCATCGTCAGCAGCGCTTTGATCAGCAGGTCAACCAACACGGACGAGTCCGCCGCTTCCATTTTGGCCACACGAGGTTGGCTTGAACCGATCGCGTTTGCCAGTTGAGTTTGTGTCCACCTCTTCGATTGCCTTCGCTTTTTGAGACTGCTCGCTAGAGCGACCTTCAGATCCACAAACGCAGCCTCCTCCTTGGTCAGCTCCAAGAAGTCCGTGGCATCACTCACCTTCCAGCCTGCGCCTTCAAGCCGTGCTCGCTTCTCTTTCTTCATGGTTTCCTCCTGCTCCTCGGCCAGTTCGTCGTAGCGCCTCAGGCGCGTTTTGCATGCCCGGGTCACCGCGGCTGGTGTCTTTCCGGTCTTCTTCGCAAATACTTCCAGCACAATGATCGCGTCAGCATCGACTCGGTAGAACAGGCGCCAGTTTGCATTCTCATCTCGGACGCGCAGCTCGTGGCACCTGCCTCCAACACTCGGCATTGGCCGGGCCTTGGCTGCCTTCCCGCTACTGGCCAGCGGCCGGCAGCTTATCGCCCAGCCGTTGGGTAGCCAGCCGAGAGACTTGCACGGATACCGTGTAATCGGTAATCTCCTGCTAAATTGATCGCTTCATTCGGCGACCAGGCGACCGCGGACCTCTACCACGGCGCGCAGACCCGACGTGCTCGATCATTTCCGGCCAATCTCGCTCAAACGGCCCTGCGAAAACTCGACATGCTGAACGCAGCCCATGCGCTGTCGGATCTTCGTTCGCCGCCAGGAAATCGTCTCGAACTACTTCGGGGCAAATGGAGAGGCTGTCACAGCATCCGCGTCAACCAGCAATGGCGCGTCGTCTTTCATTGGTCGGAGGGGCAAGCCCACGAGGTACGCCTCATCGACTACCACAGGGGGTAAACATGCAGCCCAAGCAGCGCGTACCGACGCACCCGGGTGAGATCCTTAGGGAAGAGTTTCTCGTCCCCCTGGGCCAGACACAGGTGGCGTTGGCGGAGCATCTGAAGGTTCCGGTCCAGCGAATCAATGAGCTTGTGCGCGGGAAGCGTGGGGTTACCCCCGAAACGGCGTGGCTGCTGTCGCAGGCCCTGAACACGACTCCAGAGTTCTGGCTCAACCTGCAGGCAGCGTACGATCTGGCGATCACGCGTCCCGCTCGCCAGGTCTCGAGGCTTCGGCGCGCCTCCTAGTCAAACTGGCTGCCCAACAAGCCGCTGAAGCTGTCGGCCGAACGCGTTGGCGCAACGGATCTAGGGCGGTGGTCAGGGTACCCCGGGGTGGGCCGCAGCTTAGCGGCCAGCCGTTGGGCGGCAGGCAGCTCCTTAGCCCGCTTCCTTCAGAACCGTGACTTCTCGAACGAGCCGTCCCTTTAGCCGTTGCTTCTCTACTTCCAAGTCGTGGCGAATCTGGAGATTCAGCCAGAAGCGCTCCGATGTTCCGAAGTAGCGCGACAGTCGCAGGGCGGTGTCAGCGGTAATGCCCCGCTTCCCGTGGACGATCTCATTGATTCGCCTCGCGGGTACACTGATGTCCTTCGCCAGCCGGTACTGGCTCAACTCCATGGGCTCCAAGAACTCCTCAAGCAAGATCTCTCCAGGATGAATCGGCGGATGCGCCTTCTTGGCCATGTCTCTATCCCCTGTGGTAATCCGCGATCTCGACATCGTGGGCATCACCCCGAGCCCACCGGAAGCAGATGCGCCACTGCTCGTTGATGCGAATGCTGTACTGGTCTGCCCGGTCTCCACTGAGGCGTTCCAATCGGTTTCCAGGTGGAACCCTGAGGTCCCCGATTGCATCCGCAGCATCAATCAGCAGGAGCTTGCGGTGCGCCCTTCGTTGCACATCTGGAGGTAGCCGACGCAAACGTTCCCGGAGGAACACCTTCTCGGTTTCGCCGTCCGCGAAGCTCCGGATCACGTCCAGAGCATAACGCACTCCGTTATTAACGGCAACCGATAGTATGCCTGCGGCCCAACAAGGCGCTGCAGCAGACGTGGCCCAGCTTGGCGATCCCACCTTTGGTAAACTCTTGGCTTCAACCCGCTGCGCTCCGGCGAGCATCGGTGGCACTGGGCCACGCAGCTCAGCGCCAGATCCGTTAGGCGGAAACGTGTAGAAGAATGACACCGATACACCGACGCCCCTTAGACCTCCTGCTTGTTCTCTTCTTTGTGATTTCGGTCCTATACGGGTTCTTGTTCAGTCTCCCCGAAGGACTCGGTGCATCCGTCTCCGCCGATAGCCCCTGGCCCCCGCTCCGCGCGCTCCACTGGTGGGCGGTGGCAGAGGAGCCGGCGCACCTCGACCCGCCGCCGAATCTCATCGCGGCTTGCCTCTTTGATGGCCTGTTTCAGGCTCCCGTTCTTCTCTTTGTCATAGTTGGCTTAGTCCGTCTCCGTGCGTGGCTCAGGCCCCTCGGCCTCGTCTACGCTGGCGCCGCTACCACGAACATGTTCTTCTACTTCATGCAGACTTTCGCCGGGCCATACCCTCCTCCCAACGTGGCGTACTACCTGGCTTTCAACCTTCCATGGCTCATCGCCCCAATCGTCCTTGGCGTTCGACTAGTAGTCCGCAGGGATCTCATACCGTCCGGGGCCTAATAAGCGTGCACCTACACGGATGATCAAGCGCTTGCGGATGACACCATCCCGTCCTGCGCCTCGAGGCGTCGCCAGAAGTGAAATGCTGCGAATGAATACCGGTATTACACCGCCTATTCTCTAGTTGAACAGCAGAGGAGAAGCCCAGCCAGGCATGGATGCACTCGAGGATCGAAGCCGGGAACAATTCGAGGCGTGGGCCCAGTGGTTTGACCGAAGACTTGGTTGGTCCTTCTCCCACACGAACCGCCATCTGCTGCGGCTAGTCGATCCATCGCCTGGGTCGCGAGTTCTCGATGTGGGCTCCGGCACTGGCATTCTCCTGCAGCAAATGAACGAGCGCGATACGGGCCTCCGGCTGTTCGGTGTCGATATTGCTCATCAGATGCTCACCGCCGCACGAGCCAAGTTGCCGGATCGCGTCGCACTTCACCAAGGAAGCGCCAACTCCCTTCCCTACTCCAGTGACGCCTTCGACTACGTGACCTGCACTGCATCGTTCCACCACTACCGTGATCCGCCAGGTGCGCTGCACGAAATGCACCGCGTGCTCAGACCATGCGGACGGGTAGCGGTCCTCGACCCCTTCACAGACGGAGTCCTCCGACGCTTGGTCTGTGGGGCCCTGGAGTTCACATTCCGAGAAAGAGACACAGCTCTGTTCACCTCGGAGGAGATGCGCGATCTGTTTCAACGGGCGGGCTTCGTCAACGTCTCACAGAGTTCGTACCTGCACTACAAACTCCTTACTCTCGGGAGCAAGCCCGCTCCCACCTGAAAAGGACCTGCGGCTGACAAGAGACAGCTGGGCATTCCTCAGTTCGGTAGCATTCTGAAATCGGGCCACTGCGGCATGGGGTTGACGGTCAGCGCCGTCGCTTGCAGCTGGAGCCCGATCCGTCGGGCCGCCCCTCTCATTGATGCTCTCAAAAGGAATCGTGTGATGGCGGGACAAACACTGGGGAGCGTGAAATGAACTCAGATCCTCACTCAGTACTACGAGTAACTAGAACCAAAGCTCAGGCAAAGGCGAGTTACGACAGGATGAGTCCGTTCTACGATTATTTTGCCGGAGTCTTTGAGCAGAAGTACCGAAACGCAGCATTGAAGCAACTGAACATCGCAAGTGGTGAAATCGTTCTCGAGATTGGTTTTGGAACTGGTCACTGCTTGAAACAAATTGCTGAGGCCGTGGGGGAGGAAGGCCGAGTCTATGGCATTGATATTTCCTCGGGGATGCTTGTTGCCAGCAGGCGACGACTGGAAAAGGCCGGGCTTTGGAGCAGGGTCGATCTGACCTGTGACGATGCAGTGAAAATGCCGTACACAGACAATCAATTTGATGCTGTTTTCTCGAGCTTTACGCTCGAGCTTTTCGATTCACCTGAAATTCCACAGCTGCTTGCTGAAATCAGGCGTGTCTTGAGGCCCGAAGGGAGGGTTGGGGTTGTCAGTATGTCGAAAGAGTATGGGGCTTCGCCCTTGATGCGATCGTACGAGTGGTTTCACCAGAAGCTTCCCCAATACATCGACTGCAGGCCCATCTATGTCGAACAGGCAATCAAGGATGCTGGGTTTTCGATACAACACAAGGAGCGAGTTAGTCTGGTGGGATTGCCGGGAGATATCGTCATTGGTGCAAAGCCGGCCTCCTCGGTTTGAGGGCAATATCTTCTCACGGAAGGCACCAAGTCTTTGATCGCGGGTCAAACTTCAAGAATCAAAGACAGCGTAACACCGGAATGAACTCAGAACGCTCCGCACATGGCTCTTGCCGACCGTTAGTCGGCCAACCGTCAGGTAGAAGGTCGGAAGCTGGAATCAACGCGTCGCTGTTCTTCGGCGGTGGATCCGGAACGCAATACACCGCAGCCACACCCGACGGCCTGGAGGAGCGATGACGTACCGATTGTTCAGCTGGGAGCTCAGCTATTTTTCTGGAAAAGTGCGGGCGTACCTTCGCTACAAGGAACGCATGGGAGACCTGGGCCAGGGCTTCGAGGACGTTCTCGCGACGCCCGAATTGGTGGTGGGCCTGCTGACCCCGGCTACCGGGTCTGGCGCCGTGCCCCAGCTGCAGACCGGAGACGGCAGCTGGGTGCAGGATTCGAGTGACATCATCGACTTCATCGAGGCCCACCACGACAAGGCACCGGTGGTCCCGAACGCTGCAAACGCGCCGCGGCAGGCGGTGGCATCCTATCTCGTCGAATTGCTGGCCGACGAGTGGATGGTGGTGCCGGGCTTCTGGGAACGCTGGCATTACAGCCTGCCCGACGTCGAGCCCAACCACGTCGACTACAACGCCATGCAGTGGGGGTCGGTATTCGCGGCAGGTGCACCTGGCAACGAACGGCTAGCTGCCGGTGCCGGCGTATTCGAAAACCTGTTCGGCATGTCCGAGGCCCGTACGAATCCGCGCGGCGTTTACGCAGGGCTCATCCAGCTGGGCTGCACCGAGGCCACCGAACAGGCGTGGTGGGCATCGATGGAAAACATCCTCGGCCTGCTCGACACGCACTTCGGGCTCCACGACTTCTTGCTGGGCGGGCTGCCTTCGCTGGGAGACTTCGGCCTGCTAGGGCCCTTGTACGCGCATCTCTACCGCGACGCAACGTCGGGCTTCGCTCTGCGGACCCGGCATCCGATCGTGTCGGAGTGGGTCGAACGGACCAATGGCAACAACGTCAGTGCCCGCACCTACGGCCAGAAGCTCTACTCTCTCGGCCGGGGCGGAGAACTCGTGGCTCGGCCTGCCACCAGCGACGGCGGGGATTGGCTGCCGGACGACCGGGTACCGCCGAGCCTCGAAGCCATCGTGGCTGTCTTCTTCGAAGAGATGTGGCCCATGCTCACCAGCACCATGGAGAAGACCGCGGCCTTCATCGCCAGCGAAGCCCATGAGCCGGGCGATGAGCTGCCGGGCAAGACCTTTACAGCGGACCTGCCCTGGTACGCCCACCAGACCGGTGACGGCGCACTCACCCACGACTTCGAGATTGGCGGCATCCAGGCGCGCCGCATGGTGACGCCCTACCACGTGTGGATGCTCCAGCGCCTCGCCCGGGTGCTGGCAGAGGCGGGGGCCGACAAAGCGGGCCGCACGAGTATAACGACCTGGCTCGAGCAGTTTCCGGCCGGTGGCGAGTTGTTGGAGTTGGACGACCGCCTCGCAGACTGCCGCGTCCGAAAGGACGGCGCGCGTCTATTTTCGGTTCGCTGACACCGCGCTACGGGCCGATCTCGCTGCTCTCGTCGAGCCGCATATCCCACAGGCGACTCACGGAGACCAATACGGTCTTGTAGCGGGGTGATTCGGGGCAATATCTCTTTTCGGTAGCATCGCGTCCGCCTGCATCGGGAACCAGCAATTCGATTCTACCTAATAACAGGATCGAGCTGGGGGGCTGCAGCGGAGACCAAACGGTGCATGGTATCCTGTGGCGGAGTTGAGCGGTCAGACAGTTGGGGCGCCGTGCTTCGCCTGTAGCTGAGCGCCGTGTCCTTCAGAAGACTGGAGCGTGTCGTGTCTAGCCCCTGCCCGGTCGAACCCGACGGCTTGTTCGATGGTCTTCGCTGGTCTTTGATCCTCGGCGGTGCCGTGCTGGATCACGTGCTTTCTTTCCTCGCGCTACTTCCGATCCTGGTCTTGGTTGGCGGTACCGAAGCATTATCCGGCGATGAGGAATCCGTCAATCGGGTAATCGATCAGACTGTGCTTGCGCCTGAATTCCTGCTCTGGAGTTTAATCGTGGGAGTCTTGATCACCTCATGTGCAGCCTTCTGGGTCGCGCGCCGCGCAGGAGTTCTCCCGCTGCGCCACGGCGGGTGGACCGCCGTTGCCGCGCTGATGCTTGGGGCTGTCTTCCTCTTGTTCCCGGGTGCCACCTCTGGTCCGCAGCCACCCCTCTGGTACGTTTTTCTCGGGTACGCCTTCATGATCCCCGCTGGCGTGTTCGGCGGCTGGCTGGCAGCCAGGGCCAGTGGGAAAAACGCCTAACACAGTGGCTCCAGCAGACCGGGGGCAGCGCGTTCGCACTTGGAGTTTGCAGCCGTTTCGCATCGAGCTGAGGCGCCCCAGCGAGGGCCGGCACTCCGCACCACATACCTGAGCACCCGGTTCGCCCTGATCTACTACCCAGAACGCCGAGATATCTTTTCCGTGATTGGATCGGAGACGCACACGGCGCAGCGTCACCACCGCAATGCGGAGTTGGAGAAAACTGCCTTGCGGTTCACGGCTTCGTGGCCCGGGGGCGACCCCCAGGGACCGACGACAAACGATGACGAGTGAAACCTGGAGGCCTCCCGGCGTCTCGGGACTCCGGAGCCAGGATCGCATGGCGAACCATTCCGTCAGACGCGGTACAATGCACGCAACAGATCTCAGAGAGGAGGCGCCATGTCGACTGGGGTGATCGTTCTCATCGTACTGGCCGCGATCGTGGTCCTCGGCTTCATGTATGTGATCGGAGTCTTCAATCGGCTGGTAGCGCTACGGAATCGCTATCAGAACGGGTTTGCCCAGATCGAGGTCCAGCTGAAGCGGCGCCACGACCTGATCCCGAACCTGGTGGAGACCGTGAAGGGCTACATGGCTCATGAGCGGGAGACCCTCGAGGCGGTCATTCAGGCGCGCAACCAGGCCGTGGGCGGGCTCGAGCAGGCGTCCGGGAACCCCGGCGATCCCGAAGCCATGAAAAAACTCGGCGGTGCCGAGAGTGCACTGGCTGGAGCCATGGGCCGCCTGCTCGCTCTCTCCGAGGCCTACCCGGATCTCAAGGCCAGCCAGAACATGCAACAGCTTACCGAGGAACTGACGTCGACCGAAAACAAGGTCTCCTTTTCTCGCCAGGCCTTCAACGACGCGGTCACCGAATACAACACGTACAAGCAGGGCTTTCCGCCCGTGATCTTTGCGGGCATGTTTGGCCACGGCCAGGACGCGGGCCTGCTCGAGTTCGATAGCGAGGCCATCGCGGAGCCGCCGAAGGTCGAGTTCTGATCCCGATCGCGAGCAGGTTCTAGGGCAGATGGCTTCGGATTTCTTCGAACTCCAGGATGACGCGCGGCGGAATACCAAGCGCCTTGTCGTCCTGTTCGTAGTGGCCGTGATCGGCATGACGGCCACGTTCTACGTGGCTGCCGCCATCCTGTTGGGCTACGGGAAAGACCCGTCCACCGGGGTAACGGTCTTTAACGTGCGCTGGGTGGACCCGCTGCTGATGCTCCAGATCGCAGGGGCGACGGCTCTGGTGGTGGGCGGCGCCAGCCTCTACCGCATTTCCTCACTCGCCGGTGGCGGAAGGGTGGTAGCCGAAAGTCTGGGCGGAACGCTGATCCATGCCAACAGCACGGATCGGTTGGAGCGTCGCATTCTGAACGTGGTCGAAGAGATGGCGATCGCTTCGGGGAACCCGACTCCACCTGTCTACATGCTGCAGGACGAACCGGGCATCAATGCGTTCGCTGCAGGGTTTACCCCAAGCGACGCGGTGATCGGTGTTACCCGGGGTTGCGTTGAGCAACTCAGCCGCGACGAGTTGCAGGGAGTGATCGGCCACGAGTTCAGCCACATCCTGAACGGTGACATGCGTCTCAACATCCGGCTCATGGGTGTGCTCTTCGGGATCCTCGTCGTCGGGCTGATTGGAAACATCCTGCTCCGTTCGTCGATTTACGGCAGCGCCTTCCAAAGCCGAAGCAGCCGGGACAACTCCACGCAGGTGCTGCTCGTGATTGGCGGCATCATGATGCTCGTGGGTTTCATCGGCACCTTGGTGGGAAACCTCATCAAGGCCTCGGTGAGCCGCCAGCGGGAGTTCCTCGCCGACGCCTCGGCGGTCCAGTTCACCCGAAATCCTTCCGGCATTGCCGGAGCGCTCAAAAAGATCGGCGGATTCGAGGCGGGCTCCGCGATGACGAATCCCCGTGCTCCCGAGTCGAGCCATATGTTCTTCGGCCGGGCCGTCTCGTCCGGACTCAATTCCCTCTTCGCCACCCACCCGCCACTCGAGGAGCGGATCGCGCGCCTCGATTCAACCTGGCAGGCCGGTGGGGAAGCCGCGCGTTCGGGGCCAGTGCAGGCCACAGGAACCGCATCCGAACTCGCCATGGGATTCTCGCCGGAGCCGGCCGACCACGCCGTGGCCCAGATCGGGAGCGTTACTCAGAGCCACTTGGAGCACGCACACAACCTGATTGCCGGCCTGCCCCGAACCGTGATCGATGCCGCCCACGAACCCTACGGGGCCCGGGCCGTCATCTATGCACTGTTGGTGAATACCGAGCCCGAGGCGCGCGCTCGCCAACTCGAACTCTTGCCCTCTTCGGCCGAGCCCGATGTATGGAAGCTGATGCAGGGTCTTTTGCCCGAGGTCAGCCGGCTGGAGGCCGGAGTCCGGCTGCCGCTGATCGACCTGGCGTTGCCCGCGCTGCGGGAATTGTCACCCGATCAGTATCGCCGCTTCACCCACGTGGTTTCGGAACTGGTGGCGGCAGACGATCGCATCAGCGTTTTCGAGTGGACCCTCCAGCGAATTCTCCTCACCCACTTGCGTCCGCACTTCGAGGGCGTAAGGCATAACCGCCGCCACTACCGCGGCTTCAAGCAACTGCGCGGGCCTTCCGAACAGGTATTTTCGGCCCTGGTGGCGGCGAGTTCGAACGCTGATACAGCTGCCGAGGAGGCTTTCGACGAGGCCGCGAAGGCTTTGCAGCTATCCGGACTCCGGCTGCTTCCCCTCGACGAGGTCGACCTGGCGGGGCTCGATACCGCGCTGGAGGCCCTATCGGGCCTCACGCCGCCGCTCAAGCGCCAGTTCCTTTCCGCCTGCGCCCAATTGATTACGGCCGACCACGAGGTCACGCTCGAGGAGGCAGAACTCTTCCGCGCCATCGCCGACACCCTCGGTTGCCCCGTGCCGCCGCTCCTACCCGGTCAGGCCCTGATCAGAACCTAGGAAGTCTCGCCTGGGTTTCCTCGCCATGACTGGATCGAATCCAACCCCTGTTCCTCGGGAAACGGGATCGTGGAAGGTCTGCACACCCCTGCCCGCCGCTATGTTTGTTGAGACGTATCGGCGCTCGAGTATGAGCTCAGTGTCCGGCCTCGAAACCAGGTTCCCGAGCGGCGTCGAGGTGCCGAAGTCGCGGGACTCCGTTGTACCTCACTGACCCGGAACCGATTCCAGCTGTTCGAGTTCTGTCTGACGCTCAGCGAGTCTGGGAACGCAGCGCTTTCCCCCCTGCCTCAGCCTCGTGAGCAGCAGCCCCGGCCCTGGACGCAGCGCCCCAAACAGTCCATCTTCGCCTCGGAAAATCCAGGAGGGCGGGCATGGCGACATTTGGCGAGAGGCTGATCGGAGCGGCACGGCTGGATGCCGAGACCTACGAAGAGGTCGAACACGACCAGACGGCCACCGGCCAGGCAGCCGGTGTGGTGGTGTTTTCGAGCATCGCAGCCGGCATCGGCAACTGGGAGCAGTTGGGTCTCCTGGGCGTCGTCGGCGGCAGCATTGGATCCGTGATCGGCTGGTGCGTGTGGGCCTTCGTTACCTACGTCATCGGCACCAAGATTCTCCCCGGCCCCAAAACCGAGGCCGACATGGGGCAGATGCTGCGCACGCTCGGATTCTCGAGTTCGCCGGGGCTGCTTCGGGTATTCGGAATCATACCGATGCTGGGGATCTTCGTGCAGGTGGTCACCAGCATCTGGATGCTTGCGGCAATGGTCGTCGCCGTGCGCCAGGCGCTCGACTACGAGTCGACGGGAAGGGCCATCGGGGTCTGCGCGATCGGTTTTCTCGCCTACTTGGTGACAATGCTGGGGCTGTTGGCACTCCTCGCGGAGATGGGCGGCATACCGTCCCCACACGAATACGCCCCCTAGGCCTTCTGATCCAGATTCCGGCCCGTCTCCACGTGTCTGAAGGCGGGAATCGCAGACTCGAGGAGCGCTGCAATGCGCGCGGTGCCGTCATTCGGAGAAGCGTTGGCCACCACTTCCTAAAGACCCCGAACGGCCTCTCCAATCGCTTCGAATCCCGGGGCGGGAGACTCGACGATCACGTCCAACGCTTCGAATCGCAGCACCGCGACATGTTCGTCTGGGGCCACGAACTCTTCCAATTCCCTCTCGTCCGAAGTGTCGCTGGAGATGAAGCAGCGGGGGCAGCGGCCTGCGGCCAAGTCCGTACGAAGACCTGCCGTGGCGTCCTCGAAGCGCTCGTACCAATGGGGCTCGAATCCGGATGCACGCACCACGATCTGCTCCGAATGCCGCACTAGAACCGACTCCATTAGGCGCCTGGTCGCACCCGTAACGAGTAGGCGCTGGCCCTCGATCCGGTTGCGAATCGGTTCAGGCTCCGTGCCCCTTAGAACTGATGAATACGCATCGTGTCGCTGACCGGCTGCTGAGGGATCTCGTTTTACCAAACGGGCACGGGATGTCCCGCGACAGCTGCTCTGTTGGCTGCGTCACCCGCCGCAAGGGCCAGCCGTGCGGAGACACAAGAGTGCCGCGGTTATACTCCGGACGCCGGTAGCCAAGGAGCCTCCCGCGATGCTTCCGATCCTGTGCACGATCTTCTTTCTGTCGGGAGCTGCCGGCCTCGTCTTCGAAACTCTCTGGTTTCGTCAGGCCGGCCTGGCTTTTGGCAACAGCATCTGGGCATCGAGTCTCGTGCTGGCGAGCTTCATGTTGGGAATCTCGCTGGGCAACGGCATTGCAGCACGGTGGGGGCCGCGGGTGCGGCACCCGCTGTTGGTCTACGGCGGGCTGGAGTTAGCGATAGCCGTGACCGGGGTGCTGCTGGTGTGGGTACTCCCGCTGCTCACGCCCTGGATTGCACCGCTCCTGCGACCTGTCCTCGAGCAGCCCTGGATCGTGAACCCGCTCCGCCTGGCGGTCGCCTTCCTGCTCTTGCTGATCCCATCGACGGCGATGGGGGCCACGCTTCCTCTGCTGGTGCGGGAGATCATGCGGCGAGACCCGAACTTCGGCACCGCCCTCGGGCGCCTCTACGGATGGAATACGCTGGGGGCGGTACTGGGAGCCCTGGTCGGTGAAGTCGCACTGATCGCAGCATTCGGTGTGCGGGGCACGGCCTGGTGCGCGGCGGGTATGAACGTGCTGGCCGCGGCGGTTGCCGTGACCCTGTCGCGCAGCCGGGCTGTGCGCTCGCTTCCGCCGCTGCCGGTGGTGCCCCCGGCGGCCTTCGATCCCAGCGACCGCACCCGGCGCACACGCATCCTGGCTGCCGCTGCAGTTTCCGGCTGCGTCCTGCTGGCACTCGAGGTGGTTTGGTTCCGCTTTCTGCTGCTTTCGTTCAACACGTCGAGTCTCACCTTCTCGATCATGTTGGCGACGGTCCTGGCTGGTATCGCCCTGGGCGGACTCATCGGCAGCGCCTGGCTGCGTTGGCGCCCGACGAGCTTCGCCCATTCGGCGAACGTTGCATTGCTGGCGGGCGTGCTTCTGGTCGCCCACTACGCCGGCTTCCGCTATGCGATTGCGCCCTACGAAGGCCAGCTCCTGCACCGCGCCATCGATCTTGCACCCCTGGCGGTGGCGTTGATGCTGCCGGTTGCACTGCTCTCGGGCCTACTCTTTACCTTCCTGGGCGCGAGCCTGCACGAGTGGGTGAAGCCGGAGATCCGCGCGGCGGGACTCGTCACACTGGCCAATACCCTGGGGGCTGCCGTCGGCCCCCTGCTGGCGGGCTTCGTGCTGTTGCCGGCGCTGGGCATGGAGCGCTCTTTGTTCGCGCTCACCCTGGGCTACGGGATCGTCGCCGCGTTGGTCTGGCGAATCGGCCGGGAGCCCGCACCGGGATGGCAACCGGTGGCCTGGGCTCTCGGCGGTGCCTACGCACTCACACTGCTGCTCTTTCCCTTCGGGCTGATGAAAGACCACTACTTTCACACGACCCTGGACCGCCTCAGTGCGGACACACATAGCGTCGTCGCTGTGCGCGAGACTCCGAGCGAGACCATTCTCTTCCTGCGCTCGAGCTTCCTGGGGGAGCCCCTCTACTACCGCCTCGCCACCAACGGCTACAGCATGTCGTCGACCGCCGTCTCCGCACGCCGCTACATGAAGCTCTACGTCTACCTGCCCGTGGCGCTGCACCCCGGCCTCGAGAAGGCGTTGCTGATCAGCTACGGCGTCGGTTCCACCGCAAAGGCCCTGACGGACACGAAGAGCCTCAAGAGTATCGACATCGTCGACATCTCGCGGGACATCCTGGAGATGAGTTCGATGATCTATCCAGACGCCGAAGAACACCCCCTCAACGACCCGCGTGTGCACGTCCATATCGAAGACGGGCGCTACTTCCTCGCAGCCACGGATGAACGCTTCGACCTGATCACCGCCGAGCCGCCTCCGCCCAAAGCCCAGGGTGTGGTCTATCTCTTTACGCAGGAGTACTTCCAGCTGCTGCGCGATCGCCTCAACCCCGGAGGCTTCGTCACGTACTGGCTACCGGTCCACTCCATGACCGCCAACGAGTCGAAGGCTGTGATCAGGGGCTTCTGTCAAGTCTTCCCCGACTGCACGCTCTGGAATGGTTTCGCCCTGGACTGGATGCTGGTCGGTACCAACGACGCGCGCTGGCGTCCCACGGATGCCCACTTCAGTGCCCAGTGGTGGGATCCCGACATCTCGCCGGCCCTGAAGGGGCTCGGATTCGAACGCCCCGAACTCATGGGAGCCCTCTTCCTGGCGGACCCACAGATGCTCCACAACCTGACGCGCGATACGCCACCGCTTGTCGACAACTATCCAAAGCGGATCGACCAGGGCCTGATCGACACGCCGCGAGCCTACCGGAAATACGCCCCACTGATGCTGCCTCGGCACACGCGCGAGAGGTTCAGTCGCTGGGAACGCACGGGCTCCCTGTGGCCCTCCGGCATGTTCCAGCGCTCCCTGCCCTACTTCGAGGTCCAGCGAATCATCAACGACATCAGCGTGGGCGGCTACAAGCAAAACCGCATCTGGCACAATGTGAGTGATCTGTACGCGATTCTGGCGCAAAGCGAACTCGAGGTGATCCCCCTCTGGATGCTGCTTCGAGTGGACCACGAGGCCATCTACTCGGACGGGCGAAACGCCGGCTCGCTGCCGCCGGAAGTGGAGGCCCGAATCGCCCTGGCACGCCGCGACTACAAGCGTGCGGCGACACTCCTGCGCACGGCGCACCCGGAGAATCCCCAGGACCCCGGACTCCTCTTCGCTCGGATCTTCGCGCTCTGCATGGATGGGCGTGTCGAAGAGGCCCAACGCCTACTGAAGAATCTTCCGCGCCATGAGCGCGAGAAAAACTACCCCCGCTACTGGAAATTCATGAAGGAGACGTTCGGGCTCGTCGAACCGGATGCCAAAACCAGTTGACACGCTGCCCTGGCGGTGGGAACTCGATGCAGAAGATCTTCTTCTCGTCTCCCGCCATGGAGATCGCCGTCCTCGTTCAGAGGGGTGTGATCTCGATCAGCTGAACCGTGGAGCCTCCGATATATTCGGCAGTGTTCAGGTAAACCTCCTGCACGCGGAATGACCGCCCACCCTGTCTGGTTTCGAACTCGTATTCGAGGACCGGCTCGAGACCTTCCGCTGCCAGCTTGGCGACGACGCCCCCGATATCCTCTACCGAGAACGCTACGTGTTGCAGCCCTTCGCCGTGCTCACGGAGGAACTCGGTATGCGGCGACTCACCCTCGAGCACTTCGACCAATTCCACGAAGACCTTTCCCGAGTAGGCAATCGAAGCTTTCATGCGAGCCTCGGCTGGTTTGCCCCTGAACCGGAACTTCGTCGATGCATCGAGTACATAGATATCGGTGGAAAAGGGGCCGATGCCGAACACCCGCTCCCACCAGGCTGCTGCCTTCTCGCAATCTTCAACGACGATCCCAACGTGCGAGATCGAACCCAGTTGTACGACGGGCGCTTCGGACATGGAATCCCTTCCATCCATTCAGGCGATGAGAGTGTATTCGCTCATCAAGACGGTGCTCAGCGTTTCGAAATCGATGAACGAAAGCAGGTCCTCGGCCGCGCGCTTCTGATCCTGCTTGCTTCCATAGAACGCGATCGGATCCGCCGCAACCGCGGCAGATGCTACCGACTCGTTCACGATTGCACGAAAGGGTGGTGCTCCCGGCGTCAATACACGAGCCACGGAATTTCGGATGTATTGGAGGAGTGGATGGATTTCGATTGATAGTGGGGTGTGACTCCCGTGCCAGCGGGTGTAGAACGTCTCGTCGTCGATCCTTTCCGGCTTGGGGAAGGTCGTGACGAGTGCCACGCCGGGACTTCGCTCCCCAGGCCGGGCACCGCTGCCCTGCAGGGCGCGGGGTACGCTCTCTGTCACGAGATAACCGGCAAGGCGCTTTGCGAGCGGCGACAGAGCTGCCTCGATCTTCTCGCGGTCATCGACGGATTCGAGCCACACCGAAACTGTCGCATCGATCAGACCGCTCGTGTTGAACTGGATCACCCGGTCGGCGTCATCGAGGTCGGCGACCGTGAAGGAGACTTGTCGCCCACCCACCCGGCTCAGCACCGGCGCAATTTCCAACAGTGCTTCACGCAAGTCGGTACGGGCGCGGGGCACTGTCCCGGGATCGGCGTCGCCGAGCAGATAGATGAGTTTTTCCATGTGTGTCAGTGTACGATCTTCCGCATCCGGGAGGGAAATCGATGGGCGCCGGGACCTGGGAAAGCCATCACGCAATCACGACATTGATGTACCGCTACGCAGAGTGCGTGGACACGGCCGATTTCGACGGCCTGTCCGACCTCTTTGCCCAGGGGAGCATTCGCTCTCCGTCGGCAGCGGAGCCGGGCGAGGGCATGACGGGTGCCAGCGTGGGACGTTTCTATGCGGCGACCAATCGCGTGCACGAAGACGGTACGCTTCGCACCCGTCACGTCTCGACCAATGTGATCGTCGACATCGACGAAGAAGCCGATGCGGCCACGGTGCGCTCCTACTACGTCGTATTTCAGGCGACCGGAAAACTGCCTTTCCAGGCGATTGTGGGGGGGCGTTACCAGGATCGCTTTGCCCGAATCAATGGAAAGTGGCACTTTGCGGAGCGTGTGATCCACGTGGATCAGATCGGTGATATGTCCGAGCACCTGAATTTCGACCTTGCCAAGGGAGCTATCCGGTACAAAGATGTCGTACCGCCCCAAAGCTAGGCAGGGGCCTCCTCCAAGCGAAATCGCGTGTCGCAGATTGCGACGCCCTCGTCGCCTACGACCATGACGACGTTGCACATCGAGTACGCGAAGGCGATGAATGCGCCTTCGGACACTTGGATCACCCGCGGTCTGGCGATTGCTTCCCGGTGCTTTGCCGGACGCGGGCTCACGGAAGGGTTCGGCGGCTCTATCGTGCCGGCTGTGGCTGGCAGAGCTGTCCCGGCGAGAAGTCTTACCGCGAGGGCGACCGGACTCTGGGGGCGGAGGCGCGGCATTCGGAGTTTTTGAGTGTCGGCGGTTTTAGCTGCGCGCAGATCCGTACGCGTCGTCGCTTCAGATGTGCTTCGAGTCCCCGTGGCCGGAAGGACGTGCTGAAAAAGAGCCAGCAGCTGCAGATTTTCGAGGCGGTCTTCGCACCAGCCGCAGAGCGATCCCCATGGCTGCGAGGATGAAGACGAGGGCGCCAGCCGATCCGACCGATGAACTGGGCACGGCTGCGCCACCCAGTCGGGCGACATGCTGATAGAAGAACGCGACGAAGCGCTCGAATACGGACTCACCGGGAGAGACTTCCACGCTAAAAATATCGAAGCCGTGGTCCACACCCGGGAAGACGTGGATTTCGTGGGGCAACCCGATCGCCTCGGCCTGATCGCGGAGTGCGTAGGCGCCAGACACGGGGACGGTCGTGTCGGCCTCGCCATGCGCAATCAGCAGAGCCGGATCACCGGCCTGGATCATGCTTGGATTTTCGCCCACGCTTCCCCACATATCGAAGACAGCATCGAGATCGCCTTTTTCTGAGACCCCAATATCATCGAGCAGGTAGCCGACGAGTAGAGCCGTCACGGCCCCGGCCGAACTTCCACCGATCCCGATCCGCTCTGGATCGACTCCCAGATCTCCGGCGTGGGTGGCCATCCATTGGTAGGCCGCCCAGGCATCCTCGGCAGCGGCCGCCACGGCCGTCGCATCGGCGGTTTCACCCGACGCTGCGACGAGTGTCTCGACGATATCGAATGCCGGGTCGAGGACGGGTTCGTCTCCTTCCAACCGGTAGTCGATGGAAACACAAGTCCATCCCCGGGTCGCCATCTCTTGGCACATCGAGATGAGCCGCCCAGCCAGGCGGCTTCCGCTTACGAAACCTCCGCCGTGGACCAGAATGATTCCGGGTCGTTGTGCCGGAAGATCGGGGCCAGTGGGTTCGAAGAGTTCCAAGAGCAGATCTATATTAGTGGCTGGAGACCCTGCGGGTTTCTCGGCATAGACAACACTTCCTGTGCGCTCGAATCCAAATTGCGGATCCAGGTAGAGCGTTTGTGCCGCGGCAGAGGACGACCACAGCAACGCGAGCCCCAGGAGGTTCAGGCGAAGAACAGGGCGAATCCGGCTCTTGCGACCGAAGCTGAAGCAGTGCTCCAAGGGCGGGCCGCACGGTGCGGGGAGAGTCCATGAGAACATCGAGTTCCATCCTACCCGGAAGCGATTTGAAAAGGAGAGCCCCAGGAATCTCGAGCTGCGTTTTCGCAGCGTCGGATCAGCAGAGATTCTCTCAATTAGAGGCCGGGGAGAGGATTGGGCCTCCGATACGGGCGTCGAACGCGGCCTGGCGCTGACGCAGAGCGCATCCGCCCCGCGGGATCCGCATCTTCGTCGAGCCACCCCCATCTGGCGCTAGAGTCTGGCCGCTGCCTGTCGTATCCCCCCAGGCCTGTTGTATCCCCCAAGGCCTGTTGTATCCCCCAAGGCCTGTCGTATCCCCCAAGGCCTGTTGTATCCCCCAAGGCC
>MPLZ02229990.1_pt1 | contig 20341 bp, 13 predicted proteins | sample 1617311 | NCBI WGS metagenome assembly MPLZ02 (sample SAMN05944806, study PRJNA350692) | marine metagenome | biome: marine; feature: ODZ; material: water; isolation source: 160 m water sample filtered on 0.2 um supor filter | place: Pacific Ocean | collected 2012-04-08 | depth 160m m | reverse complement strand
TTTTTTGCACATAAGAGTCCCTTTCGCTTGTTGATCGACCGAACCCTCCCCCCATCCACCCCCAAACGCAACGCCAAATACCACTGCCGTGGCCTTTCCCCGATTGCTTGACCCAGTCTGGACATTCCGACACCATCGGCGACCCAAGTCTCATTTATTATGACCATGCAAACCACTGCTGGTAAAACGCTGCTTCCCGAGGTGCAGGCGTTTCTCTCCAAGGAAGTCCATGGCGCCGTGATCGGCGGCCGGGAGGTGACCGCCTCAAACGGGGACACTTTCGACACCCACGATCCCGGGACCGGGGAGAAACTGGCCACCGTCTCCAATATGCAGCCGGACGACATTGAGCGCGCCGTCGCGGCCGCCCAAAAGGCATTCGATGAAGCGGACTGGGCGCGTCTGCCTGTCAATGAACGCGAAGTGCACCTCATGCGGCTTGCGGATGCGGTGGAGCAACGCAAGCCGGTCATCGCACAAATCGAAGCGCTGGACTGCGGCAAGATCGAGGCGCAGGCGGCGGATGATGTTCAAAACTTCATCGATACGTTTCGGTATTTCTGCAACCTGGCACAGGGCCTGTCACTCGATACCGCCATTCCCGTTGCCGGTCATGAGGCGTCCGTGGTGCGACATGCCTGGGGGCCATGCGGTTTCATCGTGCCGTGGAACTTTCCCTTCCTGCTCTGTGGCTGGGGCATCGGACCCGCCATGGCCGCCGGCAACACCTGCGTGGTGAAGCCGGCCGAAGACACGCCGCTCTCCACCCTTTACGTGGCCCACTTGGCAAAGGAAATCGGCATTCCCGACGGCGTGATCAACGTCATCCCCGGCGTGGGTGAGGTGACGGGCGCGGCGCTTTCTCAAAATCCCAACCTCAGCCGGATGTCCTTCACCGGTTCACCGGAGGTGGGCCGCATGGTGGCCAAGGAGTGCGGTCAAAACCTGGTCCCGGTAAAACTCGAACTCGGCGGCAAGGGAGCAGCTGTCATCTTCGATGATGTCGACATTCCAGAGGCCGCCGACAAACTCGCCCAAGCCATCACCTTCCACGCCGGGCAGGTTTGCTGCGATGCCACACGGTGGCTGGTGCAGAAAACCATTTATGATGATTTTGTGAATGCCGCCGTGGAACGGCTCAAGGCGGTGCAGATCGGGCATCCGCTTGGCAACGAAACGCAGATGGGGCCGGTCGTCAGCGACATCCAGCACAAGCGCGTGCTGGGCTACCTCGAGAAGGGCACAGCCGCCGGCGCGGAAACCGTACTCGAGGGCGGCGCGGCACAAGTCGAGGGCTGCAAAGGAGGGCATTATGTCAAACCCGCGCTGCTGGCCGGTTCATTGGACAACGTCGCCGCCCGCGAGGAAATTTTTGGCCCGGTCGCCTATCTCGCGTCGTTCAACGATGAAAGCGAAGGCATTCGCCTGGCCAACAATACCGACTACGGCCTGGCCAACAGTGTGTGGTCCAGCGACCTCGCCCGATGCAAGCGTGTGGCCTCGCAATTCGAGACCGGGAACGGCTGGATCAACTCGCACAACGTGGTGGTGCACGGCGTCCCGTACGCCGGCGTCAAAAACAGCGGCATGGGCGGAGGTGTCATGAGTCTGGAAACGCTGCTCGACTACTACCGCAACATCTCCGTCATTCGACCCCTGTAGGGCATCAAGAGCATGCGCGCCTGGCCAAGTGCTAGGCCAAGCGCACCGGTGAATGTCATTCGCGGTTCGGTTCCCGGAACAAGCGCGGCAGGAAGTCGTCGTGCAGGATGTGGCGGCAGGTGCGGTAACTGTGGCCGAACCGGTCGGGGCGCGACTCGTAGCGGATGTTCCTCTGGCAAAGGAAAGGCTGAGGGACATCACCTTGTTGTCATTGCGAGGAGCGAAGCGGCCTGCGGACCTCAGGCGCAGTCCGACGGATATCTGCCGTATTCCAGTCCCGCCTCGAACATGGCAATGATGTTCTCTGTCGGAACATCCATTTGCAGCGAAGGGTGACCGGGCGCGAGGATGTAACCGCCACCGGGCGCAAGGATATCGATGACACGTTGGACCTCTGCGCGCACGTCCTCAACACTGCCACGAGGCAATATCTCCTGCGCGCCGACCCCGCCGGAGAATGAAAGCCGATCCCCGAATTCCCGCTTGAGTGTTTCGGCATCCATGTCCGGTACCTCCGGCTGGATTGGATCGAGAATGTCCACTCCCCACTCGATCATGTCGGGGATGGCCTTGCGCACGTTCCCGTCGGTGTGAAACAGCAGCTTGATGTCATACCGATGGGCCAGATCAGCGCATCGCCTCACGCGAGGTGCAAGGTATTCGTCGAGATTGCCGGGACTGATGAACAGGTTGTTCTGTGCACCGATGTCGTCGGCCAAACGAAAGATGTCAATCAGGTCGCCGGTTTCTTCAAAGATACGGCCGAAATAATCGAGATAAAAATCCGTCACCTTGTCGATGATGAATGTCGCAATCTCGCGCTCCGCATGCAACTCCAACAGGAGTTGTTCAATGCCGCGGTACAGGGTGGGATGCTGAAAGACCGAACAACCGGTACAGGCGATTGCGAATTCGTCGGCCCAAGGTTCGATTTGTGAGCGGATTTCCGAGAAGTCGAACCAGTCGGCCTGTGGCCAGCGATACGTTTCAAGTTCTGCAACCGTTGGGTATTCGTCAACGCCGACACAGGGCATGCCCATCGCGCTGGATTTGCCGTATGCATTCTCGATGATCTCTTCGTGGTAGCCGAACACCTTGAAAAGGTCGCCTCGCCAATCGGACGGGATTCCTATTTCCTCAGGCCCGATGTATCTCGGCCCGATCGCGCCTTTGTAATCGAAGCCGCGCGTATCAAACACATCCAGATGAAGAGCCCTGTGAAGGTCTCGATCCGTTTCCACACCTAGACGCTGTTTTAGCCGTTTAATCACCCACCCGCTGGCCGACATCATCATCGGCACGCGATCCGGTTCCTGCTGATTGAGCGTTGCTCGAACACGGTCTCTTGAAATCATTCGAGAAAATTCCTTATGGCTCGCGCGATGGGTCGGTGGCCAGCCGCCATTCAAAAAATCCAATCGCCTCGAGCGCTTCACGCAATTCCGCAACCTGCGGGGACGTCAGCGGCTTGTGGGGCAGTCGGCACTGACCGTGGTCGAAGCCAAGCATTTTGAGGACCTGTTTCATGCCCGGATGGAATGAAACGTGGTTAATCGTGTCAATCATCTATACCGACGTTAGATTCGGGGACAGTATATATAACTATTGAAACCATGATGGATTTCTGCTTTTTGTAGGCTATGGTTAGGTTGTCTGAAGTCGTACTTTTCGGTTGCCCCACATCATGTTACCCGGCGAAATATTCGCTCCATGAACGTATTTTACGATGATGAGGACCGTGATGCCTATCTTGAATTAACTCAGGACCAAGCTGAATCCAGCGGGTGATAAAGCATGAAACTGATCACATGCCAATAACAAGAGTGGACCCTTTTTCAACCGTCCATTTGGCGAGGAGCGATTTGTTGTAAAAGCTGAGGACACACTCGGAAGAACGTCAAAAAGAAAAGACCAGGATCAAGGAAAGAATAAGTTATGTATACTGTCCTCCGATTTCCGTCCGAGGTTCTGCGGGCACGGAAGAACGTAATGCGCTCTATTCCAGCTTTGGGCCGGCAATCCGTTCACCTCGCTGTTGGCGCCGCTGGTCTGCCAGATCGAAAGTTCCGTAGAACAAGGCGTTGGTGTCCATCCAGATTATCAACCGCTTGTATTCCCCCTCGCTCAGTTGAACGCCTTCGTGCCCCTCTGACAGCAGTTGCATCAGCCGGCTGGCCCACGAACCGAATTGATTTGGATAGGTTACTGGCTCGTGATTCGCCTGAGGTGTCCCTTTCCACTCGGAATACGGCACCAGAGGCGCCAGCGCATTGTACGATCGCGTGAACTGCCCCGCCGGTGCACTAGTCAGGTCGATTCCGCCATCGGGATTCTTGTCGCCGTGACATTTGATGCAGTGTTTGTCTAGGATCGGCTGCACCAGGATCGCGTAGTTGAGCGGTTTCGAGCCGTCCGGCCCAGGAGTGATTCGGGACGGTTCACGGCGGCTGGCCAGTGTTGCGTTCGCCACGGGAGGCGCCGCATTGTGATGCGCGTGACAGCCAACGCAACGCGCCTGCTCGCCAGGCTGCAGATACGTCAGGCTCCGCATCGTCTGAATGGCCATCCCGCGATCGTCGAGCGCCTGAAAGTTCAGTGGAATTCTCGCCGGCGCCCGGAAGTAGGCCGACCCATCCGACTCGACCGGCACCGTCCCCAATACCTGCTTGCCCGGCGACGCATTCGCCAACCCCACACGGGGCGTGTTCGAGTGCGGTGTTGTCTTGGGTAGCACCTGCACGATGCGAAGGTGTCTAACAACGCCCTCGGTCTTCTTGAGTCGCGGCCAGCTCGCGTAGACGTTCTGCATAAAGAACGTGCCTTCATTCGGCTGTCCCTTCACCAGCAGCGACGCCAATGCGGGTGGACGGCGGCGGGGCCGCAACGGAGTCGGCCAGAGACTGCCGATGCTGACGTCGCGATAGATCAGTTCCTTGTTCCCAAAGCGGTCAACCAGATAGACGCCGAACATGTTCGCCGCATTGGCCAACGGTTCGCCAATCAGCGGATCGAAGCTGTAGGCAGCCAGGAAGAAATCTTCCGACAGCGGATGCGGCGTGCGATAGGAATGTCCCGGCCAGCGTTTCTCTTCAACAGGCACTTCCGGTCGCACTGGAACGCCCGCTTTGGCGTGCCAGTGTCCAACGGGAAACTCACTCTCGGGGAACAGCGCGTCGGGCGTCAGTCGCGTGACCGGCTGCAGACCGTCACTTTTCTTCTTGATGTCCAGCAGAATGATTGAACCGGACGTCATCGCGTGGTGGGCGGCCGCCGTCGCCATCACGCGTTGCGAGCCCGGGATCGCGCGGGCCTCCCAGACGCCGACCGGATTGAGCGTATTGTTCCCATAAAATGACTCGACCGCGCTGCCGTCCGGCCGCACAGTCCACAATTGCTGATAGTGCACGGCGTGGCGGTCCACATAATCCCAACGCGTGTAGATGACGCGCCCGTCGTTCAACACCGAAGGATCCCATTCGTGCGTTTCGTGAAACGAAATCACGCGTGGATCCGAGCCGTCTTTGCTGGCCAAAGCCAGCGTATGCGTGGGACACGGCCCCCGTCCGCAGCGGTGATATCCGCCGCGGCGCGTCGAGATAAACATGATCTTCCCGTTCGGGAGATATCGCGCCGAAAAATCGTCGAAGGGCCCTTCGGTCAGTTGCCGCAGGTTCGAACCGTCCGCCGACATTTCGAACAGGTGATAGTACTGATTCGTCTGGGCGGACGGCCTGAAGCCGCCCGGATCCGTCTTGCAGAACGCGAACAGAACGCGCTTTCCGTCCCAAGAAACTTCCGGATGCAAGAAACTGCCCGACGGCAGCGAATCGATCCGGCGAGCCCGCATTGATCGCCCCGGAGCATCGAGCACAAACACTCCTCCGCCCGCACGGGCATGCCGCCCGGCATACTGCGTCAACTGATGGCTGAATCCGCTGGGCACCCGTTTAACAAACAGCAGCGGCCCCAGGTCCACCAATGGATTCGCCAACGCAATCTGACGCCGGAGTGCATGAACCTCGCGCCACAACGCCTCCCACTCCAATTCGCTCACTCCATCGGCTCGGGCCATCGTCAAATGACGCTGGCGTGCCGCCTCCCATTGGGCTGCGAGTTTCTCCAATGATACGCCCGTCAATACGAGATGTGTGATAAGCCGATCACCGCGCTGTAAGATCGTCTCGATCGCGTGTTGCCAGGTACGAGGTTCCTGAACCGTGTCGATCCCGTCCTGCATCCGCCAGTCCCATTCGACCAACTCCTGCTCGATCAACGGTCGCAGGTCGGGCAAGACCGGAAGTGGAAAACTCTCGGCCGCTTGCGGAAGTACCATTGGAATGGGAAACACCTGATCGCCCAACGCATAGCGCAGATTACTCCAGCGAACGCCCGTTTCTTCGTCTCCGCCCCGCGTCACCACAACGATTTCACTCTTCGAGCCGGCACCAACCGGTTCAGTTGCGAGCACCACACGTTCGCCGTGGCGAACCGAACGGGTCACACGCTCCGGACCCAGCGACAATCCCACTTGGGCCTGCCCGCCCCCGATGACACGCACATCCGCCATGATGCGTACGGGCTTCACCACGCTCTTAACCTGGATCGTCCAACGGACCTGCTCGTCCCTCTCGACACTGACCGTCATCGTCCTCGCCGTTTCCATGACGGCCACTTGCGGCCCGCTTCCGCGGGCGATCAAGGCAAAACCGCCCGCCGCGGCGGTCCGTGCCGGGGCTGCTTCACCGTCGAAACTGACCGCATGGTTTCCGAAAAACGGAATCCTCGGATCTTGGACCAGGCAAGCCTCGACCCAATTGGCCATGTCGCAGGCGATGCCGTCGCCGGCATCGTCCGCTGTCAAACGCAATTCCCGAGCCCCGACCAGCGACACGTCCACCTGCCGGACGGGATCGCTGTCGGACATCGGGCCTGTCTGGAATTTGTTTTTCCCGTCGACAACAACGCGGAAGATGACGCTGCCCTTCTTTCCTCCTTGCCACTGCACGCCCACGCCCGTGCGAAAGCGGCTGTATCGTCCGTTCAGATCGATCACGATCTCGCCGTTGGCATGATGCCCCATGCCCTTCGCATACGTCTTCTCACCGATCCGCAACGGAGTACCTGTGCCACGGCCCCGAGCCGCCGCCGTGTCGAAGCCGAGATCGCCCCACCGCTGATGATGTCGCATTTGAATGCCGGTGTCCCGGTCGCTGAGGAAGTCGACATCATCCGCAGCCAGTCCTCGAATCGACGCTGATCCAACAAGCACGAAAACAGTCGCCATCAACATCGTGTACAAACTGCTCTGTTTGGTCGTCTCGATTGCCATCGATTTTCGCTCCAGGAGTGTTGGTTGCTCCATCCAGCGGATCATTCGATCGCTAATGTCTGTATATCAGGATTTCGGTGCCAGCAAACAAAAACCGCCGACACCAGGATTTTAGCCGGACATCACGCCTGTGAAACTTCGCATCATCGGCAGACAGCGGCGATCTGTGTCCAAGAGTTGGACATACAGCACACGCCCCGCCGGAGTTTTGAAATGTACCGATCCGTCGGACTCCACGGGTACCTCTGAGAGAATTCGCTTCACGCCTCTCACTTGACCAAATCGGAGTCGCGCAACTGGCGACCCTCGCGGATGGCCTTCCGCACTCGGCGCTCGTACTCGCGATACTTCTCGCGATGCGCCAGCCTGCGACGGTCTCCGTCGTGAGGAACAAGACCTTCCATGACATCACCCCGAGGGCTAGCAGGCGTCAAAGGCCAGTGAATATCGAAAGTCGGCAATCACTTGGCGTTGACCACGTCGTACACGCGAACGTAATCGACCAGGAACCGATCCGGCAGCTTCGTCTTCGAGATATCCCCGGCCCATTTGCCGATTTCGTCACTCAGCTTGATATACAGCGGCACTTGGCAGACACCGCCGGCATTCGTTCGCCAAGTCTCTTTGCCATCGATGTAAAAGATGTATTCGTCCAGCTTCCACCAAAGAGAAAAGGTGTGGAACCCGTCCATCACGCCGGGAGCCTTGGATACCTTGCCTTTCGATTTGTGATGTTCTCCGTACCCATCCCAGTGAAGGGCATGCTGCACGCGTGTGTCCAACCACGGTTTCTCCATGATATCGATCTCGGTTCCGTCCTTCCCGTCTTTCCCTATACTACCAACCCCGTTACCGTGCATCCAAAAGGCCGACCAGTGGCCTGGCTGCTCCTGTAGCTTGATACGAGCCACATAATATCCGTGGGCGTGCTCGAACTTGCCTCGGGTGCGGACGCAGGCGTCCAGATACTTGTCGCCGTCTTTCAGCGTACTGATCACCAGATTGCCCTTGCCATCCAGACTAATCGCCTTTCTGGACCACCATCCATCTCGTCGTCTTCCTTCGGGCACGTCCCATTTCGTTTCGTCTAACTTCTCGCCGTCGAATTCGTCGTGCCAGACGAGCTTCCAGCTCTTGCCGTCGGGCAGTTGAGGCAACGAATCCTCGGTCTCCGCCGCCCTACCTTCGTTAGCGAAGACCAGACAGGCGATGGCCAGTGTTGCGAGCAGTCGAATCATTGCGGTTCTCATGGTCGAGTGTTTGCCTTGCGTCTTATGTTGCCAGTGTTTTGAACAGGGCACTCCCCGCAATCGGGGAGCGAAACGTGACAAATTGACCATTCTGGTGCGGACTATACACAAGAATCCGAGCCACCAATCATCGGTCGGATCCTCTTTTGGGAGAACAAGGCCGAAAGATTGGAGGGGCAGGTTGTTGATAGAAAATTCAATTGTTCCGATTTGATTCGCGGAGTAGACTGAAGGCTGGATTTCACCGTATCAAGTTAGAAATTGCGTGGCTTTGCCACTTTTCGACCGTCCATTTGGCGAGAAGCACTTTGTTGTAAGAGCTGAGAACACACTCGGAAGAACGTTAAAAAAGAAAAGACCAGGACCAAGGAAAGAATAAGTTATTGTCCCCCGATTTCCTGGAAGAATAGCGATGTTTTGCGATGAAATGCTGCCCGGGAATCCTGAAATCAAGCAATGAACACACGTCTTCGGCAAGTTCTGAACCATCTCTGCGAGACGCTTACCAAGCGCCAGATGGAGACAGATGCACTCTATCGGCACGCCCTGGACTGGGAGCCGGTTGAGCGGCCGCCGCTGGTCGCGACCTATCCGCTTCCGGGCGACGCTAGGTTTCAGCCGTATCCGCACCGCGAGACCTTCGACGATCCGGAGAAGATGCTCTACAACGAGTTGGTGCATGCTTTCGATACAAGTATTGCTCTGCACTCCGGGCTGGGCGACGATCTGCCGTTGACCGTTCGTGCCAACTTCGGCACGATTCTGATTGCGTCCATGTTCGGCGCACCGGTCGAACAGACGGGCGACAATCCGCCCTGGATCGTGCATCGTGAATCGCATAGTTTCTCTCTCGAACAGATTGCCGACACCGACCCGCTCGACTTCGCCCGCGGCTGGATTCCGCGCGCGCTGGAAACCATGCGGGTCTACCTTCAATTGTTCGACGAGTATCCGGCACTGGGAGCGAAGATCCGCATCGTACTCCCGGACCTGCAGGGTCCCTTCGACAACCTGGAACTGATCCGCGGCAGCGACGTGTTCTTGGACCTGGCCGACACGCCGGAGGCCGTGGATCGGGCGATGACCGCGATGGCCACCGCTCAGATCGGTCTGACTCGGTACTTCGGGCAGTGGACGACCGAGCCGGAAGAGGGTTACTGTCATCAGCATGCGGTCATGTTGAAAGGCAATATCTTGCTGCGCAACGACTCCTGCATTATGGTCTCACCCACGATGTACCGGCAGCAGATTGCTCCCCACGATGAACGCGTTCTGCGAGAACTGGGCGGTGGAGGCATTCACAGTTGCGGCACGGTGGAACACCTGGTCGACGAATGGCTTGGACTTCCGTCGATTCAGTCTCTTGATCTGGGGCAGCCGGAATTGAACGATTTGGACGCGATCTATGCCAAAGCCGCGGCGAAACAGGTGCCGCTGATTCGACTCGCCGCCAGTGAAGCGGACATCTGTTCCGGTGAGGCAGGGCGTTGTTTCCCCACCGGCGTTGTCGTTATCCACCGGGCCAAGGACTTCCAGAGCGCCCGTGCAATGCTCCGCAAAGAAATTCAAGAGCTACCATCAACCGCATAACCAAGAAACTTTTTCACAAACGAAAAAAAGGGTCGCCGGTTCGACCACGAACTAACGACCCCAAATGACTTTTACATCATTTAAGCAGGGAACCTGTAGCGTGAACTACCGGCGTTGCCCCCGCCGTCCTGAGAATGTCTTCGCGTCGCGGTTTATGCAAACAAAAGGGTCAATGCCTGGCCCAGCGGCCCCAAACGCGCAGATACTCGGGGATGACCAGTTCCCCGTCCTCGTTTGTGTCCAACGCCTTGAAGACCCCGTTGGCCAATTTCTCGTCCTTTAGCTTTCCACTGGCCAAGAGTTCCTTTGCGGTCAACCTGTTGTTACCATCGGCATCCATATCACTGAATATCACCTTGGCCTCGTCAGTGATAAGTCGATTTTCGACATACTCAGCCTCGGAGACGAAGCCGTCGTTGTTTGAGTCCGATGCCTGAAAAATGCCCCGTCTTGACTGGGGGGTCAGATAAGCGCCGTTCTCAATGTATTCCTTTTTTGAATGCCGCCCGTCCCGGTCAGCATCTGTGAAACCGAAGACACGACGGTAGTTGGCCAATTCGCGTTCGGTACCCCCATGCCGCCCTTTTGCGCCAAAAAGTTGAAGAATCTCACGAGTTGAAACTCCTCCGATTTGCTTTGCAACCGGCGGAAGTGGCTTCAACGGCTGGGTTACGGTGGCACGGGAGCGATCTGGGATTCCACTGCCACCTCTGCCGCTCTGGTTGCCACCAAAGCCCGGGCGTAGTTCCTCTGCACTCAGTTTGTCGTCCTTGTTTTTGTCGAGCTTCCTGAGGGCAGCAACAGAGCCCTTGATTTCCGCATCGGAGATTTCCCCATCACCGTCGGCGTCAAGCGCGGTCATGATAGGAAGTATTCGCATAAAGCCGCCTCGTCCAGCCTGCCCGCCGAATTGAGGGCGTCGTCCAAGATCTCCGCCCCGCTCCCCGCGTTCAGGACTTTCACGACGAGCGCCACTACTTCGATCTTCGCCCTCGCGCCCCCTGCGTTCCTGTGCGATTGCATCACTCGTCATCATGCCGAGGCATGACGTGGCCATCATTAATCTGAGAATCAGTTTGTTCATATCACCAAAAAAATTTGCCTGTTAAAACGTTCGTAATGTTTCATTGGTTACAACTTAGACAGCGCCTATGCTCTCTCTAAATTAGCTTCAATCCGTTTCTTATATGACTTAAATGATATAGCGGGCTGCGAAATGCATGCTCTTAATTCAAAGGACATTAGTGGTTCGGTTCCCGGAACAAGCACGGCAGCAAGTCGTTATGCAGGATATGGCGGCAGGTCCGCCTGCTTTGCAATCCATCCAAGCCGAACAACACCCTTGAAAACCCCGTGAAGGAGCATCCGCAACACCACGATGCTTGATCTTACCGGCCGAAATCAACCCCAACAAAAAACACAGCGGATGATGTTTCAGGGGCCTGACGGCTGCCGGAGGAAAAGCACGGCGAATATGCGTTCAACATTCTCACCACACCACACCCGTGGTAATGCTCAAAAGAAAAACCCCGCCAGCCGAAGCTGACGGGGTCAACCCACCATGTTGGCTAATGCCCCGTTGTCTGTTATGACGCACTGGATCAAACCAGACAGCATTAGCTACGGAGATATTATGACTGTTTGCTGATTGAGGAGATAACGGCATTTTGCCGATCAGCGGTTAAATCTTGCCAACCATGTAGATAAAGAAAAACCCTGCCAACCGAAGCTGATTAAAGCACCACAGTGACAGCGTTTGGCTCTTGAAATCATCTGCTAAACTGCTGAGAATCTCTTCAGACCAATGAAACGCCTTCTACTCACAACAATCGCCGTCACCTCGCTACTGGCCACAACCGGCTTCGCCGGGCCAATTCACAATGCTGCCTTTAGCGGAAATATCGAAGCCGTTAAACAACACATCGCTGCTGGTGCGGATTTGAATGCGATGAATAAGTACGGATCGACGCCTTTGCATGAGACGATTACCGGGGGACACAAGGATATCGCCGATCTGCTAATCTCCAAAGGTGCGGATGTGAATGCAAAGGAGGCAAAGAATAGAATTACCCCATTGCATTGGGCAGCTTGGCGAGGTCGCAAGGAAATCGCCGAACTGCTTGTTGCTAAAGGCGCGGATTTGAATACGAAAAATAAGGATGGAGGAACTCCTTTGCATAATGCTGCTTGGAAAGGTCACGTGGAAATCGCCAAATTGCTTACTGTAAAAAATGCGGATGTGAATGCGAAGGATGTTGAAGGGCAAACACCTCTAGATTGGGCCGAAGAAGAAAAACACAAAGAGATCGCCGACCTCCTCCGTAAACACGGCGGCAAGACGGGTGAAGAATTAAAAGCTGAAGGGAAATGAAACACATACTAACCGCAACAATCGCAGCCGTGCTGTTGGTGGGGTGTGGCAAGTCTCAGAAGGCGTCTTCTCCAGCAAATCTTGAAGTGGATATTGCACTTCTTAGCGCTGCTTATGATGGAAACATTGAAGAAGCCAGACAACAACTGGCTAATGGTGCTGATGTTAATGTCAAAGATAAGGATTATCGGAATGAGACTCCTTTGCAGTATGCGGCTCAAGAAGGTCACAAGGAAGTTGCTGAACTGTTAATTGCCAATGGTGCAAATGTGAATGCGAAGGTATTTGGTAATGGAGAGACTCCTTTGCAATATGCGGTTCAGGAAGGCCACAGGGAAATCGTTGAGCTACTAATTGCCAATGGTGCGAATGTGAATGCCTTGAGTGTTTATGGAACACCTCTTGATGAGGCCGTTGAACGAAGCGAAAGTGAAACCGCCGACCTCCTCCGCAAACACGGAGCCAAGACGAGTGCAGAATTGAAAGCTGAAGGGAAATGAAACACATACTAACCACAACAATCGTAGCCGTGCTGTTGGTGGGGTATGGGAAGGTAAGCAATCCAGAAGCAGATCGTGCGCTGATTCATGCTGCCAAAGACGGAAACATTGAAGCAGTAAAACAACACTTGGCTGCTGGTGCGGATGTGAACGCTAAAGGCAATGATGGAAATACCCTTTTGCATTATGCGATTCGGGGGGGGGCTGATGATGGGTTCATTCACCCTGGATTGCTTCATAGCAAAGAGGATTTCGCTCGTATGAAAGTGGCCGTCAAAGAAAAACAGGGACCGATATATAATGGGTTCAAGATTTTGGAGCAAAGTGCCCACGCGAAGGCAGACTATAAAATGCGGGGGCCGGTTGAGGAATGGGGGCGTGCGCCGAACATCAATACCGGCATCGCTCAAAGTGATGCCAAGGCGGCTTATCAAAACGCGCTCATGTGGGCAATTACCGGCAAAAAGGCCCATGCCGAAAAGGCGATTGAGATTGTGAACGCTTGGACTCGGACCTTGAAGAAAGTGAGCGGGATCGACGGTGTGCTTGCCGCCGGATTGCAGGGATTTAAATTTGCCAATGCTGCAGAGATTCTACGTTACACGAACTCTGGCTGGACAGAGAGGGAGGCCAAACATTGCGAGAAATCGTTTATGGAGGCATGGCATCCGACGATCGAGCACTACGCCTATTTCGCAAACGGGAATTGGGAAACGGCGGCACTTCAAACCAACATGTCGATTGCCGTGTTTTGTAATGATCGCGAACTATTTGAGGCTACGGTGCGATATGCCGTTAATGGAGCCGGCAACGGCAGCATCCCGCACATGATTGTCTACCCGACCGGACAATGTCAGGAGACGACCCGCGCCCAACATTATGTTCAACTTGGTCTTGGCCTGCTTGGTTGTGCCGCAGAGGTCGCTTGGAATCAAGGTGTTGACCTTTATGCCTGGGGGGGCAACCGGATACTAAAGGGATTTGAATATACCGCAAAGTATGGTCTCGGTGAAGACGTGCCGTATCAGCATTATCTCGATCGCACTGGCAAATATGGCTTCGGTGGTCGCAACAACAAATACGACAAAATCTCCACGGTCAGTCGAGGAAGCTTTTGGCCTATCTTTGAGCGCACCTATCATCATTATTTCAATCGCCGGGGAGTTCCGGCTCCCTATTCAGCTAGGGTGGCTGAAATGAAGCGACCGGAAGGCCACAGTCACGATCATGTTGGGTTGGGTACGTTGGTTCACTGGAGACCCCCTCAAAAGGCATCCAAACCCAGCAAGGCACCGGGGGTTCCCGCCGGACTTGTGGCCCGGTCCAGCGTCGAAGGCTTACAGCTTAAGTGGGTCGGTTCCGTCGATCCGGTTAGTTGCACTGATGCAAACAGTTATATCATTCAACGTGCCACACGACGAGAGGGTCCTTACAGGACAATCGCCACCGAAATCCAAGAATCATCCTTCCTTGATGAAACCGTCAAAAATGGCGATCTCTACTATTATACCATCCAAGCTGCGAACGATGCCGGCAGAAGCAATCCTTCTGCGGTACTCGTGGCCAATGCGAACCTGCCCGGTCCGTGGCGCTCCAGCAATGTCGGTAAAGCAACTATCCCAGGGTTTACGGAGTATAACGGCAAACGGTTTACTCTCGAAGGCGAAGGTCACGACATCGGCGGGACGAGTGATAAGTTTCACTTCGCCTACGCGCCGTTTTCCGGTGAAGGAACGATGACTGCTCGAATCATTCGGCCAATGAGTTCGCAATGGACCAAGCCGGGAGTGATGATACGAGAGAGCCTTGATGCCAACTCGCGCCATGTTTCGGTTTTGTTACTGCCACATTGGAGCGGAGCCATGGTCTGCCGAAAAAAAACCGGAGGCGTAACAACCACCCAGGGAGAGAGGCCGTTGAACGAAAAACACATCGTCAAAAAGAACAGGCTCAGCACTCCTTATTGGGTACGGCTCATTCGTTTCCGGAATCGGTTCATTGGCTACATGTCGCCCGACGGTTTTGATTGGCAGGAGCTTGGTTCCATCGAAATCCCAATAAGCCGGACGTTCTACGTCGGATTACCGGCGTGCTCCCAACTGAAAGACGTCACGACTACCGTTACTTATGACAACGTCAGCATACCTACTTGGCGTATGACCGTCAGCGACAGGATCATTACCGCCAGACCGGAGCCACGTTGGCATAAATCCGCTTGGCTGGAGCGCCACAATGCTTTCAACGAAAGAATTAAAAAAGGAAACGTTGATTTGCTCATGATCGGCGATTCCATCACGCATTGGTGGGACAAAGCCGGCAAAAAAATTTGGAACCACTACTATGCCAATCGCAATGCCGTGAATTTGGCCATCAGCGGCGACCGCACCGAACATGTTTTATGGCGGCTCGAAAACGGCAATATAGATGGCATCTCACCCAAACTAGCTGTCCTCATGATTGGCACCAACAACCACATGAGCAGCCCACCCGAAGTGACTGCACGCGACATCCGTTTGATCGTTAAAAAGCTCCACACCAAGCTACCCGGTACAAAAATCCTTGTCTTGGCCATTTTTCCAAGAGGCGGGGGAGATGACGACGGTGCGAGACAGATCAACATGAAAGTCAACGACCTCATCGCCAACATCGGCGATGGAAATATGGTGCACTATTTGAACATCAATCAAGCTTTTCTAAATGGGCGGCAGCTTCGCCAAAACCTCATTCCCGACGGCACACACCCAAATGAAAAAGGCTACGCTGCTTGGGCAGAAACCATGGAACCAACCATCGCAAAATTACTGAACGAAGAGCCAAGCACCCAGATTGATTGACAAGCAAAAATAGAAAGTCGTTTTCTGTGCTTGACAAGTATTTCTGCTTGATCTTCGGTCTCTTGACATGAAACGGGCTTGCCTCATCCCGGCAAAAACACTGGTGGCCGCCGGGATGGCCATCGTCATGTCTACGGCTGCTAAGGCCAGCACGGGGACACCCGACAAGACGGCGATTTATCACCCGGACCACGATCATCTTTGGAACAGGGTGCACGAAGCGTTGTTTGTGCGGGTGGACGAGGACGGACGGGAGCATGGCCGCGATTCAGTGGATCCATTGCTTTGGCCGGAAACCTCGGAATTCCTGCTACAGGGGAAAAGCCACGAGAAGATCATCACGTTGCTTGATGAGTTCATCGCCAAGGACGGGGAGAAGTCGATCAAGGACCCGCTCAAGCGCGCGGTATTGCAGCATGATCTTTGGGCAGTCTTCGACTGGACCGCAAACGTGTTAAATCCGCTTCCCTTTGGCGGCAGAGTTGACCCAAAAAAAATGGCGACCGGGGAACTGAACGCCACGCGCAAGGCGCTGCGCCAAAGGCTGGCCATGGTCATTCCACGGCTGGCGCTGGAGAAGTCGGCCATTGCCAATCTTCCGGACAATTACACGGCGGCGGTCAAATCCGGGGCCTTCACCTCCAGGCTCGACCTGGCGCACCCGCCGAAACACGTGCAGGCCAGGGCGTTCCTTTTGGACTCACACTTCAATCCCCAATTTGACCCGGTGCACCCGCCGAGACACTACCTGCCGGCCGACCTACTCGATCCGCACGGCTCGTGGGTCTGCATCCGGGGCCCTTTGTCGGGACCCTCTGCGCCGGTGCATGTCGAGTATTACCGCGGTCGTTCCCCATTCCTGGTCCTGCTTCGCCTGCCCGACGGCCGCCATGCAACACTCGATTTTCTCAAGCAACTCAACCAGGCATCCGCCCGGGAGTTTGATGCCAAGAAATGGAAGCAGCAACTGCCCCAGTTTCCAGTCGGCACAGCCGTCGCCTTGGTGCGACTGATGATGGTGGTCGATCAGGAAGGCGAAATTACGCCCACCCCGATCGTGCAGACCGCTCAGTTTCGCGTCTATCGCGAAGTCGGCGCCGACGTGAAGAACGATGAGGATAGTCAGGCGGTCTACAAGTATGTAATGCAACGCGCCAGGTTGTTCAGCGGCAAACAGGGCGGACTGCGGGCCATGACAGCGCACGAACGTTCGGGACTTTCATTGATTTACAACGATGATGAATTTCAAGTCAACGATTCCAAACACAACCGTCAGACCGTGATGCAGTCATGCATCGATTGCCACTCATGTGGAGGACCAACGGTTCACAGCATCTTCACCTTTCGGCAGGACGATTGGGTGCCCGGAGCCAGGACCTTGACCCACAACAACCTGCGACTCCTACCGACCCGCATCGACCTTGAGTTTGACAGGGTGATGGCATGGAAAACTGGTCGGTACGATTGGGGGCTGTTGCAGGGCCTGCTGCAGGCCCGTCCAACTCAAAACTAATCCCAGCCCACAGCCACTTGCGCCGATGAAGAAAACGCATCGGGCGCATCGGGATTAAAGTCATACAGTGCCATCTACAGCAACCTCCACCAGATACGTGTCGCCGTTAGCGGTTGCGCTGAAGCTGGTTGCCGTTGCGCCGTCCTTGCGCAGATAATACGTGAGCGTCCATTCACTGGCCGGATAGTCCGAGAGGGTCTTCTTCCATTTCCATGTGACTCCGCTGGTCAGTTTCTCTGGCTCGTATGCTTGAGGTTCAGCCATCAACCCTCAGTTTTCAAGGCTGAAGGCTTTTTGCGGCAACAGTTAAAACGGCTTGAAAACTGCACTTAACGGGATGACAGTTGCTTAGCTATGAAGTCCCTACTAACCACAACCATCATCCTTTCGCTACTGGGCACCCCCGCATTTGCTGCTCAGCCTCCCCTTCCACCAGAAGGATGGGCCGACGGCTATGTAATCGCTAACGGTATTCGCATCCACTACTGGCGTACCGGCGGCGACAAGCCTGTTATCATCATGGCACACGGTTCATCCGACAACGGGCTCTGCTGGACCAACCTCGCCAAAGAACTTACCAACGAATATGACATTATCCTCCCCGATGCACGGGGCCACGGCCTCTCAGACCCTCCTGCCAAATCTGACCCCGCCGACGCCCAAGCCGAAGACCTCGCTGGCATTATCCGCAAACTGAAACTCGAAAAGCCCATCGTCATGGGCCATTCCATGGGCAGTTCTTCTGTCGCATGGTTCGCTGCCAAGTATCCCAATATTCCTCGTGCCGTCATTCTGGAAGACCCACGCCTTACACCTCGCCTACCTTCCAACTCTCGCACCTCCAACAACACCGAGGCCCAAGAGAAACGCCGAACCCAAATCCTCGCCAGAAACAACATGTCCTATGACCGGATAGTTGCCGATCAACTCAAGAAAAATCCCAGATGGGGACGCTCCGAAATTGAAATCTGGGCCACTTCAAAAATCCAACACCATCCCAATACCGCCTACCGCAGGCGCGGCAACCGGCCACAAACAACCGAAATCTTTGGCAAGATCACCGCCCCCACACTTATCCTCAAAGCTGATGCCCAAGGTGAACTCCGCAAAAAAAATATCGAGGTCACCAGCATCCTCAAGCACGGCAAGATCGTTCATATTGATGGTGCTGGTCACAATGTCCGACGTGACCAAAAGCAACGTCTGCTTAAGGCCTTAAAGGCATTTCTCGCTGGATTGTAAATCCACTGGTGGCAGGTGGATGACCGAGCTTCTCACCGCCTAACAGCAGCAAAACGGGTGAAGGATTGAAATGAAACACCTCCTAATCACAACAATCGCAGCCGTGCTGTTGGTGGGATGTGCTACGACTCAGCAAGGCACTGTCCAATCACCAGAAAGCTTAATTCACTTCACTGCCCCTACCTTTCCCAAAGGGCTCGAGGGAAAGATTCCAAGAAAGGTTTGAGGGCCTTTTTTCTTGAATCAACACCTCAGAATGTCCATTCCCAAAAAATGCTTGATAACCAAATTCCTATTAGTCATTACTTCAATCTGTAAATGGTAAACCAATGAGAAGTAACATCCTATTATCCCTCGCAGTCGCTTCATGCTGGCTGCCCCTTTGTGAAACGACGACCGCAAATGATTGGCCGATGTACCGTTGCGATGCTGGTCGTCGTGGTGTTACGCGAGACAGCCTTTCCGGGAATATGTCTCTTGCCTGGATTCGCGAATTACCAAAGTTGACACCGGCGTTCAAGGACGACCGATTGCAGTTCGATGCGGGATACGAACCTGTCGTTGCAAATGGACACCTGCTCATCGCTTCCTCCCTGACCGATTCGGTGAAAGCATACGATACGAAAACCGGAAAACAACTTTGGTCCTTTTATGCAAATGGACCGGTGCGTTTCGCGCCGGCCATCTCGGGAGACCTCGCCTGTTTCGGATCAGACGACGGCTTTTTGTATTGCGTTGAACTAGCGACCGGCGACCTTCGCTGGGAGCATCGCGCGGTGCCCAGCCAGCGACGCCTGCTCGGAAACAAGCGTTTAATTTCCGTTTGGCCCGTTCGCGGCGGTCCTGTTGTCGCCGATGGAAATGTCTATTTCGCCGCTGGTGTTTGGCCCTTCGAAGGTGTCTTTGTCTATGCTATGGAAATGGACACAGGACACGTTTTGTGGCGCAATGATCGCCTGGGTTATCTCTTTGGCCAGCAACCCCATAATACGAAAGCCATTGGTGGCCTGGCTCCCCAGGGATACTTGCTGATCAATGGCGACGAGTTGATCGTGCCGTGCTCAACGGCTTACCCGGCCAGATTGAACCGGCACACGGGCGAATTGATCGAGTTCAAATTACCTAAGGCTGGAAGATATCCCGGAGGTTGGTTCGCCGCCCTCGATACAGATACGGCTCGCGCACTCAGACGAGGAATACTGACGTTTGACGAAGTCATCAATCAACACGAGCACGAGGACAAAGTTCAATACAGTAGTGGCGGCGTAGAAGGATTAAGCCGCGAAATCCGCGCCGCAAACACAACGCTGAAGTTCGACGAGAAACACGATGGCGTCCATGGAACAATCCATTCGATGATCGTTGCGAATAACGCCTTGTTTGTAGCCACACGCGACGGTCGTGTCTTGTGCTTCCGCGATACCAGTCATACCGCTACCGAAGCTCCTATCATTTGGAACCGTAAGACAACCCAAGCGCCGGTATCGGATGATGCGATAACGACAGCAACGGCGGTCCTGGCGGATTCATCAAGCAGACATGGGATAGCGATCGTGGTCGGCTTGTCAGACGGCTCGCTAACCAAAGCACTGATCGAATTATCCAACTATCACGTTGTCGTTTTCGATGACAATCACGATCGGATTCAACAACTGCGTAAAGAATTGGGCGAAGCAGGATTGTATGGAATCCGAGCCGCCGTCATCCATAGCGATCTGCGAAAACTCGAATTGCCTCCGTATATCACGACGACGCTGATTAGCGAACGATCTGACGTCGAATTCAAACCGCTACTTCAGACCCTCCGTCCCTTCGGTGGCATGGCGGTGGGTGGTCACGTCGGCAAAGACACACTAAAAAAAAGTAAACTCGGCAATTTTTCCCTAGAGGCGGAACAAATTTCCGGTCTCACTGTGGTTCGGCGAGTGGGTCCATTGCCAGGATCAACTCAATATTCGGGAGATTGGTCGGCGAGCAAAGACGAGTTGGTGCGATTTCCGTTGGGTGTGCTGTGGTTTGACGACACACTGGCTCACTTCAAACGGTCCCC
>MPLZ02222454.1_pt1 | contig 20395 bp, 11 predicted proteins | sample 1617311 | NCBI WGS metagenome assembly MPLZ02 (sample SAMN05944806, study PRJNA350692) | marine metagenome | biome: marine; feature: ODZ; material: water; isolation source: 160 m water sample filtered on 0.2 um supor filter | place: Pacific Ocean | collected 2012-04-08 | depth 160m m | reverse complement strand
GCCGAGGTTCTCAAAAAAACCTATGTAACCGGCGGTGTTGCCGCTCACGATGTCGTCGTCGCCGTCGCCGTCCCAGTCCACCGCCACCGGCGTGGAGAGAGCGCCGAACTTCACGCTCGCCGCCTGCTGCCGGAAAAATATCGGAGCGGCAAAAAGCGGTGCGCTGCCATCCAGAAGGCCGGTGTGCTCGACGAATGCCACGCGGCCGTCCTCCTGTCCAACGATCAGGTCCACGTCGCCGTCGCCGTCCCAATCGATCGCGGTCGGCACGATCATTTGCAGGTCCATTTTCAGCTCGTCGCCGTTGACCTGCCGAAGCCGTTGACCGACAAGGTAGCGGGGCTGCGTCCGTGAGCCGGCGTTTTCAAAATATGTCAGCCCGTCGAGAAACTCGCCGCAGATAAGATCCAAATCGCCATCGCCGTCGTAGTCCGCGAAGCTCGGTGTGGGCAACCCGTAAACATCCACCGCCGCGCCGCCCGCCTCGACGAACTGCTTGGGCGCGTAAACCGGCCTGACATTCGAGCCGGTGTTGCGCAACCAGTAAACGTAACCGTGCAACGGGCCGTTGATCCACTCGCCCCTGGCATTGTAGGCGTTGTCCCAGCCGTACTCTGTCCAGTCGCCCACGCCGACAACGAGGTCGACCCGGTCATCCCCGTCGTAATCCAAGAGGCTCCACTGGTTATTGCGAACGTCGTTCGAGTGAATGTTCTCCCTTGGGAACATCGACACCGAGTCGGCAAACCCTTTTTTGCGGAAGCCCACAAACTCACGACCCGGGATCAGTATCCGATCCCTGCCGCCAACGCGGGAGACGCTGATGCTGCGGTGCCCTTTGCCCAGCCGCACCCCCGGCTTGAACACCGGCATCGCGCCGCCGCCGGGATTCTCGAAAAAGTAGGTGCCATTGGACGGCAAATCCGGGCAGGACACCAGCAAGTCGAGATCGCCGTCGCCGTCGTAATCCATCGGCATCGGCCAGGCCCAAAGCCCGACTGCCAAGTCCACGGCCAAGCCGGGATTCCCGTAACGAAGCTGCTGCAGCCCAGTGGCCGCCTGGCCAAGCGCGCTGCCGCCAGCCAACAAACACCCAACAGCCAAGCTGATCCTCACAAAAAAACACATAACGGACTTCATCTCAACCATCCGTTGCGCCAGGAGATACGACAATTCCCAACTCAAGCCAAACGCTCCCGAATGTGGAGGGACTTTGTGCCGGAGCTTGATTCAAAATTGAACAGCGGACGAGCAGTGTGTCCCTTCAACCACCCCCGAGTCAAGCGCAACACACTGCGCTTGGCCAAGCGGCAGGCGGAGAAAACCTTCCTGCGATCGCTGCATTGACGACTGATTTGACATACGAACTGACTTGTTGCACAAACACCGCATGCCAAATCCTTGGACAGGAAAAGGGAACCCGTATTCGCGGCAGGAAGTTCGCGATCGTTTGCAGGCCACGCTGGATCGCGGTGAAGCCATCATCGCGGCGGGAGCCGGGACCGGAATCAGCGCCAAGTTTATCGAGCGCGGCGGCGCGGATCTGCTGATCATATACAACTCCGGACGCTTTCGCATGGCCGGCCACGGCTCCACCGCCGGGTTAATGGCCTACGGCGATGCCAACGCGGTTGCGATGGAAATCGGGGAACACGAAGTCCTGCCGGTGGTGGAGGAGATACCGGTCATTTGCGGTGTCCACGCCTCGGATCCCCGGAGGCGCATGTGGCATTGGCTGCTTGAGGTGAAGGAGATGGGCTTTTCCGGGGTTAATAATTTCCCGACACACTGCATTGTCGACGGGCATTTCCGGCAGGTGCTTGAGGAAACCGGCATGAGCTTCCAGAAGGAAGTGGAGATGGTTGCCCTGGCTCACAAGATGGATTTGTTCAGCATCGTCTACGTCGCCACGGCGGACGAAGCCAAGGCCATGGCGGAGGCTGGCGCCGATGCGATCATCGCCCATGTGGGCACAACCATCGGGGGATCGATCGGGGTTACGGGAGCTGTTTGCTCGATGGAGGATGCGGCCGCCCGGTGTCAGTCAATTTTTGACGGCGCTGCGCAGGTGCGAGATGACATTTTCCTGCTGTCGCACGGGGGGCCGATCTGCACGCCGGAAGAAGCCTCAGCCGTCAACGAAGCCACTGATGCCGTCGGGTTTGTGGGTGCATCCAGCCTGGAGCGTCTTGCGGTGGAAGATTCGCTGACTGAACTGACCCGGCGCTTCAAGAAGATACCGGTCAACCGCAGACCAGCGGACAGGTAACGAAAAAACATCATGGCTACAATCGCAGTCCTCGGCACGCTGGATACCAAGGGCGAAGAGCACGCATTTGTGGCGAACTTAATCCGGCAACGGGGCCACACGCCGTTGCTCATGGATGTCGGCACGCTCAAGCCCCCGACCGTGACGCCCGACATGACCCGGGATGACATCACCCAAGCCGCTAAAATTACCCTGGAGACAGGCGACCGGGGCAAGGCGGTCGCAGTAATGGCCAGGTGCGCGGCAGTGGTGTGCGCACAATTGGAGGCAGAAAACAAAATCGACGGGATCATCTCACTTGGCGGAGGAGGCGGCACCTCAATCGGCACAGCGGCCATGCGAGCCCTGCCGGTGGGCTTCCCGAAGTTGATGGTTTCGACTCTGGCGGCCAGCGAGCACGCGCCGGTCTACATGGGAGTAAAGGATGTGACGATGATGCCGAGCATTGTGGACATCTCCGGCCTCAACAGCATTTCACGTGAGATTTTTGCCAACGCTGTCGGCGCAATATGCGGCATGGTGGAAACCTACCCGCCAAAAGAGCAGGTCAAACCTCTCATCGTTGCCAGCATGTTCGGCAACACCACCGAATGTGTCAGCTTGGCCAAGGCCACCTTGGAAATCGCCGGGTACGAAGTGCTCGTCTTCCATGCCACCGGCACCGGGGGACGCACGATGGAATCCCTCATCGAGACGGGTAAAGTGTCCGGCGTCCTCGACATCACCACCACCGAGTGGGCCGATGAACATGTGGGCGGCATCCTCGGTGCCGGGCCGACACGCCTCGAGGCCGCCGCGCGGCATGGTGTGCCGGCAATCGTCACTCCTGGCTGCCTGGACATGGTCAACTTCGGCGCGCGCGACTCGGTACCGGAACAATTTGCCGGCCGAATCTTTTACGAGCACAACGCACAGGCAACACTCATGCGGACGACACCGGATGAGTGCGCCTCGCTGGGCCGGATTCTGGCGGAGAAGATCAACCTCTCCACCGGCCCGGTCACTGTGCTGTTGCCGCGAAAAGCCTTCAGTGTCATCAGCGCAGAAGGGCAGCCGTTTCACGATCCGGCAGCCGATGATGCCCTCTTCGCCGCACTCAGGGAGAAGTTGCGCGCCGACATCGAGGTCGTCGAACTGGACTGTGCAATCAACGATGCGGAATTCGCCGAAGCCTGCGCACAAGCCTTGCTGAAAAACATCAGCAACGGGGGCAAGCCATCAACCGCTTGACGGAATGGACCTGATCGAGTTCCAGGGCTCCCCCTGGCTGCGATCCACCGTCATCGGACCGTCACTGTCTAGGCGAACAACTTGGTCACCGCCTCGCCCTTGACCAGTTCGCGCGGCTGCTTGAGGTGGTTGTAGACTATCGTGTCGGCGGGGATGCCGAAGGCGTGGTAGATGGTGGCCAGAAGCTGGGTCGGATGCACCGGATCCTCGACCGGCGCGGAGCCGGTCTTGTCGGACTTGCCGTGGACGTAGCCGCGCTTGATGCCGCCGCCGGCGATGACCGCGGTGTAGCAGTAGGGCCAATGGTCGCGGCCATCGGCGCTGTTGCTGTTGCCGGAGGTGCTCACGCCCTTCTGCGGGCTGCGGCCGAATTCGCCCACGGCGATAACCATGGTCTCATCCAGCATGCCGCGCTCGTCAAGATCCTCAATCAGCGCAGAGAGGCCAGTATCGAGCATCGGCCCTGACTGGTCCTTCATCCGCTTGGTGAGGCCTTGGTGATGATCCCACGAGTGATTGTCGCTGTTCGCGACCTTGGGCCATACAACCTCCACAACACGTGTGCCAGCCTCCACCAGGCGGCGGGCGAGCATGGCGCTTTGGCCGAAAGTGTTTCGTCCGTAGCGGTCGCGGATCTTGTCTGGCTCCTGCGAAAGATCGAAGGCGTTGCGGGCACGTCCGGAGACAACCAAGTCCAGGGCGCGAGCATAATAATCGTTGAGATTGTAACTGGCCACCGCCTTGTCGATTTCGGGCATGGCCTTGTTGATCGTGTCGCGCAGCCGGGCGCGTCGCCTCAGACGCATGGAAAAGACATCGGGCTGAAGCTGGAGATCGTCGATCTTGACCTTGTCCATCTTGCCCATGTCCATGTCACCGCCAGGTGGGTAGAGGTAGTAGGGATCAAACGCGCGCCCGAGGAAGCCAGCTGTGCCGGCCTTGCCAACGACGTTGCTCTCCTGCAGCGGGCGCGGCAGCATGACAAAGGGCAGCATCGGCTCGGTGACCGGCTTTAGCCGGATGATCTGCGAGCCGAAGTTCGGAAAATCCTTGGGGCTGGGCGGCTCAAGCTGGCCAGATGGGCTTACCTTGTCCGTGGTGTAGCCGGTCATCATCTGGTAGATGGCCGCCGTGTGGTTGAAGAGCCCAACCGGCGTGTAGCTAACCGAGCGGATCATCGAGATCTTATCGTTCACCTGTGCCAAGCGCGGCAGGATCTCGGTGAAGTTGACGCCCGGGATCCTCGTCTTGATCGGTTTGAACTCGCTACGCACATTATCCGGCACGTTCTCCTTTGGATCCCACAGGTCGAGATGGCTCGGCCCACCTTGCAGGTAGCAGAGGATAATGCTTTTGGCCTTGCCCCATCCGGGGCCGCCGCCAGCATTGACTTCCTTGGCCTTCGCCTGCAACTCGAGCATACCGCCGAGTGAGAGCCCAAGGACGCTGGAGCCCCCAAGGCGCAGCAGATCGCGTCGTGACATGCCCAGATGGCTGTCGCACAAGTCTTTTCCGAATTCACCTGGTACTCGTATCATTGTCTTGCTCCTTTTTTGTGATTCTATGTTATTGTGTCAAATATTTCGGCCTAGCGATTGAACAAAAATGCCGGGTTGTTAATGAGTGCCCAGGCGATGTCCTGCACACCGTAGAGACGCTTATTGTCGAGTTGCTTGGTGCTCAGGTCGACCGCACGCTTAAGGTCAACCAGACCGGGGTCGGGCAGCAACGGCTTCTCGGTCCGTGCCAGTTTCTCGCGCAATTCCGTTAGCTTGGGATCGGTGGGGCGCGGTTTCTTTGAGTCGGCCAGTTCTGTCTGGTGTTTCTTCAAACCGGTATCCTGGCCGCGGAAATGATCCAGCAGCGTCTTGTTTTGCTTGGCATCACGCTTTACAGGCACGATGGCCAACAGGTCGCTGATGTTTTTGGGTAAACCAAAATCCAGCGGTTTCGCCGAGTCGGTAAGTGAAAGGCGAAACTTACCGAGTTGAAATTTGTTGTCCCGATGCTCTTGCTTCATGACCACGGTGATGATGATGTCTCCTTCATGCTTGATCGGTTCCTTGAAATCAAAAGAGGCCAGATGATCCTTGCCCTTCTGTGGAGACACAGCCCAGCCGTTGTTTACGTCGGACAGTTTGCCATCAATGGCGGTTTTTACATCGTAGTTGTTCTGGCTGAAATCCGCCCGTGCATTCTCCAGTACAATTTTTTTTCTTTCATCAGGCCTGGCCTTGGGTGCCCAGTAAACCTCCAGCTCGGTCAGTACAAAGTTGCCGTCATTCGGCGCACGCCCTGGCCCGTTTTTTGGCAGGCGCTTGTCCATGAGCGCCTCAATGCGAAGGCCGGTGAATCGCGCAATTGTTGCCCCGGGGATCTTGAGCTTTGCGAGGGCGGCCTTGGCGGCCTTGGCGGCAGCACGTTTGCTGGCTGCTTCATCCCGTTTGACACTCAAATCCGCCTTGGCCTTTTCTTGAGCTACCCGGATGGCGGCGATTGACTTCCTTGCATCGGCAACCGCTTTTTGCGTTGTCTCGTAAGCGCCTCTGACCTTGGCGGCCTCAGCCTTGAGAGGGATTAATTCCTTCTCTGCGTTGGACTTGTTGATCGGCGCCACATCAAAGGCAGCGTTGGCTCTGGCCACCCGTGCCTGGACGACCTCCTGTTTTTCGGCGATGAGCTTGTCGAGTACGGTCTTGGCGGCCTTAGCAGCCTTGCGCTTGGCCAAAACCTCGGTGTGTAAACTGGCACGGTCTGTCGTTTTTTGGGTGGCTGCCACGGCAGCTTCAGCCGATTGGGAGGCCATCTCAACAGCCAGAAATGCGTCAAGGGCATTCTTCACCTCGTCGTTGACACCCGCCATGGCCTGGTCGGCATTGGCTTTTTCGATCGGTGCCCTGGCCGAGGCTGCATTCGCAGCAGCAAGTTTGGCCTCGGTTGGCCCTAGCTTTTCGGAAACAAGCTTGTCGAACTGAGCCTTGGCCACAGCCTGCCGTTCAAGTATTGATGTCAGATCGATTTCCTGTTTCTTCAGTTCAGCGGCTAGTTTCGTGGTTATGAGCTCAACCTCAGTAGCAACTGAATCGGTCTCACTGGCCACTTCATTTGCGTATATTTCCGCATTTCTGAATGCGCTGTTGATTGCCCTGTTTGATTCGCCCTTGGACGTGCTGAGCCTGCTCTCTGCCGTAACGGTGAACGTGTCGTTGCCGTTCTTGCCCGTGGCGAAAATGACGCCCTCCTTTTCCTTCGTGAGCGTGGTGCCAATCTTCGACTTTAATTCCTTCGCTTCAAGCACCGTCCAGGGTGTCTTGTTGCCGCCGCTTCTTATCCATTTCCCGAATCGTGCTGGCACCGTTTTCTCGTAATCCTGCAGTACCCTCTCGGCTGCTGCGATGGCGTTCTTCTGTTTTTTGTCTGCCTCAGCCTCGCGCGCAGCAATCGATTTCTCATAGTCTTCCAAAATCTTTTTCGCCCGGACAATGTCCTCCTGGCGCGCGGCCTCACGCCTGGCAATGACAGGCGTGAGATCCTGCTCATACCTTGCCAGTTCCTTGAGCAAAATCTGATGCTCAGGCCCTATGGATTTCATGAGCTCGACACCGACCTTGGTTTCCGTGTCGGTGGCTGGGCGGTTCAGGATGCGCAAATACAACTCGTTGACGAGGGCGTGGTCATCCTTGTTTTCCTGCACCATCTTTACGAGGGCGTTCTTTGGGTCACTGAGGGCGGCGTTGACGGTGGGTCCGGTCACCAATGCCATCACGGGCCCGAACTGCATGCCACCGGCGCGTTCGCATTCGCATGGGCTTTCGCGCGGTGGCCGGCCAAATGTCGTCAGAAAGCCACTGCCCTCCTTAATGCCCGAGTCGGGCAACTGCGCCGCGCGGGTACCTGGTGGCACGCCAGGCAGTTTCGACTGTGTCCCGGTGACCTGATAGATGGAGTCGTATAACGCCTCCGCCGGCAGGCGGCGGGCCATGGCGTGGGAATAGTTGATCTGGTCGTCGTCGTTCCACTGGTTGGCGACGATCGAGAGCTGATAGGTGCGCGACTGGCAGATGGTCCGGATGAGTTGACGCGTGTCATGTCCGCTGCTGATGAAGGTCTTGGTTAGCTTCTCAAGTAGTTCCGGGTTGGTCGGGGGGTTGCCGGCGCGGATGTCGTCGAGCGGCTCGATGATGCCGGTGCCGAGCAGATAGCCCCACATGCGGTTGACGAAGCTCTTGGCAAAGTATTGATTATCGGGCGAGATAACCCAGCGCGCCAGTTGTTCGCGGCGGGTTGCTTTTTCGGGAACCTCGTACTTAACCTTGAAGGGAAACTTCGGCGGCGCCACCAGCCCGGTGGCCTCGTGCTTCACCTCGCCTTCGTTTTTATCATAGACCACCTCGTAGAGTGGTTTACTGCCTTCCACCGCAGTTCCACCGACGGTCTTCTTGCCGCTGACTGGATCCTTTTTCAGTCCGACCTGGGCAAAATAAGCTGCGGTCTCGTAGTACTGATCCTGTACCCAGCGCTCGAATGGGTGGTCATGGCATTTGTTACAGCTAAAACGCACGCCTAGGAAAAGGTGGGTAGTGTTCTCCATCGTGTCTTCGGGTGTCCTGTGGATCTTGTAGTAGGATGCTGGCGGATTTTCCTTGTTGGATCCCGAAGCAGTCAGGACCTGGTAGGCGAACTTGTCATAGGGCACGTTGTCCTTTACCTGTTGGCGAATCCAGCCGTGGAACGCCTTTGCGCCTTCCCCACCGAGGTATTTACTGTTGGACTGCAATAGGTCGGCCCATTTGTTGGTCCAGTGGTCAACGAAGGCGTCGTTGCCAATCAACCGGTCGATCAGCGAGTCGCGCTTCTCATGCGTCGGTCGCTTGTCAGCCAGGAATTGTCGCAGCTGATCCACCGTTGGAGGCAGGCCTGTCAGATCTAGATGGATGCGCCTGATGAACTCTGCGTCGGAACAGAGATCCGATGGCAGGGTCTTTGTGCGCTTGAGTTTGGCAGCCACGAGTTCGTCGATGAAATTGTTTTTGGGCGAATCCGCCCAAGTGAAGCCGGTGCGATCACCCATCACTGTGAGGGTGGTGGCGGCATAGGCGCCTTCGTAACGCGCCAGCACCGGCGATTCGCCGCGGCGTAGCGCAGTAATCAGGCCAGTTTTGTCAGACTCGGCGACATCAATCACACCGGCCTGGATGAATGCCTCGGCGGTGACGTCTGCTGTGTTGCCGTCCGGATAGATGGCGGTGACGCGAAACTGCTGCCTTCCGCCCTTCAACTGGATGATCGGGTTTTTGGGAAAAATATCAATGCGCGCCACCCGCTTTGATTTGCGGTCCAAATTGGCGCCATCAGCGATCCACTTATGAATGATCCGGTAGTACAAACTGTCGCGAGGCGCGACGTCCTTACCCTCGTGCGGCACCGCCGAGGAGGCCTTTAGCAACATCAAGCTATCGTGCGGCGATGCGCGGTTGACCCTGCGTGAGGCGATGTCGTCAGTGAAGGCAACGGTGTCCCATGCCGGATCGTTTCCGCGCAGGGAAAGCCTGAAGCCGGCCTTGCCTTTTTTTGCCCCGTGGCAGAGACCAGAATTACAGCCAGCCTTGCCAAGCACCGGCATGACGTCACGGATGAAATCCACGCGCAATTCCTCCTCCATCCCGGTGATCTCGACCGGCAAAGTAACCGAATGGCCAGCGAAGGAGACCTTGAGCGCGGACTTGCCATCACTGCGGGGTCTCAGCATGCCACTGGGCGACACGGCTGCCACATCGTCATTGATCTCGTAGCGGACCATTCGCGTGACATCGAGATCGTCGCCAGTGGACAATTTGGCTGTCACAAGCAGTTGCGCATAATCGCTAACCCGGTTGAAACGGATCTGCTCAGGCTGCACGTTCAACGTTGTGACCTCGACACCATTTGGAAGTGCCTCCTTGGTGGTCTCAATGAGTATTTGTTGACTAGTCGATGATCCTTTGTCGTCGCTGATCACGAGAGCCGATTCGTCGATTTTCATCGGCATGAATTCCTTGCTGATCTTGCCGTCAACCGTGTCAATAAGCCGGATCAGCCCATCGTAACCGGCCGCCGCCAGAACCTTGCCGTCAGGGCGAAAGCTCACTGCATACATCGGTGCCTGGAACGAAGCTTTCAGCGGCGGACCAACATCGGCAGTCTGATAGGCTTCCACCTTCTTTTGCTCCTCCGGAGAGCGCTGCGAAACTTGCTTTTCAAAGATTTTCTTGAGGTCATCAGGAACCTTGGAGTCGAACTTTACGCCATAAATGGCGACCGTGCCAACGCCGTTGTAGCTGTTGGCCGCAGCAATGCGCTTACCATCGGCACTGAAATCGACGGCAAAGACGCGTCCGTCCATGTTCGGGAATTTCCGGATCAAGTTGGCGTCGTCACCTATCTTACGTGCAGTGGTGCGATGCATCCGGTAAAGCTTCGGCGTACCATCGGCGCCTCCCACGAGAATCTCGTCGCGCTCAGGATGCCGAACCACTGAAGCCAGCCCACCGGCGAGCGCGCCGGGCGTGATGGATGTGATGTTGTCAATGAACCGCTGGGTCTTCAATTCCGTCAGCTTGGCACTGCGGTCGCGCCCCACGGATACCACATAGTCGCCCTTTACGGAAAAAATGGTATCAAAAACCCAGTCGCTGTGGGCTCCCTGGTAAAGCACCTGCTCGCCGGTCTTGGCGTCAATGGCTCGGAGGGTGTTGTCACCACAACCGAAGCTGATTAGCTTACCATTCGGCGACCAACTCGCCCCATAGATGGTATCGAAAGTGACCGGCACCGAAAGTTTCAGTATCTTCCTCTTCACGTCCCAAACCTGCACCTCGCCCATTCGCGCAGGTTGCCCCCCTGTAACCGCCAACAGCTTGCCGTCCGGCGAAAACCGCACCGACTCGATCCGCTCAGCCAGCCCGACCAGTCGCGCCACCAGGCCGGAACCGTCGGCCTTGTGCAAAAGCACCTCGTGGAAACCGGCCACCGCCAGCAGTTCTCCGTCCGGCGAAAAATCCAGAGAGGTGATAACCGGCGCCTGGGTGTAGATGGGCGGGTTGTCCATGTCGTAGCGCACCTTGGCCCCTTCAGGAGTATCGTCGACCGCGCCCTCGGCGATCCACTGGCGAACCAGCGCCACTTCCGTCTCGTGCAACGGCTTGGCGTCCTTACCCTTTGGCATCTCGATTTCACCCTCCTCATTTGAGGTGATCAGCGAAAACAGATAACTCTTCTCGGGGTGCTTGGGAACGATTGCCTTTTCCTCGCTCTCCCCACCGGCAAGCATCTCCTTAAAGGACGTCATGATATAGTCGCCCTTGTCCTTGGCCGGTTGATGGCAACCGTGACATTGGGCCTGGAAAACCGGCCGGATGTCGCTGTAGAAACTGACCTTTTCCGGATTGGCCTCCTCGGCATTGACACACACCGCTGCCATGGGCAGCACCGTCACGATTCCGTGCAAAAACCTCTGTATCATCATGTTTTCCCCGCGTTATGGAGCTATGCTGGACGCGCATCATCGCCCAGCCATTCAACGGTCGACAAAACAAATCATATTTTCAACCAATTTTCAATTTTTTTTTCCGCCAAAAAACGCCCAGCCAAGCGCTTGGTTTGGCCTCGCCTTGGCCAGGCGGGGCCAACATGATGCCCCGCCGTTTGCGGGAACGACAACAAGCAACCATGTTTCTCCGAGTCACAACGCTGCTGGCCCTGGGCGCGGCCGGCCTGTCGGCCGCCGATGACAAACTCAAATGGGAGGCGCTGCCCGACCTGCCCGGCGGGCTCGGCATAGCCGGACCGTTCGCCGGGGTACACAACGACGCACTGATCATCGCTGGGGGGGCGAATTTCCCCGACGGCGAGCCGTGGCGCAAGACGGCCGACGGCAGCACCCCGACCAAGGTGTATTACGACACGATCCACATCGTGACGAGGGACGGCGATGGCCACTCGATCATCGAGGCCAAGGCCAGGCTCCCCGAAGCGCTTGGCTACGGTGTCTCCATCTCAACCACCAAAGGTGTGCTGTGCATCGGCGGAGAGTGGCGGGAGGGCGGCGAGACGCATCGCTCGGCCAAGGTGTTTGCGCTTGGCCAAGCGGATGGCCTGGTCACCATTGACGAGGATTACCCGCCGCTGCCCGCTGTCACGACAGCCGCCGCCGGGGCCCTGATCGGCAATACGGTTTACATCGCCGGGGGTGACAGCGGTGAAGGTGCGACCAAAAACTTTTGGGCGCTCGACCTGTCCAAGCGCGGCACGGACGATTTTATGTGGCAAGAGAAAACTCCGTGGAATGGCCCCGCCAGAACCCACCTCATCGCCGCAAGCCAAAGTGACGGAGCCGCAGACTGTCTTTATATTTTTAGCGGCCGCATGAAGGACGACACCGGTCAATGGAACATGCTCAGCGATGCCCACAAATATAATCCCAAGACTGATCGCTGGACGAAACTGGGAAACATCCAACCCAAGGGCGATACCCAGCCACGCTGCGTCATGGCCGGCACCGCCGCTGCTGTGAGATCGAACAGCCTGTTGATTTTCGGCGGAGCGAACGGGCAACGGTTCATCACGCTCGAGGGATTATCCGCCCAAATCACGGCCGCCAACAACGCCGGGAACGCTCAGGCCACCGCCGCGTTGGATGTGGAGAAACAAAAAATTCAGGACACGCACGTCGGCTTCAGTCGCGATATTTTGATTTACAACACCATCACCAGTCAGTGGCGTGAGTTCGCCAAGTTCGAGGAAGGCTCGCGCAAAGCCACCGCACCTGGCACGACAGATCGGGTGGCGATCGGCAGCCACGTCACGACCACCGCCGTCAAGTGGGGCAACTCGGTCGTCATCCCCACCGGCGAAAGCAGCCCCGGCATCCGCACGCCGAACATTTGGAAGATCGACCTCGCCGATCAAAGCCGGAGCTTTGGCACGGCGAACTGGATGGTGCTGACCATTTACATGGCGGCACTCGTCGGGATCGGCGTCTATTTCTCTCGCAGAAACAAAACGGTCGAGGACTATTTCGTCGGCGGCAAACGCGTAATTTGGTGGGCGGCCGGGCTGAGTATTTTCTCAACCATGCTCAGCGCGATCACGTACCTCTCCATCCCCGCAAAGGCATATGCCACCAACTGGACATGGTTCATCTTCAACATGACCATCCCGATCATGGCCCCAATCATCATTTTCTGTTTTCTCCCCTTCTACCGAAGGCTGGGTATCACCAGCGTCTATGAATTTCTCGAGATGCGATTCGACTCCGGGCTGCGCAAACTGGGTAGCGCAAGCTTTACCGTCTTTCAACTCGCACGGATGGGCATCGTGATCTTGTTACCTGCGCTCGCGTTGTCTGCGGTGACCGGTTGGGACGTAAAGTATTGCATCATCGCGATGGGTATCCTGAGTACAATCTATACCGTACTCGGCGGCATCGAGGCGGTCATCTGGACGGATGTCATTCAAACTGTCGTCTTGGTCGGCGGTGCACTCGTGGCGTTTTTCATTATCGTTGGCAAAGTGGATGGCGGCTTCTCTGCAATCATCGACTCCGCAGCTAATCAAAATAAGTTCGAGATGGTGAACACGGACTGGAAATTCATCAGTGGCATCGACACTATTTGGGTGATAATCCTCGGTGGAATCTTCGCGCAGATTCTCAGTTACGGCACCGACCAAGCTGTCGTCCAGCGCTACCTCACCACGCCCACTGAGAAGGATGCCGCCAAGGCAATCTGGACCAATGCCATCTTGAGCATCCCGGTGTCCGTTCTCTTCTTCGGCGTAGGCACGGCGTTGTTTGTCTATTACCAACAGCAACCGGCCAACTTGGAGCCGATCTCCAAGATCGACCAAATCTTCCCGCATTTCATTCTGGAACAAATGCCGGCCGGGCTGGCCGGATTGGTGATTGCCGGCGTGTTCGCCGCCGCCATGTCGAGTCTCGACTCGAGCATGCACTCGATCGCCACCGCGCTCACCACCGACTTCCTCTCGAAGGGCCGAGACAGTGATTCTCTGTTGCGCTTGGCCAAGATCATCACGCTCATCCTCGGTGCCCTCGGCACTCTCTCCGCACTCTTCATTGCTTTTCAGGATAGCAAAAATTTGTGGGACACACTAATGGGCTACGTGGGACTGATCCTCGGCACATTAGGAGGGCTGTTTACGCTTGCCATCTTCACCAACCGCACAGCGAGTCTGCATGCATGGATCGGGGTCCTTGTTGCGACCTTGGTTTTGTACGTGGTGAAATTTCACACGGATGCTCATCCATTGACCATTGGTGCCGTGGGAACCGTTTCCTGTTTTCTCGCCGGCTGGATTGCCAGCCTCATCATCCCGGCCAAGACCAAAGACTTGGCCGGCCTGACTTGGTCGCAACGCAAGGCCCGGTAACCGGCCTTGGCCAAGCGGACTTGATGCTTTGTAACTTGGCTTCACCGGTTGGCTGGGGTAGGCAGTGGTTCGTTCCGCGGGAAGTAAACCCAGACGCATCCATCGACAACGCTCACTCCATCCATTTCGTCGGCATCTGTGGCACCGCCATGGCATCCGTCGCGGCGGCACTGAAGGAGCGCGGCGCGGCGGTCACCGGCTCCGATCATGGTATCTACCCGCCGATGTCCGCCTTCCTCGAGGAGCGCGGCATCGAGGCCAGGCCGTTCGACAAGGCCAACCTCGCTCAACGACCGGACCTCGTCGTCATCGGCAACGCCATCTCGCGTGGCAACCCGGAGGTCGAGTTTGTGCTCGAGCAAAAGCTCGACTACTGCTCGCTGCCAGAACTGCTCAAGCACCGCTTCCTGCGCGGCAAACGCTCCCTCGTCGTCTCCGGCACCCACGGCAAAACCACCACCGCGTCGCTGCTGGTCTGGCTGCTGGAGCACAATGACCTCAACCCAAACTTTCTGATCGGCGGCATCCCGAACAACCTTGGCCAGGGCGCGCGTTTCACCGATAGCGACTGGTTCGTGATCGAGGGCGACGAGTACGACACGGCGTTCTTCGACAAGCGCAGCAAATTCATCCACTACCTGCCGGAGGCCGTGATGATCAACAACCTCGAGTTTGACCATGCCGATATCTTCGGCAACCTCGCCGAGATCCAGACCGCGTTCCGGCGGCTCATCAACATCGTCCCGCGCAACGGTCTGCTTCTGGTTAACGGCGATGACGCCAACTTACAACCGCTCCTCGGCATAGACCACTGCCCGGTGCGCCGCTTTGGCTTGGGCAGCGACTGCGACGAACTCGCCAATCAACTCATGTTCAGTGAAAGTAGTTCCGAGTTTCGGCTCGGCGATACGACGTTTTGCATCCCAATGTCCGGCGAACTCAACGTCCGCAACGCAATCGCCGCGCTGTTGTTCGCGCGCTACGCCGGCCTCAGCGACGATCAGATCCAATCCGGCTTTGACACCTTTGAGGGCATCCGGCGCCGGATGGAAATTCGCGGTGAAGAGAACGGCATCATGGTCATCGATGACTTCGCCCACCACCCCACCGCCATCCGCGAGACGCTCAAGGCGCTTGGCCAGCGTTACCCCGGCAGGCGCGTCTGGGCCATCTTCGAGCCGCGCAGCAACACCACCCGGCGCAATCATTTCCAAGACGAACTGGCCAGTGCCTTGCGCTTGGCCAAGCGCGTCGTCGTGGCCGAGGTCGCGCGGCTCGAGCAAATCCCCGCCGAGGAACGCCTCGACCCCGGCCGGCTCATGGAAGACATCCGCTCCGCCGGCACCACGGCTGATTACCTCGCGACCACCGACGAAATCGTCACCCACGTCACCGCCCAGGCCGAACCCAGCGACATCCTCTGCGTCCTTAGCAACGGCGGCTTCGGCAACATTCACCAAAAACTGCTCGACGCCTTGGGCCGGTAAAAGACGACCGATTCTTCAAAACCTACCGGCGGCGAATGCTAAACTTCGTGTACCGTGAGCTGGGCCGGTAGTGGGTGGGAATCCGATAGCCCGGAACCGACACCCGCGGGGTGAAGATGCTCTGCGGCCGGATGCGGATGCTGCGGTTGATGGCCTTGACCGTCGGTTTCTCCAGCAGTGAATAACGGTTCGTGTACTGTTTCTGTTTCTGCACCGCCTTGTAGTACGGCTCGCGCGCGGCCATGAACACTTTACCCTTCGGCGGGGCGGTGATGATCGTCGGCTTGCCCGCGGCCGGCTGTGGTTGCGCCTGCGGCTTGGCCGTTGCGGTTTGGAATGTGTCACCGGCAAGGCTCAACGACAGCGACACGCCGCCCGCCTCGATCCGCACCCGCCCCGCGGCGGCATCTACCGAGAGCAACCGAAGCAAACCGCCGGCATCCCCCTCGACCAGCGTGAAGTGAGCGGTGCGCACCGGCTCGGTGGTGCGGTCCACCTTGGCCACGCAAACCCTGTACTCACCGCGCAGCCGGTAGATTCCGGTCAACTTATAGTCGATGCCCTCGGGCAGCGACAGCGGCCCGGCCCTCTCGTATGTCTCCACGCGAAACTCCACGCCATCGGATTCACCGGAGTAAGACACGGTCGCCAACTTTCCGTCACCCTCGATCACCTGGCCAAGTGGCTGCCAATCGCCTTCGCCGATTTTGCTGAATACCTGATAGGCCAAACCACGCTCGGTCTCGAACTCGAGCTGCACCGACTCGCGCTTGGCCAACGTCACGTCATCGGCTTGAGACTCGGCGGCACGGGCCTCGGTGAGCGGCACGGCCAGCAGCCCCAGGCCCGCCATGAATCCGGCGGCTATGGCTTTCATGAGTCCGAGGCTAGTCCCGGCCGCCCCGCTGCGCAAGCCTTGTCCATTGCCAACGACATAGGCTGGGCCTAGACTTGGCGCGGCCTTGGCATGAATGTTTCCGGCTCCACAATCCTGATCACCGGCGGTACCGGCTCCTTCGGAAACCGCGTCGCTGCGCATCTGCTTAAGCAGTCCCCCACTGAAATCCGCATCTTCAGCCGCGACGAAAAGAAGCAGTGGGAGATGCAGCAGGCGTATCCCCAGTTCCAGTACATCGTCGGCGACGTGCGCGAGGAGGCCAGCCTCGCGGAGGCCATGGCCGGGGTGGATCTCGTCTTCCACGCCGCCGCACTCAAGCATGTGCCGTCGTGCGAGAAATACCCGTACGAGGCCTACAAGACCAACGTCACCGGCTCGCAGAACGCCTGCCGCACCGCCAAGGCCGCCGGTGTCAAGACGTTCGTCGCCCTCAGCACCGACAAGGCCGTCAAGCCGCTCAACGCCATGGGTACCAGCAAGGCAATGATGGAGAAACTCCTTTGCAGCCAAAACCAAAACGGCGGCGACACCAAGTTCTGCTGTGTACGCTACGGCAACGTGATGGGCAGCCGCGGCTCGGTCATCCCGCTGTTCAAGCGGCAGATCGAAAACGACGAGCCGATCACCGTCACCGTGCCGGAAATGACCCGCTTCCTCATGACGCTCGACCAGTCGGTCGGCCTCGTGCTGCACGCGATGCAACATGCGACTGGCGGCGAGATTTTTGTCCGCAAGGCGCCAGCCAGCACCATCGGGAAACTTGCCGAGGCCGTCTGCCAGAAGTTCAGTCGCAAGGGCACCGATCATCCGATCGATGTAACCGGCATTCGCCCCGGTGAGAAACTGCACGAGACGCTCGTCAACGAGTATGAGATGCAGCGCGTCACCGAGGAGGAGATCTTTTACGCCATCCACCCCGAGTACCACGTGCCGGAACACCGCACCGAACAACCGCTCGGCACCGAGTACACCTCCGCCAACACGCGCCAGCTCGACTCCGCCGCCGACATCGAACCGCTGCTCGACAAAATGGGCGAGGTCGAACTGTATATCTGAACCCGCTTGGCCAAGCGCATGCCGAATCCGCTCCGACAACTGTTGCGCCCCTATTCCGCTGCCGATTTTACCGCGCAACTCGTTGCCACCGGGGAGGTTAAGACTGCTCTCGACATCGGATGCGGCACTCTCTCGCACCTCAGCTTGTTCCGGCCCGGTGTGCAGACAACGGGCCTCGACGCCCACGCCGAGGCCATCGACCTTGCCAGGCAGCGCAACGTTCACGACCACTACATTCAGGCCGATATCCTCAGCGACGACCTCGACGCCACATTCGATCTTGTGACCCTTTACGGCCTCATCGAGCATTTGCCGAAAGCCGAAGGGCTTGAGTTGCTCGACCGCATCGAAACGCTTTCGGCAAAATATATTTTACTCGAGACGCCGAACGGTTTCGTGCCGCAGGGGCCGGAATTCGGCAATACGTTTCAGCGGCACCGCTCCGGCTGGTTCATCCACGAGTTCGAGGGACGCGGCTACACGGTGTACGGCACGACCGGCACACGCTACCTGCGCGGTTACATGGCCGGCCCGAAATGCAACCTTCCCGGTTGTCTGCTGCTCGACGAGGCGCTGACGCTGCTGCTTCGCATCAACCGAAAACCAAAACACGCCTTCAACCTTGTCGCCGTGAAGGATGTGCGCGGCGTCCCCGCACGCCACAAAAAGGAGGCACAGCCTTGAGGCTGCTCATCCTTGGCGGCAGCGGCATGTTGGGCCACCAACTTTGGCGCGGCCTTCACGCGCAACACGACACTTGGGTGACACTGCGCCGTCCGGTCGCCGACTTCGCCAATCACAATTTATTCGACGAAGCCAAGGCGATCCAAGCCGATGACATCACCGATGACGAATCGCTTGGGCACGCCCTTGGCCAAGCGAAGCCCGATGCCGTAATCAACTGCGTCGGCCTGATCAAGCAGCGTGACGAAGCCAGCGACGAGGCGCTCGCCCGGCGCGTCAACGCCGAGTTTCCCCACCTCTTGGCCAAGCGCTGCGGCGAAGTTGGTGCGCGATTGATTCACTTCAGCACCGACTGTGTCTTCTCCGGCACCAAAGGCAACTACACGGAAGACGATCCCGCCGACGCCACCGACCTTTATGGCCAATCGAAGCACCGCGGCGAAGTCGCCGACGCCCACTGCGTTACCCTCCGCACCTCGGTGATAGGCCACGAACTCGACACCAACCTCGCGCTGCTGGATTGGTTTTTGAGCCAACGCGACCAAACCGTAAACGGTTATGCCAAAGCAATTTACAGCGGTTTCACGACGCGCGAAATGGCGCGGCTCGTCGAACGAATTCTCACCCGTCACCCGGAGCTTTCCGGCGTGTGGCACGTCGCCAGCGCGCCGATTTCCAAGTTCGATCTGCTGAAACTTTGCCAAGACAAACTGGGCTGGAAGGGCGTCATCGTGCCGAATGACGAGTTCGTCTGCGACCGCAGCCTCAACGCCGATCGCTTCAACGCAGCCACCGATTACTCACCGCCAAGTTGGGAGGCCATGATCAGCGAACTCGAGCAGCAACCATGAGCGATCGGACGCGCATCATCTCTGTCATCCCGGTGTACAACGGGGAACGCTTCATCCGCGCGACGCTCGACTCGCTCGCCGCACAGACGCTTCGCCCCGACCGCGTGATCGTCCTCGATGACGCCTCGACCGACGGCACCGCGCAACTCGTAGAGACATACGAGCCGCTCGACTGCGAACTGGTCCACGGCAAAAAAAACGAGGGGCTGTTCAACAATTTCAATAAGGCTCTCGGCTACGCCACCGGGTGCGACTACCTGCATTACATCTGCGCCGATGACGTGCTGCTGCCGGATTTCATGGAGCGGATGACCGCGGCACTCGCGGAAGTTCCCGCACCGTCGTTCAGCTACTGCCTGCCGGAATTCATCGACAAGGACGGCAACCGGCTCGAGCGTACAGTGCCGAAGCCGTCACAAGCCCACGCCGTTTCCGCCAACGCCCTGCTTGCACAACACAGCGAATGCGACTCGCTCATGCTCGGCGGTGTGCTCATCAAGTCGCTTGGCCAGGCCTGTCCCGTCGCGTTCCGCACCGACATGCCGCACGCGGCCGATTGCGTTTTTTATTCCGACTTGGTCAAATCCTGCGAACAGCGCATTGCCGTTCCAGAGGTGCTGCTGCAGATCCGGCGGCACGCGTTCAGCATGACCAAGCGCAACGAGGAAAACATCCAGAGCTGGGTACTCGACGAATGGGACGCCATCCAGCACGCGTTTGGCTTGATGGATCAGGCTGGTTTGCCACGATGGCTGCGGCGACAAAAACTGCGCTGCATGTTCGCCGCGCGCTCCCGTGTCAAGATGCAGCAGATGGCCGATGAAAAACCGGAACACGCCCGGCATATTTACGAGTCGGCCCGGCCCAAGGTGCCATGGCTTCATTGGCAACTCGGGGTCGTCACCGTGTTTTTGCGCGACCTCATTTTCGGCTCGTCGCTCAACAAGGAGCAGTGGCAGTAAACCAACACTGTGAATTTACCGTTTCTCTCAACTGAACGCTCAACCGGCTGGCTCAAGCCGTTCGGCGGCGCGGCCGCGGTGCTGGTTGTCGTCACGCTGTTCCTCTTTTGGGACAGCTTCGACCCGGCGCTGATTCTGTTCTCAAACGACGGCCCGCTCGGCTCGATCAGCACCGACGCGACCGAGATGCCCGGCACGTTTTCCGGCTATTGGCACGACCTGAACTGGCTTGGCTACGAGCAGCCCAGCGCCTCGCCCGGCATTTACATGGCACTTGGCCTGTTGCTGCAAAAGTCCGTCCTGTACCTCAAGTGGTGCACGCCGATCTGCCTGGTCATCCTTGGGTTGTCTGCCTGGTTTTTCTTTCGCACGCTTGGCTTGCGCAATCTCGCCTGCACGATTGGGACAATTGCTGCCGCGTTCAACATGGAGGTGGTCTCGTACGCCTGCTGGGGGTTGCCGTCACGGGCGCTCACGTTTGCCACCACGTTTCTCGCCGCTGCGTTCGTCCTGCGCGCGCTCAAATCGCG
>MPLZ02028645.1_pt1 | contig 20415 bp, 16 predicted proteins | sample 1617311 | NCBI WGS metagenome assembly MPLZ02 (sample SAMN05944806, study PRJNA350692) | marine metagenome | biome: marine; feature: ODZ; material: water; isolation source: 160 m water sample filtered on 0.2 um supor filter | place: Pacific Ocean | collected 2012-04-08 | depth 160m m | reverse complement strand
GTCCTTCTAGTTGGCCCGATCGTACAGCCCCTGCTTTTGTGGAAATCCTATCGGGTTGACTCGGTCACTCATTCGGTTCAAATCCAAAAAAAACTGGAAAAATCAAAACGAGCTCAACCCGTCTTCTTTTCCCAGACAAAAGCCGTCCAAACGATAACCAAAGGTTAAACGTCCCCTACGAAAGGCGAGACAGCATCCCACAGCCAAAAAGCTTAAGCAATATTTTAATGGCTAATTGACTTCATTAGTTGAACTTATTTAAATGCCGGAAATGCTGAATCTTCCCTCCCGCTTGGCCAAACGCTCAAGATGAGTCGCCGCATCGGCCATCGCCTCCGATTCGCTGGCCAAGTTCGGTACCATCGCGGCCATACGCCAAAACTGCCGCTCCCCCGGATCGACCTCCGCCTGGCCGAACGCCAGCTGACCCGCCAAACCGATGCACGGCTTGCCGAGTCGACGGCAAAGCGCCGCAACTTGGCCCGTCCCCTTCCCCATCAGCGTCTGCTCATCGATGGCCCCCTCCGCTGTCACCACAAAATCTGCCTCCGCAACTTTCCTCTCCAAGCCGGTCGCGTTGGCAAACACCTCAAAGCCGGGCTCAATCGCCGCGCCGGCAAACGCCATCAAGCCGAAGCCAAGCCCTCCCGCTGCCCCCGCGCCGGGCGTCACCGAAAAATCGGTTTCGAGCGTCTCGGCGGCAACCTTGACCAAACGCCCGAGACAGGCCTCCGCCTTGGCAAAGTCCCCCGGTCGCATGCCCTTCTGCGGCCCATAAACACGCGTGGCGCCATCGATCCCGAGCAGGGGATTCTGCACATCACTCGCCACCGTCACGCTTGGCCAAGCACGGCTCGCCGGCGACTCGATGGCAGCCAAGCTGTCGAGCCAAGTCCACTGCTCGATCTCCCGGCCCGACTCGTCGCGAAACACCCAGCCAAGCGACTGCGCCATACCGAATCCGCCGTCGTTCGTCGCGCTGCCCCCGATGCCCGCAAGGCACTGCGTCGCGCCCGCTTGGCCGGCGGCAAGCAACAGTGCACCCACCCCACGCGTGTCCAGGTCAAACGGATGGAACCGCCCCCTCGGCAGCAGCGCCAAGCCGTTCGACTGCGCCGTCTCCACCACCGCTTGACCGGACTTGGCATCGAGCCACCAAGCTGCCTGCCGCGATTGGCCTGCTGCGTCCATTCCGTCGAAAAGCCGCTCCTCCAAGCCAAGCGCCTCTGCCATCACAGACCCGAAGCCGTCCCCACCATCGCTCATCGGCAGCAGCGACAGCGTGTCCGCCGGGCAGGCTGCCGCCCAGCCGCGGGCAATCGCCCCGGCCGCCTCGCGCGCCGGGAGGGACCCCTTGAACTTGTCCGGAACAATAAGAACTTGGCGTGGCACCTGCAGGAGAAACAACTTGCCAAACAGGCCGTTGATGGCAATCTGTTTGTGCGTTTTTACGAAATAAAATGGAGAAACCAAAAATAATCGCCTACATGAAACCGTCCTGCGGCTGGAGCGAAGGCGTGCGCGCCGTGATGCGCAAATACGACCTGCCGTTCGAGGATCGCGACATCATCAACGACCCGGAACAACGTCAGGAGATGATTCAGAAAACCGGCCAAATGTTGCAGCCATCCGTTGAGATCGACGGCAACATGCTGGCCGACGTCAGCGGCGACGAAGTGGAAGCCTATATGCTGGCAAACAACATCGTCGAGGACACGGATCGCGAAGCCGACGCCCCGACCGACCAGCCGTGCGAAAACGAAATGGGTGAAAGCGAAATCAAATTTCGCTAAGCCAAGCCGGACAAAACGATTTCAGGGCGGCCTCAGCCGCCCTTTTTTTGTGCCTTGGCCTCATCATGTTTTATCAACGCTGCAACCAAGCCGGAGCCAATGAGGAAGGCGACGAGGGTCCACAGGGTGTCGGCATCGGCGGACGGCATGATCCAGCCAAAATCCACCCGCTCGAAGCCGACGTTGACGTCGCCGACGGTTTCAGATCTCCGGAACGGCCACAGACCCACGAGCGACCCGGCCATCAGGCCGGTGAGAAAGGCGATCGTTGCATCGTGAAATGTTGTCAGCACCCTCTTGAGCAGTCGCGTGAAAAGGAGCAGCCCCAAGACACAACCGGTCGCGAACAGCCCGATGATCATCGGGTCGCGATCATTCACGGCCTGCAACACGTCGAAGTAAGCGCCCATCAGGATCAGGATGAACGATCCGCTGACCCCCGGCAGCACCATCGCGGAGATGGCGATGGCGCCGCACAGCACGAGAAACGCCATCCGGCCGGCGTCCGCTTGGCCAAGCGGCGATGGCGCCTGGGCAATTTGTGGCGCGGCGGCCTGTTCAATATTGACCCGTTTCATCTCGAGTTTGCGATTGGCATCCCTGAGTTGCTGCTCGGGATGCGCCGAGAAGGTCAGTGCCAAGACCAGGCCAAGCGCGCCCAAGGCGCTCAGCCACTCGACCGCCCCAAACCGGCGAATCATCTTCAGTGGCACCCAAATCGACATCAGGATCAGTCCGCTGAAAAAGCCGTAAGTCGGGTCGTGCCACTGCTCAAGCAGCCACACCATCACGCGGGAAAACACCACCACCGCCACCGCGCCACCGGAAGCAATCCAGCCCAAGAACGTCCCGTCGATGCGGCGCCACTCAGCTAGGAATCGTGCCTTGGCACCATCTCGGAAAACCACAACCCCCAGTGCAGTGGTGATCGTGCCGGGGCCAAGATTGCCCACGGCGGCGATGAGGCGCTCGTAGATACCGAGCGCGAGCGCCATGCTCCCGCCGCTCACGCCGGGGATGATGTTTGCGACCCCGATCAGGAATCCGTGCAGAATCGTTTTGAACGCAGCTGGCATCGCTCGCGCGGATTCCAACCCAGCCAGGCACAAATGGCCAAACAAAAACGGCAGTCGGTTTGTCGACTGCCGTCCGCCAAATGGGTTGGCCGCTTATTGCTGCTTGGCCAGGGTTTCCTTGATCGCGTCGAAGTTTGGAAGATCCTTCGGGGTCGGCGTCTGCTCGCTGTATTGCACCACACCGTCCTTGTCGATGACGAACGCCGCGCGGGCGGAGACCGAGCCGAAGCCCATCAGGTCGTCGAGCAACACGCCGTAGTCGGCTGCGACCGACTTGTTCAGGTCGCTGGCTAACGTGATGCCGATGCCCTCTTTCTGCGCCCAGGCCTCCTGCGCGAAGGGGCTGTCCACGCTGATGCCAATGACGTCCGCATTCAACTCGGTGTACGCGCCAAGCCCGGCGGTGATGTCGCACAACTCGCCGGTGCACACGCCGGTGAACGCCAGTGGCACGAACAACAACACGGTGTTCCTGCTGCCAAAGTTGCTGCTGAGGGTGACGTCGGTGACGTCGCCTGTGGTTTTCGATTTCAGGGTGAAATCCGGTGCCTGAGTTCCCGCTTCAATTGCCATGATTATTTGTTTAGATACCGTGGCCCGTTGGCCGCGCCCGTTTTACGGCACGCTTGGCCAATGTCAATCACTCTCAGCCAAGCGGCTTGTTTGCGCGGGGGCGAAACGGTAGCTTGGGGCCGTTCTTCGATCCCGGGAGGGCGGAGGGTCGCCTCCGGCTTGCCGGGGGAGGAAAGTCCGAACTCCGCAGGGCGCGATGCCGCGTAACCCGCTCCTCGAGGGTGGGATATACGCGGGAGACGGCGCTTCAAGGCGTCGCCGACGGCCAGTGCCGCAGAAAATAAACCGCCCGGTTCGCCGGGTAAGGGTGAAAAGGTGGGGTAAGAGCCCACCGCCCCGAGAGTGATCAAGGGGGCACGGTAAACCCCATCGGGAGCAAGGCCAAATAGGGAGCCCGGGACGGCCCATCCCACGGCGCAAGCCATGGCTCCGGGTTGGGTCGCACAAGATAAATGGCCCTCTCCGCGTCCGGCTCGTCCGGTGCGCGCAGACAGAATTCGGCTTATAGCCTGACCGGGATCGGAGACACCCTTGGCCAAGCCCATGACCATTATTAAGCATTTGACACGGCGGCGGCGCGTCCATAAAATTTATGGCCTTTTGAATTTCTGAACGATGCCTGAAGAAACCACCCAACCCCCGGCCGCTGGCGGTTCGCAAGAATCCAAGAAACAAACGGTGCGCATCAGCCTACCTCCCAAGCCGGCTGCCTCGCCGACAATCAAGATTTCCGTGCCACCCGCCGGGGCAGCCGAAGGCAGCAAGGCAGCCTCCACCATCAAGATTCCTGTACCGCCCAAGACGGCGGCGACGGGCGTGGGGATCACCAAGCAGGCTGCGCCCGCAGAAAAAGTGGAGACCCCGCCGGCAATGGTGGAGCCGGTTACTGCCGCCGTAGAAGAGGAGGCTGTCACCACGGCAGCGCCCAAGCAGAAAAAAGCCCGTGTCAAGAAGGCCGCTCCCGCCGACAACCCGGTCGACACCGCCGTGGCGGCCGTCGCCGCTCTCGGCGCGATTGGCTTGGCGGCGTTCCTGGCTAGCCTCGGTGGGTTGTTTTAATCCCACCGCAGCGTTCGATTAAAAAGAAATGGCCTCCGACAAAGTCGTTACCCTGACCGCGGACAACTTCGACACCGAGGTACTGCAGTCCGCCACTCCCGTGCTGGTTGATTTCTGGGCCGAGTGGTGCGGCCCCTGCAAAATGATCGGCCCGATGGTTGATCAACTCGCCGACGAGAACGAAGGCAAGGCGACGATTGGCAAGGTGAACATCGACGAGCATCAGCAACTGGCCGTGCAGTTCAACGTGCAGTCCATCCCCACCCTGCTCATCTTCAAGGGCGGCGATGTCGTGGAGCAGGCCGTAGGTGCGCGCAGCAAAGCCGACCTACAAGCGATGCTCGACAGCCACGCCTGATCACGCTCTTCTCCCCGGGAGGACATGGCCTCCCTGATCGAGACCCCCCGCAGCTTCCGGCGCCGATCTGAGTTTTATCATCAACTCAGCGTGTTGCAGCAGGCCGGTATCGGCGTGACTCAGTCGCTGGAGCAAACCCCACCACCGAGCCAGCGCGACCACCGGCACGTTCGCGAAACCATCGACCGACTCAACGCCGGCGAGACGTTTTCCGAGTCACTCAAGGACCGTGAGCGCTGGCTGCCCGCTTTTGACAGGATGATGATCGAGGCCGGCGAGACCGGCGGGCGGCTCGATGACACCCTGCGCACCCTCTCCGACCATTACGCCCAGCGCTCAGCGCTCATCCGCGACGTGCTGCTGAGGCTGGCCTACCCGGTGTTCATCGTTCACTTCATCATCCTGATGCCAGGCATCATCTCGTACGGAGCCAGCCTGCTGGGAGGAAGCGACACCGGATTCCTGGGTGCGTTTTCCCCGTCTCTGCTCACGCTGGGGGCACTATACGGCGCCGTTTTTTTTGTGCTCTACCTTGGCCAGGCCAACCGCGGGTTCGCCCTCCGCTATTGGCTGGAGAAAATCTGGCACCGCGTGCCGATGTTCGGCCCGGCGTTGAAGGAACTCAAACTCTCCCGGCTGTCATTCGCGCTGCATGCCCTGCTCAACGCCGGGGTCAACGTCCGCGAGGCTTGGGAGAGCGCCGCCAGTGCCTCCGGCTCGCCCTGGCTGGCGACCAGCGTCCGCGCCTGGCTGCCGGATCTGGATCGCGGCCTGCTGCCGTCCGAGGTGCTTAAACGGGCTGAGGATTTCCCAAGAACCTTCCGCGACCTGTACGCCACCGGCGAGGTCTCCGGCCAACTCGACGACTCGCTACAGCGCCTGGCCAAGCTGTATCACGAGGAAGGCACGCGCCATCTCAAGAACGCGGCTGGCGTGGCCACCGGACTGGTTTATGGCGGGGTGGTGATCACGGTGGCGTTCATCGTCATCCGGTTCTGGACGAACTACTACAGCTCCATTCTTAATGCCAACTGACATTCGCGCTTGGCCAATCGCTGGGCCAAGCGGTATCGTCACGTCCATGGATGCGCTGCTCAAGCTGCTTCGGGAAAACGCCGCCCTGTCCACCGTGGATTTGGCCGGCATGCTGGAACTGTCCGAGGAGGAGATTCGTGACAAAATCCGCCAAGCCCAGGCCGATGGAGACATCCTCGGTTATCAGGCGATCCTTAGCGACGAAGCCACCGGTAGGGACGGCGTGCAGGCGGTGATTGAAGTCAAGCTGACACCGGAACGCGGCGGGGGATTCGATCGCCTAGCCGAGCGCATCTCCAAGTACAGTGAGGTCAACTCCTGCTACCTCATGTCAGGCAGCTACGACGTGCTCGTGATCATCGACGGCAACAGCCTGCACGAAGTCGCCTCGTTCGTGGCGGAAAAGCTGGCAACGATCCAGGGTGTCACCTCCACCGCCACGCATTTCCTGCTCAAGCGCTACAAGGAAAACGGCGTGATGATCGGCGGCGTGGAGGGGGTCGAGCGCCTGGCCGTCAGCCCGTGAGACCAAGCGCGGTCACAGTCGCGCCTTGACGATCTCGATGTAGTTTCGCTTGCGCTTGTTGAATTGCTCATCGTTGTACGTCTGCACGAACAACCAGCGCAGCCCCGTCTCCAGTTCCTCGACCGACATTCCACTTGGCTTGTAGTTCACGTCGAAGAGCGTGCATCGATCCCAGTAGCGTTCCTTCAGCAAACGCCCCTCGCTGTGGAGCCGGTGATACAGCGGCGTCCCGGGGAACGGCGTCATCACGGTGAGTTGAACTTCCAGCAGACCGGAGCTCTCGACGAACGAGCTGACCTGCTCGAAAATTTCCGGTGTGTGCCCGTCCAGCCCGAGGATGAAGCAGCCGTTGACCGAGACACCGCGGGACTGAATCTTGTCGATGGCCTCAAGGTAACGGTCGCTGCGACTTTGCTTCCAGTTGCCGGGATCCACCTGGCCAAGGTCACTTCCCGATGGACTCTCGAGGCCGATGAGGATTTGGCGGCAGCCGCTCTCTGCGAGCAGGTCCAGCAGTTCGTCGTCGTCCGCCACGGAAACATCGGTTTCGGTGAACCAGTTCAGCCCAAGCGGCGCGATGGCTTGGAGAAATTCCCTGCCCCATTTCTTGTTGATGAACGTGTTGTCGTCTGCCAACTCGAGGAACGGCTGTTCGGTGACGCTCACCGCCGCCTTGATTTCCTCGATGACACAGTCAAGTGGCTTTTGCTGTAACGCCGAGGTGATCCGCAGACTGGCGGCGCAAAACTCGCAATTCAGCGGGCAACCGCGAGAAGTCTGTACCGTGACGCGATTGTACGGCCGGCCACGTAGCAGGTCGAACCGGGGATGGACGTAGTTGGGCGCCTTGAAAACGCCCGACCGAAGTCCCTCGTAGCGCGACTGCAGTTCGCCCCGCTGAACGTCCTCGACCAAGCTTGGCCAAGCCCCTTCCGCGCCGTTAATGACCACGGCATCAGCGTGTTGCGCTGCCTCGTCCGGCATGAGCGTGACGTGCAAACCACCCAGCACAACCGGCACTCCGGCAGCGCGATAGCGATCCGCCAACGCATACGCCTCATCGATCTGCGCAGAAAAAGAGGAGATGCCGACGAGATCGAACATCTCGAGATCGTCCTCCGGTTTCACGTCCTGGATTTCGCGGTACACCACCTCCACGTCGTCCGGCGTCAGCGCCGCCACGGTCAACAGGCCAAGGCTTGGCAGTGAGGCGACAACTTTCCCACGGTTGACAAACTGCGGCAGCGTGACGCCCAACTCGGCCAACTCCGGCGTCCGGACACGGACACCACTCATCGCAATCAGTCCAATTTTCATGATGCTTTCCCCTGTGCGGTTGAAATAAAATCGATCAGTTTTTGTAGCGTCCGATACTCGCCCAGCAAGTGATCCGGGAATCGAATGCCGAACCGTTTCTCCACCACCGCCAACAGTCGGAGGCTTGCCATGCTGTCGAGTTCCAACTCGTGCACAAGGTCGGTCTCAAGACCGATGGAGCCCAGTTCCTTTTGGCAGGCCTCCGTTAGCGCCTGCCGTAGTTCCTGTTCAATTGTCGTCGCGTTCATTATTCGGCTTTCTTGTTGTTAAATTGTCCCGCCAAAAAACGGCGGCGAACTTTTCCTGTGAGCGTGCGAGGCAAAGGCTGCTCGAGACAAATCACGCCTTCAGCCCTCAGCCGTGGCGGTGCGTTGTTTCTCAATTCAATGAATGCCTTATTCACCGCACTGCCGTTTTGGACGCCCTCCGCCGGCACGACAAAGAGCGTTGGCAGATCGTTCCCATCCGCGCCAACTCTGGGCGCGACGCACCATTCCGCGAATAGCGGGCTGGCGTAACATGGTTCTATTTCCTCCGGATAAATCGTCTCGCCCGCGGCAGTCACCATCGCCTCTTTGATGCGGCCGGTGATGAACAAAAAACCGTTCTCGTCGATCCGACCGCGATCACCGGTTCGCAGCCAACCATCCGCGAACGACTCCCCAGTCGCAGCAGCGTCACCGTAATAACCTCGAGTCACCATTGGGCCGCGAAGCAGCAGTTCCTCGCCGGCACCGATTCGCACCTCGATCGTCGGCAGCGGTCGCCCGACCGATCCCGAAGGGCATTCATCAGCGTAATCCGTGCTCACGACCGGCGATGCCTCGGTCAGGCCGTAACCCACCTCGGCCCGGATGCCGATCGCCTGCAGCACCGGCGGCCAGTCGGGATTCAGCGCCGCGCCCCCCAGCGCCAGCGTCTGTAGCGAGCCGCCGATGCGCGTACGCACCCCATCGCGGATCTGCGCTAGGACGCCGGGACGAATCTCCTCCCGCAGCCGACGCGCCGTTTCGCTGACCAATTGTCCGCGCCGCTCCGGCTCGATCACCCCGGCCGCGATCAACTCGTCCAGAAGTTCGTCGTAAAGGCAGTGCAACAGCGCCGGGACGCAACAGGCGTGCGTGATGCGATCTTCGCGCAGCGATTCCACCAGACGGTTGGGCAGGCGTGTCCCAGGATAGACCACCCTGGCCCCACAGGCCAGTGGGCCGATTTGGCCGACCATGAACTCAAACAGGTGCGCCGGTGGCAGGATCGAGAGAAACGCATCACCGGGCTTGGCATCACGCACCTCCAGCAACGCCGCCAGGTCCGCCAGCAGGTTGCCGTGCGTCAGCACCACCGCCCGGGGCTGCTGCGTGCTCCCGGAGGTGAACGTCAGAAGGGCCACGTCGCCGCAAGTCGAGGCTGCTTCACTTAGCGCTTGGTCACCGGGGGCCAGCAATTCGTCCACGGTGAAACGAAACCCGATGCTGCCCACTGACGGCAACTCGGAATGGGCATCCCTCCCTCCTACCAAGCTGCGCGCTCCGGCGTGAGTCGCGATGGCGGCCACCATTTCCGGCGGCATGCCCTGCACCACCGGTACGGCGACCAGCCCCGCGTGCATGATGGCGAACAGCGCCGCCGGCCACTCGGGTCGCGCCTCAAGACAAAGCAGCACACGATCCCCCTTGGCCAAGCCGGTGTCGACGAGCCGAATGGCCCCGCGCTGGATGCTCCCCCAAAGTTCGCGGTAGGACAGGGTGGCTGCGCCGGAGTTGCTCGCCTGGGCAAGCGCACAGCGATCGCCGTGGCGCTTGGCCAGGCCGGCGACCAACTCCGGCAGCGATTCCGATTCACGGACGAGTTTCATCGCTCGATCTGCGCCACGCCTTGACCGCGCCAAGTGCCGCAATCGCCATGGCCACGAAAACAGAAGTCGCCGGCAGCGGCATGGTGTACTTGAGCGGGTGCCACACCGCGGCGGCAAACAGGGTGAGCGGCAGGAACACGTTGCCGAAATTCATCGCCCAAGCCGCAACACGCTTTTGGCCTTGCCCAAGATCGAGAGCGTGGAACTCGCGGGCGAGCAGGATGTTCAGTATCCCAAGCCCGAAAAACGCAATGTGCCCCAACCGGGCCAGACGCCGGTGTACGTCACTGTAATCTTCAAGCATCTTGGGCGGCAGCACTGGCCCGTCAAACGACCATAATCCCATTACCAAACCAGTGGCCACGCCAAGCGCCATGCTGCTCCAGCCAATGGCGCGGTTTATGTTCCATTCTTCTTGCATCCTGTGTTCCTTTCAGGTCGGCGATTTGACGCTTGAGAAAAATCTAGCATAGGAGCCTCACGAATGGAGCATTGAAAAAACCGATGGGACCATCGACTGAGTCGATACACAAAAAAGACCGCCCCAAGCGGGGCGGACTGGCTTAAATCAAAGAAGGAGTCGTATTTCTCCTGTGGACGATCGCCACCGTGAGTAACTAAGCGTCAAAACTGGGCCTCGAGGCCAACGAGGCCCTGGATGCTATTCTACTCATGAGGGCGAAAATGATTTTATAAATCGATATTATTGAAATCTAATTACTTGTGACCACTTGTTATTTCCTTTCCCTTACGGCCACCTTTGTTGACCAGCAACTCCGCCACCGCCTTCCTGCCATCGATATTTTTGAATGTAATTCCTTCGCCGCGTAAAAGGGCACAATCAAGAGGTGTCCAATTCTTTAGATCAAGAGGATTGATGGAAGCACCATTGTCGATCAACAGCTCGGCAATTGAGACGTAACCATTTAAAGCACAGAAATGTAATGCAGTCTGTTTGCCATGAGTCACCTCATTCGGCCCAGCGCCACGTTCCAGCAACAATTTTACTATCCCTAATTTCCCCAAAGCCGTAGCGACCTGAAGCGGTGTGACACCATATTGATTGTTGGCATCAATTGGCATGCCTGACGCCAGGTACTTGGCAATGGCCACCTCGTCTCCATTGAGCACTGCCGTGTGAAGCGGATATTCCGGTGTATCCTGACCAGTAAAGCCGTGCCCATTTTCCCTAGGAACCAAAAGAGGTGACTTCACTTGCTTCGAACTCTTGGCGTCATGATCTGATGTTCGACAAGCAACCAAACAAACCAAACAAATTGAAATAACAAGCCGTTTACTTAAAAAAAACATTTCTCGGTAACGATTGGGAATTCATACTGCCCTAAATCATCAAAGGAAAAAAGATTCGTCGTTTTTTGTGCTTCGATTGAGCTAGAGTAACAATGGAAAAAGGATCGCCCTGTAAGAGCGATCCTTAATTGATGCCTTAAAACCGCTTAACGGACCAATATCTAGAACCACTAGCAGCCAGGAGGAACTAATACATCAAAACTGTGTTTCAAGACCAAACAGCAACTGCTGAGGCATCCCAGGACGTGGCCCTTGGGGCAAACGGCCCACGACATACTCTTTATCAAACACATTGCGCGCCGTAGCGAACAAATTGGTATTATCAGTAACCGAATAATGAACCGAGAAATCAGCGACGAAATAGCTTGGTACTTCGCCATAACGCGAATCGTATTTGCCGGCGTAGTTAAATGGGCCGCCTTCGTTAAATCCTGATGCATAAGAATCATCGATATATGTACCGTCCAATGCGAGTCGGAATTTACCAACTGCTAGGCCAATTCCAGCGTGGAGTTGAAATTCCGGTATGTAGGGAACTGTGTTGCCATCCTTCGCGCCACTGAAAATGCTTTCGCCATCAGCAGAACTTGCACCACTTTCAAACTCGGCCTCGGTCCATGTGATACCGACGGTCACCGGCAAGCTATAACTCGCCCCATTGGCAGCACCAAAGTCATAGCCTGCCTGCAGTTCCAAACCGACCGCGGTAATCTCTCCGTCATTCGGGCCTTTATCGACGACAACCGTTTCGCCACCTTCAAACTCCTCAAAACCGGCACCCAGATTGTCCGGCACAATAAAGTCTTTCAGATCCGAGTAGAACAAGGCACCCGTTGCAACAAAGGCCTCATTTTGGTAACGAAATCCCAACTCGTAGCTGTTAGAACTTTCTTCATCAAGCGACTCTCCACTACGAATATATGAACGTGGACCAGGCAATGATGTCCCGTGGTACACCCCACCAAAAAGATTCAAACCTTCGTAAACATCGTAGGAAAGGCCCACCCCCCCTGTGACAACATCCATGTCCCCAGAACCTTTTGCGGGTGATTTATCTGATGTACGAGTGTTCTGGTCATATGAGAAATCCAAAGACTCATACCGAATACCTGGTATCACAGATAGTTTATCATTAATGGCGACACGATCCTCGAGATATAGGGACCAAGCGTCTGTTTCTTGATGACGATCGCCCGCTGCTCCACTCGGGGCATCCGGACCGGACGATGACCAACCGCCTAATTCGCCTTGATCATATTTATGATACCATTGGTAGCGGTCAATATCGTCATTATGGAAACGAACGCCTAATTGAATTTCATTCCCCAAAGAGCCAAGCTCCAAATCATAATTCAAAATAGATTCAATGCCTTGCGCTGAATAATCTCGATTATTGGCTTTGAGCCTAATAAATCCAGCACTCTCGCCTTTGATTACACTTAGGTAATCATTATTATTCCAAACTTTATATGCGCTTTTCCCAGCTTTCCCATCGGCCAAAGTGCCAACCTTGTCCAGCTTGAACCAGTTGCGGTGGAACTTGGTGAAGTAAGCGGTGGTTTTCAATGAAGCGTTGCTTCCCAGTTCAACAAAGTGACGCAGATACCCACGCGAAGCATAGGTGTTAATCATATCGTTACGGGTGGCGGCATAGCGGGAATATGGGTTCGCCTTGAAATCTTCATCGGTTATCCCCAGATAAGTTTCATTGGCATCAAAATCCGTGCTCCCCAGTTTCAACTCAAATGATTGGTAGTTTGAAGTGTCGGGCTCCCATGATAATTTGAGCATAGGCTCACTACGCGTGAAACCTGTTTCACCATTGACTCCCTGCAAATCTTTAAAGCCTTCCGTGTTGCGGTAATATCCCTCAACAAGATAACCAACCCGCCCCAAGTCGGTGTCTTTTTTACCACCGTGATAAATGTGACCGACCATTTCGTCATACTCACCATAATAAACCTTTGAGTAAGTAGTGATCTCCTCAGGTATTGGAGTTGAAAGGTAATTAATGGCACCACCGGTGGTGTGTGGACCGTACTTAACCTGGCTTGAACCCTTAATGACTTCCAACCCACTCATCCGCTCCAAGGTCGGACTGTAGTATGCTGAAGGAGCCGAGTATGGAGCAGGAGCGGCAAGAATGCCGTCCTCCATGATCGTGACCTTGGAACTTCGACCCATGTCGATACCGCGCAAACTGATATTCGGGAAGTTTCCATAACCATCCTCAGGTCGAACATAAACACCAGGCACACGCCGCAACGCAGAATTGATATTACTGATCGAGTGAACTCTTAGATCGTCGATATCCAGATAGGTTGCTGAACCGGTAATTCTGTTGACGCCTTCCTTGGACCCAACAATAGCTCCGCTAACCAAAACAGGATCCAACTCCTCATCCGCTTCTTGCGTGGTGCCGTCAACCACTCCTAACGAACAAATACCGGCGATAACAGCCGGAACCGACTTTGTGACTTTGAGACTCTTTCTCATAATATTGGTAAAAAAAGGGCGCCTTGTTGTCGGCGTCCAGAGATAATGAGATTCATTCGCATTTACGTCAAGTGCTTATTTTAATTTTTTTTCCGGGATCAAAAGTCTTCAAAAAAAGGATACAATTGGATTAATAGGAGGAGGTTTTCAGAGAACCAAACTGATATCCCCTCTCAGTCACTTGTTTACCTGTAAAAAGGCAATCAAGTTGGCCATGTCTTCGGGGGTCATACCGGCTTCAAGCCCGTTGGGCATGATGGATTGGTCGAGGCTGGCCAACAACTTGAGTTGGGTACGATTGACTGGCTGCACTCCTACTCCGGGGATATGAATGCGAAAACTCTCCCCCGATTCAGAGCCGATAATGCCCACTAACGCCCGGCCATCGTTGAATACCGCTGTGTAGGCGATGTACTTCGGATCAACCTGCCGCGACGGATCAATGATGGAGGCGAGCAAGCCCTCCCCCGAGCGATCGGTGATCGATCGCAGATCCGGTCCAAGTTGCTTGTCTGGCGCGTGGCACTCGGCACAGAGCATTGTATAAATCAAGCGGCCTGCTTCAGCGTTGCCCTTCAACTTGAGTGCCGGCAAAGCCTTGGCCAATGCCTCAGCACGATCCGGAGAAACGACGGTATCGAAAATGCGCTTGCCCCGTTCCGCTGTTGACTTGTTTCGGCTCTTCAACAAGCGATCCCGATGCACCGGCGAAAATCCGTTTGCGGAAATGCGCCTAGCCTCCAGCGCACAAAGCAGCTCACCCTGCCAAGCTGTGCGACTCAGCAATACATCCAGCGCCTTGGCCCGCTCGTTCGCCTGCAAGCTTGGCCAAGCGGCAAGCAACATCTTGGCCGACTCAAGCTGCGGCATGTTTCCTGCCGCCGTGATCGCATCATAACGCACGACCGGATTTTCGGCTGGTTGAATCAGCTTGGCCAGGGTCGGCACCACGCCGTTGTGCATCGCGCCCCCGCGACTGAGCACTTCGATCGCCGCAGTCCTAAGAGGCAAACTTGCATCCATGTCGAGTGCCACTCGCCTGGCATCTTTCAAAATGGTTTTAAGCCTAGCTGTTTGTCCGGGAAATCCGGCCTCTTCCAGCCTGGCCAAGCTCACGCCGCCTTGGCCAAGCGCGCTCATCCAAAGCTTGGCTACATGAAACGTGTCCGCCGGGTTGGCCTTCTGCCAAACGGAATCGAGTTTTTTGCTGAGAGCGGCTTGCTTTTTTTTTATGCCCATCCGCATCAATTGTTGAAAAAACGTACCACGCAAAGACGACGCCCTAAGCACCTGCTCGTAATGAGCATGAGCCGAACTCAAAAGTGCCGCCTCAAAATATGGTAAAGGAGTTTCGGGGAACCCTTCAGAAATAAACTGCGCAAGCGACTTGCCAATCTTTTGTTTTGAAAAAAATCCTGCAGTAAACAGTTGCTGGAGCAACACCTTGAGTTCGCGTTCGTTCAATTGACGGACCGATCCAAAATCAAAGAATGGAGCAAAATATTCCCCTTCGTTAGGAAATTTCTCGGTCAAGCGAAACGCCAATCGTCGAACGTAAGGATGCTTGTCAGGCAGCGCTTGAGCGAGCGTATCGGGGTCCAATTTCCCCAAGCCGTCCAAGGCAGCCAAGGCGTGCAATCGGGCCTGCGGCAACTCCGCTTGGCCTAATACCTGGTTGAGTTGGTCGGCAACCGAACCATCACTTGATTCTACAATCAATCGATGCGCCATGTCGCGCACGGTGCCATTAGGCGATGAAAGAAACCCGACCAACTCCGCTGGCTTTCGTCCACTCAACTTGGGCAACGTTCGAAGCGGCTTGGCCTTGGGAACGATGCGGTAAATTCGCCCATACGCTTCTCCACTACGGAAGTGCGGACGCAACTCGTCCTGACCGTTTTTCGGCAACCACTCCGGATGCTCGATCATATAACGGTACATGTCGGCAATCCACAGCGCACCATCCGGGCCGGTGCGGGTGAACACCGGGCGGCTCCATCGATCCGCCGAGGCAAAGAAATCCTTCTCACCGTCGTTGGCGCGCTTTCCCTCAAAGGAGGCAACGCTATCGCGAAGCACGGAATGCTGAACAACGTTGTGAAACGGTTCACAAGTGAAGGCATGCGTCATGACACCATCTCCGAACAACAATGTATCTCGGTAAATCGATGGACCGCAGGCGGAGGTGTAACGTCCACTTTGCTCATAGCTATGGAAGCGTTTTTGCGGCGCTTTATTAGGATACACTTTCGGATTGCGCGGCATACGAACCTGACGCCTCGAGTCGGGATAGGTCACATCGCTGTTCCGACGAAGATAGCGCACCGGCAAAACGTAGTGCCAAAGCGGATGACTGTTTTGCACGCCAAACCAGTTACCCCAGTCGTCCCGAACGCGACCAAACTGCGACGGCCCCGAGGTGGACTCGATCCACCCAGTGTCGGGATCGAATCTAAAGTCGCCACTATGGATCGCCTCTGATTTGCCACTAACAATTGACTTGATGGTGTTGGCTCCACCGTAGCCCCTCACATGGGCACCCGCGGCGCAGTGCACGGTGTTGTCCAGTCCCCAGTAAAGTCCGTTGATGCGAAGCTGCTGGTTGCCTTCGTGGAATCCTTCAAACAACGTCCGGCGAATGTCCGCCCTGCCATCGCTGTCGGTGTCCTCGGCGTAGAGCAACAGGGGTGCAGCGGCCACGAGCACTCCCTTGCGCCACGGCATCACCCCGGCAGGAAACGACAGTCCATCGAGGAACACAGTCGATTTGTCATAGCGACCGTCATTGTTGCTGTCGGTCACCAACCGCACGCGGCCGCCATGTTTGCCTTTATTGTCCATCCCCATCGGGTAGTCGGCCATCTCTGCCACCCAGAGTTCGCCGTCCGGCCCCCAATCGAACGCCACCGGATCGCGCACCAGTGGCTCGTCTACGACCAACTGCAGTTCGAAACCCTCCGCCACATGCGTCACCGCCATCGACTCCGCAGGCGAGAGCGGCTTGACCTCGACGCTGCCACTGGCCTGCTTTTTTTGGTTGGAGGGATTGGCGGCTTCGAAATGTTTTTGAATTTCCGACTTCGTCAACGTCCGGTTGAAAAAGGCGATCTCGTCCAATTTGCCGCCAAAATCAATCAATCCACCATCCGATCCCCCAAAAACGAGTTTCATTTGGGGTGATGACTCGTTCCGATTCAGTTCCCATTTTTTGTCGAGATGTTTCACCCCGTTGACCCACAGTTGACAATTGCCGGGACGACCAACCACGGCAACATGATGCCATTTTCTAGGCGGAACAACGGCCCTGCCCGCTCGACCGGGAACAATCGTCAAAACAGGTTCCTTGACATTGGTTACCCCTAATATCTGCAAATGCAGTCCGGCAAGCTCAGCCACAAAACTGTCCCGGCCTTGCGGGGATTTGACCGCACCATTCCACAACCAAAACTCGACGGTGAACGTGTCCGATCTCGGAACGTTGGCATCGACGCGGCCGCCCGCGAAATGTGCCGAACGGGAGGCATGATCCTCCTCAGCCGTGGGATGCCGGTATCCTGGCAAATGGAATGCAACACCAGGCTTGAAAGACGCATCGTGCCCGTTACCGGTGGCATCGGCGGCAGTGGAGCCGGCCTGTTCACCCAAGCGCCAAAACGCCAACGGCTTGGACAACATTACCGCCTTCGCATACGACGACATCGGCTCGATGTATTTTTCACCCGTTTGGCCTGATGCCTTTTCCAGCAGCCGGGTGCATGTCTCGACGATGCGCGGCTCGGCATTGACTTCGAGCCCGGCAGTACGCGCCGGCCAGGTGGTGTAGCCACCAAGCGCGTGTTGTTCGGGCGGCGGGATGTAACCGCTCGCACCGTTGGCTAGGCTGATGTTGAACGTCAGCGGCAGCGGACTGGCCGACTTGAGTTTGAGACCGGTCAGCGCGTAAACCTCACACGGGATCGCCGTGATGCCGAGGCCGCCAACACGGATCGCCTGCAGCGGCACCTCCTCTACCGGGTTTTCGTGTATCCAAACCGCCTGCTCGGCGTAAACCTCGGGACGGTTGCGGGGTCGCTGGCCGTCCATCTTTGCGAGCATGTCGCGGGCCCACTTGAGGCGATCATCACCCGGGGTGCGCCGGAAAAATTCCGGTCGCGCCTCGGCCATGCCAAGTGGTACATCCACCGTGTGCTCTAGCTTGGTCAAGCGCTTGGCCACCATGTCCACAAGTTGGCCGGTGTATTCCTGCATCGACCAGGCACGGCGCTTGTCGCGGCTATAATCCCCCCACCATGAGTCACCACTGGTGCCCTGCGACATGATACCGACGAACGCCGTGTCATCCGGCGCCAGCCGCTTGGCCAAGCTCTCCGAAAACAGCCCGGCGTAATCGGCCGACACGCCCGGGTGGCCGCCAAAGTAATGCATCGAGAAATTAGCCAGCACCGAGAGCGGGCTGCCGTCAGCGGTTTGCACGCTCAAAAAACTCAGCCACGGATCGGCCGGGCCGGTCGGGCCGACGGCGTTTGCGTTGCCGTGGCCGGGGTGCATGTTGGCTCGGACGGTCTTGTTGCCGAACGGATCGGCCAATTCGTTCCCCTTCAAGAACGACCAACGGCGGCAGGCAGTAAACTCGGCGGCGTCCACCCTTCCCCACGCCGCCCTGGCTGGCTGCAGGGCGGTGTTGGCGGCGACGATCACCTCGACCAGCTTGCCCGGCAGGAACGCGCGGTAGCGCGGATCGACTCGGCTGCCGAGACAGTAGCTCATCGAGCTGGGTGCACTGTGGCAATGCGTCGCGGAAATCAAAATGTGGTCGAACGGAATACCGGTCTTACCGGAGGCCGCTCGCTTGACCTCGTCGCACAAGTTGCGTGGCAGCATGCAACTGTCCACCACCACGATGGCCAGGCGCGTCACGCGGTCGTCGAGCACAAGACAGCGCGCGTGCAGTGGATCGACCACCTTGTTGTCGCTCGCCTCGAGAAAACCGCCGTTGCGAATCACCGGCAGTGTCCGCGGCGTGACGTCAACCTTGGCCGCGCCGGCCCGCAACTCCGCCCGCGCCCCGGCAGGAAACAAGCTCACAGCCAGCAACACGGTGATCAGAAAATAACATTTCTTCATGTCAGTTTGGGGTTGAAATAAATTCAAGCAGGTTGGCCATCTCGACCGGACTCAGGCCGGACTCCAGGCCTTCCGGCATGAGTGAGAAGCCGGTGGCGCTCATCCCGGAGATGTCCGCCCGAAGAATGGTCTGCGGTTTGCCATCGACGCCGCGGAGCGTGAAGCCGTTGGCGGTCTCATCAGCGATCATACCAGCCAACGAGTTACCGCTTTTGAGGCGCACCAAAAAGGCAGTGTATTGTTCGGACACTTCGCGATTCGGATCGATTGTGCCGACGAGCAACGCCTGCGGCGACTTGTCGGTCAGTGCGGCCAAGTCGGGGCCGACCGCACTGCCGATCCCGCCGAGCTTGTGGCAGGCAGAACACCGTGCCTGAAAAATCACGCGTCCCTCGACGGCGTTCCCATTCAGCGTCGCGGCTTCTGCAAATCGTTTCAAGGCCTCCGCCCGGTTTGTCGTGACGACAGGTTGTGACTTGGCTGGCGTGGCTTTCGCGATGGCTTCCGGCTTGGCCCCTGTGCGCTCGGCGATCTGCTGAATCTGCTTTGCCACTGCATCGGGGATGGACGACTCGCCCAGCGCCGTCTTTCGAATCGCGGCCAGGTGCGGCCGACTGGAGCTCAGGATCGCCGCCACCAGATACCGATTGGTGGCATCGCGGCGCAGCAGTTCGGCGAGAGCTTGGCCAGCGTCAGAATGGGCTGCTTGGCCAAGCGAGTAGGCAAGTTGCTGGCGGACAAAGGGATCCGAGTCGTCGACGAGATTGGCCAAGTGCTCGATCCAAGCCGGATCACCAGCCGCAACACCTTCCCCCAGTCGGATGGCGTGCCGCCGAACCGCGGGGTGGTCGTCGCCAAGTGCCGCCGCGACATCGCCCTTGGCCAAGTGGCCCAATTCTGCCAACGCCGCCAAGGCCTGAACGCGCGTTTGTGGCTGGCTGCCGGACCGGGCCAAGCGCCGCAGTTCGGGAACAGCCGCCTCGTCGGCTGTCCAAACGATCTGCTGATGCGCCAATTCGCGGAGTGTGCCGTTGGGCGACTCGAGTGCCTTGGCCAAGCCAGCTCCACTGCGTCGGGTGAGATCGGGAACGGGCCGGGCTTTTTTGCCGCTCGGCAGCACTCGATAGATGCGACCGCGATCGCTCCCGGCGCGGGCGTCGATCCTGGCTAAGCGCCCCGGCTGAATCCAGCGCGGGTGCTCAACAAGAAATCGATACATGTCCACCACCCAAAGCCCGCCGTCCGGCCCGGTACGGATTTCCGCCGGACGAAACCAGTTGTCGTTGGAGGCGAGAAATTCCGGCGCGGTTTTTCCCTCCGGCCGATACGCGGAAAAAGTGACCCCCTTGGGCTGCATCTTGAGACGCCGAACAAGGTTGTGCACCGGCTCGCAGACAAAGGCATCGCCATAAAATTCGTTTCCCAGCAGCGTGTCGCGATACAGGCCCAAGCCGCAGCCAGAGGTCACGCGGTTGATGTGGCTTGGATCGTTAAAACGCTCAAGCGGTTGGCTGACCGGAAACACCCGGTTGGCATTCGGATAAGTGGCCACGACCACTCCGGGGCTGGGCGGCGAAACGTGGGGGTTGCGCCGCAGGTAATGGTCGGTCAGCGGATAGTGTCGCAGCAGCGTCCCATTATCGCAGCCGAACCAGTTGCCCCAGTCGTCACGCACACGGCCGTGCTGCGTCAGCCCGGCCAACGTCTCGAACGCGCCTGTGTCGGGGTTGAGCCGAAAGTCGCGTCCGCGAATGTCCACCGACTCGCCCCCGGCGAAGCTGTCGATGCGGCCGCCGATCAACCCGTTCGCGCCGTGCACCCAGCCGTCGAGCCCATAGGCCAGGCTGTTCACGCGCGCCTGATAGTTGGTGGTGGCAAAACCGGAAAACAGG
>MPLZ02067766.1_pt1 | contig 20557 bp, 18 predicted proteins | sample 1617311 | NCBI WGS metagenome assembly MPLZ02 (sample SAMN05944806, study PRJNA350692) | marine metagenome | biome: marine; feature: ODZ; material: water; isolation source: 160 m water sample filtered on 0.2 um supor filter | place: Pacific Ocean | collected 2012-04-08 | depth 160m m | reverse complement strand
GCGCGGCGGCTCTCGGGTGTATAAAAGCACCATCCGGAGCAGGCAAATCGGAAATCCCGGATCAACTGGAACACCGCCACTCGCCCTACCAACCGTGAGACCAGACGTGTGCTTTGACCCGACAACGATCCTGCACTGTCTCGACCATGGACACCGGCAGACGACCGCACGGAACCGGCGAGGGCGACAGCCGTTCAGGCGGGGACGGTTCGTGTTGGCCTTGCTGCTGTTCACGCTAGGAGTACATCAAAGCAGGGTTGTCCGGGCTCAGGAAGAGCGCCAGCTCTTCGTCCGGGTATACGACGCGGCGGGGGATCTCATCACCGACCTGACCGCTCAGGACTTCGTGATCCAGCATGGTGGCGTCGAATGTAAGGTGGTTCGGGTCGAGCTCATCAACGAGCCGTTGCGGCTGACGCTCCTCGTCGATGACGCTGACGGGGCTGATCCGTATTTTCGATTCCTGCGCAATGGGCTGCCCACGTTTGTGAACGCACTGCCTGAGACGAGCCAGGTGGCGCTTGTCCTGCTGTCTGGCAGACCACGAGTCGTGGTGGACCACTCGGAGGGCCTGGCGAAGGTACAAGAACGCCTAGGCGGGCTGTTTACGGTGCCTGGTTCCTCAGCGGGGTTCTTCGACGGCCTGAGAGAAGCGGTGGAACGGTTCCTGGAAGATGACGCCAGGTGGCCGGTCGTGGCGCTTGTCACGACGGACGGCGCATCGAACCGTGGTACCTTCACGCCCGGGAAGTACGACGCCTTTCTGGACCACCTTAACGACAGTGCGGTCACGGTGCACGCCTTGAGCCTGCATGCGGTCGGAGGTGACTTTTTTCAGCAGGGCATTGCGAGGGATGTGACGCAGATGGCTCGCGGATGGTACGACACGCTGAACTCTCCGAGTCCGGCCGTGTCCGCCAAACTCACCGAGATGGCTACAGAGATTTCTTTACGGCACGCCGCGTCGAATCAGTACCTGGTCGTGTACGAACTGCCGCCAGATGCTGAGCCGAGTGACGGGGCTTCGGCGGGCGTGCGCCGCGAACAGGTGACGATGCATGTCTCGCTGGATGGTCGCCCTGGACCGACCCCACCGACTGGGCTCACCTTTGCTGTTGCAATGAACGAGATAGAAGCGGGCATCAGGACCAGGCAAGCCCAGGTCAAGACGCTCGAGGCGGAAATAGTGGCCCTCCAACGAGACGCCACCATCCTGGAGGAGTCCTCCCGACTCGGACAGCCGATTCCGCAGCAGGCCGGCGGAGCTGCCGGCGCCGCGGTCGGCTCCGCGATCGGCGGGGGCGGCCGAGAGGGGTTCTGGAACGCTGGTGAACTCGCCTTCGCCAGTGGGAACCTAGACGAGGCGGTGACGTTCTACGAGCAGGCGCACCAGGAGGACCCCAACTGGGGGAAGCCGCTGTTCAAGCTTGCGCTCGTTGCGCTGAACAAGGGCGACACCGAGACCGCCGTGGGGTTTTTCGAGCAGGTTGTCGCGGTCGACCCCAGTTCTGCGGAGGGCACACAGGCGAGTGAGTTTATCGCACAGCTGAGGAACTGAGTTTAGAGGCCTCCCGTCCACCAAGTCGAGCTCTGGCTCGCCGCCGAACACGGGAAACGCGGCAAGCGCGGGTGGAAGAAGCTCCATCTCGGTGTAGACCGGTCTGGCGTGATCGTCGCCCAGGCTGTGACGGAATCCACGGGCGACGACGCCACGACGGGAGTTGGTCTGATCGAGCAGGTGGGCAGGGATTTCACGAGCGTGACAGCCGATACGGCGTACGACATGCGCGGGTTCTACAATGCCGCCGGTGCCCGTGGCGCACGGGTCATTGTTCCACCGACCAAAACTGCCTCCGTGTCACGCCGCGGCCCACGGTCCGTCGTGCGCGACCGAACGATCCGGCGGGTGCAGGTTCTTGGACGTCGACGCTGGAAGAAGGCTTCAAGATATCATCGGCAGGCTCGCGCGGAGAACGCCGTCTTCCGGTACAAATCGATCATCGGAGCTGGGCTGAGAGTTCGCTCCGAAGCGGGGCGACAGACGGAAGCGCTGCTCGGATGCAATATCCTGAATCGCATGACGGAGCTTGGTCGACCCGCGTCCTACAGCATCGGCCGTTGAAGCTCTACCAAGGCCGGAGCGGTGCACCTCGAACGCCGAATCTCGCAACAGCGCCCCGTTTGGTGTTCCCAACGGGATTCGACGCTAGTTGGAGGCATCGCTTTCAGGGGAAGACCGCGGCCTGAAGCGTCCCAGACCCGTCTACAAGCCCCTATGGACGGGACAAGACGCAGGGTGGGGACCAACACGGAGGACGTGTGATGGACAATCGGACGATTGCAGGGTTCGCGGTTGGAGTGGTGCTCCTGGTCGGCGTGACAGGCTGGGTGTCCACGGCCCCGTACTTGGGCAACGAGGGACTCTCACGAACGCCAGGTGTCATCATCGGCGGGACCGATACACCGGCGCCGAGCGACTTCACACCGCTCAATGACGCCAGGGGGCCCTTGATCATGAAGTTGACCGGGTTTCCGCCGTTCGTCGTCTATCTCTCGTACGCAGGCACGCCCGAGGGGGTGATCACGGCCACCCGTCCGGACGGAGGATATTGGGCACAGCGCGTGAGGGACGGGACCGGCGACGGATGGTTGCGCTTCGGTGACGAGACGTATGCGATGCGCGCCACCGAAGTCGTGGGTGACGCGCGCATCCCACTGCTCGAGCGGTGGTCGGCCCGGAGCGGCATGCCCATGGACTCGCCGGGTCCGGAGCCACTTCGCGACTGGGAGGTCTTCTTCTGGACGCCCAGGTAGTTCCGAGCCGGACAGACCGGCCTCCACCTCAACAAGAAGCTGCGCGCGTGGGAGGACTACGACTATTACCACCGGCCGCACGGTGCGCTCGACGGACGAACCCCGGACGAGCGACTACTCACCAAGACGAAGACCGACGTGTCATCGACGTTTCAGGACACTTCACAACTGGTATGCCGTCCGGCCCCGACTGCAACTCTTTCGTCGGGCAAGGCTTTTGCCTTGCCTCGCAGGCCTAAAGGCCTGCGCCACAGTCCTGAGAGCTGTCGCCACATCTCCCGCTGCCCGCCTCGCTTTCGACGCTTACGGATTGCCGGCGTCATCCAACAGGTCTGGCGGGTACGCGTGAGGCTGCTGCCTCGAGACCAGTGCGCAGCCCATTTCCAAGCCGTGTGATGTTCTCAGCTATAGCGACCGGGAGCCGTGCTCGAACGCTCCTCATCTGGGGCCTCGTCCTCGAGTTTCCCCTCCGATATCTGATCTTCCCAGACCCTTGGTTGCACGAGGCGGACCACTGGTACTTCATCCAGCCCACACGGCTCATGATCGAGGTCGCCTTCGTGGTTGCCGCGTTTGTGCCGTTCTTGTGTGTAGACGAACTACGGGCGCTCACCACGACCAGACTGGATCGCAGGCAGCTTCTGTATCTGGTGTTTGGCGTGCCGGTTGCCCTCGGCCTGTTCGGCGTGACCGAGTGGTCCGAGATCGAGGCGATTCAACGCGGCGATCTGTGGTCACAGGTCCCGGTCTGGTTCGTCACCGGCCTGTTCATCGGCGTGGGCCAGGAATTGACATTCCGGGGCCTCATCTTCACCGGCGTGAAATCCTCGGCTGGCACGAGAATGGCCGTGGTCATCTCGACGGCGTTGTTCGTCGTCGGGCCGTTGCACGGACCCCGCATGTACGCCTATGCGACGAGTGGCTTCACCTCTGAAGCCCTGGTGCTCTTGGGTGTGTTTACAGCTACCGGGCTGACCTTCACCTGGGTTCGGACCAGGACGCGACACGTGCTGGTCCCGGCGCTGCTGCACGGATTCGGCAATGCCGTCAAGTGGGGCACCGTCTTCGTGATCAAGCTGCATTCGTGAGCAAAAAGGGTGTGGTGAACGAGGTGTGCGTCGCCGGTCGCCGGGATGTTCACGTCGAGAAACACCGCGCGAGCCTCGTTCCGCGATGGCGTGCCTGGGCCAGATCTCAATGGACACACGTCACCTCATCCCAGACCGGGAATGAGCGCGCTCTGAGCAACCGGTGGTGAACCGCTCGAAGCAGGTGGCGGCCCACGCGGAAGAGATTCAGGACGAGGCCGTGGACCGAGAGAAATCGCTGCGCCGGCGCAGCTGATTTGAACCGGCGCAGCTGCCGCTCGCGCTGCCTCGTTGGCTGGTGAGACACCTCGGCTCGATTGTTCTCGTATTGCCGGGAGCTGTGCGCCACTGACGGCATCACGATACGGTGGGCCGCTGCATAGCTGCGCAGCTTGTCCGTGATCATCCGGTGAGGCGCCCGGCTCTGTTCGTTCAACAACTTGCCGAAGCATCGCGTGGCCGCCCGGCAATTGCGTCGCGGCTGGACCAAGATGTCGATGAGGTCGTCGTCCTGGTCCACTGCACGCCACAGATATTGTTGGAGTCCCTGGATCGTCACGGAGACTTCGTCCAGATACCAGGTGTCGCCCAGCCGCCCATGTCGGCGTCGCAGACCTCGCGCCTGCGCCGGGCCGAAGGTCCGACACCACTGACGAATCGCCTCATAGGACACAGTGATGCCGCGTTGGGCGAGCAGATCTTCCACATCTCGGAAGCTCACTCCGATGCGATGTAGAGCCACACCGCGTGACTGATGATCTCGGGTGGGAAGCGGTATCCGTGGTAGCTGGGCGCGTGGCTATTCATCGGCCTACACTGCCAGCTGCCCCTCAACTTGACTGTGAGCATGATCCCCGTGCCTGTCGGGGTCGCCAGCGGAACACCACACGATGACGAAATCTGGCGTGCGGAGAGGGGTGCGGGTGTATAAATGCCCTGATCTCACGGGCAGAATGGCATCCCGACCGCCAATCCCGATTGTCCACGGCGCGGCGAACACGCGCCACAACCGAGCCGCCAGGTAGAGAGCATGGAGTCATCTCATCCGAACCGTCGCCAATTCCTCTCCCACGCTGGAGCCGCGGTGGCTGCATTCAGCTTTCCTTCGCTGGCGTTTGCACAAAGCAACCGTCCGCGAATCACCGATATTCGTGTGCATCGGATGAAGACACTGGGCGACACCGGAATTATGGAATCGGCATGGGCGCCGGGCCGTCCGTACATGCGTCGAATAGGTGGCGGAACGGTCACGGAGATACTGACGGATCAGGGCATCAGCGGTATTGCGCCGGGGATGAGCCCAGGCGGTATCAACCGCATGAAGCAGCTGCTGGTTGGGCAGGACCCCTTCGACAATGAATCACTCGGTCATCAAATGCGCTACACCAACGGCGCCGCCACGAACTGGCGCGATGTTGGCTGCATCGAAATCGCCCTGTGGGACATCGTCGGCAAGGTGGCGGGTCAACCGCTCTACAAGCTCTGGGGTGCCGCCAAGGAACGGGTCCCTGCCTACGCCAGCATGATTCAACTGTCGGTTCCGGAAGAACGGGCGGAGCAAGCAGCCAGACTCAAGGAAGAAGGCTGGCAGGGCATGAAGATACGCCTGCATCATCTGGAGATGAAAGAAGACATTCGCACCATTGAGCTGGTCCGCGATGCGGTCGGCGATGACTTCACGATCATGACCGATGCCAACCAGGCCCAATCCAGCGGTATCTGGCAGCCAGGCGTTCAATGGGACTTTACCCGCGCATTGGACACGGCCCGCGCGCTCAAGCAAATGAATGTGTACTGGTTGGAGGAACCGCTGCGCCGTTATGACTTCGACGGCTTGGCTGAGCTCAATCGGTTGGCTGATATTCCACTGGCAGGCGGTGAAAACAATCAGGGCGTGCAGGAGTTTGTCTGGATGGTTGAAAAGGGTGTGTACGACATCTTGCAGCCTGAGATCCTGGTGACGGAGGGCGTTCAGGGCTTACGCGCTGTCGCCGCGTTGGGGCTTGCCCATCACAAGCTGGTCGTCCCACATCATGGCGGCGGTCAACTTGGCACCATCGCCCAATTGCACATGATCGGCACGTGGCCGCATTGCCCCTGGGTCGAGATCATGCATGACCCGCCAATCTCGCCCTACACCAACGGCTTCGCCATCATGGAAGACCCGCCGATGGTGGACAGCGATGGGTTCATGGCGATGCCGCAAGAACCGGGTCTGGGTGTCAGGATTGATCGAGATCTCGTTGCAGATGTCTGAAGAGCTGTTCAGCGTCTTGTCCGTGGGGGCGTGCGAATGTCCGAGCGGGACCATCGTGCGCCGATGATCGTCTCGTGCGCTCTGCGGCTCAGAGGTGTAGAAGGGAACCATCCGGGACAGACGAGACGACACTCCCGGAGGAAAGGAACGACGCCGTGATTCGAGCCCTGACGCTGTTCTTGGTGGTATGTGTTCTGGTGTGCGCTCCGTCCGTCACGGCGCAGGAGCCCCCAGCCTATATCGTGGCCACGGTGCAGATCGATGATCGCGAGACGTACCAGGAGTACGCCGCAGGGTTTGGTGCCATCCTGGGCCGGTATGACGGGGAGATCGTCGCGGTGAGCGACGACCCCACGATTCTTGAGGGAGCGTGGCCGGAGACGCGCACGGTGCTCATTCGCTTCGCGTCACGGGATGAGGCGCTGCGATGGTACAACTCCGATGAGTATCAGGAGCTTGCCCGAATTCGTTGGTCGGCTTCTACGGCCGACGTCATCGTGATCGATGGTCGGCGCTGAGCGCCTCGCCAATGACAGGGACGTCTCGCAACGACGTTCCCGCGGGAACGCCTGCCTTCCACGGCGGGCATGATCTTGGCGGCTGCTGTCAACTTGACGGATTCGGAGCGAGGTTCGGCCCGCGATGGCCGACGTGAAGCGGCGCAGCTTGTCCGTGATCAGGCGGCGGGTTTCGCGGCCGTGCCCCTTCAACAATTTGCGAAAGAATCGGATAGCGGCGCGTCGATTCCGTCGGGGCTGCACCAGGATGTCGATCTCGTCCCCATCCTCGTCGACCGCCCGCCACAGGTACCGCTGCCGGCCCTGAATCCGGATGAACAGTTCATCCAGATGCCAGGTGTCGCCCTTCCCACTACTGTGTCAGGTCCGCGCTCAAGTTGACAGAACCGTCGTGCACGTTTCCGTGACCGTCCAGCCCACGGAATCTGACGCAGCCGCGCTGCCGACGCGCGGCTGGCCGTCAACTCGGAAACAGGCTGCCTGACCAACAGTGGACGGCGCAAGCACCAGAGACGCTCACGCCCTCTACTCGCAGGCTCGCGACTTGGTCGAACTCCTGTCGCGTGCGGCGAAGACCGCTGTATGCTGTCCCCGTGTTCGTGCTGAGCGTTCCCCTGCAGACAGTGCAGCGGTACCGCCGCCGTCGGCCTGACTTTGTTGCAAACGAGCCGTGGCCCACGATGTTGAGGCCCGGTTTTTCGCGGTTGTCACACCCGGGCTTGGCGTGACCCGACACAACCTGACACACAACGGACGCGGACGGCAATGGACAGACAGCGGGAGCGCACATTGGGCACACCGGGAGGGACGGCAATGGACGTACGGCGGCTTCAGGCGGTCACCGGCCGACGAGCTGCGGATTGCTCGGGCAGCGGCCTCGCCAGGCTGAGCATCGTGCAACATCGGCGACATCCCGTTCGCGCATTGCTCCTTAGCGCGGTGGTTTCCGCCATCTGCCTCATTGCGGCGTCGCCCGCCAGTGCGGCTGCCCGCGTTTCGGTGGCATCTGGCAACTGGAATTCACCCGATACCTGGTCAGACTCCATTGGCGGCGCCAGCGGTTTCTCCGTTCCCGTCGCGGGTGATACGGTCACGATCGACGGTGGGTTCACTGTGACGGTCACCGCCGATGCCGCGTGCGCGTCGGTAGCATTCACGCGGAGGACGGCGACGAGCTTGACCATCGCCCCGGAGGTGACGCTCACCGTTTCAGACGCACTCACAATCCCCAGATCCGTGGCCGGCGTCAACCTCGTTGCCGTCGGCGCCGGCACCCTGAAGGCCGGCAACGTTGCCTTCACCAACACTGGAACGGCCGTCAGACACCACATAACGATAACCACTGGCAGGCTTACAGTTGCCGGTAACGTTGAGGCGGCAAACCATCCCAGCGACCACCAGAATTTCATCATCGAGGACATGAGCGCCTCGATTACCTTGACCGGCGCCGGACTGCTCCAGGTCGGCGGCACTCTCTTGCTTGGTGGTTCGACCAGCGACTGGCCGAACGTGACGACCGGGACGCTGACGACCAGTCCAGGCTCTACCGTGGAATACAACGGGGCCGATCAGACGGTCCACAACATCGATTACTTTGGCAACCTCACGCTCTCAGGCAGCGGCGTCAAGACGTTGCAGCCTGGCACCACGACGATCGGCGGCAACCTGACGTTGAGCGGAGCGGCCACGATGACCACCGTGGCGGACGTCACCGTACGCGGCAACGTGAGCGTTGGCCCCGTCCGATCACAGCCCGCCACGATAGTGGAGGGCGGACAATCTGTGAGGAAATAGAACGGCGCGGGTACGGCGCTCGTCCTCGCCACCGCACCGCGGCCGTATGACAGCCTGCTCGAGGAAGTGAGAACCATGAATCACGGCAGACGATGTCCAAGAACACTCTTCACTCTGTGTGTGATTGTCATCCTGGTGCCATCCGTAACAACTGCCCAGGACACAAGACCGAAGAAGATAATCTATGAAACAGACATGTGCCACGACGTGGATGACGTCGGTGCGCTCGCCGTCTTACATGCGTTGGCAGACAGCGGTGAGGCAGAGATCCTGGCGGTCATGTATAACGAGGTACACCCTGACGCCCCGCCGGCTATTGATGCCATCAACACCTGGTACGGACGCGGCGATATTCCGATAGGGGTCTACAAGGGAGTTCTTGATGAACCAGACGGCTCCAAGTATTTGGAGCATGTCGCAAAGTTCTCCCATGATCTCGACCACACAAACGTGCCTGATGCGCTCACAGTTTACCGGCAGGTATTAGCGCAACAACCTGACAACTCAGTAACAATCGTCAGTGTTGGGTTCTTGAATAATCTCAATGATCTGTTACTCGCAGAACCGACGTTGGTCGCCACAAAGGTTGACGAGCTGGTTCAAATGGGCACGAGCAACTTCAATATAGCGAGTCATGACCTGGCGTGGATTGCGCAGAGTGTCTTCGAGCAGTGGCCAACCCCTATCGTCTTCAGCAACGGTGGTGGGAGCATTCTGTCAGGCGAAGCCTTGAGTGATGTTCCTGAAGCAAATCCTGTTCGTGAAGGCTACTACCGATACTTTGACAAGTCATTCAGAGGACGGCCCAGCTGGGACCAGCTGACGGTTCTCTATGGAGTACGCGGCGTTGGGACCATGTTCGAGGAGGTGACCGACGGTACGCATTCACTGCCTACTGGGTATGTCTGGAATATGACACCTGGTCATCGAACGCTTCTGACACATCGAATTTCTGATGCTGCCTTCCTGGAGATTGTCGAGGGCCTGATGACGACACCGCCCGCAAGATAATCGGGGCGTTGTTGCGCGGTTCGAAAACTGACCGCAACGCCCCCGACCCAGAGACCCGTCAACGCCCGATAGCGTACGACGCCGGCCTACCAAGCTGAGTCATCTGATTGAGGATGTTACAGGCGAGGATGGCCTCAGGTTCCTGCCCCGCGCGACTGCGCGCTCGAAGGCTCTCCCCGATGATCGACTTGTACTGGAAGAAGGCGTTCTCCACCACCTACAATCGAGAGCCCGGTACTGTCGACGATAAGATGGATGCCGGTGAGCGTGGGGACACGACGCAGCGAGAGGTTGAGGCGCTGTGCCCGCAGCGAAAGTGTGGTGTGATCGGGCGCGGACAGGTCGAGGCACAGCATCCCGAAGATCGACCGCAGAAAGTCCTCCGTCTGGCGGAGGGGCAAGTGAAAGAGCAGGGGGGAGCGTTCCCGCGCACTGCTGGGCGCTCCACTTCGATAAGGGGAACAGAGATGAGAAGAACAGTTGCCACGCTCGGTATCGTCCTCGTTGGTCTCGGCTTCAGCGGCGTGGCGCAAGCTCAGGACCTGCCCGCGTTCTGCGGTCCGGCCGGCCAACTGCCCGCGGAGTTCTCCGGGAATGTTGTTGCCGACTCCCGCTGCTTCGAGATCCGGATGTACACGGCCGAGCCGGCGGCCAACGGCGAGGGCGGCATCGACAACCTGCATCAGCGGTTCAGAGAGGGCGAGATGGCGCTCTTCGAGAAGCACGGCGCCGAGATCGTCGCCGTCTGGCAGCGGTTGGACGACCCGAACACGTTGGTCTGGATGCTGGCCTATCGGGACCGCGCGCACCGCGACGAGATCTTCACCGCCTTCCGGGAAGATCCGGACTGGACGGCGCTGCTAGCGAAATACCCGGTGCCGCTGAGCATCGAAGTGTTCATGCTGAGCGCATCAGACTACTCGGCGCTCAAGTAGGCCCGCGATGTACTGGAACGGGGTCGTCTTCCGGCTGCTCCTGGTGGTGCTGGCGTCGGCGGTGGTGGGGTGTGCCGGGCCGGCGCCCGCCACCGACGGACCCGCACCCACGCCCGTTGACATCGGTCTGACTGGGCGCATCCATTTCAACACGCAGACCGCCGACTTCGCCCGGGCACGCACGTTCTACCGCATGCTCGGCTTCACCGTCGGTGTGAGTGGGTTCCCGAAGACCAATACCCACGAGATGGCGCGCTCGCTGGGCATGGACGACCTGTGCAGCTACGAGATCCAGGAGATTGAGGTCATCTCCATCCCCGATGGTTTGGGGCCGACGAGCATCGACCTGATCCAGTTTGCGGTGCCGTTCAACCCGGACCCGCCCTATGCCTCGCCGACACACCTCGGAATGGCCTATGCGGCGCTCCTGACCACCGACCTGGCGGCCGACGTGGCCCGGCTGCGGGCCGAGGGCGTGGAGTTGCTCTCGGAGCCGTATGGTGTGCCCGGCAACAGGTTCGTGTTCTTCAGGGACCCGGACGGGGTGTTCTTCAAGTTGGTGGAAACGGCCCCGCCCCACGACGACCCGGACGCGGACATACACATCAAGGCGATGCCGTATGTCGCCCTCAATATCAGTGACCTCGAGCGCTCGCTCGCGTTCTACCGAATGCTCGGCTACACGCAGGTGCGCCCCCTACCCTCGACCGGAACGCTCGCGGAGGCCCGCGCCTATGGGCTCGACGCGCCGTTCGAGCTGCGTGGCGCGGACATCGCGCTTCCGGGTGGCGACCGGCACCGCCTCCGACTGGTGCAATGGCTCGACCCCTACAATGGCGACCCACCGTATTCGGCGCCGATCAACCACATCGGCATCGACCGTATCGCGCTGGCCGTCGCAGACCTGGACCTCGCGGTCGAGACGCTCCAGGAACTCGGTGCGCAGTTCCTGTCGGAGATCGCGCCCTGTTGCTCGGGCACCGGCGACGACGAGACCGGCATCATCAACCTGATTGACCCGGACGGCATCTTCCTCGAGCTCGTGGGCCCGATTGCGCGCCGCGAGCGGGTCGCCCCACCCGTGTGGTGTGAGGCGGATTGAGACGACCGCCGGAGTTGGCTCAGGCGCGGGTGACTCAGGAAGGATACTCCCGTAGGACGACTGCTGATACCATCGGCCGCATGGGAGCGCAGTCTTCCGATATTGGAGGCGAGAGATGGTACGAAGAATTGGCCTGACAACGCTGGCGTTGCTTCTGATGGCCGTGAGCGGAGCGATGGCGCAGACCCAGGAAGCGGTGGAGCCGGCGCACGCGGCGCTGGAGCCGGGCACGAACACCGACGACCTTGGTATCACCATTCCCATCCCGGCGTCGCACCCGGGACGACGCTACCCGGCGGCGCACGAGTTCCCGACCGGGCCGGAGATCGGCGAGCGGCTACCCGCGTTCTCCCTGTCCAACCAGGACGGCCGGATGGTCGACTACCACGCGGACCTGGATGGCTCGAAGTCGATCGTGGTGTTCTATCGCTCGGCGGTGTGGTGACCGTATTGCCGCACGCAGCTGGTCGAGCTGCAGGACAACCTGGAACTCTTCACTGAGGCCGCTATCAAGGTCTACGGCGTGAGCTACGACAGTCAGGAACAGCTGCTGGCGTTCGCCGAGCAGTATGGCGTGACCTTCGACCTGCTGTCCGACGTCGACTCCGCGGTCATCCGCGACTTCGGCATTCTCAACACCCTGATCTCACCCGACGACTCGGAGCAGGCTGCTGGCAAGAGCTTCTACGGCGTGCCGTTCCCCGGTGTGTATGTGACAGACGGGGACGGTGTGGTGACCGAGAAGTTCTTCCACCGTCACTACGCGACTCGGGAGTCGGCCGGCGCGATTCGCGACTCGGCGCTGGGCGAGATTCTGGCCCGACACGAGACACCCGCGGTCGAGCTGACCAACGAACAGGTGCATATTTCCGCGTTCCTGTCCGACACCTCGCTGAAGTTCGAGACCCAGTCGACCATCTACGTGCGCTTCGAACTGGAGGAGGGGCTGCACATGTACGGTCGGCCGCTCCCGGACGGCTACATCGCCTCGGAGGCGACCGTGCCGGACACCGCTGGACTCCGGGTGGGCGAGGTGCGGTATCCCGCGACGCACCTACGGGAGTTTCCCGCGCTTGGGGTCAGCCTGAACGTCTATGAAGGCGTCGTCGACGTCGCGATTCCGGTGACGCCGAACTCGGAGCTGTTCGGTCCACGGCCCGGCAACCAGCCGACCGAGCTGGAAATCCCGATCGAGGTGCTGTTTCAGGCGTGCAGCGAGACCATCTGCTACACCCCACGGACGGAAACCCTCTCGGTGATGCTGCCAGTCGAGCCGCTACTGCGGCCCGGAGATCCCCGACGGTAGTAGGCGGGTGCTGGCGCCATTCGCTGTTGATCAGGCAGCCGATCTTCACGCGCCGCTCGACCCAGACGACACGATCGTTCCGCCGAGTCTTGAGCACCTGACCATAGACGCACTCAGAACGGAAGAAGCGAGCGATCACCCCGAAGTAGTACTCGAAGCCGTCGGTGGCAATCAGCGGGATTCCAACGAGGCGCCCCCGGAGGATGACGTCGCTTATTACCGCCTTGGTGTTTCGAGAGGAGCGGCGGCCGAGCACGCTCCCGGCCCACAGGCGGAAACACACCTCGATGGTCGCAAACAGCCACGTGGCTCTGCTCTCGCTGCCGATGAACGTGCAGAGCTCAGCAGCCTGCAGCTCTCTGATGTCGAAATCGCGCAACATTCGCCGGTTAAAGCGCACTGCCGCTGTCGAGGCCCGCTCGAGCCATCGCGCGATGGTGTTGCGGGAATGGCCCGTTACCCGGGCGGTCGCAGAAGGTTGTGTGCGTCAAGTTGTGCAAATTGAATTTCATGGCTGAGGTCGCTGCGGCTCAGGCGGCGACTTGCACCAGGTCTTTCTTCTGCTCCTTCCAGTAGTCCATGTTCAGGTACCGGTGATCCTCCAGCCACCCCTCGTGCGTCTCTGCGCACAGGGCGCGCACCAGCCGTAAGCAACTGGCGGCGTTGGGAACGATCCGCACCACCCGGGTGCGCCGTTTAATCTCCTCGTTGAGCCGCTCGAGCATGTTGGTCCTTTTGAGATGCTTGTGGTGCTGGCGGGGCAAGCTGTAGAAGTTCAGCGTCTCGCCGATGTGCGCTTCGACCCAGTCGGTGAGCTTGGGGTAGCGCTGCGCCCAGCGGGTGAGCCACGCCTGGAGGTCCTGCTGGGCCTCTTTGAGACTGCGGCGATCGTAGAGCCAGCGCAACTCCTGGCGACAATCGTCGTCGGCCTTCCGGGGCAGGTAGTCCAGCGCATTGCGCAGAAAATGCACGTAGCAGCGCTGCCACACCGCCTCGGGGAGGAGCTCCCGCACCGCCCGTTTGATGCCGGCGTGATCATCCGACACGACGAACTCCACGCCCTGCAGTCCGCGCGTCTTCAGGCCCTTCACAAACGTCGTCCAGCTCGATTGCGACTCCCGGTTGGACAGCTCCACCCCGAGCACCTGGCGCCGGCCCTCCGCATTAATCCCGAGCGCAATGAACACCGCCTGTGCCTGGATCACCCCGTCGAGCCGCACCTTCTCGTACCGCGCGTCCAGGATCACATACGGATACGCTTTCTCGAGCCGACGCTGGACAAAGCGCCGCAAGAGCGCATCCAAGCCCTTGTTGATCCGGCTGACCGTGCTCGCCGAACACGTGTGCCCGCACAGCTCCTCGGTAATCGCCTTGACCTTGCGAGTCGAGACCCCCTGGACGTACATCTCCGCCAGCGCACTCACCAACGCCTTCTCCGAGCGCTGGTACCGGTCGAACAGCTCCGTCGAAAAGCGGCCCTCGCGGTCCCGCGGCACCCGCAACTCCAGCTTCCCGATCCGGGTCACCACGCCGCGGCTGTCATAGCCCGACCGATACCCCACCCGGTCCCCCGTGCGCTCGCCCGGTCCGGCGCCCACCGCCTCGGTCATCTCCGCCTCCAGCACCTCCTGGAGGGACTCTTTCATCAGCTCCTTGAGGAACGCTCGATCGTCGCCAATCAGGGTTTCGATCCGGCAGGACTTCGCGGTACGCTTCGCTCGAGTGGTCATGGCTGCACTCCTTTGTGAGTAGGTCGATCTAGACAATCAACCTCTTGCCATGACCGCTCGCTTTTCTCAAGCGGTTTTGCACACAGTACGAAACATAACCTCGCAGAAATGCTCACGCCCTCGACGCGCAGGATCGCAACCTGGTCGAATTCCCTATGAGCGCAGTGAAGGCCGCTATACGCCGTCCCCGTGTTCGTGCTGACCGTTCCCCCGCAGACTTTGCAGCGGTACCGCCACCGTCGGCCCCACTTCGTCGCTAACGAGCCGTGGCCCACGATGTTGAGGTCCAATTTTCCACGGTTGTCACACCCGGGCTTGGCGCAGGCCATCCCGTCGATCGCGTTCATCGCTCAAGTGTTCCGGGGGGCGAAACCCCTGGTTTCGCCACACGATCTCGGAGGTGAAGGGACCGATCAACAGTGACCGGCGCAAGCACCCGCCGAGCCAAGAATGCTCTGCATTCTTCGACCCCGATCGGCCCCCTTCGAGGCAAAGGCGGACCCTAGCAGCCCGTGGCAAAAGCCCCGCTGCATTCGAACGGCGCTGCATCCCGCCCCACGGCGTTGCTCCGCGGTCGAATACAGGCCGGTATTCTCCCTTGTCGCGCCTTGTGGGTCGGCTGCATCGCCGCTCTCGGTGCGACGCGGGGTTTTACCACGGACTGCTAGGGCGGCGTGCCTTTGTCAGGCGTATTCCCGACACCACTCGGCACTGCGCTGCCGGTCATCTATGTCCGTAAGCTTCCCCCCGTGCCCATCACTCGACGCGGCTATGCCCAGGCGGCCCAGACCGGACCGTGGGGAAACTACGGGGTGTACCAGATTGGCGACGACCAGGCCCGCTCCTGGATGGTGGCAGGCACATCCTGTCGTAGCTCGCCACCGGCCGATATCGCATCCCAGGTCGACCAGCGGCAGGTGGGGTTCTCCAGGACGCGCAGGTAGTAGAAGGCGCGTCGCTCTGCATCGAAGTCGGGGTCAACCCAGATGGTGCGGAGCTCGGCCGCACCGAGGTCGGTACTGATGGCGCAGGTGTCGAGGTCGACGGTCGCGCCGGTGTCGGGACACCGATGGGTCTCGGGATCCACGGCCAGCCCGTCCGCGCAGGCGACGTCGTAGACCATCTCGTCGGTCAGGTCCCCGGTGACCCAGCCCTTGACGACCTGCACCCTCTGGAGCGGTGCCGCCAGGGGGTCCCGCATCGCCCAGACCAGGAAGCTCGGCGGGCCGTCGCCGCTTCCGACCAGGTCGCCGCCCATCGGCACACCCTGTTCGTAGGCCCGCACCACCAGGTTCGGGTCGCTCACGTCAAGGGCGCCGATCCCCGGCCCGGCGAAGAAGCGGACCCGGATCCGGGTGCCGGAGGTCGCGAACGTCTCCTTCCGGCGCATGGCGTCAAACAGGTGCTCGCGGGTGTTCTCCTCGGCCCACACCCCGGCGAGCCCCGACCCGCCATTGGTGATCGCCGGCGTGTTGGAGAAGGCGCGCCCGGTGCCATCGTCCACCGTCGCGGGACCAGGCTCGACCGGCAACGAGCCGCGACGCTCGCCGGTGGCCTGCATCAGCCCGGACGGCCCGGTGTAGTCCTCCTCGCTGAAGATCCCGGCGGCCACGTGGGTGTCGCTGGACCCGATGAACCCGAGCTTGTAGGGATTGGGTACCCCGCCGTCCTCGATCTGCAGCCCCCGGCGGAGCGCGTCGCGCATGTAGCTGCCTGGCGGCTCGCTCAGGATCCGCGTGGACACCCGGTAGGGCATGATCTCGAAGTCCGCCCACTCGTCGTTCGGCGAAAGAGCCGGATGGGTCTCCGAGGTGCCCTTGGCCTGGGTCATTTCTGCGATTGGCTCGTTGCGGCTACGGCGCTCTGCGTAGGTGACATCGATGGCGCCACCGTCGAAGTACTCCAGCTCGAACATCCGGCCACCGGAGCCGTTCATGTTGTGGGGAATCGCGATGGCGTCCATCCCGGCCGTCCGCCATGCGTCCATCTCCGCCCACAGGTCCTCGGGGTTGAAGGAGTCGAGCCGCGAGAACGGTACCTCGGGGCCGCGATCGCCTCGGAAGATCACGTTTCGGTGCAGGTTGTTGTAGATGCCGCCGCGGCCGGCGGAGGTGTACTCGTAGCCGACGAACGCGGTGAAGGTGCCAGGATCATCGTGCCGGTTCGCGGCGGCGATGGTCTCGCTCCAGGCCGACCGCACCACGTCCATGCTGAGGTGCTCGCGGATGCTGGGGTCCTGGTCTTCCATCACCCGAACGTAGGGCTGCATCGCCTGGAAGATCCCCTGCCGTTCGGCCACCGTCTCGGCATTCCTCACTGTCTCGGCCGCTGGGTGGTCGTAGGCGGGCGAGTCGGGGTCGGTCATCGCCGGCAGCATGCCCAGGTAGTTCGCGTGATCGGTGACCGCCTGGAAGTCGAGCGGCCGGTCGAGCCGCATCTCGAAGCCGGCCGGATGGGTGATGGGATTGCCCTTGGCGAACTCGTAGGCCGCGTCTGGGTCCGCGCGGGTCCCGAACACGAACGCGTCATAGGAATATCGCGTGTGGACATGCAGGTCGCCGAAGAAGGCGGTTCGGTCGGCGGGGCTACCGAGCGTAACGGCTGATACCGGCTGTCCGGCGGGCGCCGTGGCGGCACCGGGGTCCACGGGTCCGGAACCGCCACATGCCACACACAGGAGACTGGTCACGACAAGAGCTGCAGATCGCGGCACGATACCTCCCTACACTGCGACGACGGTGACGCGCGCAGTCCCCCCCGCCGCGTCGTGTGTCACTTGTCGACGCGCCTCTCGGGCAGCGGCAGCCCCTCGACGTCGTCGTCACCGTCGATAACCTGGTCGGCCATTGCAATCTTCTTGTCGATCTCCGCCAGACCCAGCATCACGATGCGCTGTGCCTGCGGCGACCCCGCGCCATGTATCGCCTCGACCATCGTCGTGACGCTCGTCATATTCTCGATATAGCGGCCGAGCTTCACCCGCTCGCGGGTCTCGTACTCCGGGTTCGCCTGATGATACTTCTCCACGAACCTGGCGATCTCCGGGTTGTCGAACGATTTCTCACCCGGCATCGTGGCCAGGAACCCGCCGGACAGATCGTGGCTCACCCGACCGATCTCATAGACGTTGCGGGTGATGTTCTGTTTGACGGTGTTGGCCATCATCGGCTCGACCATGTAGGCTCCGCACAGCAGCGGGTAGCCCATGGCGCTGGCGCCGATCGCCGACGCATAGGTGGTCTCGTTCATGTGGATCATCTCGATGAGCTTGTCCCGCACCACCGCGTTGCGCTCGGTCCCGAGCACCTTCGTCATTTTGGCCGTGGCGCCGATCAGCACGTCTGCGTTGCCGCCCTTGCAGCCCCCGTAGTTGGCGCGGTGCCAGGTGGCGAAGTAGTTGACGAGAGTGGCGGCATACCCGGTCTCGCCGTTCATGAACACCCGTTCGTTCGGTACGAAGACGTCGTCGAAGACGACCATCGCCTCCCCCCCCACGACCCCGAACCGCGGGTTGCCGATGTCACAGCCCCCCTCGAGCTTCCGGCTGTCGTTGGACTGTCGCCCAAAGATGAACAGCACGCCCGCAGCATCGGCCGGCACCGCGCAGGCAACGGCGTAGTCGCGCTCCTCCTCCTTGAGACCGGTCCCCGGCATGACCAGGATCCCGTGGGAGTTGATGCCGCCGGTGTTGTGGAGCTTGGCGCCACGGATGACCACCCCGTCCTCGCGGCGCTCGACCACGCGGACGAACTGGTCGGGATCCTCCTGCTGGCTGGGGCGCAGGGCCCGGTGCCCCTTGGGGTCGGTCATGGCGCCGGCCAGCATGAGGTCTGCCTTCTGCACCTGTGCCAGATAGGCTCTGAACCGCTGGTGGTAGTCGCTCCCCTCGCCCTGGTCGATGTCGTAGGTGATTGCATAGAGTGCGTTCAGCGCATCGAGCCCGACGCAGCGCTGAAAGCAGGTGCCGGTCGTCTGCCCCAGCAGACGGAGCATCTGGATCTTCTTCACCAGATCGTCGGCGCTCTGGAAAATATGGGTGTACCTGTGCACCCGCTCACCGGTCATGTGGCTCTCGACGGTCATCACGTCGCGATGCTCCGGCGCGTGAGCCAGCTCGTAGGTCTTGGCCACGGTGTTGATGTGCGGCGCGATCGCGGGATGGTCGGCCACCGAGTCGACCCGCTCTCCGTTCACGTACGCGCGGATCTTCAACTCGCGCAGGCTGTCGACATACTGGACCGGGGTCTTCAATGGCATCTGTCTCTCCTGAGGGGAGGCACCCGCTGGCGCCAAGCGCACGGGTCCGGCTCGGGCCCGTCGAGACGACTCTGGCACGCGGGACCGGTGCGGCGCAACGCGCGACGACGGCGGTTGCCCCGCCAATGATCGGTTATCCTCCACGCATGAACACCGCCATCCGGCCGGTGCACGCGACGATCTTTCGGCTTTTGCGTGCTACCGGTGACGATGTTGGGCCATGGATCCAGCAACTCGACGCGGCGTTGTGCGACCTCGTCTGCGGGTCGAACTCCCAGCTGCGAGCCATCGCGGAGGTCTATGCTTGTGACGACGCGCAGCAGGCGTTCGTGCGGGACTTCGTGGCGGCGTGGGCCGGGGTGATGAATCTCGACCGTTTCGACCTGGTTTGATCGCAGAGTGTCGTGCGGCACGGAGGAGTCAGCGCGTGAGTGACAGAGTGAACCGCCAGTGGCGTCTCGCGACCCGGCCTGCGGGCATGGTCGAGGAGTCGGACTTCGAGCCTCACGAGGCGCCGGTCCCGAAAGTCGGCGACGGCGACTACCTCCTCCGCACCCTCTACGTTTCGGTCGACCCCGCGCAGCGCGGGTGGATGAACGAGGACCCCGGCTACATGCCGCCGGTGCCGCTCGGCGAGGTGATGCCGGCGGCGACCGTTTCCCAGGTGGTCGAGTCACGGCATCCGGACTACCCGGTCGGCGCCTTCGTGTTCGGCTATTTCGGGTGGCAGGAGTACGCGCTGGGCAGCCGCGGCCTGATGCCGTCGCAGGTGTTCGTGCCCGAGCATCCGTTGCCGCGGTATCTGGGCGTGCTCGGCGGCACCGGGTTGACCGCCTACTTCGGCCTCCTGGAGGTCGGGCGGGCAGAGGCGGGGCAGACGGTGCTGGTGTCGGGCGCGGCGGGTGCGACCGGGTCGGTGGCCGCCCAGATCGGGAAGATCACGGGGTGTCGGGTGGTCGGCATCGCCGGCGGCGGGCAGAAGTGCGCCTGGCTCACCGGCGAGCTCGGGCTCGACGCCGCCATCGACTACAAGAGCGAGGATGTCGGTGCGCGCCTGACCCAGACCTGCCCCGACGGCGTCGACGTCTACTTCGACAACGTGGGTGGCGCCATCCTGGAGGCCGCCATCGCCCACATGGCCCAGGGCGGGCGCATCGCCTGCTGCGGGATGATCGCCGGCTACAACGCCGCCACCCCGCAGCCGGGGCCCGCCAACCTGTTCCTGCTCATCGCCCGCCGGATCACCATGACGGGGTTCCTGGTGATGGACTACGCAGCGCGCTTCGACGAGGCCCGGCGGGACCTGTCCGCCTGGCTCGCCGACGGACGGCTACGGGCCCGCGAGGATGTACAGGAAGGGTTCGAGAACATCCCGACGACCTTTCTCCGGCTGTTCACCGGCCAGAACATCGGGAAGCAGGTGCTGAAGGTGGCCGACCCGGCGCGGGTGGACTGACCGTCGCTCCTCAGATGTTTCGCATGCAATCTGTCTACATGGCATCTCCGCGAGCGTGAGACAGAACCCAACGTGGGATCCCCAGCTCGAGCATACTGACCCGCCCCCCTATGGTCGTTCCAATTGTTAAGAGAGAGCGAAGCTCATATCTAGCCTACCAACGGGCACTCGCGTGAGGGCCTCTGGTGCGGGCGGACGATAGCCCAGCGCACTGTGCGGTCGGATGGTGTTGTACTCCCGCGGCCATCGTTCGATCAGGATGCTGGCTTCCGTCAGCGTATAGAAGATC